>Ga0068855_100007913_pt1 | contig 12842 bp, 14 predicted proteins | sample KBSCornC52_FD_66592 | JGI IMG/M metagenome (GOLD analysis project Ga0068855, IMG submission 66592) | Corn rhizosphere microbial communities from Kellogg Biological Station, Michigan, USA - KBS Corn C5-2 | ecosystem: Host-associated > Plants > Roots > Rhizosphere > Soil ...
CGTCGTCGGATTGTGCAAAGTGCCGGCGTCGCCCAATGGCACGCGGGAGTTCAATTCTTCAGCGGAAATCTCAGCGCGATCAGCGACCAGCGCATAAAGAGCTGCGTTAGTGAGAGTGCCGTCCGGCGCTTCGGCGTATGCGCCGGCCACGTGCGTGAAGAGGTCCAGCTGCGATCGAGAGTGATGCATCAATTATCTCCAGACAGTCGGAAGGAAGTGCTATTGAGTTCGGCGTACGTAGCCGCCTGACTTTCGATCGATGGATCCCATCCACGGCCAGCGGCCATGATTTCCTGAAAGATGCGCCAGTGAATGCATTTCCCGTTGACCAGAAACCCCCACCAGCTGGTCGGCTTCTTAGTGCGATGCAGGACCAATGTCAGCACGCCGCCAGGTGCGACGGCGACAATGCGATGGAATTGATCCGGTGTGCGCTTATACGACTGTCCCGCCCACACGACGTTACGGGTCACGGTGCCGTCTTTCAGCAGTAGCTCTTCGACATACCAGCCGCGAAGAACCAAAGTCCGGAATTCCCATGGGTGGTTATGCGGATAGGGTTCCTGATCCGCGCGCATGATGAGATGAAGCCGGGCATTTCTACGGAGTCGACGAACTTGATTTCGAATCGAACGGAATTCCGGATGTTCTGGCTTTACGGCTGGCGGCAATAGCCACCAACGCTGCATATACTTCCCCAGATGTTCATAGGGCGTGCGCTGCGCGACCGACAAGAGCCATTCCACCAAGCGGGGATTGCGATGCATGGTAGAAGCGACGAAATCCCAAGCCCATTCGTTATAGAAAGACGGAGCGTTCATTTAAGGACCTTCAGTGGCCGATAGACCTAACGCCTTGTGGCAGACGCGCTTCACGATCTTGCGGATATCCTTGCTGTCTGCTGATTCCAGCAAAGTCCTCAAGGCTGCCGCGAGCTGCTGCTCTCGCTCCGTAGAGACCACAGGAGCGACTTCCTCCTTGGTCAACAAAGCGAGAGCACGTTTCATTGATGTGTCGCTCACGACGGGTCCCTTTGCGCGACAGCGATCGCAATGGCGATAGGACGGACCCAAATTGGGCTTGCAGACAGAGTGAAGGTCTCGCCGGACCACGCGAGGAGCAAAGTCGTGCCGATGACGTTGCCGATTTCCTCCGCTGCATCGGAAGGCACTGCATTGCCGATGCGTTCACGCCACGCCTGGTCACTTTCCCCTTCAAGTTGGAACGGCGCGCGCGCCATCATGCTGTCGTTCCACTTGTTGATTTCCAGTTGAATCATGGGATCCGCCGACCAGTGCTCTTCTGGATCGTAGAGCGACTGCAGCGCTGCCAACTCCAGTGTCGTGAATGGGCGGTGCCATGTACCATCCAGAGACGTGATCCGGCAGACCAGTTTGTCGGTCTGTTCCGGGATACGTGTGTCGGCAACGCTCCAACGGCCGTTATCGTGGCAGGCCGAGGCGCTGACCGCACCCGACGGCTGATCCATTGTCAGGACGCCATAGTGTCCGCCTGTCAGGTAGTCATCACCCTTACCCCGCTGTAGTGCGGATTTTGGATCTGCGACAGCAAATGCACCCTGGCCGGTGGTGCTGCCGGCAATGACTGTGCCGGCGGCGCTGTCGTAGCCAGTGATGCGATATTTGCCTTTTCCTTCGAAGCCGGTCGACGCGCGCGGATCTGCCAATGCTTGGCCAGTGCCGTGCGCGCTGGTAACTGCTTGTGCTTTGTTATCCCATGGGACGATGCGGAACTCGTTGCTGTGCTTGGCCGGACCTTCGTGGCGCAGATCCGCAACAGCGTAAGCGCCGGTGTCATCACCGCTGATGACGGTGCCGGTACTGCCTTCCCAGTCGGTCACCGGGTATTTTGTGAAGAGTGGGCCTTTCGGTGGCCGCATGTCCGCGACACTGAATGTTCCCTGACCTGGCGATTTGACGCCGATGACGGCCCCGGCGGTATCGGTCATGTTGAGGACCCCATACTGCTGGTATTGCAGCGCGCCAGCGGCGGACCGAGGATCCGCGATGGAAAATGCCCCATTGGATGGACCAGAACGGCCTCTCACAGCTCCGGAAGTTTCATCCCAATGGCGTACCCCGTACGAACCTGAGCCATCTTGCGAACAAGGGACAATGAGATAATCTCGCAATACGCCATCCTCGACGGCCAGCTTGTTCAGGCTGCGCCAGTCGCTACCTGCTTCCACGAAAGCCAGGCGTACCCACGTTTTCCATTGCAAACGTGGGATGCGATGCATTGGCCCAGCGGTCTGATCGCCGGGCAACTGCATGCGACCGAGGATATCGCCTACAGCACGGAGTGGCTTTTTTTCCGGCTCGTAGAGGAAGTTTGGTACTTTATCGACGTGCCGCGCGACCAGGAGGAAGCGCTTGCGGCTTTGCGCAAGCCCGCCGATCTCTCCGCAATCGTGAGTCGTTTCAGCGACGGCATATCCGTATGCCTTCAGGAGGCCGTTGATTTGATCGAGCAGATGCCGGCCGCGATTGGCAATTCGAGGCACGTTCTCGAAGACGATCATTGCGACGGGATCGTTTTTCCAGGCTTCCAGCATCAGCCAGATCCCGCGCAGCGTGAGCCGGTTCAGCGCCTGATATTTGTCGGTCTTGCTTTTGCCTTCAGCCAGCAGTCCTGAGAAGCCTTTGCACGGTGCGGAAAGGAAGACGACATGGGGGACTTCATTGCCTGCTGCAAGGCAGATATCGGCAGGCGTTGCTTCGCGCCACCCAGATGGCGGTTCCTTGCCATGGAAGGCGATGAATTGATCCCTGTCAAAGAGATCCAGCACGGTCCCGCGCGTCCCTGACAGCCGCTCAAAGTCGCGAATGGCCGGCGCATCAATGTCGATGCCTCCGATGCAGCGATATTTGCCGACCAGGTTGCCGACGCGTGGCTTTGATTTGTTGAATCCCTTCGCACCGCCACCGAGGCCGCAAAAGAGATGGAAATGTCGAATTTCTACTTGAGTCTGTGTTGTCACGTATTTCTCCTTATTATTCCGAAGGCGTGATCGCCGTCGGGTACAGCTTGGTATTCATCAAACTGCTGGCGTCGTGGGGTATTGATCCCATGTCACGCCATCGAGCTCGCGCCCGGCGTGGCGTCGGCCGACGCGCTGGAACTTCACAGCCCGGTCCGTGCCTATCCGTGTTTTTCCAATACAAGTGCTGCACAGGTCTGGCTCGTGCCAGTAACAGCTGCCTTCGCATGCGTTGTTCCATGTGCAGCCGCAGACCCGGCAGGCTTGAGCACCGTCCTCGGGGACGATGTATTCGCCCAGCTGCTTGATGTTGAAGGGAATTGCGTGCTGGAGAGCCTGGTCCCGCAGCGTGCGAAACCAATCGGGGTGAGCAGGGCGCGCTTGAGATCCGGACTCGCCTTCAGCGACGATCCAGCCGATCTTCGGCCCGATGGCCGCCGGCGACGGAAGAGTGATATGTCCGAGCAAAGGACCTGCACTAATCCAATGAACGGCCGCCGGCGTAGCCAAAAGCTCCGGCAGTCTTGCATCCACCGCTGCTTGGTCTTCCATTGAAGATCCAAGCCAAACGTTGGCGAGCGGCCACGGCATCTTATAGATTGCTTGCCAGTCGATCAGGGCCTGTACTGACGGCAGCAGATTGTCCGACTCGGTCAGGAGCTTGGTCACACAGATTGCGACTGGTCCGTTTCGACGGGTTCCTTCATGCCCGATCCATTCAAAGAACGTCCGCATGATGTCTGGGCGTTTTGTGAGAATGAGGAAGGTATGGCGTGGATTGAGCGCCATGGAGCCGAACACTGCTGCGATGAACTCAAATGCGATTCCTTCTTGAAACAGGTCGCTGATAGAGTCGACGAACACCCGCGCAGGCTTGCGCCAAGAGAAGGGAACAGCCAAACGCTCAGGATGCGATTGCACATCCGTAAATTTCCGTCCGTAAGCGATATGGCGCGGATTGAACTGGTGTCGGATCCTCCATTCACGCTCGGCGTAACAGAATTTGCATCCTTGGGAGATTTTTACGCAGCCAGTAGTCGGGTTCCAGACTCGGTCTGCCCATTCAATATTGGTGAATGTCATCCCGCCACCTCTTCATGATGAGAAGCGGACCAGGCCATAAACGGCGTGCGGATTTTTTGTTTGAATTTTTCGGCAGCATGCGGAAATTTATCCAAATCCGCACGTGAGCCGATTTCGCATGTTTGACGGATGTAATCGGCTGGTTGCAAGTCATCTCGACCCAATCCGTAGATTTTTCCGTCAACTGCTTTATTTTGAAGAATTTCGGTGTTCAGATAACGAACAAATGTCTTATTGCTCGACCAGACTCCTGAAAGCCTAGCTAACGTCAGTCCTTGCATCATTTCACCATTTTTTAAGTTTTGAGGGGCAATACTCAATTTCGTGTCGAATTTGACTGAAATTGGCATTCACACGCTAAAACTTGAAAATTCAGCGGAAATTAAACAGATTCATAGAACACAGACAATTCCGCTGTTACTTTCGTTGTCTTATCTTGGCTCTATTTAATCTCATACAAGTGAATATGTCAACTTTCGTTAGACTATCTTTTAATTTAATTGTGTAAATGTGGAATTTACACAATGAAATGAGCGATTATTTCGACCTCCATCAATAGATGTGCATGGACCAGTACGATTTTATTTACACAATAATCAAATTATTAAAATGTGGAACTTCATTAAGAATTGCAATTTTTATGAAAACTGCTATTCTCACGCTAAGTTACGACCTATTTGGAAATTTTGGAGAATAATTCAATGCAATCAGATAACGTAAAGATATCTTGCAACTTGGAAGGAGAAAGCGCACTTGATTATGAAAAACTGTCAATGCTGCTGAAAATTCAAAGTTTGGCACCAAATCGACCAAAGCAGCAGGCATTTCTGATTTCAGCAGCTTTACTGGCGTTGGATGCATCAATGACACGCCTTTGCGAAGCAACGGGCCAACGCTATGCCAGTTTGGAAGAAGTTCTCAAATATGCTGGTTGCCGTGCCCCAGATATCGAAAAGCTGACCAAATCGAATGCTGATGCGCCGATCGACGTTCTGAAGGATGCGATTGGCAACAATAATGCCGTCAAGTAATATTCGATAGTTTCGCGACGCGATTCATTCGAAATATAAAAGGGGGCATGAATAATGAGCAAAGCAGTACTGGGCGCGCTGATATCTGAAAAGCACGCAATACCGAGGGTTGAAGCAGAAAAGATCGTGGATACAGTGCTTGAAGGAATAAAAAGCGCTCTGCAATCTCATGGACACATAACGTTTGTCGGTTTCGGGAGTTTTCGAGTCGAAGAACGCGCCGGCCGGATGGGGCGCAACCCAAGTACTGGGGCACCGGTAGAAATCCCAAGCACAAAGGTGATTAAATTCAAAGTAGGCGAACCGTTAAAAGAGTTGATCAACAAGAAGCACAAGCAGTCAAACCTATCAAAAATCTAACGAAGGGAAGCACCATGTTTAAATCATTCGGCACTAAATTCTTGTTCGCATTGCTGGTGGTTGCTGCGATGACTGGTTGCGCCAGCAACTATGGAAATTCGGCGATCACCGATCAAAGCAAAGTTTCGGCGGTCCAGGTCGGCAAATCGACAACCAAGGACGTTGAAGCGCTGCTGGGGAAGCCGAATTATGTGAACACGGAAGAGGGCGGCGAACAAGTCTGGATGTACCAGAATGTGAACGTCAAAGGCTCGGCGCTGATCCCTTTTGTCTCACTGTTTGGTGGCACGATGAAGGAGAACAACATGCAGATCCGCTTTAACAAAAAGGGGATCGTGAAAGCTGTCGGGAACGGTGAAAAGGTGATGTAAGTTACCGGTCGCGGAATAAAAAAGGGAACATGCGTGTTCCCTTTTTTGTGCCCGGCCTCAACACGCCCTGACTCAAGGGGCAATCCGGTGCCTACAGTCGTCGGGAAAGTTATATCGCAGCATATCACTGAGACATGCCCGCAAGGCCGCAGAGACCTCTTCGGAGGGATTACGCACGGACGGCTGATCAATACGCATAATGTTTTGCGCAGCGTCCAGTGCTTCGTTCAAAACCTCCTCAAATCGATCTTCATTTGTATCGTGGTCCAGATAGATGACCTCCATAGGCAACTTGTCGCGGTCCAGGACGATCCCTAAATTGTCGCAGAGCCACGAGCCAACAATATTACGCGGCTCATCTACCAGTAATGAATCTCCGCTTTCAACTTCAGGGTAGCGATCGCTGCAGATCCGCCAAAACTCACCAATGCCGGCCATTACCGTGTCCGCTAGTTCTGCTGGCATGCCGGCGTTGATCAGTTCTACCACGTCGTCCAATACGCTGTATTTAGTGTCCATTCTATTTCCTCAGATGTCTTATTAATTAATCTGTCCCCTGCACTGACGCGCTACGCTTGTCTGCGCGAAGGAACTGAACGAAATCCAGCTCCTTCGCGCCCGGCGATCAACCAGGCCTGAAAAGGTATTTCAGTTCTTCATCTTCGACAGGCTGCAGATCCGGGTTGGCCTCTTGACGAAGATGTAAGGTATGCCTGACGTAGTCGACCATACTTCCTTTCAATTCATACATCCGGCCAAGAGTCTTATTCGCGAGCCGATATCGATCGACAGCACCTCTTTTTGTCGTCTCAATGCGGTCATAGCCTCTGGCGATTACTTCGTCCAAGAATTCGCGCATATTCATCAGCTGGCCGTCATGATTCACGCGGGTGTTTTCGAGCACATTGACAGTGTGTTCGAAAGCACGTGCGGCTTCTTGCTGTAGAAGTTTCGCCTCACGGGCAATTTTCATCGACAGCTCGCGCGCAGCTGCGTCCTCGGGCAAATAGCCAGCCCAGGAATAGATGGCTGCCTTGATATCGCGAGCCGACTTCGGCAACGGCTTGCCGATCGAGAGAGCGAAGAACTTCTTCGACAGATCGTTCTGACCTGGCGGCCTTGCGAGCCAGCTGTTGAGGCGGTCAACATTTTTATCAGTGATGGCCATCGCGAACTCACGGTGCATTGAACTTTGAGCACCGCTATGATGCGTGGGGTGTCGTTCGTGCAAGAAAGTCGTATAGGCATACGCGATGGATTCGAGCTGGTGACCGTTGTCGGAACGGCCCGCTTTCTCCCTTGCCCATTTGAGCTCGCCAGAAATATGGACCATTGCAGTGCCGAGCGCATTTTTTGCAGACCTACCTCGGGGGTCCGTGCCATTACCAACAATCTCGACTGAAAAGGAATGATCGCGATCGAGTCGCGTGACGATTACCGATTCGCTATCGATCCAGTTAAGTGAAAAATCATCCGGCAAGACAAGCTCGTCATCGCGCATAAATTTTGGAATAGCATCACGGTCGAGTGTGCCGGCCGAAAAGTATTTCTCACGAAGCTCGGTCGAAGCTTCGGCGTCTTTCCGTTGTGCACCGAACACCTCTACAAACGAGGCCTTGCTGCACTCGATCCGCAACGCGTGACTCGTCTGCTGCATCAATGCCTGCGCATACTGTGCTTTGACTGAGCTCATCTGCCGCGCGGCCCAACACACCGCATTCGCAAAAGCCATCTGAGAGCCATTACCGCCCTTGTAGAAGGTCGGCACGAATACGCCAGGGCTGTGATATTCGATCAGCATTGCAAAGGGCTGCGAGGTGTCCTTAAAGCGCAGTTCAAACGAGAAATCATCAACTCGAAATATGGAAAAGATTGAAGGCGACGGCGGGTCGCGTCGAAACTTAGAATCGATCAACGTCAGATTTTCCGACGCTATTTCGGCGGCGACCTCTGCAAGAAGTGCATCGCCATCAAATGAAACCGGATTATGGGTCACATAATTAATAGCTGTACGCAACTCAGCATTGCTTGGTCTCGCCTGCAGCCAGGGTTCACCGAGACTTTGCCAAGAGCCGGCGATCAATGCTCTCGCATAAGTACAGTTCTTGTCACGGCGCTCACTTCTTGGGTCGTATTTTGAAAGCTTCCTACGGAATAACGTCACGGGAATGGCGTCAACCAGGAGATGAATCTCCGCGCCGGCAACAACGTCGCCGACCCGGTGCATGACGGCGACAGCCTCGCTATCATCAGCGCCGCTGTTAAGCATCGGCTGAGATTCTGCGCGGAGATCTCGCAGCTCTTCCACGGTCAGATATTCTTTGCTACGCCTCTCAAGCGGTAGCATCGGACCGTTAGGGGTCAAGATTACAGATTCAGCAATGGTGAGTATTCCAGACTCAATGGCGCGCACGCCCATGCCGTCTTCCTTTATAGCCTGGCCTTGATCGTTGACCCCAATCACAGTCCACTGCCGGGTCTCGTCAAAGGAATGACGTGCACCTATGCGCTGTCGCAGCTTTGCCAAAGCACTCGGTATATCTTTTCCCACGCCAGCTGCGCCGCGATAGTCCCCGGAGGTAACAACCGCTCGGGTCCAGTTCTTATAAACGCCGGCGGAAATAATCGCAATCTCGTGCGCGGGCATGATCACATGATGCGCCCATTCCGCCATTTCGGTCGCTACGGCGCGCTGTCTATCCGTGACCATGCTGTCCGCTCGAATGAGTACATGGTTGGCGTGATCAATAATGCGATTGCCGGCGGCGAATAGGGCATCGAATTCGCTTTCATAAGCCGTTCCACTGGTCGACAAAGGCTCCAGCTGCCCAGCCATGTTTCCATGGTGGTGCCGAATATCAAGTGCGTTGAACCAATTGCCATCCACTTCCATGACTCGTATGGCCGCCTCTCCTGCCGGCCGAGTTCCGTTCCTTCTTTTTGAAGCAAATGACCAGGTACGCACTTCAGGATCTGCCGACAATGGCACATCTGGTTCGCTTACTGATGGAGATGGAGTAAAGAAGATATCGGGCATGCTAAATTCGCGTGCCCGAGCTTTAGGGAAATGTTCTTGAATTTCTTGCAGAGTAAAACGAAGATTCTCACGCTTGAACAGATCGCCATCAGGTTCAAAACCCATCGCAGTGACACTGCGAGGAATTGGCGTTCCATTTAACGGCCTCAAGATGAGGACTTTGCCATCCTGGTTCAGTACTACGTTGAGCGCTACATCGTGGTCTGTCAGATCTATCCAGGCTGGCATTCTTTACCTCATGGTCAACTTCGCCTTTTTAAGAAAAAATGCTTCAGTAGACGATCGAACTCATTCTGCTTGTCTGCCGCGGTCGCAATCTCTTCGAGCTTCGTGAGCATCGCTGCTTTGCCGTTATATTTTTCAAGCAGCAGCGCAATGATCTTTTCCATCTCGACATCAGGCAAATGCTTTTCGACGTTTTGTTTGGTTGCATCCATGAGATGAATCAACGTCATCTCTGGTGTAGCGCACGGCATTTGAAATGCCGCGTCGGGGCCGAAACCATCTTCAAAACGAACCATTTCATACATCCGCTCGTCATCCAGCTTTGGATTGACAAGACTTTGAATGACTCGAAAATCACCTGCATAGGGCGCGACAATTTTCTTGTAGGGATATTCACCACCCACAAAAATGCGGCCGTCCATCGGCTTCTTATACCAGGCGGTCGAATGCGTGAGCGCCACTTTTTGGAAGAAGTAATTGGCGAGCCGAATGCCATACTCATTAAAAAGCAGCTCCTCACTCTTCCCGGCCTTGAAGTAGACACCTTGTGCTGCTCGAATTATTTCCTTGTCACGACGGCAGGCGAAATAAGCCTCGTGCTTAGTAATATTCAAGCCAACGATGAATACATCGTGACGATCGTCCATGTGCAAACCATTATACTAATTTATCGCTGCATAACACAACGAAAGTTAAAATTCCTGCCGCTGTTCGCTTGATTGCGGTGAAAGCAGGTGCGCGTAAATTTGAGTTGTCGAAAGATTGCTGTGCCCTAAATTGTGCATTATTTGAAGTGTAGGCACTTGTCTTGCAAACATGACGCTCGTTGCAGTATGGCGCAACACATGCGGCCCCTTCTGACTCAAGCGATCTCCGAATCCGGCTTGCTTAATATATTTCGAAACCTGTTGGTAAACGAGCGCTTCCGATAAGGGCCGGCCGGATCTCGATATGAAAAGGAGATCCGATTCAAGATTTTTCCATTCAAGTAATCCTGCGCGCTCATTGAGCCACAACTCCACGATCCCAACAATCTCAACATCGTGCTCGAACACGATCTGGCGTTCCTTGTTTCCTTTTCCAATGACCCGCAATCGCGAGTATTTCAAATCAATATGCTGCAAGCGCAACGAGCATAACTCATCGCATCGTAATCCCGTCGCCAAAATCAACGCCATCAACGTGTAGTCTCGCAAGCTTGTGCAGCTCATCGATGCCTTCACCGTTCGGATCAGCACTTCTTGGTCCGCCCAGCTCAGCACTACTGGAAGTCTTTTCGCGACGTTCCCACCTGTCGGTCCAAACGCCTTTGATTTCTCTTCCTTACGCTCGTGAACTAAGTTCGCAATCGGATTGTCGAAAACCTCGCCTACTTCGCGAAGCCAAAGCCAAAACAGATTGAGAGCCGAGGCCCGTAAAGTTTGATAGGGAGAAGAATAGATTGTGCCTGTTTCCGGATTCCATCCGATAAACCGACGAAGCCATGCTGCGTTAAATTCTGTAAAATTTCGGATGTTTTGAGCTTCCTTAAATTTCAATAATCCAGACACAACAGAAAGATAAACGCGACGTGTTTTCGGGGAATAGGGATTCAGGAAGTGGCCGTCAAGCCACTTCGCAAAGAGATCAGATGTTATCGTTCCTGGCACGATTTCATAGCCCACGGCCTTCTTCCCGCTTGGTTGATTAAATGCTTTGAGCGCATTCTTCAAAATGCTACACTATAAACCAACGGAAGTTACAAAAACAGAGGTTATATATGGAAAATACACTGTCTTTTGCCCTCAAATCCCTGATGGAACAAGTTCGGGATTTTAAGCCAAACGATACCAACGACCGCGCGCCGGCGGATGTGGTGAGCATCGGCCAAGTACGCGAAGCTGCAGAAGAAGCGAAAGATTCTTTACGACATAATTTCCGGTCGTAAACAATGATTCCTATCTAATGAGAACGAGTGGGTTGTTCGATTTAATCAGGCTGGATAATCGCCAGCTCAGCGATTATCAGTAGACAAGCGGAGCGCGTCAGTCGTGAAATGAGCGCATCAGTTTGTTGGACGATGGGCAATAAAAACGGAGAGGAAGGCGAACCTTCCATCTCCGTTTTTATTTTGCTGAATACTGAACTCTACGGCCCTGACTTGCGACCAACATAATTAGCACGAAATTCTTCCCGCCAGTCTTCAACAGGCTCTTCGACCTTTCCTGTGAAAGTGGTATAACCCAGATCAAGAATATCAATCACACCTTCGGATAAATCATCATCTGGATAGGTAGCCATCCATTCTTCGACATCGATTCGCATCGGCGCAAGATCCGGATCGGTGCCATACAACGGCCCCATTACAGCGCCGGTTTCTGCATCAAATTCAAATTCGCCATAAGTACCTCGAACTTGCGCCTTTGGCCTCTTGAGATCGCGGACCTGGCCGTCGAGCACGTTGTTGGGATTGTCCCCCAACAAAATCCCCGTTTCCACAATTGCTCGCGCGCCGGCCGGCGTAACAGAAATTTCTGGCCACGTGCCTCCCAACTGATTCCGAACATCTCGACCAGTTTTAACGGCATATCCCATCGTGATGAAGCGCTGCAAAGTTTCTGCGCCAAAATTCCCGTCCGGACCTTTAGTATCACCCCACTGATAACCACCTATACCATCCTTTGTAGTGGCAAAGATCCTGGCCAGCTCCCACAAGGTATGTGTCATTGTTCAGCTCCTGGTTGTCGCTACGGCCGCATGCCGATAGTCATAATTTCTTCCGGCTCGAAATCGAAGTCGGACGCATCAAATATTTCTTCTGGTGCGCCGGCGGCAACTGCGGCGGCCGCCTGTTCGCGGTGCTCGTCTTTGAACTCTTCTGCAAATTCCGGGTGATAGCTGAGAACATACCGGGTGATTTTCTCAGCATCTTTCGCAGCACGGAATATTTCGCGTTTATCGTTGCGGAGAACTTCAAGATAGTGCTCGATGTACGTCGCATGACCATCGATCGCAGAGGGAAGCCCCAAACGCATTGAGAGCATCGAGCTCGCGATTTCGGCCCGCAGCTCTTCACGGGCATATTCGGGGCTTTCGCGACTCTTCCCGAATTCCCGCGCAAGACGGCTTGGTCCACCAGTCCAATGGCCAAGTTCGTGCATATGGGTGGCGTAAAACATGGCGTCGGACACGAATGACGCTCGTTCCGGCATGTAGACACGATCTTCAGACGGCGAATATGCAGCCCGCCGGCTTCCGTATGTCACATCGGCACCGGTAGCTTCGATAATCTCATCGCAGATCTGGACTGCGACATCGTCCATATCTTCGCGGTGATCATGTCCCCATTCCATTTCTGGAACGTTGTCGATCTGGCTGAAGTTGAAGACGGTGAAGCTTTTGAGGACCGGGATTCTTTTCAATTCCGGTAAGGAGGTAGAAGGATCGATTTTTCCTGTATCACGCTCCAGGATCTTGTAGAAGAAGATGCGGGTCCCCTGCTCTCCTTTGCGAACCTGCCAGCCCTTTTCTTTCGCCTGCTGATATGTGCACCAGCGCGGATCCTGAAACTCTGCCTGGGCCAGCAGCATGACGTTAATCCCGTGATAGGGTTTTTGACTCGTACCGTTCATCGGCCAGCGCAAACTGCCATCCCATCGGGATTGCCAGGGCGCGGTTCCGTTCTCGATCGCCTCGATGATACTGTCGGTAACTTCTTGATATAGGTCGCGTGCCTTGTACTCAGACGAGTTTCT
>Ga0068855_100007916_pt1 | contig 12840 bp, 9 predicted proteins | sample KBSCornC52_FD_66592 | JGI IMG/M metagenome (GOLD analysis project Ga0068855, IMG submission 66592) | Corn rhizosphere microbial communities from Kellogg Biological Station, Michigan, USA - KBS Corn C5-2 | ecosystem: Host-associated > Plants > Roots > Rhizosphere > Soil ...
GCCCGGATCCAGCCGCGCAGCTATTCGCTGCTCGACGAGATCGCGCAGGTGCTGCGCTCGCGGCCGAGCATGACGGTGCGCATCGAGGGGCACACCGACTCGCGCGGCAAGCGCGCGCACAACATGCAGCTGTCCCAGGCCCGCGCAGAGTCCGTGCGGCAACATCTGGTCGGGTTGGGGATCGACCAGAGCCGGTTGCAGGCACAGGGCTATGGGCCTGACCAACCCATCGAAACGAACAAGACCGCGGCGGGACGGGAGAAGAATCGGCGGGTCGAGTTCTTCATCACGCAGCAATAGAAAGAAGCGAAGCAACATGATCCGTTCCAAGCAGATCGCTCTGTGCGCCGTCGCCGGCCTGTTCGCGGCCGCCGCCCTGGCTCCCCGCGCCGCCCGCGCCCAGGACGAGGCGGTGATCGACAAGCTGGTCCAGATGAACAAGAAGGCGCTGGACGACTACGACACGCTGGACTTCGATTCGGCGAAGAAGCGCCTCCTCGACGCGCTCATGACCGGCAAGAAGGCCGGCCTCGACAACCACCCCGTGCTGGCCCGCACGTACATCCACCTGGGCGCGGTCTACTTCACGGGCTTCAAGGACCGCGCCAAGGCGCTTCAGAGCTTCGGCCGCGCGCTGGACATCGACCCGGGCATCCAGCTCTCGAAGGGGATCGACAGCCCCGAGGTGGTGGCGGTCTTCCAGGAGGCGCAGCGCAACCACGGCGGCGGGGGCGGCGGGCCCGCGGCCGACAACGGGGCCAGTCGGAACAAGCGCCGGCCGGCGGTGGCGGAGAGCGAAAACGACGACGCCCGCGCGGCGGCCCCGCCGCCACCCAGGCGCAAGCGCCCGGCCTCGTCCGACGACGACGAGGGCGAGCCCGACCTGCCGGTGCACATCAACGCGCTCGACTGTCCGACGCCCGACGAGGCGATCATCGACAAGCCGCTGCTGCTCCGCTGCGCCGTGGCGCCCAACCTGCCGGTGGCCAACGTGGTGCTGCTTTACCGGGCGCCCGGCAAGGACGGCTACGTCGAAGAGACGATGACCAAGTCGCCCAAGGGCTGGCTGCAGGCCAAGATCCCCAAGAAGGCGGTCAACGGCAAGTCGATCCAGTTCTACTTCGAGGGGCGCAACGCGGCCGGCAAGCCGGTGGTCGCCAACGGCGGCGCCGACTCGCCCAACATCGTCCTGCTGGTCGAGGAGGGCTCGCAGGACGAGGCCAGCAGCGACGCCGGCGCCGTCGACACCGAGGAGAACCCGCTCGAGGACGAGGACGGCCCCTACCGGCCGCGCCTGCGCCTCGGCCACCGCGACACCGAGCGCGAGGGCCTCGACACCCGCTTCGGCAAGCGCAAGTGGTGGATCGGGATCGGGATCGGCACCGGTTACGGGTACGCCAAGGGCGACGGCTTCGAGGCCGTCAACAAATCGCCCAAGACGGACCCGTTCCACTCGCTGCAGAGCCAGTTCCAGCCGGGCCTGGCCTGGGCCGGGCTCGGGCACCTGGCGCCCGAGGTCGGCTACGCCTTCAACCCGGACATCGCCATCTCGCTGGAAGGGCGCCTCCAGTACACCGGGCAGCCGGCCAAGTATTCGAGCTTCGGCGCCCGCGGCGCCATCTCCGTGCTCGCCAAGCTGCTCTTCTACACGAAGCAGAACCAGCTCCGGTTCTTCGGGTCGCTGATCGCCGGCGGCGGCGAGGGGTTCCGCTTCGTCGCCTATCCCGACGAGGGGCAGAACAACGCCTACACCGACTTCAAGGACACCATCCTGGGCGGCCCGATCGTGGCCGGCGTCGGGGGCGGCGTGTACTACGAGATGTCGAAGGGGGTGTCGGTGGTGGGCGAGATCCACGCCCTGGCCGGGTTGCCGACCTTCTCGGTCGTCGCCGACTTCAACGCCGCCCTGCAGTTCAACATCTACTGAGCCGTCGCTGGGGGTCGGTCTCGAGCAACGCCGCGATGGCGGGCGCCAGCGCGGGGACGCGCGCCGCCAGCAGCGCGCGCGCCTCGTCGGGCAGGCTGCCAGCCGGGTCGCCGCGCAGCAGGTCGGCCTGGCGGCGCAGGGGCCGGCCGGCCGCCATCTCGAACAGCACGGCGCCGGCGGCGTAGAGGTCGGTGGCCGGGGCGCGCGGCGCGCCGCGCAGCTGCTCGGGCGCCAGGTAGAGCGGGGTGCCGCCGCCCGACTCGCCGCCCGCGCCGATCAGCGCCGCCGCGCCGAAGTCGGCCAGCACCAGCGCGCCCGGGCGGCGCAGCAGCAGGTTGGACGGCTTGAGGTCGCCGTGGACGATGCCGCGGGCGTGCAGCAGGCCCAGCGTGCTCAGCAGGCCCTCCGCCGCTTCGGCGATCTCGTCGGCGGGCAGCCCGGTCGGGTGCGCGCGCAGCCGGTCGCGCAGCGTGCCCCCCGGGATCCACTCCATGGCCAGCGCGCGCGCCACGTCGTCGACGTCGTAGATGGCGACCACGCCCGGGTGCCGGACGCCGGCCGCCAGGCGCGCGCCGCGAAAGAAGCGGGCCAGCGCCTCGGACTGGCGCGGGCCCGCCAGCTGCGGGTGCAGCACCTTCAGCGCCACCGGCAGCTCCAGCGCCTCGTCCCGCGCCAGGTAGACGGTGGCGGTGGCGCCTCGCCCGATCTCGCGCAGCAGCCGGTAGCGGAGCGCGTCCACCCCCTCCGGGGAGACCAGCGTCTCGCCGCCGCTGGGCCGCTCGGCCAGGGGCAGGCCCGGCTCGGCCGTCGCCGGACGCAGTCGGGCCAGCCGCGCGCGCGCGTCCGGATCGTCGAGATCGTCGGCCAGCAGCCGCTCCCAGCGCTCGGCCGCCGAGGCCAGCAGCCCGTCGGCCTCGTCCAGCTCGGCCAGCAGCCGATCCAGGCGGCTGCGCAGCTCGCCGGGGGGCTGTCCGTGCGACAAGGCCTCCAGCGTCTGGCGCGCGGCCGCGCGTTCGCCCGAGCCCATCAGGAACCGGGCGAACCGCAGGCGCGCGCCCGTGTCCTCGGGGTGGCGATCCAGGTGGCGCCGCAGCGCCAGCGCCGCCGCGAAGGCGTCGCCCGCCCGTTCCGCGCGGTCGGCCTCGGCCAGGAAGTCGTCGCCGCCCGCTGTTCGAAGCGGGCCGGCGCTGCCCGGCAGGCGCCGCTCGCTCATGCCACCTCGAAGCGGACGCCGCGCGCCGGGATCTCGATCAGGTCGCCGTGCAGGAGATCGCAGGCCGGGCCGATGAACTGACCATCGACGCGCACCGCCAGCTCGGCCGGCCGCTCGAGCCGCAGGATGTCGTGAAGGATCTGGATCGACAGCCCCTCGGCGCCGGCCAGCCCCGGCCCCAGCGGCACCGGCGCCGGGCCGACCAGCGCGCGGGCGCCGCGATCGAGGCCCCGCGTGACCTCGACGATCAGGACCTGGCTGGGCGCGGGCGCCGGACGGAAGGCGAGGGCGGTGCTGGCCCCGAGCGCGATCTCTCCCTCGCCGCGCAACGGCAGCGCGGCACCCGGCTCGAGCCGCGCGCCGCCCAGGCGCACGCCCGCCCGCGAGCCGCAGTCCTCGATGACGATCCCCTCGGGGCTGCTGCGGAGGGTGGCGTGGCGCCGCGAGACGGCCGGGTCGCGCAGCGGGACGCCCACGTCCGCGTCGCGCCCGATCTCGGCGGGCAGCGGCGCCACCCGTACCCACGGGCCACCCGGCGCGCGCAGGCTGACCGCGCGGCCGCGGCACAGGCGCCGCTCGATGGCCGCCGCCCGTTCGCGCAGCGTGGCTGCTTCCTCGATCCCCGAGATGGCCGCCGCGGCGATCACCGCGCGCAGCCGCTCGCCGCCGGTCAGCAGCGCCTCGAATCGGCGCAGCGTCTCGCCCGCCGCCCGCGCCGTGGCCAGGCGGCGCTCCTCGCGCGCGTGGGCGGCCTCCATCCGATCCAGATCACCCAGCGCGCCCCAGGCCAGCGCGGCCCGCTCGTCGGCGCCCAGATCTTCGTAGGCCAGGGCTGCCCGCCGGTGGTCGGCGGCCCGTTCCAGCAGCTGGGCCGCCCGCTCCAGCGCCCGGCGCTCGATCTCGGTCAGCGGCGGCCGCGCGCAGCGATCCAGCAACGCCTCCGCCACCGCCAGGCACAGCGCCCGCAGCTCGTCGGCCTGCGCGCCGCGCGGGTTCTTGGGCGCCGCCATGCTGCCCAGGGCGTCGGCCACCAGGCGCGCGGCGGCGTCCAGGTCGCCGAGCGCGGCCGACGGCAGCCCCTCCTCGCCCGCCAGCGACCCGAACAGCGCGGTCAGGGTGTCCCACGAGCGGTCCCGCACCAGGCGCCCGACCAGCGCGACCAGATCGCGCCCGGCCGCCACGCTCAGCGTCGGGTCGCCGGCCGCGCGCGGATCGCGGGGAGTCACCCCTCGATCCTAACAGAGAAATCCCACGCTCCCCGGCGCGGCGTGGCGGGCATATGATGGTCGGATGCTCCACCGAGTGGCGGTCGGGCAACCTCGCTTCAACCTGCCGGGCCTGGCGTCGGACGCGCGCGGCGCGGCGATGGGGCGCCAGCTGGTGGCGCGGTTCGGCGCCGTCGACCGGCTGGTCTCGTTTTTACGGGTTCTATCCGCCGAGGAGAGTCTGGACGACCTGCAGCCGGGGTTCCGGATCGTCTACGCGCGCAGCGGCGCCGGGACGCGCGAGGCCGTCGTCATGATGCCGGCCACGGCGTCCGAGCTGGGCGAGGCGGCGGCCCGGGCGGCGCGGCTGGCGCGCGGGCAGCTGTTCACCGGCGCCGGCAAGCACTTCGTCCAGTTCCGGGATGCGCAGGCTCCGCTCGGCTACGACGTCGACGCGCTCGTCGAGGCCGAGGGCGACCTGGTCCTCTACGGCCTGGAACAGACGGTCCCCTACCGGATCGAGAGCGAGCTGCCGCTGCAGAAGCTGCTGCTGCGGCTGTCGCTGGTGCGCCTGCACGGGGCCGCGGCGGCGCTGCCCGAAGGGCCGGTCTACGTGACGGCCCGCCGCGGCCTGGGCCCGGTGCTGGCCGAGTACCTGCACCGGCTGGGGAGCCGTGGCGAGGGCGCGCTGGGCGGCGGCGGTTCGGCCGGCGCGTCCGCCGGGTCGCTGGGGGGACGCGGCGCGGGGCCCGGCCTGCCCGCGGGCGAGGGCCCCGCCGCGCCCGAGCCGCTGCGTGCCGCGGCGGCGCTGTGCGAGACGGTGGGCGCCAGCGCGTTTTCGCCGGGGACCACCTTCTGGCTGTTCCGCATCGAGCGGCTGCCGCCGCGGCTGCACGGCCTGCTGCGCCGGACGCCGGGGATCGACGTCTACCTGCCGGTGACGAACCACGTGGCGGTGGCGGCGGGCTACCGGCACCCGATCCACCTCGAGTCCTGCCGCGCCAGCTTTCCGTCGGACCGGCTGCACCTGTTTTCGCCGCGCGGGGTCGTCGAGGTGGCGCCGCTGCCGGCGCTGGCCGCGGTCGAAGACCTGGTCCGCATCCTGCCGCCCGCCTCCGAGCGCGCCGAGCCCCGCGCGGCGGCGCCCGGCACCCGCGCCGACCTGGCGGTGGCGCTGCGCCTGGAGCCCGGCGGCGGGCCGGGGCGGGCGGTGGCCGCGCTGATTCCCTGGACCCAGGCCCCCTGGCTGCAGCGCCTGGTGTACGCGCTGCCGCCGTCGGCCTTGCGCGCCTACCGGGTGGCGCTGCTCAAGCGGGGCATCCTGATCCGCTCCGCCGAGGGACTGGAAGGGATGCCGTTCGGCACGCTCTTGCAGCTCGGCGCGCCCGAGGTGCTGATCCCGCTGGGCACGCGCCTGGTCCCGGCGGTGTCGCCGGCGATCCTGTCCGAGCGGCTGGGGGCGGTGGGCGGCGCCATGGTGCTGTTTCCCGGCCTGGGCGCCGCGCCCCTGCGCGTCCTGGCCGAGGCGATCGTGCCGTTCGAGCGGCGCCTGCTGGCCGAGCTGGAGCCGGCGGTCGCCAACCTCGAGGCGCTGGGGCCGCGCGAGCGCCCCGTCGAGGAGCCGGTCGTCATCGAGAACGAGCCGCTGGGGCCGATGCCGCTCTGGGGCCTGGGCCGTCCGTGACCCCGGGCCGCTTCGTCGCCGACTTCCTGTTGCCGCTGGTCCGCGGCGGCGGCCTGCACATCGGACGCCCGCTGGGACCGTCGGCGGTGGCGCGCGTCCTGGAGCTCGCGCGTCGCGCGGCCACGGCGCCTCCGGGCGGCGCCGATCCGGTGCGGGCGCTGGCGCGGGCGCGCGGCGAGGTGGTGGCGCGCTACCTGCCCGCGTCGGCGCCGCCGCCGCTCGACGAGACGACGGTCCGCCTGGGGGCGGCGCTGCACGATCTGCTGGCGCTGGGGCATCCCGATCTGGCCGGTCCCGGCGTGGGGCGCCGGCAGGATCGCATCGCCGCCGCCGCGCGCTCGCTGGCCGCCGTGGGGCCACCCCGGACGGCCGCCGAGGCGGTGGCGCGCCATTCCCTGCTGGGCCGCCTGGGCGAGATCGTCCGCATCGATCGCACGGTGCGGTTCTGGCTGGGGCGGCAGACGTTCGTGGGGCGCACGCCCCCGCCGCGGATCACCGCCATGCCGGCCCTGCGGCGCGTGCGCGTCGATCAGACGGCGCGCAGCTGGCTGCGCGAGATCGGCATCCCCGGCCCTGGCCGGGCGGCGTTCGTCGAGCTGAACGCCGCCAGCCCCCTCGGCGAGGCGCTGGATCCGCTGCGCCTCGATCCGCCGCCGGGCTGGGGGCGCATGCTGGCGGTGATCCGGTTCCCGGCGCTGGCGCGCGTGGTGGCGGGCGCCGCGCTGGACCTGGGGATCGAGCGCGCCGGAGACGCGCTGGCGGCCGCGCTTTACCGCTACGTCGGCCTGCACGATCCGCCGGTCGGCCTGCGTGCCACCGGCGAGGGGGCGGCGTTCGCGCTGCGGTTCCTGGCGCATCTGGTCTGGCTGGACGTGTTGTTCCGGTCGGAAGGCGGCCGCCGCGAGTCGGATCGCGACGTCGCGCCGGGGGGAGGCCTGGAGCTGGCGGTGGTGCTGACGGCCGCCGAGCGCACGCGTCCGGGGCTGGTCTGGCCCGCCGACGTCAGCCCCGACGGCGACCTGGGCCGCGCCTTCCGCGGACGCCTGGACGCCTTCGCGGCGCAGGCGGCCGCGGCCGGTTCACCGCGCCTGGTGGCGGCCATGTCGATCGCCGATTTCGCCGTCACGCCCGTCACGCGCCCAGCCGCGGTATCATGAGGGCACATGTCCGCGGGTGAGCCCCTTCCGACGGCGACGACGCCGGTCCTCGACGCCGAGGCCTTGCGCATCAGCCACAAGCTGCGTGAGGTCGGGCGCGCGCTGGATGCCCGCTTCCTGGACAAGGGCGAGCTGGTCCGGCTGCTGCTGGTCGCGCTGGTGGCCGGCGAGCACATGCTGATCGTCGGCCCCCCGGGCACGGCCAAGTCCGCCCTGGTGCGCCACCTGGCCCGCCTGATCGACGCGCGTTACTTCGAGTACCTGCTGACCCGGTTCTCGGAGCCGAACGAGATCTTCGGCCCCATCGACATCAAGGCCTTCCGCGAGGGGGTCTACCTGCGCCGGGTCCAGGCCATGCTGCCCGACGCGGACATCGTGTTTTTGGACGAGATCTTCAAGTCCAACTCGGCCATCTTGAACGCGCTGCTCAGCATCCTCAACGAGCGGCGCTTCTTCACGGGGTCGGCCAGCATCAAGGTGCCGCTGTCGTCGCTGTTCGGCGCCACCAACGAGGTCCCCAACGACGACGCGCTGGCGGCGGTGTTCGACCGGTTCCTGGTGCGCGCCTCCTCGGACAACCTGGACAGCTTCCACTTCCACGGCCTGGTCGAACGCGGCATCCGGGCCGAGGTGGAGGCCTTGCAGGGCGAGACCGAGGCGCCCATCAAACCGCTGGTCAGCCTGGGCGAGATCCGCGCGCTGCAGGCGCGGCTGGCCACGCTGCTGCAATTCCCGGAGGAGTTCCTGGCCCGCTACAAGTCGCTTTGCTTTCAGATCCGGTCCGAGGGGGTGACGCTGTCCGATCGCCGCGTGGTCAAGCTGCTGAAGCTGTGCGCGGCCAGCGCCCTGCTGGACGGGCGGGCCACCGTCGACGACGGCGACCTGTTCGTCTTGCGGCACGTCTGGAACAGCGTCGAGCAGATCCCGATCTGCGAGGACGTGGTGGCCCCGGTGCTGGAACGGCACCGCCAGGAGCACCCGGAGGCGCGCGGCTCGGGGCCGCGGGCGCGGGACCTGGACGGCATCCTGGCCGAGCTGGGCGGCATTCGCAGCTTGTTGCTGGGGGGGACGCCGCTCTCCGACGTCCAGCTGTTTTCGCAGCTCCGGAACCTGCAGGACATCCGGGCGGCATTGCAGACCATCGGAACCGACACGGCGCAGGCGATGGCCGCCGAAGTCGATCGGTTGCTCGAAGGCGTATTCGAGTCGTCCAAATGGACCGGTTAGAGCCGCGCGTCCCGCGCGCGAAGCGGGCCTTCTCGACCTTCGGCGGTCCGGTCGACACCGGGGGGGAGGCGCGCCCGGCGGCGCTGTTGCGCAAGCTGTTCGACGTGGACCCGGCGGCGGCGCGCGCGCTGACCCACGGGTTTCACAGCTACGCCGGGCGCATGCACCCGTCGATCGCGCGCGGCGCGATCGACGCCTGGAGCGCGGCGGGCGACACGGTGGTCGATCCGTTCTGCGGCAGCGGCACCGTGCTGGTCGAGGCGCTGGCGGCCGGGCGGACGGCCATCGGCGTCGACGCCAGCCCGCTGGCGACCGCCATCGCGCGCGTGCGCACGACGGTGCTGGGGGATGACGGGCGCGAGCGGCTGGTCGAGGAGGCCGCGCGCATCGCCGAGGAGGCGGGCGAGCGGGCGCGCCGGCGCAAGCGGCCCGACGTCCCCAAGTGGGCCCACAACGAGATCAGCCGGTTTCACGCGCACGTCCTTTACGAGCTGCTGGGGCTGCGCGAGCTGGTCTTCGAGACCGAAGAGGACGAGATCGGGCGCGCCCTGCGGCTGTGCCTGTCCTCGATCCTGGTGAAGTTCATGCGCAGTGGACCGGAGGCCCCGCGCGACGGCGAGAACAAGCGGATCGCGCGCGGCGTCCCGTCGCGGATGCTGGCCGACCGCGCGGTCGAGCTGGCGCGGGGGCTGGCCGCGCTGGAGCGGCGCGCGCCTCCCGGCACGCCGCCGCCGCGGGTCGTCGACGGCGACGCGCGCGAGTTGAAGATCGACGCGCGCCAGGCGGCGCTGGTCGTCTCGTCGCCGCCGTACGCCGGCACGTACGACTATGCCGCCCAGCACGCCGTTCGGTTCGCCTGGCTGGGCTTGCCGGTGCGCGGCTTCCGGCGGGCGCAGATGGGCGCGCGCGCGACGGCCGTCGGCGACGCCGCCAGCGAGGAGTGGGGGGCCGATCAACGGCGATTCGTCGCCGAGATGGCGCGCGTCCTGCGCCCGGGCGGACACGCGTTGCTGGTGGTCGGCGACGGTGTGGTCGACGGCCGGCCCGAGCACGCCCCCGACGCGATCGCCGAGGCGGGGGCCCCGGTCGGGCTCGAGCCCGTCGCCCGCGCGTCGCAAGCTCGGCCGATCCACGACCGGCGGCTGGCCGGGATCTTCGGTGGCCAGCCGCGTCGCGAACATCTGTTGTTGCTTCGCCGGCGCGGTTGACCGTCGGCGTTTCGCCTCCAGGTTGAAAACAGAGGCGAACCATCATGGAAACCAGGCAATACCGCGAGGAGCTCCGCCGCGCTGGGCGTGCGGCGTTGATCGGGGTGGCGGCGACGGCCGCCATGACGCTGCTGATGGCGCTGGGGCTGTTCCGGCACGGGCCGGCGGCGTTCCGGCCGTTCCCGGCGGAGTTCATGTGGCACGTGTTCCCGACCTGGGGCGCGCTGCCGCTGGCCATCGTCGCGACGGTGATCCACTTCGGGTACGGCGCGGCGGCCGCGGCGCTGTTTTCGTTCCTGGCTCGCCCGATGAGCGTGGGGCGCGGGGTCGCCTACGGCGTCGCGCTCTGGATCGTCATGCAGATCTGTTTCGTGCCGGTCTTCATGGGCTGGATGGAGTTCGGCCTGGGCCGCGGCGAGCCCTGGTCGGCGCTGTTCACCCTGCTGCTGCACGTGACCTACGGGGCCGTGCTGGGCGGCCTGGGGGCGCGCGACGAGCGCGACCACCACGTGGCCTTCGACGCCCTGGACCGACTGCGCGTGTATTGAGGCGGTGACCCCGCAGGCTGCCGTCGCCTCGGGCGGTGGTAGCCTGAAGGGGTGCCCGACGCGACCGAGGCCGCCGACCGCGAGCTCAGGCGGCAGCTGGCCACGCTGATCTACAGCCAGGTGCTGCCCGCCTTGCCGGCGGACGCCATCACCGCGGCCGCCTGGTGGAATCAGGTCGCGCGCCTGGGGTTTCCGCTGCCGCTGGTGGTGGTGCACGACTTCGGCCTGGTCCTGACCGCGCAGCGGCGCGGCGGGCTGCGGCAGGTCCGCCGCGACCTGGGCCGCGTGCCGGCGCCCGTCGGGCGATACCAGGCGCTGCTGGCCCGGGTGGCCGCGTCCGAGGCGGTGACCGAGCTGGGCGCGGCGCCGCTGCGGGACGACATGCTGGCCGTGATCCTGGCGCGCGTGCTGGGCGACGTGTACCTGCGCTGGGCGCCCCGCGGCGTCGTCCCGGCCGAGCTGCCGGCCTCCTCTCCCATCTACGACTTCGACCGGGACACGCTGGCGCGCGCGCACGATCCGGGCTGGGCGCTGGCGTTCGTGCAGCGCCTGGTCGATCACGAGCGCGGGGTGCTGGCCCGGCTCGACCAGATCGAGGCGGGCGCGCTGCGCCTGCTGGGGCTGTTCTCCGCCGAGGGGGGCGCCGCCGACCTGGGCGATCTGTACCAGCTGCTGGGCAGCGGCACCGGCGCGACCGACGTGGTCGACTTCTCGCTGCAGCTCTTGCCGTCGCTGCTGGAGACCAAGCGCCGTCCGTCCGCGCAGCGGTTCTCGATCGACGGCTACGCGTCGGTCGAGCGACGCGGCAACGTGGACGCGCTCTTGCCGGGCGAGCTGGCGCACGACGAGGACGTGTTCGTGCAGAAGGCGCTGTCGGACGATCTGCTGTTCTACGGGCACGAGCGCCAGAACGAGGCGACCCGCCGCCTGCACGTGCTGCTGGTCGACGCCAGCGCCTCGATGCGGGGTGCGCGCGAGATCTTCGCCCGCGGGCTGGCGCTGGCGCTGGCCAAGAAGCTGTCGCTGCTGGGCGGCGACGTCTGGTTGCGTTTCTTCGACAGCCGGTTGCACGCCAAGTTCGACCTGGGGCGCACGGCGCGGCGCGACCTGCCGCGGTTCCTGGCCTTCCGCTCGGAGCGCGGGCGCAACTACGCGCGCGTCTTCTCGGACCTGGCCATCGAGCTCGGGCGGCTGGTGCGCGACGAGGGGCGGCAGGTCGCGGTCACCTTCATCACGCACGGCGCCTGCCACATCCCGGTCAACACCGTCGAAACGCTGGCCGGCCTGGCGCACCTGACGGGCGTGTTCGTGCTGCCGTCGCAGCCGCTGGACCTCGAGTACCTGCCGCGCCTTCACCGCGTGCAGGTGGTGACCGCGGCGTCGCTGGCGCGCCCGGCCGACAAGCGGCGGCGCGCGCTGGAGATCATCGACGAGGCGGCGGGCCCCTGATGCCGAACCAGACCGAGATCCACGCGCGCGAGCGGGCCGATCGGGCGCTGCGGGGCGGGCGTCCCGCCGAGGCGCTGGGGCACTACTGGCAACTCCTGGGCGGCGTCCGGGCCGACCGAAGCCACTACGAGGCCTGGCTGGAAGGGGCGGTGGCGGCGTACCTGGCGCTGGGGCGGACGCGCGAGGCGGGGTATGGCCTGCTGGGGTTGCGCCGCTACGCCGAGGCGCAGCGGCACTTCCCGCCCGCCGAGCGGCCGCTCGAGTGGGCGCTGGCCGCCTCCCGGCTGGGGCACCACGGCGACGCCGCGCGCCTGCTGTCCGAGCACGGCCATCCGGCGCTGGCGGCGATCGAGCTGGAGGCGGCCGGGGCCAGCGCCGCCGCCCGCCTGGAGTGGGAGCGGGTGCTGCGCGATCCGCGACTGGTCGGGCGCCCCTACGAGACCGTGCTGGCCCACTTCAACCTGGCCGAGGCGCTGCTGCGCATCGGCGACCGCACGGCCGCCGGCCGCCAGTTCTCGACCGCGCAGCGCCTGCTGGAGGAGGTGGCCGACGAGTTCGAGACCCGCGGCGAGCTGGAACGGGCGTTCGACTGCTACAGCGTCCTTCTGCGCCTGGGCAAGGACACTGGTTCGTTCGAGAACGTGTCGGAGGGCTACCTGAACGCCATCCGGATCGTGGCGGCGGCCGAGGATCGCTACCGGGTCGTCCAGTACCACGACGACTTCGTCAGCTACGCGATGGAGAAGGGCGAATGGCACGCGGCGGCCATGGCGTCGCGCCAGGCGGCCGACTACAGCCTGCGCGCCGGGTTGCCCTACGACCGCCACTATCTGGCGCGGGCCATCGAGGCCTGGACGCGGGCCGCCCGCGACAACACGGCCGCGGGCGGGCCCGTCGAGCTGACCGCCAACGCTCTGCACGCGGCCATCGACGCCGCCACGGCGCTGGGCGACATGGCCGCCTGTGGCCGGTTCTACGGCGAGCTGACCGAGCTCCCGCTGCCGGACAAGCGCCGCAACCGGTACCGCACGCTGGCGCAGCGCTACGCCGCGATGCCGCCCGAGCCGCGGCCGCCGGCGGTGGCGTTCCCCGAGTACCTGCGGCGCCCGGACAACTACCAGGACATCTGGCGCCAGGACCTGGTCGAGTGGGAGCTGGCCGGCGATCCGACGGCGGTGCTGGTGCGGCTGGTCGTCGAGCGCCCGCCCACCGAGTACTCGCG
>Ga0068855_100007922_pt1 | contig 12837 bp, 8 predicted proteins | sample KBSCornC52_FD_66592 | JGI IMG/M metagenome (GOLD analysis project Ga0068855, IMG submission 66592) | Corn rhizosphere microbial communities from Kellogg Biological Station, Michigan, USA - KBS Corn C5-2 | ecosystem: Host-associated > Plants > Roots > Rhizosphere > Soil ...
CAATGGCATTGTTGACCGAACCCGCGCTCGTCATTGCCGATGAACCCACGACGGCGCTCGATGTGACGGTACAAGCTCAGGTGCTCGATTTGCTCGTTGAACTACGCGAGCAAGTCGGATTGACGCTGGTGCTCGTCACGCACGATATGGGAGTCGTGGCGGAGATCGCGGACCGCGTGGCTGTGATGCAAGCAGGACGCATCGTGGAGGAGGGGCCTGTCGCGCAAGTGCTGCATTCGCCCCAACATCCTTATACGCAACATCTGCTGGCGGCTGTGCCGCAATGGCAAGTCGATCGATCACAGGCTGCCACTCAATGACGCCTTTGCTGGAAGTGCGCGGTTTGCATCTGCGTTATCCGATCGACGCTTCCATCTTTTCACGCACGCCGCGGAATGTCGCTGCGTTGACCGATGTGAGCTTCGTCATGAAGCGTGGCGAAGTGCTGGGCGTCGTGGGCGAATCGGGCTGTGGTAAGAGCAGTCTCGGTAAAGTTGTGAGCGGTCTGGTCGAACCCACCGACGGTGAAGTCCTATGGGAAGGCACGCCCATCGGTACATTGCCCGCGAGCGCTCGCGGCGATGTCAGACGCGAGCTGCAAATGGTGTTTCAAGACCCTCGCGCGAGTCTCGATCCGCGTATGACTGTGGGCGCAAGCATTGCCGAGCCGCTCGTGGTGTGGTCACCCGACGCCGACACGAAAAAAATCACAGCCCAGTTGCTCAGTCGTGTCGGCCTCAGCGAAGCGATGACGTCTCGCTACCCTCATGAACTGAGCGGCGGCCAATGCCAGCGTGTCGCTATCGCTCGAGCATTCGTATTGCATCCCAAGCTCGTGATATGCGATGAAGCCGTGAGCGCTTTGGATGTTTCGGTACAGGCTCAAGTCATTGCACTGTTGCGCGAACTGCGGCATGAATTCGGCGTCGGACTTCTGTTCATCAGCCACAATCTCGCCGTCGTGCGCGGCTTGAGCGACCGGGTGCTAGTGCTTTATGCGGGACGTGTCATGGAGATCGGCACGGTCGTGGAAGTGATGGATGAAGCGAAACATCCGTATACGCAAAGTCTGTTGGATGCAGTGCTTTCCGGCGATCCCGCGCGGCGTCGCGTGCGCAAACAATCGCCAGTGCAGCCTCCGTCATTGACCGCTCAGTCTAGCGGCTGCGTCTTCCGAGCGCGCTGTCCTATGGCATTTTCGCGATGTGCCGAGGAGACGCCAGCCCTGACCACGGTGAGCCCTACGCGGCAAGTGGCATGTCACCTCCCCATCCTGTGATCCTCGCCTCGGCACATCCCGTCTTCTCTGTTAGTCTTCAGCCTTTCGGGCTACGGTTTTCGGACTCAGGATCATGACCAATCGCACCATTCGACCCAGCACGGGACTTGCCAACGTCAGGTACGAGATCCGCGGCAAGCTGGCGCGTCGAGCGCAGGAAATGGAACGTCTGGGCTACGAGATCGTGCCATTGAATATCGGCAATCCGGGCGCGTTCGGCTTTCGCACGCCGGAGTCCATGCGTCTCGCCATGATCGAGAATTTGCGGGCGAGCGAAGGGTATTGCCATCAAAAGGGCATTTTCCCCGCACGCGAAGCCGTAGTGATGCAGCAGCAAGAGCGCGGTGTTCGTGGTGTGAGCGCGGAGGAAGTGTTCATCGGCAATGGCGTGAGCGAGCTCATCGATCTCGTATTGCGGGCGCTCTTGTCCACCGATGACGAAGTGCTGGTGCCGAGTCCCGATTATCCCCTGTGGACCGCAGCCGTGAACCTCAATCGAGGCCGTGCCGTTCATTACCCCTGCCGTCCGGAACGCGGTTTCGAGCCCGACCCGGAGGAGCTCGAAGCGCTCATCACGAGCCGCACGCGGGCCATCGTGGTGATCAATCCCAACAACCCGACCGGTGCGGTGTATTCGCGCACCACGTTGGAAGCGATTGCGCGCATCGCGGAGAAGCATCGCTTGGTGGTGTTCTCGGATGAGATTTACGACCAAGTGGTCTACGACAATGCGGAATCCATTCCCATAGCGACTCTGGTGCAAGGCACGTTGTGTTGTACGTTGTCCGGGCTCTCGAAGATTTATCGCGCCTGCGGCTATCGCGTCGGTTGGGCCGTATTCTCGGGCGATCTCGAACATGCTCGCGCTTATCTGAGCGGTCTCGAGCTGCTGTCGTCGCTACGTCTGTGCGCCAATGTTCCGGGCCAATGGGCAGTACAGACGGCGCTCGGCGGGCATCAAAGCATTCGCGAACTCGTCCGGCCGGGTGGCAGATTGTTTCAGTCCCGCCAGGCCATCATCGACAGCGTCGCGCGCAGTAAGTACCTCACGCTGGCCACTCCGAAAGGTGCGCTATATGCCTTCCCGCGCGTGCGTGCCGAGACGTTGCCGGACTTCGACGATCAGAAATTCGCGCTCGATTTGCTCGAACACAAGCACGTGCTCGTGGCGCCGGGCGTGAGCTTCAACGTGCCCTATCGTAATCATTTCCGCATCACCAACCTGCCGCGTGCAGAAGTGATCGAAGACGTATTCCATCGCGTCGAAGAGCTATTGGATAGTTATGCCGCAGGCCGCACGCCGGTGTCGCGACCGGCGCCGGCGTTGAAGGCGGTGTGAGAAGAACGCGCGTAGCGCATTCGTCACAGACCGCATACGCTTGCGGTCCGATGCAACAACTCTCACTGGTTCTTCCCCAGCCCAAATCGTTGCTGTCTGCGGAGCTGCTTGCCGCGTTTGAGCGCGGGGCCGTGGTGCTAGTGCCGAATCGGCGCGTGGGGCATTCGCTCGCGTATACGTATGCGAAATACAATCTAGAAGTAGGCAAACGCGTTTGGGCGACGCCGCAGCTCTATACGCTTCAGGCCTGGCTTGAACGCGTATGGACCGCGCGAGCGGGGGATTCTTCACGCTCCAAGATATTGCTGAGTGGCGTCCAGACGCGTCGCGCTTGGCAGCAAGTCGTCGAAGCTTCGCAGTGGTCGCAGGGACTGTTGGCGCCAGGCGGCGCTGCAGCTGCGGCGCTTGCGTCTTATCGACTCATCAAACACTGGCGCATAGCGCGCACTGAGCTCGACGACTTCGATGCAACGGAAGCGCAAGCGCTCAGCGCCTGGATCGCAACATTTGAAGATTTATGTGCAGCGCGTGATTGGTTGCCGTCATTTGCGCTCGCGGATGAGCTTCTGCAAATGGATGCCGTTTCGCCAGTCGACATTGTGATCATCGGCTGCGAAGAACTCAGTCCCGTAGAGCGAGACGTATGTGGGGCTATCGAACGCAAGGGCGGACGCGTTTCGAATATTCCACGGCCTGTCGCGAGCGATCGACGCTATAACGTACGCGCAGCGGACGCAGACGATGAACTCTTGCAGGCTGCGCAGTGGGCACGAGCGCGACTGCAAGCGGGGGCAACGGCGATCGGAGTCATCGTTCCCAATCTCGAACGCGTAGAGCCATCCGTGCGACGCACCTTCGCGGACGTTTTCAGTCCAGCGATGCGCACCTTGGATCATGAGGCAGTACAACCCGCATTCACGCTGGCTGCCGCTCAACCACTCAGTGACTATGCAATCGTTCAAGCGGCACTCGACGTGTTGGAACTCGCAACAGGTTCGGCACCGAGTACATTGGCCGGCATGCTACTGCGCAGTCCATTTCTTGCCGGTGCTGACGCCGAAACTTCAGCACGCGCGCTGGCGGATGCACGATTGCGAGAAGAGGGCAGAGAGCTCTTTGATCTCGGTGCACTGGAGCACATTGCAGACGCCGCTGCGTGCACGCGATTAGCTACCAATTTGCGCGCCGCTCGCGGCATTCTTCGGCCACATGAGACGCTCAAACCCAGCGAATGGAGCGATGTCATCGTAAAGCTCTGGACCGCTGCTGGTTATCCGGGCGAACGTGTTCCTACGAGCGACGAGCAACAAACCCTCGCCAAATTGCACGAAGTCTTGGGAGACTTCGGCACGCTAGACGCGATTCTCAAGCCGCTCTCTTTCACGCACGCCATGCGGGAATTCGCGCAGCTCGTGCGCAATACGGCTTTCGAGCCACGCACTGCTGCGACAGCAGTTACGATCGTCGATCGCGACGATGCTTTCGGAATGCATTTCGACGCGGCGTGGGTATGCGGTATGGATGCGGCGACTTGGCCGCCTCCAGCCGAGCCCGATTCCTTCATTCCGCTTCCATTGCAACTGCGCGTTGGACTCCCGCAAGCCACTGCTGCCGGCATGCGCCAGAGATATCACGAACGCTTCTTGGAGCTCTCGGCCGCTGCTTCGGAAGTGATCTTCAGTTGGGCACACAGGGATGGAGATGTCGAACATTCAGCGAGCCCTTGGATCGCGTCGCTCGCAACGACCTCAGTCGGCGTCGCATCAGCCGGCTACCGACACACATTGTTTGCCGCTCGAATCCTGCTCGATGAGATTACCGAACTCAGCGCGCCGCCATTGAGTCAAACACGTGTGCGAGGCGGCACTCGTATTGCTGAGCTTTCTGCGTTGTGTGCATTTCGCGCGCAAACGGAATTGCGATTGCGGGCTGTGCCGCTCTCTCGCGTCAGCCCTGCACTCGACCCGTTGGAACGCGGTCATCTCATGCACGAAGTGTTGTCCGAGTTCTGGTCTCGCGTCTCGTCGCGAGACCGGCTGCGCGAACTGCCTGTTCACGCACGTCGCGAAATGCTGCGAGAGCTGTTGGATCGGTTGAGCGGTCAGCTGCTCATCGGCGCATCCGCGCATCGTGCGCGATTGGTTGCGATCGAGCTTGCGGTCGCCGAAGAAAAACTGCTGGAGCTTCTGGAGCTCGAAGCAGCGCGATCACCTTTCACCGTGTATCGACAACCGGAACTCAAGGCGGAACGGCGGATCGCCGGACTCGATGTACAAGTGCGCTTCGACCGCATCGATGAGCTTCCAGATGGTCGACGCGTCGTCGTTGATTACAAAACGGGCAGTTCGGCGAGTGCCACGAAGTGGTGGGGCGATCGGCCTGAGCAACCGCAACTTCCTCTCTATGCCGTACTCGAAAGCGAGCGGCTGGCGGCAGTTACGTTCGCACAGCTCGGCGTCGGCAAAGTCGGATTCGAAGGTGTGGCTCGTGAAGAAGGCATGTTGCCAGGCATCGCGGCGTATCCCGGCAATGCTGGCGCTCCGCCTGAGCGCATGAGTTGGGAGCGGCTGATTCCGTATTGGCGCGGCGTCATCGAGCGTTTGTTCGAGAGATATGCGCGTGGTAATGCTAGCGTCGATCCTCTCCCGCAGGCTTGCCGCTATTGTCACTTGTCGACGCTCTGTCGCATTCACGAGATTAGAGCGTTGGCCGTCGAGGACGGCGATGTCTGAGCACGCGCGGCCCATCGATCATGAAGAACGGTTGAGAGCGCTCGATCCTGAGCGCTCTTTCATCGTGCAAGCACCTGCAGGCTCGGGAAAGACAGAGTTATTGACGCGCCGCTATCTAGCGTTGCTGCAGACAGTCGATGTGCCTGAAGAAATTCTCGCCATCACTTTTACACGCAAAGCAGCGGCAGAAATGCGTCATCGCATTCTGCAGGCGCTCGAACTCGGTAGCGAAGAACGTGCACCCGCAGATCCCAACAAGTTCGAACGTTGGCAACTCGCGCGCGCCGCCCATCTCGCGAGCGAACGCAAAGGATGGGAGCTCGCATCGCATCCTGCGCGTCTGCGCATTCAAACAATCGACGCGTTGAATCAGCATCTCGCGCGGCGTTTACCGGTGCTGTCGGGCGGAGCAGCAGCGCTTGGCATTGCTGACAATGCATCGGCGCTGTACGCCGAGGCCGTGCGGAAAGTCATCGAGCACCTGGGTACGCGCACTCCCGAAGCGCTCAGCGTTGAACGACTCATCCGTCATCTAGATAACAATCTCGGCCTTACGGAAGGGCTGCTCAAAGCGTTGCTCGCCAAGCGCGATCATTGGCTCGATTTGGGATTGATCGGCGTGCCACGGGCACAATTGCGTGAGCGTTTGGAACGCGCGTTGACGCTTGCCGTCAACGAACGACTCGCGTTACTACACGGACGCTTTCCGCGTGACTTGCAGGCTGAGCTCGTACGTCTTGCCGCGTACGCGGGGCGTGAACTGCGTAACGCTGGCACCGCTCATGTGCTCACGACTTGCGTGGAGCTAGAAGAATTTCCGCAGCCGGACGGCGCAGTGCTCGCTCATTGGTGTGCGCTGGCGACACTACTGCTCACAGCGGAGGGTGATTGGCGCAGCCCCAAAGGCATTAACGTCAGGCTTGGATTTCCTCCCACGGGCAAAGCGGAGAAAGCCGCAATCGGACAAGTGCTGGAGCAACTGAGCCGTGATGAGTTACTCGCAGAACGTTTGCAGGAGGCGCGGGCATTGCCGAGCGTTCGTTACGACGCCAATCAGTGGGAAATTCTCGACGCGCTCTTGGATGTCCTCATCCTCGCGGTAGGTGAGCTCGAACTCGTTATGCGGGATCGAGGTGAGGCGGACTATGTTGCAGCGGCTATTGCCGCGCGTCGTGCACTCGGTTCAATCGAAGAACCCACAGAAGTGGCGCTCAGGCTCGACTATCGGCTCAACCATATTCTAGTCGACGAGTTTCAAGATACTTCCAAAGGACAAGTTGCGCTGCTGCGCTTATTGACTGCGGGCTGGGTGCGCGGCGACGGTCGGACGCTCTTTTGTGTGGGCGATCCCATGCAGTCTATTTACCGCTTCCGCGAAGCGGATGTCGGCTTGTTCCTGCGTCTCGAACGCGAACCGCTCAACGAGATCGTGCTCGAACCCGTGCGTTTGCGAGTCAACTTTCGTTCGAGTGCGCCCATCATCGATTGGGTGAATCGCGCGTTTGCACAAATCTTTCCGATGCATGAAGACGCAGTACGCGGTGCAGTGGCCTATACGCCGAGTCACGCGCGTAGTAACGCTCCTGTTGTGGGTTCGATCGCGGTTCATCCTTTGGTAGGTGCTGAGCCCAGCCCTGAGCTCGAAGCGGAACGCGTGCTTGGTATCGTGACGCGCACATTGGCGAGTGATGATGTCAGTCGTGTCGCCATCTTGGTTGCAAGTCGATCCCACGTGGGCTTGATCGCACGCGCGCTGACCGCCCGCGCCATTCCTTTCCAAGCCGTGGACATCGATCCGTTGGCGCTTAGGCCCGTGGTGCAAGACCTCGTCGCACTCACGCGTGCGCTCGTACATCTAGCTGACCGTACGGCATGGTTGGCTGTGCTGCGAGCACCATGGTGTGGTCTCACGCTCGCCGACATGTTTGCGCTTGTGCAGGATCGGATCGATGCGACCGTGTGGTCATTGTTGAACGATGCGCAGCTTGCGCTGAACTTGAGTGCCGATGGCCGAGCTCGTATCGAGAGAGTAACCGCGGTGTTCAATGCTGCGCTGGCGGAGCAAGGCCGTCAGTCGTTGCGCGAGTGGGTTGAAAGGACTTGGTACGCCTTAGGGGGGCCTGCGTTGTTGCAAGCAGCCGAACAACTTGCCGATGCACAAGCCTATTTCGACCGGCTCGAAGTCATCGAGCGCGCGGGCGACCTCGAAGACGTCACCCAGTTGGAAAGCCATTTGCAAAATTTGTTTGCCACGCCGCGTCGCGACGGCCATCCGCGCGTCGAGATCATGACGATCCACAAAGCCAAAGGATTGGAGTTCGAAGTCGTGATCCTTCCGAGTCTCGATCGCACCGCGCGTCCGGACGATCCACCGCTTCTACGCTGGCTCGAGCTGCCTCGTGCAGATGCGGAGCCGGCACTGTTGCTCGCCCCGATTGCACCTCGCGGTGCTGATCCGGACCCGTTGCATGCGTGGCTCGGCAGCATCGACAAGGAACGCAGTCGATTCGAAAAGCAAAGACTTCTCTATGTGGCCGCGACGCGAGCGATTCGCGAGCTGCACTTGCTCGGATGGGCATCGGTCGATGAAGCGCGGCAGGTGAAACCACCCGCACGTGATTCTTTTTTAGGCTTGCTGTGGCCACAAGTGCGTGCGACGTTCGAGTCGTCCATCGAGGATGAATTTGCATTCTCAGAAGAAGCCGAAGAACCGCGCGTACCCTCCGATGACATAGCGCTGCGTCGCGTGCCGCTCACGTGGCAAGCACCGTTACCCGAGCCGGGTTTTGGTAATACCGCCGCGCTTACCTTCGTGGAAGGCGAGCTGTTGCGTCCCGAATTCGATTGGGCCGGCGAGACCAGTCGCCACATCGGTACGCTTGTGCATCGAGAAATAGAGCGCATCCTGCGTGGCGGTCTCGCTCAGGTGAGCGACGAGGCTATCGAGTCCGAACGCTATCATGCCGAATTGGCGGAACTCGGAGTGCCAGCTGAGTTCATTCCCACCGCCGCGTTGCGCGTCGCGACTGCAATTGCTCGCATGCTGCGGGACGAGCGCGGTCGCTGGTTGCTAGCAGGAGATGATGTGCATCGAGAATCGAGCGCCGAACTAGCGCTATCGGGCTGGCAGCGCGGCGAACTCGTGAACGCAGTGATCGATCGCACCTTTGTCGATACGAACGGTGTTCGTTGGATCGTCGATTTCAAAACCAGCACCCACGAAGGCGGCGGCTTGGACGCATTTCTTGCCAACGAAGAAGCGCGTTATCGTCCACAGCTCACGCGCTACGCAAACCTGATGCGCGCTTATCGACCGAACGAAGCTATCAAGACGGCGCTGTATTTTCCGCTGCTAGGGGTTTGGCGTGAGGTGGAGTGGGAGTGAGCGTTGGCCGTTGGCGGCCTGTTATATCGTCCCCGACAAAGAAATTTGCTTGCGGCCTTGCGCGTCTGCCGGACCTAAATACTGCAGCGCTTGGGTGATGGATGCGGGAGCGTTGGCGCGAGGGGCGACGGCAGCGTTGATTTCATAGCTGCGTTGTCCGGTGAATTTGATCGTGCCTGTGACCGCGAGCAGGCCGTCTACGTCTTGGACATTTCCGAGCAAGGTGCCTTGTTGTGTGCTCGCGCCGTCGAACTTCACTCTGTATGCACCTAAGTTGACCGGCTGGCTTGCGGGTCCGGTGAGGTTTGCGATCTCGACGGTACCGCGTGCATCGGTGGGCCACCCGTTTTGCAGTTCGAGTTCGGTGATCTGCAAGCGGAGATTGCCCTGCCAGCCGCCGAAGAGTTGAGCTGCGCCCAAGCTTGCCAGCGGCAGTGCGCCGCTCATGTTGCTGACCGTCACTCGTTTGGAAGGACGGAGCACGATGTGGGTGGCCAACATGCCGTCGTCGCGTTTGAGCGTTATATCTGCTGACGCGCGTCCGATGAATAACGGCAAAACACTCAGGCGCCACTCGACGCTGCCGAGAGGAGCAGGTCCGACTCGAAGCGCTGCGGCTTTGCCATGCCACAAGGTTCCGGAAGGCGCGACGAGCTGCACATCGGGTCGTGCGACGAAGCGTGCTACGAGTGCAGCGGGAATGGTGAAGAGTGCGAAGAGTAGATACGCGCCGATGCCGAGCGCCACATACCGCCGTGTATTCTTCATCAATGAGTTCCGCGCGTCAGCACCAGGCTCGCGTTGACCAATCCCGGTTTGGCTGCGCGATCAATCGTTGCTGCGTCCACCGTGATGCCTTGGCGTTGTTGCAGATTGCCCAACCAGACCACGATGCTATCGAACGGCGCATTTTCCAGTCGCACGCGAATGCCGCGTTCGCCATCGGGTGTTTGTCCGGTAACCGAGTTGCCGAGTCCTGCTTCGTGAGCACTGCGGTCGATCACGACGACCAAGGATTCATTGCCCGGCGCCGCGCCTTGCGTTCCTTGTGCTGCTTGTATTTCGCCCGCGACGCCGCGCATCCAGACGAGATCCTGTTGTTTACGTTCGATGCGATGCGCGCGGTCGTTAACGGCTTTGAGGAACGGCGCCAGTATCAATACATAAACAGCGATGATCAGTAGCAACGAACTTCCACCCAGCACTAGCGAGCGTTCGCGTGGATTGAGCGCAGAGAGTCGCGCGTTGATCTTATCGAGGATGGGCTGGAGAGTCGGCGCTGCCATTGGATGTTCCTCAAACTCCAGAGGTCTTGAGCTGCAAGCGCCCTTCGATTTTGCTGTCGCGCGGACTCGCCGACTGAATTTGCGCAGTCGCGCCGCGTTCTTGAGAGAGGCGTTGAATCTTGTCGAGCACATCGACATTCGGTGCAGTGACGCGCAAGTCCAACACATTGGTGCGATAGGCGAGTGCGTCGATGCGTGTATCGGGCGCCTGCGCCAATGCAGCGCTGAGCGCATCTAGTCCCTGCATCAGTGCAGAAACCTGACCGCCACGGCGCACTTCCATCAAGCGTGCTTCGAAACGTCGTCGCGCCTCGTCCGGTGCCACGGGGAGACTGCCCGGCATGGCTTGCATGTACAGCGCCTTGATGTCGTTATCCAGCGTCGTTTCTTCGCGTTTGAGATGCCAGAGCTGCGCGCCTTTGATGCCGAGCTGCATGACGACGAATGCACCGGCGAGCATGGCGGCATATTTCCAAGGGCCCAACGCGAATTTGAACTGAGATTTGACTGCGTACGGACCTTGCAACAAGTTGATCCCGCCGTGGCTTGCAGCGTTCACGGCAAGCAGAGGCAGCGGTCCGTCCGGCATGAGCTTGACTTGCAGACTGGCGGTGAATTCGCGCAGTCCTTCGATGAGCTCCTGTTCGCGATCGTAGTCGTCGGGTGTGATATAGACCGTGACGTCTTCGCGCTCTTCGGAGCCGCTCGCCAGTGCGAGTTGCAAGCCTTCGATCAAGGGTTCGACATCCAACGCCGCAGGCGGCACGCCGGGGCGGCGCACGTAGATGGTCCTGTTTTCGATCAGGAGCGTAACGCCGTTGGGTGCTTCGGGAACTACGGCGGTTTCCGCATACACGGCAGTGGGCGCGATGTTGGCTGCGCGCAATGCTGCGAGCCACGTGTCCATCTTCTCGCTTGCGAGTGCTGCAACAGGCGTTCCGGGCCGGTCCTCGCGTTTGCCGACAGCGAAATGCATGTCCTCGACGTCGCCGGCGAGGTGTTCTTCCAACGCGAATGGCACGACCTGAGCTAAGCGAGCGCCGCCTTTCACAGGCAGCACGGGTTCGGCCAACAGCACTTCGGTTCCCGGCGTGAGTACAACGGTTTTGTGAACGCTTGCAATAGGTGCTACGTCCGTCAGCATTCCTTCACTGACGGAGCCGAGTCGCGTGCCGCTCGTATCGACCAGCAGCCACTGTGCTTGGACGGTGGAGCTGGCAAGATCGCGCAGGCGAATGACGAGAACTTCGGGCATTGTTGAGAGTGATCAGTGATGAGTGACTAGTGATCAGCTGGGGCAAGTGTTCGCAAGGTTTTCTCAGGTCGCAGTCCGTTTGCTCACATCGTGCCGAAACTCCGCAAAATCGGCCGCACGAGGCCGCTGCTGCCGCGATTCAAGAGACTGTACAGGGTGAACTGGGTAGTGCCAATAGTGACCCAAACCGTGGCGCGGAAATAAGAGGAATTCTCGTCGAGGAAATCGGTGGTTTGTCCGCCGGCGCCCGTTTGGCCCTGTAAACGCGTGGTGAAATCGGGGTCGCCCTGAAACGCCGTCTTGATGTCGTTCTTCGTCGGGAAGCAACCGCTCGCGCGGCTCTTCGCAAGCTGTTCTTCGTCGCGTGACCATTGTTTCAACGTGGAGCTGAGCGAATCCAACACCACACCCGATGCCGTACACACATTGAGCTTGGTGCCGATCGGCAGCGCAGTGATGTAAGGCTCGAGTTTTTTGTAACGCTCGTAACCAAAACCGACCAAGGACAGGATCTCGCTCGCGCGCGTCACCGGCATGTTGGCAGTGAGATAGGGCGGTTTTTGCGAAGTGTATGTAGGATCTTCAGCGCCGTCGGGAAAAGACTCGACGGTATCGGCATCGATCCAATCGACGAATTTGCGTGCCCAGCTGCGCTCGATTTGCAGTTCCTCCAAGAGATTCTCGAACTGCTTCACTGCGCCTTCATCGACGGTGCCATTGCTGGTGAGAAGGCTGTTTAGATTGAAGCGGCCTTGCTCATCTTCCAAGACGCCTTCGATTTGGCCGTCCTCGATGGGAATGGGCGGCAGCGGTGTCGCCCACTTCTGCGCGAACGTCGTTTGATTGGGCGTGGCACGCATGTCCGCGGTCAAAATATCGGAGGCCCAGGCTTCGGCACCGAGCGCAATTTCATAGCCTTGATCGAGCGCGAACAGCGTGCCGCTGCGGCGCATGTCCATATATCCTTTGAAACCGATGTCCACTGCGAGAATGGTCGCGAGCGCGACGATCAAGACGGCGGTGATCAGTGCCACTCCGCGTTGACGATGGTAGGACGACTTCATCCCGCAATCTCCACCATGCGTTTGATGAGTCCCCAGTCTTCCAGCTCCAATGCAAATTCGACGGCTACGGGTCGATTGCGAGATGCGCCGATCAACGTCGACGCGTTGCTCGTCGCCGCCACCGGCCATTGTTCGACCCATTGCCCGTTGGCCATCATGAAGCGCGTCTTGAGCGAGCGCACCTTATCCAAGAGTTCGACGTCGGCGGGTTCGGTGGAAAGCGTGGAATCGAGCGCAGGCCAATATTTCCGATAGAGCTTGCCATTCTCGATGTGATACGCGACCCGTTGCAAAGTCGAGCGTTGTACCGCGGCGGGATTGGTCCAGCCGGCGCGCGTAAATTGGAGCAGCGTACTGGTGCGTGCATCGGCGATCAGTGCAGACTGCACGGTTTGGCCCAAAGGATCACGAATCGGTCGCGGCTCCAACTGTTCCAAATCCTGTGATAACCGTTCGACTGCGATCTGCACAGCTCGCACGCGCGCCATGGTTTCGCC
>Ga0068855_100007924_pt1 | contig 12836 bp, 10 predicted proteins | sample KBSCornC52_FD_66592 | JGI IMG/M metagenome (GOLD analysis project Ga0068855, IMG submission 66592) | Corn rhizosphere microbial communities from Kellogg Biological Station, Michigan, USA - KBS Corn C5-2 | ecosystem: Host-associated > Plants > Roots > Rhizosphere > Soil ...
GAAAATTCTGGACCTGGCGATTGCGGATTCCAATCTTGCTGGCGTTTCTCATCGCCTTTTTCAACCAGCTTTCGGGCATCAATGCGATTCTCTATTTCGCGCCGCGCATTTTTGAGATGACGGGTCTTGGAGCGAAGGCGGCACTGCTGCAATCGGTCGGCATCGGCGTTACGAACTTGATCTTTACGTTTGCCGGGCTGTGGCTGATTGACCGGTTGGGCCGGCGGACGTTGCTCTACATCGGCTCGTTCGGCTACATCGCTTCGCTGGGCTTGACGGCTTGGGCCTTTTTCACCCTGCACTACAGCATCGTGCCCGCGTGTATCTTTGCCTTCATCGCGGCGCATGCCATCGGCCAGGGCGCGGTGATCTGGGTTTTGATCTCGGAAATTTTCCCGAATCGTCATCGGGCTGGGGGCCAGACGCTGGGCAGTTCGACACATTGGATTTTCGCAGCGCTGCTGACCACGTTCTTTCCCAAGATGGTTTCCGCTTTTGCGCCCGGCTATGTGTTCGCCTTTTTCGCGTTCATGATGGTGCTGCAATTGATCTGGGTGAAAACCATGGTTCCTGAAACCAAGGGAGTTCCGCTCGAGCAGATGCAGAAACGTTTGGGAATCGAGTAAGGCCTTATATGAGTTTTAAAGTCATCGGCATCGGCGAGGTGCTCTGGGATTTGCTCCCCGGCGGCAAGCAAATCGGTGGGGCCTCGGCGAATTTCACCTGTCACGCGCAGACTTTAGGTGCTGAAACCTGCCTGATCTCAAGCGTGGGCAATGATCCGCTGGGCGGCGAGATTCTGGCGCGTCTTTCCGAGATGCAAGTGCCGGTGGCGGGGGTTTCGGTTAATCCGCTGGCGCCCACGGGAACGGTGGCGGTTACGATTTCCCCGGATGGCCAGCCCCAATTTGCCATCCGGGAAAATGTGGCGTGGGATCTGATCACGGCCACCGATTTCACCCGAAATATGGTGGCCCAAGCCGACGCCGTCTGCTTTGGTTCGCTGGCGCAACGTCACGAAATTTCCCGGGCGGCCATTCGTTCCCTGGTGGCTTCCACGCGCCCGGAAGCGCTCCGGATTTTTGATGTCAATCTTCGCCAGAACTATTTTTCAATGGAAATTGTCGAGTCTTCGCTGCGGTTGGCCAATGTTCTAAAGATTAATGACGAGGAATTGCCGGTGCTGTCACGTTTGTTTGGCCTTCGTGGCGGGCTGATGGATCAAGTCGCTGATTTGGCCCTCCGCTTTGAATTGCAATTGGTGGCCTTAACCTGCGGTGCCAAGGGCAGTTTGTTATATTCGCAGGGTTGTTACTCCGAGGCCAGGGGGTTGCCGGTAAACGTGGTGGATACCGTCGGAGCGGGCGATTCTTTCACAGCCGTTCTGACCATGGGCATTTTGGCCGGCTGGAATCTTGACCGGATCAACCGCTACGCCAACGAGGTCGCGGCGTATGTGGTTTCGCAATCCGGAGCCACGCCGCGCTTGCCGGCACATTTGCGCTTTTCCGAGGCATTTTCATTGGCTGTGATTCCTAAATAATGTCATCTTCCCACACTGAATCCCGAACTGCCTGTCATGCTTCAAGACTCAAAACATCACCTGATCTATCAGGCGCTGGCTTCCGATATTGGTGCCGGCAAATACCGCGATAGCGGCAAGCTGCCGAGCGAGGCGCAATTGATCTCGCGGTTTAAGGTGTCGCGCCCGACGGTGATTCGGGCCTTGCGCGACCTGCAAGCCGATGGCTTGGTGACGCGGCGCGTTGGAGCGGGCACATTTTTGAACAGCGTGCCGGCCAAGACGCTGCCATCGCAGGCATTGCCGAATCAGGTGCTTGAACTCGGGTTGCTTATCCCCGGAGTGCGCCGGGCGGGTGAAATTTTTGAGGTCATCGCCGGGGAGCTGGCCCGGCTCGCGCGCTCGGCCGGCTACATGTTTTGGTGGACGGGTGGGACATCGGAAGATTTGGATCCGGTCGCCACGCTTCACAATGCCGAAAAAATCTGCGACCAGTTTATCCAGCGCAAAGTGGCCGGGGTGTTTTTCGCCTCGTTTGAACACATGCCGCAGTGCGAATCAACGAACATCCGGCTGGTCAATCGGCTGCGCGAGGCGGGTATTACCGTGGTTTTATTGGATCGGGACATGAGTCCCTTTCCTCTGCGCACGGATCTTGACCTGGTGGGCATTGATAATTTTCAAGGTGGCTACATTCTCGCCAAGCACCTCATCAAGCTCGGATGTCGCCGGCTTGGGTTTGTGGCGGTTCCGTTTTCAGCGCCCACGGTGAAATCCCGTCTGGCGGGAGCCCGCGAGGCCGTGCTCGAAGCCGGCATGGATATGTCACGCGACTTTTTCCAGGTGGGAAATCCTGAAGACCCCAAATTTGCCCGGCTGATTTCCGCCGGTCGCATCAAGGATGCCATTATTTGCGGTAACGACTATACCGCCGCCGTGTTGATACGCACGTTGCATAATATCGGGGTCAATGTTCCGCGCGGGCTTCGCGTCGTGGGCTTTGACGACGTGCATTATGCCACGCTGGTTTCCCCGCCGCTGACGACCGTGCACCAACCCTGTCGTGAAATTGCCACTCTGGCGTTCAAGTCTATGTTAAACCGCATCGCCGATCCCACCATCACTGCGCGAACCATTTTGTTAACCCCCAATCTGGTGGTGCGTGAATCTTGCGGCGCATATCTGACCCATCCGGATGCGGAAGCATCCAAGAAAAGACCGGTCCTCAAGAAGCCAGTCGCGAAAAGGTAAAACGGAAAAATCTTCTGCGTTTCGTGCCCGAACGCAGCGGGATTCATTTCAATGTTTTCTTCAGAAACTTCAACCCGTTGACGGCAATTTCATCGCGGGTCTTTTCCATGCGCCGCCAGATAGCGGCGCTGCGCGCGATGTTCGGCACGTCCAGTGTAACCGATTCGATGGACACGTCCCCCTGATACCCGATTGCTTTGAGCGCGGCCGCAATCCGTTTCCAATCTATATGATCGTTGCCCGGCGTTCCGCGGTCCGCACCACAGGCATGAATATGGCCAAGATGCTTGCCAGCACTCCGGATGGCCGCATCCTGATGTTTCTCCTCAATGTTCGCGTGGAAAGTGTCCAGATGCAGTTTCAGCGCGGGAGAATTTACGTCGCGAATCATCTTGAGTCCTTGATCGAAGGTGTTGATGAAGTCGGTCTCAAACCGGTTGAGCGGTTCCAGGCATACCGTCTTGCCAAGCGAGCTGGCATGTCGGGCGACGATTTCGAGGTTTTTGACAACCGCTTTCCACTGACGCTGGTATTCAGTTGGGGCAACGGCGTCCGCCCGGCCCACATAAGAATAGACCGGTCCGCCAAGCACCGGACAATCCAGAATCCACATTTGATCCAAAAGGGAGCACAGGTAATCAACGCCGTTGCTTTGGCTTTTGCGCGAACCGCGCAGGTCGCGGTCTTTATTCATCGCGGCGCAAACGGAACCGCAGGCCAGGCCCTGTCTGGCCAATTCTGATTTCACAAAGCCAGGATCAATGTGTGTGGGGTCTTCAATAAGCAGTTCCACCGCATCGAAGCCCCATTTCTTGAAACGCTTGAACAGTCGGGTGTCCTTATTCGTAAACGGGGAGACGAACAAAACGGTATTGATGCTGAATCTCATCGGGAAAATATAAATTGAAACGATTTAAGTTGCGAGGTGTGAGTGCGGCTGCGACCGACGGTGGTGACTCGTCCGGTCCGTCCTGTCATCCGCAAGGCAGGTGGCCGCCCGTATTCACTGACCTCCTCGCGATGGTGTGAGTTTAGCAGTTTAAACCGGCTGGCTACCGTTTGAAGGCAAGCGTTCATGATGAATGCGCGATTGAAAACCTGCCGTCACTCCGGCAACTTGGGCGCGTGAAATTGTTGAAAATTCTCCCGTTGCTCATCTTGGCGCTGGCCTTGGCCGGTTGTAATAAGCCCGCGGTCACGCCGACGGCCCCAGCTTCAATTGACGACCTGCTACCCAAACATGCGCAACCGAAACTTCCGACAATGAAAATTTTTCTCGGCGTAACGCACGACAATCTATTCCGACCGATTGAGTCCCTCGACGCCGAACTCGCCCTTACTGCGGAACAGGAAATGATCGGCATGATGTATCGCACCAACATTCAGGAGACGGATGCGATGCTGTTTGTCTTGCCTCAAACCCAGCAGGCGAATTTCTGGATGAAAAATTGTCCCGAATCCATCTCCGCCGCTTACATCACGCCCAACGGCGTTATCGCCGAAATTCATCACCTCGAACAAAACGACACCAACGGTGTCACCTCCGCCGAAGCCAACATCCGGTTTGTGCTGGAGACGAAAGAAGGCTGGTTCACTCGGCACAACATCAGCCCCGGCATGGTCATCGTCACGGAGAAAGGTTCCCTGGCGGAGACGTTTTTGCAGAGTCGCTGACCCGTTATTTCCCCGCTGTCAGGGCATCCAGCCGCATTTTTAAATCAAGCTCGCCCGGCAGACCGACCACGCGGTCCACCACTTTACCATCTCTGAAAAACAGCACCGTGGGAATGGCCTGAATTTCGTAAGTCTTCGCCAGATCTGGCGATTCATCCACGTTCACCTTGAGAAACTTGATCTTGCCGATGAACAATCCTGCCTGCGCTTCCATCATCGGCGCCAAAATCTTGCACGGACCACACCACGTGGCGTAGAAATCCACCACGACTGCACCGCTGGCGGACGTCACCTCGTTGCTGAAATCGGACTGGGTGATGTGCTTAACATTTGCCGTGGATTCGTTCATCGCTGGATTTCCACAACCGGCAATCAGTGCCAATCCGACAATGGCGATGGCTGGGAAAAGTTGTGTAGGCAAAATTTTCATGGCTGAACCTAACGTCACTTTCGCCGGGTTGCCAAAGAAAAGAAGTGACGTGGTTTCCTGCTCTGGCGCGGCGAGCCTCCCCGCGAGCCGTGTGCTGATGGTTTAAGCGGCCCGCGAGGACGCCCGACCCATCGCGCCAACTCGAGACGCAAATCCATTCTCTTTGCGTAATTCCATTTCTGGCTTACGATTTCGCCATGCTGTCGCTCGAACAAATAACCGGCCTGCTCGAATCGAATCGCGCTGCGGCCGGCGCCCGCGTGAAGGAATTTTCCATCGGCGGTCATGGTTTTCAGTTCAACTCCCAGCCCGCCATCATGGGCGTCGTGAATCTTTCTGCCGACTCCTGGTATCGCGAAAGCGTCTGTCTCACGGCGGAAACCGCCATCCAGCGCGGCAAAATTCTGTCGGCGCAAGGCGCGCAGATCATTGATGTCGGCGCGGAATCCACGCTGGCCCACGCCGCGCGCGTGGACGATGCCGGGCAAAATTCCCAATTGCTCCCGGTCATCCGTGGCCTGCGCGCGGAAAAAATTCTTGTCTCGGTCGAGACCTATTCGCCCGCCGTCACCCGCGCCTCGCTCGAAGCCGGTGCGAACGTTTTGAACCTCACCGGCACGGCTGCCTCGGACGAGATTTTCCAAATGGTCGCCGCGCACGATGCCGCCGTCATCATCTGCTACGTCGCCGGCAAAAATGTCCGCGAAGTCGGTGACTTTGATCTGTCCGCCGATCCGATCCCGATGCTCCGGGATTTTTTCGCGCGTCAGATCGAAATCGCGCAGCGCAATGGCGTGGAGAAAATCTTTTTGGATCCGGGTCTTGGCTTCTACTACAAAAATTTGCAGGACAGCGCGGTGCGCGTGCGGCATCAGATGAATGTGTTCCTCCACACGTTTCGGCTAAGAGAACTGGGTTTCCCGGTTTGTCACGCCTTGCCGCACGCGTTTGAATTTTTTGGCGACGAAGTGCGCTGTGCGGAACCGTTCTTCGCTGTGCTCGCTTCGCTGGGGAAAACGGATTTGTTCCGCACGCACGAAGTTCCCCGCATCAAAGCCGTGTTGGAGACGCTGAAAGTTTACTGAGCACGCCCGGTCGTCACGGCGGCAGCGCGTGGTCTTGAATCGTGCAGGTCGGCATCGCGTCCACAGAGTTGATGGAATAGGTGCCGCCAGCGGGGCAGGATGGAAACGTGCCGTCTTTCAGGTATGGCTGCAAATCCCGCATGGTCGGCACCGCGTCATCGGGCTTGTTTTTTTCCAGCGCCCACTGTTGTTTAGCGCCGTCAATCTGCCGAAGATTGTTGATGCAGGCATTGCGTTGGATGATGGTGATGCCGGCGTCGGTGATGAGGTGGTTTTCGGCCTGGAGCTGCTGGAGATGATCCTGTTGCAACTGGAGTGCGGTGCGGGCGGTATTGAGGTGTTGCGAGGTCTGCTCCAGTTCGGCCTCCAACTGGGCAATCATGGCCTGCGCCTTGGCGAGGCGGTTGGTGTAAATGTCGTTCTGTTTGCGGAGCCGGGTGATTTCCGCCGCCTGCAGGCCGGCGTTGGAGTTTTTCAACTCGGCCAGATCTTTTTCCATCTGCCGCATCTGCGTCTGCGTCATGTTCAATTCCGTCTGCATGGCGTCCTTCTCGCGGACGGCGCGGAACAGGAGGATCTCCGCCACCAGCATCAGGGCGAGACACAGCCAGGCAAACCAGCGTTTGAGGTTCATGCTGACAGCAGTTTCCGCCTTTGCGGGAAATGGTCAAACAGGAAATGAAATCAATAACCGCCTCCCGGCGCGGTTCTCGTCAAGTGAATCTTTGGGTTTACAGGGAAACTTTGGTTGGCTTTGCGTGAATGACGGAAATACCTCAAAGTCTAAACCAGCCATGAATTTGAGAACATTTTGGGGCGCCGTATTGTCGCTTGCAGCAGCGGTGGTCAGCCCGGCTGACGCCGGTTCAACGCCGGGCCTGATGGACACGGTTGCTTTTGGCGATGCCGTATCGGAAGTGAAACACTCTTTCACCGGCAGCCACAGCGAGATCATCGTCGGCGGTCTGGGCGAATCCGCGCGCCGTGCGTTGCCGCAAACCGATCCCGCGTGGGAGGGCGGACGGCTGGCGTTCGCACTGAAGGTGGATCCCGAGAAGCAAAATTACGCCACCGTGAAGCTCTGGGGTTCTGACGCGACGCGAAATCAACTCGTGCTGTTCTGCGAAGGTAAACAAATCGGCTATCGTCATCTCGGCGACATTGACATCCTCGATATCGGCGGCGGCGAAGCCGCTTTTCCCGGTCGTTTCATTTACATCACCACGCCGCTGCCGCTGGCGATGACCAAGGGGGAATCGGAATTACACTTTGAAATCCGCAGCTACGGTCCGACTTGGGGCTACACGGGTGAATTTGAAAAATTTCAGAAGCCGCTCGCCGGTCCGACGCGCGGAATCTACCAGCTTTACACGCACACGGGCGGCGGGTTCGTTCCGCCCGCCGGTGAGAAACAGGGCGCGGCTCCGGGGAATCCGCCTGTCCGCCAGGAACCGGGTGCGGAAGTCATGGACAAACTCAAGGCACGCGTTAACGGCGAGGTCAAGAAGCTGCTCGCCACCGCCAGCGCGCTCAACGAAATGCAGATGCAGTTTCTGGCCCGGGCGTATTTCGTGAAGTGGACACCGGCGTATCAAAATTCCAAGGTCGTCACGCAGGTCGTGATAGGCATGGATGCGTTGTTCGCCGCGTATCGCCAAAATCCTGATTTGGCACACAACGATCCGGCGACTCCTAATCCCCAATGGTTTGAATTCGGCCCGGCCGGCGAAGCGCTTTCTTTGCTCGCCGAACGGGTGAAGCCGTTGTTGGACGCGCAGATTGATGACGGCGGCAAGATGATTTCCCGGCGCGCCGCATATTCCGAAATGCTCGTGACCGCCCGTGACTGGCACCGGAGACATCGCCGGCTTTACACGAACCAGACGATGATCACGGACATGAACGTCTATCTGTCCAATCGCGGCATCGAAGTGGTTGACCCGGCCAAGGCACTTCCCGAAGCCGAAGTCCGGCGTTATCTCTACGAAGCCGTCGGTCTGGAACCGTGGCGCGATAGTGATCCGGGGCCGGACAGCCATAATTGGGGCGTTGGCACAAACTACTGGCAGCTCACGGCGAAAGGGCTGACGAAGGAACTCGGCTTCGTCGGCTATTATGGCGAGGTTCTGGACTGGGTGACTTCCATTTACGATGCGACACGGCCCGCGCCCGGCCAGCCCGGCGACGCGAAGATCAAGGCGCAGTTGGAGAAGATCGCCCAAGCCCGCGCGCCGTTCCGTGCACCGGGAACGGATGCGGACGGCTTCCGCGCGATGCGGGCCGAGACCATCGTCGGCTGGCGCGACAGTGGACACTATCCCGGCGATGTCATGTATGCCGAGCGCTCGACGTGGGATGCGTCAACGCTTTACGAGGTCGCCGCCACGCTTGATCCGGCGGGCATCGGCTATGCGCAGCAGATGTTTGACGACAACCAATTCTTCATCTCGCTCGAGCGCCAGATGGCGCAAAGCGGCAATCTGCGCGTCACCGCCGGGCTGCTCGGCGTGCCGGAGCAGTATGAAATCGTCAAAGCCCAGCCGCCAAGCGCGAAACGGCTGCCGATGACGCCGGGGCAGCCTGACTTCGTTTTCAGCGACGAAGAGGATGGCGTGGTCGCCATCAAAAATGGCGATGAGATTTTCTACGCGTCGCTTTACTGGCGCTCGCGCAACGCGGTGAATTCGCTGGCGCGGGTGCATTTCACGACGCCGACGGTGGATCAGATCGCAGTGGTGGCGGAAGAAACACGATTTGAACCCAGCGGACAATTTTACTCGCGGCCCGACTGGACAACGTTCGGCTTCGGCAATGGCGGGCCGAAATATCCCGGCAACTTGCATTCGGCGTCCGCGGGCGAAAAATTGCCCATCGCCAAGGTTCCCGGCGATGTGAAATTCAAGCCGGGCGACGAGAATGTTTATTGTGGCAAGGCGCAATTCTACGTGCTGCGCTACGGCAATTACCTCATCGGCATGAACATGACGACCGACAAAACCTTTGAACTGACGCCGCCGTCTGACGTGAGCAAGGCAAAGGAACTTGTCTCCGGCAAAACTATGAAACTGGCCGCGCCGATCAAAGTCGCGCCGCGTTCGACGGCGGTTTTGTATTTTGGAAAACAATAAAATGAGTTCGCGCTTATGAATTACCGCAAACTTGGTCAGACAGACATTGCCGTCTCGGAAATCAGCCTGGGCTGTTGGACGATGGGCGGACTCAATTGGACGGACGGCAAGGCCAATGGCTGGGCAAATGTGAATGAGGAGGAAATCACGTCCGCCGTCAAACGCGCCGTGGATGCGGGCGTGAATCACTTCGACAATGCCGATCTTTATGGCAACGGCCGCGCTGAGCGGATGCTGGCACGCGTGCTGAAGCGGCTCGGCCTCAAGTCGGAGGATTTCATCATCGCCACCAAGGTCGGGCATTTTCGCGGCACGGCGGAGCACGCTTACGATCCGCTCCACATCCGGCATCAATGCGAACAGTCGCTGAAAAATCTCCAGCGCGATTACGTGGACATTTATTATTTGCACCACGGCGATTTCGGTCCGCATGGCGAATGGCTCGCCGGCGCCGCTGCCACGCTGGACGCCTTGGTGAAGGAAGGCAAGATTCGGATCAAAGGGCAATCGGCTTACAGCGACGCCGACTTTCAGCGCGCCGTGCCGGTGGTTAAACCGGCAGTGCTCCAGTCGTGGGCGAACGCGCTGCGGCCCAATTTCATCAAGCCCGAAAGCGTCGTCGGCAAATTGCTCGCGGAACATCAGATGTCCTTTGTGGCCTTCAGCCCGTTGCAGCAAGGCATCTTGATCGACAAGTTTGATCCCGAACATCCGCCGCAGTTTGACGAGGGCGACATCCGGCGCGCGGACAACCGGTTTCAGCCGGAATTTTTGCGGCCATTGAAACCCAAGCTCGCGCAGATGAAGGCGCGCTTCGGTGCGACGGTTGAGGATTTGTCCGCCGTGGCGCAGCGCTACGTGCTCAGCCATCCGCACGTCGCTTGCACGATTCCCGGCTTTCGCAACGAGCGGCAGGTCGCGTGCAACCTTTCCGCCGTGAACCGGCAGTTGAGCGCGGAAGATCTGGCGTTCATTGACAAAACCTTTGCGGCTTAAAATGACCTCGCTTCCGATCCAACACGAATTCATCGCCATTGACGAAGGTCACGCGACTTTGCTGCACATCAACGAGCGCGATCAGTCAAAGAACTGGATCGTGCCCATCGGCCAGCCGGCGGCGCGCGACATGCAGTTGATCGGCAGCGGGAAAATTCTCATCGGCCATCATCACGGCTACAGCGAGTTCGACCTCGCGCTGGGCCGGGTGACGAAGGAATTCAAAGCGCTCGAAGGCGTGACTGCCGTGCGCCGCCAGCCGAACGGCCACACGCTCATTGCCGGCGTGGATATTCCGCCGACGAAAGGCGTCGTGGTTTTGGAGCTGGACGAGAACGACAAGGAAATCTCCCGCGTGATTTTTCCGGGCGATTATGTCCGGCTCATCCGCCAGACGGAGCAGGGGACGTATCTGATGTCCTGCAACGACCGCATCCGCGAAGGCTCACGCGACGGGAAATATCTGCGTGAGTTCCCGGTCGAGGGTTTTTTTCACGCGTGGAAATCGCTGCGGCTGCCGAACGGAAACCTGATTGTCACGGCTGGCTACGGCGCGTTCGTGGTGGAGCTTGATCCAAATGGAAAAATCCTTCGCAAATTCGGCGACAAGGAGCAGGTGCCGGAAAATGTGCGCCCATTTTTCTATGCCATGTTTCAGTTGCTGCCAAACGGCCATGTCGTGGTCGCCAACTGGCAGGGCCATGGGCCGGGTTTTGGCCAGTCCGGCGTGCAATTGCTGGAGTTCAACGGTGCCGGCGAGATCGTCTGGTCATGGAGCAAGCCCGACCTGATCTCGTCGCTCCAAGGCGTGCTGGTGCTGGATGGACTGGACACCTCCAAGCTGCATGACGAACGCAGCGGGGTCATGTCGTCGCTGGTTTGACCGGCGAATTCCACGGACGGATACAAAAGTGCAAAATCGGGTTTACAGGGAAACTAACCAAAGCATTTTATCTCCTACAGTCATCTGGCATAGTCCAGACGAACCAACGCATCGCCATGCAACGCCTTTGCCAACTCATCCTTGCTCTCGGCTGCACTTTTTTGTGCGCGGCGCAAAATTCGCCGTTGACGCTGCCGGTGGGTGGGTTGAAGGCGGATGCGATTATTAAAGTTTCCGGCGAGACGAGGTTGCGCGAGCCGGACGGGCCGCGCGGCCAGTTCAAGCAGGGTTTCCGCACCTACAACGACAGCGCCGCCGAGTGGCAGAAGTTTTACGGCGTGCAATTTGAGGTGAAATTGCCCGATGCCCACGAGGTGGAATTGACGGCCGGTATCGTCCGTTTCCAGCGCACTGCCACGCCGGAAACGCCGGTGAATGCCACGGTGCGCGTTAGCGGCAAGGGCTGGCATACGATCACACTGCCGTGGTCGGCATTTACTTTTGACCAGGCGAACAACGCTTTTCTCAGAGAGGTCAAGGAGTTCCGGCTGTCCGCAGCGGGTGCGGATGGCAAACCGGCCAAAATACAGCTTCGGAATGTGCGCGTGGTCAAAGCGTCGGCGATTTCGCTGGAAGCTGAAGTGTGCGGCAAAAGCGCGTTGAAAAATGGCACCGTGGAATATGACGTGACTGTGGGTAATTGCACCGAGGTGCCACAATCCATCGAGCTGTCGTTCGTGAAATATGGCTGGGAGGAAATGATTTCATCGGTCGAGCCTAATTCGTTTCAACTCGCGCCGGGCGAATCACGCGAGGTCAGGGTTCGCGTGAAAATCACGGACCGCGTTCCGCCGGGTGGACACGAAACCCAGGTGTTGCAGGCCATCGGCAACGGCGCTGCGTCCGAAGCCGGCCGGCTGAAATTCATCACCACAAGCCAGGTGCCGCATCCGTTCATCCTCCACACGCCAGCGCGCTGGCAGGAAGTGCGGGAGAAGATCGACAAATATCCGTGGGCGAAGGAACGCGCGGATAAATTCATCAAGAACGCAACGGAGTGGCCGGTGCCGCCAATCGCCGATCCGGCCAAGGCGCCGGACGACACCTACGGCCCGTATGTATTCCCGACGCAGACGGAAGATGGTCTGTTGTCCTGCGGTTATGCGTATCAGTTGACCGGCGATAAAAAGTTCGCGGAGAAAATCGCCCTGTTCTTGCGCCGGCTTTCCGACCCCGCCAAAGGTTATCCGGCCACCTTCCGCGGCTGCAGCCAGAGCCTGGTCCAGGAAGGACATTGGTTCCAGAACATCGCCAAATGCTACGACATGGCACTGCCATCTGGTGTTTTTTCCGAGGCCGACCAGCGGCAGATTGGGGCCATGTTCCGCATGTTCATCGAGACGATTGCCCGGGCCAACGACTACGGACCGATTAATAACTGGAATGTTTCCCAAGTCATCGGCGCCTTCTATTGCTCGCTGGTCCTGGGCGATTTGGCTGCGGCGGAACGCTGGTTCTCCGGCCCGTCCGGCATTTGTGATCAGCTTGCGAAAGGCGCGATGGACGACGGCTGGTGGTATGAATGCTCCGTCAGTTACAACACCTGGGTGACGAGCGAATTCACACAGGCGGCGCTCGCTTACGAGCCGTTTGGCATCAATTTCCGCGATATGAAGGTGCCCGCGAGCTACTCGCCGGTGGTCGGCCTGACCTCGGATTTGAGCGGCGGGGCGGCGGTGGGCGGTGCCACGGCGGAAGAACGTCGCAAGCCGTTCGGCATGGAATCGCAAACCTTCGGCCCGAACACCAAACCGTATCGCGACATCAAGATGATGTGGGACAGCCTGCTGCCGTTCCTCGACTACCG
>Ga0068855_100007925_pt1 | contig 12835 bp, 14 predicted proteins | sample KBSCornC52_FD_66592 | JGI IMG/M metagenome (GOLD analysis project Ga0068855, IMG submission 66592) | Corn rhizosphere microbial communities from Kellogg Biological Station, Michigan, USA - KBS Corn C5-2 | ecosystem: Host-associated > Plants > Roots > Rhizosphere > Soil ...
TCGGCGACCTCGTTCGCCCCTCGCCGAATGGCGATTGCATCAGAGGCGTGGAATTGCTCGGTCGATTCAATCAGCATGACGGCACCGGGCGCGCTGCGCGCTCCCCGAGCAGGGATACGGTCCACCGCGAGCCAGACTTCAGGGCCGCCCCGGGCACCCGCGTCGTTCTTGGTTGGTCCACACCGCTCATGCTTGGCTAGTGTTCATGAGTTCGAAAATACGTTTACAAAAAAGCACGAGTCCGGTGGATTGCGCGAAACTCACACGTTCGAGCGCGCTTAGGAGCGATCTTGCAACGGCGTTGGCTAGCAACGGGGCGGGGCAGCGCGCTATTCCCCTTTCCTTGGCCATCCAGCCGAGCTTTAATAAATTACTATCCCCACTGGGCTAAGCCGTCGACGCGTGGCGACCTCGCTTGCGCGGACGTGGTATGCGGAGCCCCGAAACACTCCCGAGAAAATTCATTTGGCAAGCAGTCTCGAATCCCTCCTCGCCGAAGGTGTCATCAGCGAGATCTATGGTCGTCTGAAGAGTGGCAAAGAGGCAGACGTTTACGCCGTCTGTTATGGGGACAACGTAGTTGCCGCCAAGGTCTACAAGGACCGGGCGCAGCGCAACTTCAAGAATAACTCGACCTACAAAGAGGGGCGCTCCGTGCGCAACTCGCGCTCTCAGCGCGCCATGGACAAGGGCTCCAAGTTCGGCCAGGAGAGCGCGGAGGATGCCTGGAAGTCGGCCGAGGCGACTGCCCTGTACAAGCTGCATGCGGCCGGTGTTCGCGTGCCCGTGCCGGTCATGTTCTTGGAGGGGGTTTTGTTCATGGAGCTCGTGCGAGGTGCGGACGGCCAGGCCGCGCCACGTCTGATTGACACGCAGCTCGACGAGGCGCAGGCCCGCGCCGCATACATGGACATGCTCGGCCAGCTGGTGCGCATTCTGTCGTGCGATTTGATTCACGGCGATCTGTCGCCGTACAACGTGCTGTGGTCAGCGTCGGGCCCGACCATCATCGATTTTCCGCAGATCGTTTCGGCGGCGCAAAACAGCAACTCCGAATCGTTCTTTCAGCGCGACGCGCGCAATATCCTCGGTCACTTCGCGGCCATCGATCCGAGCCTGCGCGGGCGGCTGAGTAGCGACGCGCGCGAGATCTGGCGCGCCTATGTGCGCCGCGAGCTCACGCCGGATTTTCTGCCCAGCGGGCAGCCGCAACGCCATGAGCCGCGCCCGCATTCGCTCGAAGATCGCGGCAGCCGCGAGCGCCAGCCAGGCCACTTCAATGACGATCGGGGGCCGCAACAGAACCGCGGTCCGCAACAGAACCGCGGTCCGCAACAGAACCGCGGTCCGCAGCAGAACCTGGGCCCGCCGCAGAACCTGGGCCCGCCGCAGAACCGGGGTCCGCAACAGAACCGGGGTCCGCAACAGAATCGCGGTCCGCAACAGAATCGCGGTCCGCAACAGAACCGCGGTCCGCAACAGAATCGCGGTCCGCAACAGAACCGCGGGGGGCAGCTGCACATGGCCTCGGCCCAGGCAAACCTGGCGTCGCAGGTCGGCGCACCGCCGCCGCGCGATGAGCAGCGCCCGTCCCGTGCTCAGCCGCAGCGCCCCCAGCAGCAGCGCTCGCAGCCTCAGCGCCAGCAGCAGCCGCGCCAACCACAACGACGTGGTCCGGAAGTGATCGTGCTGACGCGACGAGCGCCGGAGCCGGTCGCACCGCGCGAGCAGCAAGAGCCGCCGATCGCGGCGCGAGCCAGCGAGCGCTCAGGCGACTCGAGCCGCCGTCGCCGCTGAGCCCGCGCTCAATCTTCGAACGTGACCTGAAACTTTCGGCCTTTGATGCGGCCTTGGCTCAGGCTTTGCTGGGCACCCTGGCTGAGCGCCTTTCGCACGGCCACGTACGAGAAGTGATCGTGGATTTCGATCTTTCCGATGTCATCGGCGGCGAGTCCGCCGGCCTCGCCCGTCAGTGCTCCCAAAATGTCGCCCGGGCGAAGCTTCTGCTTGCGGCCGCCCGAGATGCGTAAGGTGGCCATCTTCGCGTCGCGTTCCAGCGCTTGGGCGAGCGCGGCTTTTTCGCCGCGCGGCACGGCGGGCCGCTCGCTGACCATGAGCTTTACGCCCGTCAAGCGTTCGATGGCGTCGATTTTGAGTTGATCCCGCTGGGTGGCTAGAGAAACCGCGAGGCCCACCTTGCCCGCTCGCCCGGTGCGCCCGATGCGATGCACGTACACCTCGGGTTGCGAGGGCAAATCGAAGTTCACCACCAGATCCAAGTTTTCGATATCGATGCCCCGCGCTGCCACGTCGGTTGCGACGAGGACGCGCGTACTGCCGTTGCGAAACTTCGCCATCACGCGATCGCGGTCGTACTGTTCGAGATCGCCGTGCAGCGTGCCGGTGCTCACTGAAGCGTCACTCAACACCTTGCCAATCTCGGCGACCGTTGCCTTCAGATTCGCGAAAATCAAGGCGGACTCGTGGCTGTGCTGGGCGAGCACCCAGCGCAGGGCACCGATCTTCTGCTCCTGCTCGGCGCGTACGACGAGCTGACGGATCTCGCGTGCTGCTTCGGGCTCGGCCTCGACCTTCACGAACACGGGCTCGTTCTGGTGCTTCTCGCAGAGCGCCTCGATCGAGCTCGGAAACGTGGCCGAGAAGAACACCGTTTGGCGCTCCTTGGGCAGCGCGCGCAGGATCTTGTCCATGTCCTCCTGAAAGCCCATGTCGAGCATGCGGTCGGCTTCGTCGAGTACGACCGTTGCTACGCGGTGGACGCGCAGCGTGCGGCGGCGCAGGTGATCGAGCACGCGCCCTGGTGTGCCCACCGCTATGTGCACGCCCTTTTCGAGCGCGCCAATCTGACGCCCCACCGGCTCACCGCCCGCCAGCACGAGCACGGTGAGGCCTGGGTGCCGCCGCCCGAGTCGGCGAATTTCGCGGGCGACTTGCGCGCTGAGCTCGCGTGTGGGGCACAGCACCAGCGCGCCGATTTCACGCGTGCCGAGCTCCAGGCGTTGGAGCAGCGGCAGCGCAAAGGCAGCGGTTTTGCCGCTGCCGGTCCGCGACTGGCCGACCAGATCCTGCCCCTTCAGCAGAACCGGGATGGCCTCGGCTTGGATCGGGGTCAGACGCTGAAAGCCGAGCTCGGCGACGACGGCCAAGAGCTCCGCGGACAGGGGCAAAGCAGCGAAATCGGTTTCGCTCGTTGGTTTCAGGGCGGGTTCCGCGAGCGAGTCCATCGCGGCGCAGCATAGCAGCCGGGGCCGAACGAGCGCGTGAAAGAGTCGCTCTGGTTCAGGCCGCGCCGAAATGGATCTCGCGCAGAACGAGCTCGCTTTGAGACAGCCCGGGCGCGCGCTCGAAGAACGAGGCAAAGCGCTCGGCGAGCGCGGTGATGGTCAAGCTCGGATTGACCGCCAAGTTGCCGGGCACGACGCTGCCGTCGCACACGTACAGACCCGGATAACCAAAGACTTGATGCTGCTCGTCGATCACGCCACTTTCCGCCGATTCGCCGATGCAGCAGCCGCCCAGGATGTGCGCGGTCGCCGGCGTGTTGAGCAGCACCTCGGAAATCACATTTTGTGCCTCGCCTGGCAGCTCCTCAGCCAAAATTTCGGCGGCTTCTTGGGCTACGGGCAGAAAGGCCGGCACCGGGTGATCGGTGGTGGTGTCGGCCAGCCGAAAACCAAACAGCGATCGGCCGAGCCGCAACCGGAGGTGCTGATCCACCGCTTGCATGACCAGCAGAATGACCGTGCTGCGCGCCCAATCGCGAATCGTCCACAGTTTGAGCGTGCGCGGCAAGCGGAGCAGCATGCGCGCGAGCATCTTCAGCGGTCGGGTGAAGGCGTTGCCGCTCGGCGTGAGTGGCACGCCGAGCAGGCGCATCGCTCCCGAACCGCTCGGATAGCGCACGCCCTCGATTTTGGTCAACGAATTGGGATGAAACGCGGCACCGATGGCAATGCCGCGCGATAGCTCGCGGTGCGCGTCGAAGCTCGTCGCGCCGAGCAGACTCTCGCCGTTGGTGCGCACGAAATCGCCGAGCCGTTGCGAGACGTTGGGCAAGCTTTTGTATTGGTCGCGATTTTTCAGGAGCAACTCGACGGTGCCGAGCACGCCGGCCGCGAGCACCACCCTTTTCGCGCGCAGGCGCGGCCCAGAACGCGAGAAGAGTGCGGTCGTGGAGCGCGTCTCGAGCTCGTAACCCTCGGCAGTTGGAGTGAGGCGCGTGACTTTGAGCTCAGGCAGCACGCGCGCGCCCCATTTTTCCGCAAAATAGAGGTAATTTTGGTCGAGCGTGTTCTTTGCGCCGTAGCGACAGCCGACCATGCAGCCGCCGCACAAAGTGCAGCCCGTCCGCTCCGGGCCCGCGCCGGCGAAGTACGGATCGGGCACGGTTTGATTCGCTTTGCCGAAGAACACGCCGACCTCCGTCGGGTGGAAGGTCGCGCCGCTGCCCATGCGTTCGCTCACGCGCCGTAAGATCTGCTCGCCTTCCATCAGCGCTTGGTTTTCGGTGACGCCGAGCATCCGCCGCGCGACCTCGAAATGCGGCGCGAGCTCTTGCTCCCAAGCGACCGCGCGGCTCCAGGCGGGATCGGCGAAGACTTCGGCTTTGGGCCGCATCAAGGTGTTGGCATACACCAAGCTGCCGCCGCCGACGCCCGAGCCGTGCAGCACCATCACGCCTTTGAGCAGCGTGATGTTCTGAATGCCGAAGCAGCGCAGCTTCGGCGCCCACAGGTATTTGAAGGCGTTCCAGTTCGTCTTCGGAAAGTCCTCTTTTTGCCAGCGTTTACCGGCCTCGACGATCGCGACGCGGTAGCCTTTTTGGGCCAAGCGCATGGCGCTGACACTGCCGCCGAAGCCGCTGCCCACGATCACGAAATCGAAGACTCTTTCGCTGACGACCGCCGTCATAACCCCAATATTTAGCATATTGGCGTGCAGCGAGCCGGAACGCGCAAATAGCTTTTGGGCTTGCCCGCGCCGCGCTCGGTCTCGGCTTTGCCGGAGCGCGCCCACGCCCACCCAAAAAATCAGCCATTTTACCGGCCGATGCTGGTTTGATGGTCACGCTGAGCGGGCGCGAACGGCACAGCCTTCGGCGGCGCGTGACGCCTGCGCGCACGTGTCGTCGACGCGCGCCGTCTTTATTCGAGCTTGCTGGCGATCAGAGCTTCGAGCTCGACCAGGTTTTTGCTCGCGTGCTTGACCTTGACGAAGGCATCCTCGAGCGCCTTGCCGATCATGGCTTTTTCGGCGCGCACCGAGACCTTCAACGTGAGCAGCACCTTCTCGAGGTCGGCCTCGGCCAGACCCAGCTCCTGCTTTGCAGCCGCGATTTTCTCGAGAATCGGAAGCTTGTCCATCGTGTCTGTCTCGCGCTCAGATGGCGCGGATTGCCGCCAAGGTGCTGGTGATCGCGGTCCAATCGAAGGCGCTCAGGTTGCGTTCGCGCATCTGCGCGACCCAGCTGCGGCTGACCTTGTCGAGCGCCTCACTGCGCGTCGCGCCCCATTCCGAAATCACCGTCGCACCGCGGTCGCGGCGATCGTGGGCGGCGACCAGCCACTGTCCCGCGCTGTCCGCAGCGCTGCCGGGCGTCACGTGCACGTCCAGCATTTTGCCCGCACTTTCGAGTTCGAAGACTTTGCCCGCGCCGCTTCGATATTGCATCGTCACTTTGCACAAGGGCTCGACTGCGGGGGCTTTCACTCGTCGTCCTCATCGTCTTCGGCGCTCCGTGCGCCCTTGGGTCGCATGTCGCGAGCGGCGATCAGCCAATCACGCTTGGCGCGTTGATAGGTCGCGCTGGTCGCCTCGGTCAGCTCGGCCAAGCTCAAAGACGGCATGCGCCGCCGCGCGAGCTCGCTGCCCAAGTGGCCTTGCACGCGCGCGCGCGCTTCCGCCAAAGTTCCCGGCCAACCACCGACGACCAAGCGCCCGTCCGTTTGCATGCTCTGGCACCAAACGCGGGCCCACAACGAACCGAGCAGCAGCGGTTCTTCGCTGAGCAGGGTGCGGCGCTTGTCCGAGCGGTTGGGGCGTTTGCGCGGCTCGTCGAGTGCGAGCGGACTTTGGTCGATCGCGACTGACGCTTCGGCCTCGATCATGACGCCTCCGTGCGACGGGTCTGCCCGCGACGCTGAAATTGCTTCATTGAGCTTCCACCCATACCACTCCCGGCGCGCCGTTTGCTCTCTTTCCTGGCGCCGAATCGCGCACGCAGCTCGGTGCGAACTCGGCAAATCGCGCGCTATTGCTGATTGCGGCAGTTTCGCTTGCAAAAATTCGGGTGGTGGAGCCGGAATCCAGCGCGCGGGGCGGCTCGAATCAGCGTGCGCTCGGCGCGGCGAATTTCGGCGTAGGAAAGCGGTCACTCGAGGCGTCGGAATCAGCGAAGGAGTTTTTACGAACATGAAAAGCATCAGCTCTCGCTTCGGTGTGGTGATTTCGGTGCTCGCGCTGGCCGCGAGCGTGACCTCACTGGCAGCGGCCGAAACGCCGACGGCTGCCGGCAATGCCCGCCCACAATGCTCGGGCGAGCACGGAAAGAGCGCCTCCGCGGGTGAACGCGCACAGCACGCCCAAGAGCGCTTCAAGAAGGCGGACAAAAATGGCGACGGTTTTTTGACGGCCGATGAAGTGGGCGAGAAGCGCTGGGCGCACATCCAAGTGGCCGATGCCAACAAGGACGGAAAGATCTCGCTCGCGGAACTCGCGCAGGCCCGCCAGGACGGCAAGCTCGGGCACAAGCACGACAAGCACTCGGCGTGAGCGCCGCGGCGTACGCTGCGAGCGCGGAAACGCCACGCCCGACCGAGCACGTTGCGAGAATGAATTTCGCTTCGCAGCTCGGTCGGCGGCACAAAGGCCGGCTCCGCGGCGGCCGGCTTTGGCCGCTGATCGCCGAGAAAAGCGCGGGCAACGCCCGCTTTGCGTCTTTCGCTGCCTGCTTGCGCCGTTCGCGACCGACGGCGCGCCCTGGCGCCCTGTCCTGCCCTGCGCCGCCCGTGGCTCGACATTTGTGCGTGACTCGGGCGGTGCTTTCGCGCGGCTCGGCGCCCTGCCGGCCGCCGTGCTAAGCCTCGCCACGATCATGTTGAGTGACGCCCTCCGCTCCCAGCTTTCCACGCTCGTAACCGATCACCCCGTCGTGTTGTTCATGAAGGGCACACGCCGCGCGCCACAATGCGGTTTCTCGGCGCAGGTCGTGCAAATCCTGGACGCGCTCTTGCCCAGCTACGAAACGGTCGACGTGCTGAGCAGCCCGGAATTGCGGGACGGCATCAAAGAATACTCGGATTGGCCGACCATTCCGCAGCTCTTCGTCAATGCCAAATTCGTGGGCGGCTGCGACATCGTGCGAGCCATGAAAGAATCCGGCGAGCTCGCGCAACTGCTGGCTGCGCCCAGTGTGCCGCTAGCTGCGGCGGCGCTGCCGACGATCCGCGTTACGAACGCGGCGCTGGCGGCGTTTCAGGCCGCGCTGTCCGACGCCGAGGGCGAAGTGTTGCACCTCAAGATCGACGGCCGCTTTCAAAATGACCTCTACTTCGCGCCGCGCGAAGCCAACACCTTGGGCGTGGAAGCGGACGGACTCACGCTGTTCTTGGACCCGCCGAGCGCGCGCCGCGCGAACGGTATGCGCATCGATTTCGTGGACGGCCCGAGCGCGGGTTTCAAAATCGACAACCCCAATCAGCCGCCGACGGTGAAGCAGTTGAGCCCGAGCGAGCTGAAAGCCTTGCTCGATCAGGGCGCGATCGAACTATTCGACGTGCGTCCGGCTCACGAGCGGGCTCAAGCCAGCATTGCGGTCGCCCGTTCGCTCGATGAAGCCGGGCAGAAGTACCTGTTTTCGCTCGACCGCAACGCGCCGATCGCGTTTCTGTGTCACCACGGCATGCGCAGTCAGGCCGCCGCAGAGCAGGTGCTGAGCGAGGGCTTTCGCAACGTATACAACGTTCAGGGCGGCATCCACGCCTGGTCGGAAAGCGTCGACCCGTCCGTGCCTCGCTATTGATTCCGGAGCCTTCGTTCGACACTCTAAGGGTAAGTCATGTCAGCGCATCCCACGAATTTTCAAGGCTCGGTCGTCGACGCTCTGCGTGAGGCGATCGAACGCGAGATCCCCGGCGCGCAAGCTTCGGTCAGCGGCGGCGGCGGCCATTTCAGCATCGAGGTCGTCTCGGCCGCATTTGCCGGCAAGGGCATGCTCGAGAGTCAGCGCTTGGTGTACAGCGCCATCGCGCACTTGATGAAGGGCGATGCTCCGCCCGTGCACGCGGTCGACAGCCTGAAGACGCGCACGCCGCCCGCGAGCTGAGTGCTCCGCGCGCTGCGGGCGGTGCGCGTCAATCGAGGCCCGCGAGCCGTCGCGCCAGCGCTTCGACGCGCAGCATCGCGTTCAAGTTGCTGGTGCGGTGCGCGTGGTCCATCGCCGCAAACAGGTGAGTTTGCTCGAGGTTGAGCCGCTCCGGCTGCGCCTCGAGCAGCCGGACGTAGTGCTCGAACACGAACTCGGGATCGAGCGTGGTGCGGCGAACGACCGCGTGCCGAACCACGGCGTGGAGCGTGTAGCGGGCTTTGACCGGCTCTTGCACCAGCCGAAACCGCAGCAGCGGCTCGAGCGCGGCCGTGAGCGGGCCGCGAATTTTGGCGAGCGTCGCGAGCGACTCCAGATCGACGTGGTCGCCTTCGATGTGGGCGAGCACGCCCAAAATTCGCCGGCTCTGCGCGCTCAGCCGACGCCACGCCCAGTCCACCTGGCAGGCGATCTCCGGCAGATCGTCCTCGTGCTCGACGGCGCGCACGCGCTGCACGCCGTGCTGCTCGAGAAACGCCGCCAGCTCACGCACGCTCGCCGCGCCGGAGGAGACGATGCCGTCGGCGATGTCGAGCGCGAGCGGATTCCAGCGCAGCATGCGGGTGAGGGCGCGCACACGCGGAAACGCGCTCTTGCCCGAGGTGACGAGCGGCGCGGTGACCGGAAAGATCAGCACGCCCGCGAGCAGGCAGCGCCGCGCCGTGATCACGAAGGTGACCGGCGCGCGCGCGAAGGCGTCGAGCAAGCGAGCCATGGCGCGATCGTCCTCGTGGTTGTCGAGCACGAGCAAGCGCGGACCGGTGCGCGCGAAAAACGCGTTGAGGCGTGCGACGCGGCCGTCTCCACCGGGCACGCCGAAGCGCAAGGCGAGCATCTCGGTCAGCGTGTAGAAATCCCAGGACCCGACGCGAAACCATGAAACCTGGCCCGAGAAAAAGCGAGCCAAACGGTGCGCGAGCGCGTTGGCCAGCATCGATTTGCCGCTGCCGCCCGCGCCGATCAAACCGAGGCGCGTGGGCGCCGTGGCTTGGATGATCTTTGCTAGCGTACTGAGCTCCGTCGCGCGGCCTTTTAGACCGCGCGGAGCCGGAGGAAGATCGAGGAGCGCTGTCATGATCGAGTGGCGCGGAGCGTACACGGGAATCGAGCATGAAGTCCGCGGAAACGCGCGGGCCCGAACGCGCTGCACCCGGCGTGAGACGAGCGCTCACGCCAAGGCGCAAGCCGCGCGCGCTTCAGCTCACGCGGCGCAGCAGAATGCAGGCTTTGTCTTCGAGCACGCGGAACGTGAAGCTCTCGGTCAGATAGAGTTCGACGTTGCTGCGGTCATGGCTCGCATAGCCGAGCGACAGATCTTGGCCCACCGTGAGCTCGTAATCGCCGCCGCGCGTCGAGAGCAGCACCGCGCCTTCTTGCAGCGCCGGCGCCCAGATCAGCGAGCCCTGTTCGGCGCGCTCCTGGAGCCGCTTGCGTAGCGGATAACCGTCGTCGCCGTCGGCCATGACCTCTTCGTACGCTTCCATGCCCATGGCGAGCGCGTAGGGGCCGTTCACGCCCGCCATGCGCAGTACCTTCTTCGCGGCGCTGACCGCGCTCGGCCAGGCTTGGGCCGAGCGCACTTCGATCGGCGTGTGCGGGCTGGCTTGGATCATGCCCGTGATTTTGGCGTGCTCGAAGCCGTGGAAGATCGCGTCATCTTCCGCGCGCGCCACGCTTTCCGCGGCCAAAATCACCGGATCCAGGTCGAGATCGGTGGCGCCACGGCCGGCGTAATCGAGCTCCAAAATCGGCAGCGTGATCGGCACGCGGAGCTCGACCAGCGGCAACACATTGCGCACGGCATGCGAAACGTTTTCGATCGGGCCTTTTTCGATGTGCTCGAGGCGGCCCGTGTTCACGCCGCCCAATTGCCAGCCGTGCGGCCCAGAAAAATCCACCACCTTGCGCCCGGCGAGGTGCAGCTTGAGCACGCGCCGCGCTTCCTCGTCGATCTGCTGCCAGGCTTCGTCGACGATGGGAGCTTTTTGCCGCTTCAGCAGATCCATTATTTCATTCCTTTCAAGCTACCAATGCCGAGCGAAGCGGACGACGCGCCGGAGCTTGGCCCCGCGCTCTCGCCGCCGCCGCCCGTGACCTTCTCTTCGACCTCGGTGACGGGCCCGCTGGAATTGAGATAGGTCTCGATGTTCGCAGCAAAGACCGGATTTTTTCGGCGCAGCCACTCGAGCGTCATCAGCGCGTGCTCGACTTCCTCGTTCTTGTTGTGGATCAAGATCGAGCGCAGCTCGTCGTCAGTGCAAGCTTCGGCGCGCTGCTGGTACCAATCGATCGCCTCGAGCTCCTCTTTGAGAGAGACGATGGCGCGGTGCGTGTTCTTCGTGTCCTCGGACAGGAGCTCGATGGGCTCGTGATAAGTCTCGCTGCTCATGCCGGGAAACATACACCGACGGCGCATTCAACGGCGCAGCCGAACGCACGCACTGCGAGCCCGCGCTCGCCGAACAATGTGACATTTGTGCGAAACATTGCCGATTCAGCGGCTCGAACCGGCCGTTCGTACCCGGATTAACTGAGCCGGCGCTCAGCCGAACGATGCGCTCGCGACGTCATGGCCGGCGCGCCGGAAGAGCGCCGGAGCGCGGACGCACCTTGGGAACGCGCGGCTCAATCACTGACGGGCGTGCGCGTGCAATTCTGAATCTGCCAATCGAGGCGCGCTCCGCCGTCCACCATTTCGAAATCTTTGGGCAGGAGCGCGCCCAGATCCGAGCCGGAGATATTCGCCGACGCCGAGGTCGTGGCCGAGACGTAGATGTTTCCGCCGTCGGCCAGGAACATGCCGTAGGTTTGGAGCGCTTTGGCGACCGCGCGCGCCGCGTCGTTGGGCAAGCTCGCCAAATCGTAATCGGCGCGCAGGCGCAGGCGCGCGCCGTACGGCAGCGTGTTCGCCCCGCCCGTCGGTCCGCCGATGTGCGTCATCGGGTGCACGTACACTGCCGACCGGATGCGGTTGTTGGAGATCGTGAAACGCAGCGCGTGCAGCACTTGTTTGGCCGCGAGCTCTTCAGCGGTGAGCAGCAGCGGCGTGATCGGAAAATCGCCGGCATCGGCGCCGTTACAGCCGTCGCCGCGGCTGAAGCTCGGCGGATCCTTGGGCTGCCAATAGTCGCGTGTCAGATCCCAAACGACCAAACAGCCGCCGCTGAATTGGCCACCGCTGGCGGCGCCGCCCGTGACGTTCGCTTGATAGAGCTCGTACAGGCGCGTGCCTTGATACACGAGCAAATGGCAATCGCCACCGCTGCAGGCGTAGTCGTCCGAGCCTTCGGTCTTGCCGCCTGGCGGCAGGGGCACGGGCGCGGTATCGCAATCGGGCAGGGCGCCGCTCGGCTGGGTGAACGTTCGGCGCGTGATGGTCGCCGCCGCTCGGTTCACCTCGAACGAAAAATCGACACCCAGGGTCGTGCGCTTGCCGGCGTCACCCCAGCCGCTCGCTTGCAAGGCCGCCATGATCGTGGCCGACTCGGGATCGACCTTGGCCTGCGAAATGTCCTGGTAGAAAACGGCGCTGCTCGGGAATTTCCCGGAGCCCGCGCTGCTGCTTCCGCCGGAGCTGCTGCTTCCGCCGGAGCTCGTGCCAGCGCTCGAGGTCGCGCCGCCCGCGCTCGAAGTTGCGCCGCCTGCGCTCGAGCCCGCCGCGTTCGCGCCTTTGCCTGCCGCGCCGCCCGCGGCGTCACCGCTCGCGTTGCTGCCGCAACCAGCCGCGAATCCGATGCACACGAGCAATAGCGAACCGAAGCTCAACCCTGCTTTGGTCATCACTGCCAAGCATACGCCGAATTCGGCCGAGGTTCAGCGCCTCACGCGCAGCGCTCAGTTCGTTCTGTTCGCGCTCGGTGTCGCACCTTCACGCCATGTTTACGAGTGATGGTTTCAGTAGCCGAAAATTTTGGCTAGAACGGCCCAGTCAGGGCAGAAGTGACTCGCGCGAGCATGTTCAAAATCCACGAATTTTCTGCGCCTTCCGGCGAGCTAGCGACGGTCTGCTTGCGTGTTCGAGACGGCGCGCTCGAGCTCGTCGCGGACGACGGCGCGTGGCCCTTGCCTGACGGCGCGCTGCCCGCGGTGCTCGCGCGCTTCGGCGCTCCCTTCGACGACGCGGCGCCGATCAGCGAGGTGGCACGGTTCAGCATCTCGGATGCAGAAATGCTGCGTCACGTGCGGCACTTGGCGGGCTACGACGTGATCGCGCGCGACTACTTGGTGTACGAAGCCGCGGGCTCGGAGCCGCTGTGCGCGATGAGCGCGACGGTGTCGGCAGCGCTACTCCACCTCGCTCGAGCGGCTCGCAGCTGACCGCGCCGCCGAAGGCTAAGAGCCAGTCCTAAAACCCCTCCCGTCGCCCGCCTTCAGATCCGCTTCGCATCCCTGCGTTGCGCCTCCTCAACGTACCTTCCAGGTACGCCTCGTCGGCGCGCCTTGGGCTGCTCG
>Ga0068855_100007927_pt1 | contig 12834 bp, 9 predicted proteins | sample KBSCornC52_FD_66592 | JGI IMG/M metagenome (GOLD analysis project Ga0068855, IMG submission 66592) | Corn rhizosphere microbial communities from Kellogg Biological Station, Michigan, USA - KBS Corn C5-2 | ecosystem: Host-associated > Plants > Roots > Rhizosphere > Soil ...
TCGAAAACATTTTGACACGTCGGGCAAATCAGCGGTACTATTCCATCGTCGCTCGTCGGCAAGATAATTCGCACGCGTCTTTTTCACGGTTCGCGACTCCAGGCACGGCTTCTTCTGAATCATCTACGCCGCCCCCTGCCAGGATAGCGGTCGTACTTGCCAGCGTCCCTGTCTGTGTCATCCCAGACTGCAAGAACCCAATTGATTTAACTCTGCGGCCTGCAGGCCTGCCCGATGCATTGGTACAGGAATCCACGCCTCAATAATTCGCCGGGATCATAGACGTTACGGAGATCGACGACGACAGGACACGCCATTTCGCGCTTCAGTCGGTCGAGATCCAACGCCCTGAATTGTTCCCACTCGGTTACAATGACCAACGCATCGGCTCCGTCGGCGCACGCATACGGATCCTTCGCGTATTGAATATCGGGCATTTCTATGCGCGCCAGTTCCATGCCAGCCGGATCATACGCCCGGACCGTTGCCCCCATATCCCTCAGTGCAGTAATAAGCGCGATCGACGGGGCTTCCCGCATATCGTCGGTGTTTGGCTTGAACGTCAGGCCCAGCACCGCAATATTCTTACCGCGAAGGTTTCCACCAAACGGCGCTGCGACCTTTCGCGCCATCGATCTCTTTCGTGTTTCGTTCACCGAACTTACCGTCTCCAGGATTCTGAGAGGTGCGTCAAAGTCCTGTGCAGTCTTGATCAACGCTCGTGTATCCTTTGGAAAGCACGAACCGCCGAAACCAGGGCCCGCATGAAGGAATTTTGAACCGATGCGGTTGTCCATTCCTATGCCGCGCGCAATCTCTTGAACGTTGGCACCTACTTTTTCCGCCAAATCGGCAATTTCATTGATGAAGGTAATCTTGGTGGCCAGAAACGCGTTCGCAGCATATTTGATGAGTTCGGCGGTCCTGCGGCTGGTGTACATGATGGGCGCTCGATTGAGATAAAGGGGCCGGTATATCTCGCCCATTACCTTTCGGGCGCGCGCGTCGGTCGTCCCCACGACGATACGGTCAGGGTGCTTGAAATCACGCACTGCCGCCCCTTCGCGCAGAAATTCAGGATTCGAGACCACGCTGATTTCCGCTGAAGGATTCGCCTGCTTTATTATCCGCTCCACCTCGTCGCCCGTACCCACAGGCACAGTCGATTTTGTCGCTACAACGCTGAAACCCCTGACCGCCTCGGCGATCTCGCGAGACGCAGCGTAGACATGACCAAGATCTGCGTGACCATCGCCTCGACGCGAAGGCGTGCCTACCGCGATGAAAATGGCATCGGCCTTGCTCACGGGATCGGCAAGCTCGGTCGTAAAGGCAAGCCTGCCTGCGCCGACATTGCCAGCCACAAGGCGCTCAAGATCGGGCTCAAATATCGGAATTTTGCCACGTGCGAGCGACGCAATCTTCGCGTCGTCCTTGTCGATGCACGTAACGAAGTGCCCAAAGTCAGCGAAACAGGCCCCCGAAACCAGCCCCACATAGCCTGTTCCAACGACCGCTATGCGCATGGAGCGAGCACCTTCCCATTTGGAGGTCGGCCTACTAGCAGACAGCGATGAGTATTTAGGATGAGTATTCAGATCAGCGGAAGAGGCGGGCCAAAGAACTTAAGGGTTACCCCTTGGGATCGCTTCTCAGCCAAAACGATTCCTCGCAGAATGTGTTCTACAGCACGACGGTTTTGCATCGGCTGGAGTCCAACTCCGGATGGCGAAATCTGCAGTCCCGATATTTTCGCACAAGACGACTGGCGTCGAAGATGAGAAGAGCCGCGAGCAGCCGCTGGACTTCTGATGAGGACGACCTCTTTCGGCGGATGGCCGAGGTCGGGACCCGCCCAGAAGTCATCGCGGCCAAGCTTAATCGGCCAGTCCATGCGATAAGAGCGCGTGCTTACACGATTGGGCTTCCGCTCAAATGGTTCAAGTTGAAGCCGCCGACTGAAGGGCGCGTGGATTGGGGAAAGCACCGAGCGGACCGCAAGCGGCACCAACCCGACGCAGGCGCAGGCCAGTGCCCGCAACGTGAACCGCAGCAGGTCCAGGCGATCGATGACTTCCCGAGCCTCACCGGCTAGATCCTGAGCCCATCTGTCGATGTCGAGAGGCAACGCAAACCTGCCCCACTTCACCAACCCTCGATAACGTCCAATCTCAACACTCAGCCTTGTTCCTCATGGTCCGAATTCCGGCTGATTTCCCTCAGCTCGTTCGCAAGCACCGCAATTTCCGTACGATTCTTGGCATCGAGCTTCCTCATGATCTGACGAATATGAACCTTCACGGTGCTTTCCCGAAGATTCAGATCGCGGGCAATTTCCTTGTTTGCTTTTCCCTGACGCAAGGCTTCCACGACGTCAATCTGCCGTTGAGTCAAAAGGCCGCCGAATTCCGTTCGATGTTCGCCATTCGACAAAAGCTCAGGCGAAACGAACGTGCCACCGGATTGCACCAGACGAACGGCATGCAGCGCCGTTTTCAACGTGGTGCCGTTCGAAATGATGCCGCGCACGCCATCGTTGAGCAGCACCGCAACGTTCGCCCCGATCTCGGAATCAGCAATGACAATCGTCACATGATTCTTGACAAATCTGGCGACGAGCGACAGCTCGCTCTGCCGCGGCTCGCAAATAACGACGAATGAGGGAGCAGGATATTTGCTCTGGACGGCGTGCCAGCTTGCAACAGTTGGAAACGGCAGGACGGCGTAGCCTTCCAGTTCCAGGCTAACCGCGAAGCAATCGCGCCAGAGCGACACATTGCCTGCAAGCACTATCGTTTCACCAGCAGCGGAACTGTTTTGTCCAAAACTTCTTTGAGTTCGATCAATCCCGTTCATCGACCTGAGCCAAGATCGCTAATTCGTATCTGGGCCTGTTAGATCGTTGCAGTTCGCGGATCGGCATAATCAAGGCAACTGAACATTGTCGTCGACAATCATTGTTGTCGCCTCGATATCTCCTTGGACTCCAACAAATACCCAGGTCCAGCCGTGGCAGAATACGTCCAATTGTTTGTCTAAGTGTAACGAAATCGGTTCAAATCCCCCCAACTGACGGCCTGTTGATCACGGAACAACCTTCACCCCAAATATGCCGCAGGTCTGTCCGAAACCTGACATTTGGACGACGAATTTTCGTGAGGATATCGCGCGTTTTCGTGATGAGGTTCTGGGTCCGGCTGAATCGAGATCTCGTACCGGCGAGAGGCAAGCGCCATGCGTTGCATCAGACGACCTGATGCTGACTGACGACGGCAAGCTACCGGCTGGCGATCCCTGCCGGTCCAAAGCGAATATTGGAACCTACCGAAATCCAGTTTGTTTTGGAATAGTGATTTAATCCGGGTGGGTCGCCCGGCACATGATTTCGGGAACGAGCGACCGAACGGTAATTTCTTTTATATTGGATATATTGGACTGGGCACCCGAAAAGCCTGCCATGCATATAGTTAGAGATGTACAATTCCCTGATACGCGTTCCCCGAGCACCATTTTGCTGATCGAGGACGACCGGCAGACTCGCGACGCGCTACGAAGTGAGCTCGAGTCCGAGGGATTTGCGGTCGTCGAAGCCTATAGCAGGAAAGTCATATTCGAGTATCTCGAGCGCTACCCGATAGCATTGATCACGCTCGAAATCCGTGTCGACAACAGCAGTGGATTCGATCTGACGCGCGAAATCCGGAGCAGGCTGAACGTTCCCATTATCATCATCACGAGCGAGCCCGCGCCGATCGATAGGGTCGCAATCCTCGAGAGCGGCGCCGATGATTATGTGACCAAGCCATTTCACATCAAGGAAGTCGTCCTGCGCATCCGCGCGCTGCTTCGGCGCTATGGCCCCACCATCGAAACTCAGATTACGCAGCCAACCATCTATTCGTTCGACGGGGGCCTTCTGGATACCAGGAAACGGGAGTTGCGAAGAACAGACGACAACAGCCTCGTTGAACTCACCCAAATGGAATTCAAAATTCTCGAACTCTTCTTGCACCATCCTGCCCGCGTCCTGTCGCGCGATGAGATCAATCAGGCGCTCAGAGGCCATGAATGGTCACCGAACGATCGGACGATCGACGGCCATATTGCGAGACTACGGCACAAGCTCGAACCCGAGAGCGACAGGCCGAAATTGATCAAGAGCGTCCGTGGGATTGGTTATATTTTCTGCGGATAACCGACGATTACTGAGGATAGGTTTGCCCAGTAACCAAGGTACGACACAAAATTGCCATAATTAAAAAAATCTACACAATCATCCTATTTACAAAACGCTCGAATTTTCTTTGATTTTTCTCGTTTCCCGCTGCTGTCATTTTTTAAAACGGGGGAGATTTCATGAAGAACACAGCTGTCTCCTGGATCACTCGCATCGCACATTCCAAAATCGATTCCACCTACTGGTCGCGTCGCGCGACATTGATACGCAACAAGGCTGCAGATATTCACGATCCCAAACTAAGTGAGCGACTAAGACGCATTGCCTTCGAATACGAGCGTCTGGCTAAAGATACGTCCGGCCAATCCCGCTCACACCTTCAAGCGCTTTGCACCATCAACATGGCCTCTGATCAAAAGCCACCGACACAGAGATAAAAGATAGAGGTCATTATTCATTCTATTCAATGCGGGAGATCATCGGTCTTCCGAACGCCACAGCTTTGCTTTCGATTGGGCTCAGGGTCGGCCGAAACAGAGTTTTACGATCCAGCCCCTGCGGCCGATAGATCGCGCCCCGCCCAATTGCGATGCATCAATTGTGATGCATCGCAAGCTGCCATGACTTGACTTCGGCTTCAGCCAATTTGAGGACGTCCTCGGGCATATCGGCCAATGCCGCCGCGATCTTGGCGATGATCTTGTCAGGCCGCCCCTCGTCCGATATCGTTCCGAGCATTCGCGCTGTGAAAGTGAAAGCCTGCACGACCAGCAGTTCGAAGTCGTCGACGGACATAGTGACGACCGGCCGCCGGTGATGTCCCGTGTCGAGTTCGCCAGGGCTCGCCCGCAGAATGGTCGGCAAAACATATTCGCTCTGGTAGGGCACAATTACCCGCCCATCGTCGCGGCTGTAGGTCAGCTCCCCGCGTCTTTCTATCTCGTTGAGACAGAGATCGATGACGAATTGCGCCACCGTCACCAACTGGCAAAGTCGATCGAGCGAGCAGTCTGCCACGTCCCCGTCAGTCATGTCGTGCGCAGCCTTTATCAATTCCTCCTTCGACAACATCATTTGTCGTTCACTCCGTCTTCATGCGAGCCCGGCCCCATAGCGAGCATTCGATGAGGATGTCGTCCCTCGATTGAAAGAGAGTAAGCGTAGCGAGCGTCGCTTCAATACGCCAAAAACTTCCGTTCGGGGAGGCCTCCGGGCAAGGCCGGATTTCCTTCGCTCACCTCACGAACGCCAAGTACCCAATTGTAGGTACTTCCCCGTCTCCCTTCCTGCCCTCAGTGCTCCTTCGGCGGTAGTACCCCGGTTTAGTCCTCAGCATCAGATTCCGACCGCGTTATAAGTTGATGCTCTACTCGCACATTTCGCGACCAACAAAGGGAAGCGGGCATTTGGGACTCTCCGATCGAAGTCCGTCGGCGTCGCGAAGCTCCGCGGATCTCGCCATCTTCCCGGAGATACCCACACCGAATGCCCAGTGCCCATAGTCGGGAGTAACAAGTATGTTGCAGCGCCTGATTTCCTTCGAACCTTTCCTGGCATTGCGCCCCACCAGGGGCTCCATCCTCCGCATTGCGGCGGACATCAGCTTTCTCTGGGTGGCATTTCTTTTTGCCTGGCTTGTCGTGGAAGATCGAGGTCTTTCCGCCCTCGTCACCCGAGAATCGAGTCATGTTCTCGCGTTCGTCGGGCTTTCATCGGCCCTGGTCTTCGTGACGTACGCCAGCGCGGGATTCTATACCTGTCTGCAAGGCTTATCCCTGGCAACAAAGATTGGCCGCATCATCTGGATCAATTTTGCGCTGATCGCAGTCGCGAGCCTTGCACTTCTTTCCGCCCCGCCTTCCACGATGGTGATGGTGACGTACAGTCTATTGCTGGCAACGTTTGCCGGCTCAGCGCTTCTTGCCTGCTTCGCGCGAACAGCGTCAGACGTGCTGCGCTCGGAAGATCGGCGCGCCGACGGATCGTCTCCGCACGAAGCATCTGACGAGACCAAGGTATTGGTGATCGGCGGAGCGGGCTATATCGGCTCCGCGCTGGTGGAAAAGCTGTTGAGCTCCGGCAAGCATGTCTCGGTTCTCGACGCGATGCATTACGGCGACGAACCACTGGCGCGCGTGGCCGGACATCCTAATCTCACGCTGATCCGAGAGGATTTTCGACACATCGAAGTACTCACGCGCGTTATGAGCGGCATGGGCGCGGTAATACACCTCGGCGGCCTCGTTGGTGATCCCGCCTGCGCGTTCGACACCGACCTGACAGTCGATGTCAATGTGACGGCGACAAAGCTGATCGGAGAGATCGCCAAAGCGCGCGGGGTGAAGCGCTTCATCTTTGCCAGTTCGTGCTCGGTCTATGGCGCCTGTGACGAGATCGTGGACGAGGCTTCGCACTTCAATCCGCAATCTCTCTATGCACGAAGCAAGGTTGCATCCGAAGCCGTGCTGGAATCCCTCAAATGCGAGGATTTTGCCGTGACGTGCCTGCGCTTCGCCACCGTCTATGGCATCTCGGGCCGCACCCGCTTTGATCTCGTTGCCAACCTGCTGTGCGCCAAGGCAGTTCGCGATGGCGTCATTACGGTATTCGGCGCAGATCAATGGCGGCCGTTTGTGCACGTTGATGACGTTGCGCGAGCTATCGCCCTGGCCTTGGTTTCGCCGCTCAATCGCGTTGCCGGCGAAGTCTTTAACGTAGGCTGCGATGCCCAGAACTATACGTTGGGCCAGCTCGCGACACTCATCAAGGCGCAGGTTCCGGACGCAACGATCGTTTCCGATGACACGTTCGTGGACAAACGCAATTACCACGTGTCCTTCGCCAAGATCCGCACTGAACTCGGTTTCGAGCCGGCATGGACGCTCGAGCGAGGCATCGCGCAGGTTGTCGCTATCGTACGCTCGAACCAGGTCGGCCACTACTCCCTGCCCGCCTACAGCAACGTTCTCTACCTGAAGGAGTGCGGTGCCAAGAGTTTCGGTGGCTTCAAAATTACCGGCTGGGAGAACGAATACATGAACATCGACCACATAGCCGCCGGCAATGGAATGAAACAGAGGACTGCGGCCTAGGGAGCATTGCAATGCGGCACCAACGAGCACAGGACATTCGGGCCTCCAGGATTCTGCCGTCGGAGCGCCTCCGGAAACTGGCCGAAGCCAAACCGCACGAGGGCCGCGCCAGCATCCCTTGTTTTCGTCCCGTAATCGGCGAAGACGAAATCAAGGCTGTAACAGCCGTGATGCGTTCAGGATGGCTGACGACCGGCGCAAAGGCACGCGAGTTCGAACAGAAATTCGCGGCCTTTCTGGGCGACGACGTCGAGGCCATCGCCGTCAATTCGGCCACGGCAGGACTTCATCTAGCGGCGGAGGCATGCGGGATCGGCCCCGGGGACGAAGTGCTGGTGCCAACCCTCACATTCACCGCGAGCGCATCGGTGATACGTTATCTGGGTGCGGAAGTTGTTCTTGTCGACGTTGACCGAGAAACCCGCACAATCGACCTTGATCACGCTGCGCGCGTTTTGACGCCACGCTGCAAGGCCATCATCCCTGTCCACTTTGGCGGCTTTCCCTGCGACATGGCCGCAGTGCTCGAGTTTGCCCGCCGTCACAATCTCCGGGTAATTGAGGATGCAGCTCACGCGATGCCGGCGCACCGGGCCGGTCGCGCGATCGGCACCTGGGAGTCGGACGCCTGCGTGTTCAGCTTCTACGCCACCAAGCCGATTACCACAGGCGAAGGCGGCATGATCGTAACCCGCGACCCAAAGATCGCTGCGCGGGCGCGCGTGATGCGGACACATGGCCTCAGTCGCGACGCATTCGACCGCTTCAGCAAGGTTGGCGCCTCCTGGGCGTATGACGTCGTCGCACCGGGATTCAAGTACAACCTGACCGACGTCGCCGCGGCCGTCGGCGTCGTCCAGCTCGATCGCGCCCGGACCTTGCAATCCGGCCGACAGCGCGCCGCCGAGCGCTATCTGAAAAAGCTGGCCGACTTGCCGCTCGATTGCCCGGCACCGGCACCCTCCGGCAGCCTGCATTCCTGGCATCTGTTTCCGATCCGCGTCCACGAAACGGCGCCCACCACACGCGACGATCTCATCGCTGCATTGGCCGAACAGGGCATCGGCACTTCGGTTCATTACCGGCCGCTCCACCAGTTGGCATATTGGAAACAGCGCTATTGCTTCGTGCCGGGCGATTTCACGGAAGCGGACCGCTATTTCGATGGCGCGGTTACGTTGCCGCTCTTCCCCACCATGACCAATCAGGAGGTCGATCGGGTCGCTGATGCCGTGCGGGATCTTCTGGAGTGACGCATCATGGCAATTCACACCGCCCGTCTCGCCCCTCCCCGCTCGCCGTCACCGGTAACGTTCGCGCTCAAGCGGGCAATGGACGTGATCGGCTCGATCGTAGGCCTGTTACTGCTCTGGCCGGTGTTTCTCGTCGTTTCGATTGCCATCAGGCTGGACTCCCAGGGGCCCGCCTTCTTCCGGCAGACACGGGTGGGACAGCATGGTCGCCCGTTCCTGATCTACAAGTTCCGTTCGATGACGACCAACGCGCCAGGCAGCGGCTCGGCGCTGACGGTCAATGCCGACAAACGAGTCACGGCGGTCGGTGCATTCTTGAGGCGCACAAAGATCGACGAGTTACCGCAGTTTATCAATGTGCTCGCCGGGGACATGTCGCTGGTCGGCCCCCGACCCGAGGTTCCCGAATTCGTTGAATTCTATTCTCCCGAGCAGCGCGCCATCCTTCTCTCGATGCGCCCAGGCATGACCGATTACGCCGCGATCCTGTTTCGAGATGAGAGCGCGTTGCTGGGCCAGGGCCGAGATCCGATCGCGGTTTACAGATACAAGATCATGCCAGTCAAATTCAGCTGCTACGAACGCTACAGCCGCGAAATCGGCATATTCACCGATGTACGCATCGTGCTTGCCACCGTCCTGATGCTCATCGTCGGACACGTGCCCGGAATATTTGGAATCGAACTGACACCCCGGAGATTGCCCGGAGAGTTGTCGGGGTAAACAAGCTGACCCATGTTTCTTCGATGAAAGGGTTAGGCGCCGGCAGTTCGGCGCCTGACGATCTTTCTGGCAACCGACCTGCAACGTTCTCTGCAACCCGGAAAGCGTGAGCACTCAAATGACCTCGGTCTCGCAAATAGACGTACTATTTTCCGGGATTTCCAATACTTCGAGCTATCCGCCGCACAACGGTCTGGCGGTAGGACCGAACAATATTGTGATGGCCGAGGGATCCCGGATCGAATGGACGGATCTTGCCGGTGGCACGCCCACGATTCAGTCCGTCTACAGCTTCTTCGCTTCGCTTGGAGCAACAGCAACCAACTCGCTGTACGACCCCCGCTGCATCTACGACAGCGCCAGCGGTCGTTTCATCGTCATCATGGAGAACATCGGATCCAACGGCGCCGTCAGCAATATCGACATTGCGGTATCCAAGGACTCCAACCCGAACGACGGCTGGTATTTCGCTTCGTTGAACACCTCACTCACCATCAACGGGCAACTAACATCCTCCGACCGTCCCTCGATTTCAGTCGACGCAAACAACATCTACATCTCGGCGCCGCAGTACAACGTCAACGTTTCCGGTTTTGCCGGAACCGAAACGTGGGTCATCGGGAAGACGGCTGGAGCCGGAGGCGGCCTCTATAACGGCGGTGCAATGACCGTGGTCGCCAATCAGGTCACCCCGTCGAACCAGGGTATTTTCGCGATCGCGGCAGGAAACAACGGAAAGACCTATTACGCCTGCGATTATTCCACCGGCAACCAGATCGTCGTCGTGGTGCAGGCCTATGACGTCGCCACCAGCACGTTCGGACCCGCGACGACGATTTCGCTCGGCAATATCGATCAGGGCGGGGCGTACACGGCCCAACAGCAAGGCACGACGCTGCTGCTCGACGCCGGCGACAAGCGCATCCAGAATCTCGTCTATTCCAATGGTTTCCTTTACGGTGTTTCCGAAGAGAAACCCATCGGCTCAAGCGTCCCGCTGGTTCACTGGTTCAAGATCGACGTCAGCAATCCAGGCAGCCCGGCACTCGTGGCGCAGGGCGACATCTCCGGCGCCTCGCTCGGAACCAATGTGGCGACGTTCAATGCTTCAATCGCCGCGGACGCCGCCGGCGACGTCATCATCAATTTTACCGCCAGCGGTCCGAACCTGTACCCGTCAGACTATTACGTCTACCGGGCCGCATCCGATCCATCCGGCGCCTTCAGCGCTCCGGTCCTCTATCAGGCAAGCACGAGCTTCTTCAATTCAGGCAACGGATCGAGCGTCCAGCGCTGGGGCGCCTACTCCACCGCGATCCCCGATCCGACCAATCCGAATGCGTTCTGGATCTCGAACGAGTATGTCGCCAGCAACTGGTGGCAAACCTCGGTCGCCAAGGTCGAGATAACCAACTCCAATGTTCCAATCATCTCTTCGGTCGCTACCTCGGGCACGGGCATCACCAACGGCAACGGCGTTTTGGGAGCGGCGACCGCCGTAACCCTCACCGTCAATTTCAGCGGCACCGTAACGGTCGACACGACAAGCGGCTCGCTGACGCTGGCGCTGAACGATGGCGGAAGCGCAAGCTACGTTGGAGGATCGGGCAGCAATGCACTTACTTTCAGCTACACCATTCAAGCCGGCCAGAATACATCCGACTTGATCGTATCGGCGATCAGCCTGAACGGGGCGACGATCCAGGACGGCGCTGGCAACAACGCCGATTTGTCAGGTGCCATCAACTATAATCCGGCCGGTACGTTGCAGATCGACACGGCCGCTCCGGCGGCTCCGACCGGCCTGTCGCTTGATACGACCACCGACAGCGCCACCAAAGGCGACGGAATCACCAATGTTGCACAGGTGAAGATTGACGGCACGGCCGAGGCCGGCAGCACCGTGACCCTGTACGACACCAATGGCACGACCGTTTTGGGCTCTGGAACCGCTAATGCCACGACCGGGACATTCAGCATTGCCACTTCGGTGCTATCCGACGGAGCACACGCCATTACCGCGATGGCAACGGATGCCGCAGGCAACACCGGTGCGGCATCGACCGCATATTCGGTGAGCATCGACACCTCTGCGCCGGCAGCACCGACCGGCCTCTCGCTCGATGCATCGACCGACAGCGGTACGCAGGGCGACGGAATCACCAACTTCACACAGGTGAAAATTGACGGCACAGCCGAGCCCGGCAGCGCGGTCACATTGCTCGACACAAATGGCACGACCGTCATCGGATCTGGAATTGCAAGCCTCTCGACGGGCGCGTTCAGCATCAACACTTCGACGCTGAGCGCCGGAACCCATAGTATCACGGCTACCGCGACTGATTCCGCCGGCAACATCGGCCCATCGTCATCCGCCTATGCAGTGACCGTCAACGCGGTGCCGCCCGCAGCACCGACCGGCCTCACGCTCGATGCCTCGACCGACAGCGGTACGCAGGGCGACGGGATCACCAATCTTGCCCAGGTGAAAATTGACGGTACGGCAGGACCCGGCAATGTCGTGACCCTCTACGACACGAACGGAACAACGGTGCTGGGCTCGGGGATCGCTGATGCCACCACCGGGATATTCAGCATTACCACTTCAACGCTATCCAGCGGAACACATGCCGTCACCGCCAAGGCGGCCGATTCCATCGGCAACCTCAGTGCGGCATCGGCCGCATATTCGGTGATCATCGACACGGCCGCACCGGTAGCGCCGACCGGCCTGTCGCTTGATACGACCACCGACAGCGCCACAAAGGGCGACGGAATCACCAATTTTACGCTGGTGAAGATTGACGGCACGGCCGAGGCCGGCAGCACCGTGAACTTGTACGATACAAACGGCACCACCGTGCTTGGCTCGGGAACAGCCAACGCCACGACCGGTGCATTCAGCATTTCCACTTCGGCGCTCTCCAGCGGAACCCACTCCATCACTGCCAAGGCAACCGATGCGGCCGGCAACACCGGTGCGGCATCGACCGCATATTCGCTGAGCATCGACACCTCCGCACCGGCAGCACCGACCGGCCTCTCGCTCGATGCATCGACCGACAGCGGTACGCAGGGCGACGGAATCACCAGCTTCACACAGTTGAAAATTGACGGCACGGCCGAGCCTGGCAGCACCGTGACCCTGTATGACACCAATGGCACAACCGTGCTCGGCACAGGTATTGCCGGCGCCGCGACCGGAACATTCAGCGTAACGACGTCGACGATCGCCAATGGCGTCCACAACATCACCGCGAAGGCGACCGACGCCGCCGGTAATGTCGGCACCGCGTCTACGCCCTATTCCGTAACGGTGTCGGCGACTAGCACCTCGGAGATCGAGACGCAATTTTCCGGCATATCGGACACCTCCAGCTACCCGCCGCACAACGCCCTTGCTGTCGGGCCGAACTACATCGTGATGCTGGAAGGCTCGAGGATCGAATGGACAAATCTGGCCGGAAGTTCTGCACACCTTCAATCGGTCTATCAATTCTTCAAGCCGCTCGGAACGACGGCTACAAACTCCCTGTTCGATCCGCGCGCCGTCTATGACAGTGTGAATGGCCGCTACATCGTGACGATG
>Ga0068855_100007928_pt1 | contig 12833 bp, 9 predicted proteins | sample KBSCornC52_FD_66592 | JGI IMG/M metagenome (GOLD analysis project Ga0068855, IMG submission 66592) | Corn rhizosphere microbial communities from Kellogg Biological Station, Michigan, USA - KBS Corn C5-2 | ecosystem: Host-associated > Plants > Roots > Rhizosphere > Soil ...
GGCAAATCGGTTCAGGCAGTCGGTGAGGAGCGCGCGGATTTCGGTTTTTTTGCGGTCGATCCATTGCGCGGCGAAAAAATCGCGTTCACGGCGCCTTATGTATTGATCGAAGGCTTTTATCTCGTGCACCAAGATTCGCCTATCCAAACCAATGACGAGGTGGACCAGCCGCACAATCGCGTGGTCGTCGGCAAGGGGAGCGCTTATGACTTGTTTCTGACGCGCGAGCTGAAAGCGGCGCAGATCGTTCGCGCGCCGACGTCACCCGCCGTCGTGCAAACGTTTCTCGAGCAAGGCCTCGAAGTCGCCGCGGGCGTCAGGCAGCAGCTGGAAGCCGACGCCAGGCAAATCGCGGGACTTCGGCTGCTCGGCGAACGGTTCATGGTCATTCAGCAGGCAATGGGCGTGCCGAAGAGCCGTGGCGAAGCCGCGGCTTTCGCGCTCCGCGAATTCGTCGAGGAAATGAAGGCGTCGGGGTTCGTGGCCGATGCGCTTCGAAGGCATGGCATTGTCGGCGCGTCGCTTGCTCCAGCGGCTTAAGCGCAAACGTTTCAACGTTTGAATAAAGAGATATCTGTTCGCTGACGTCGCATTTTCACTTCCCGTGCTCGGAATTTTTTTGTAAATTCTCATCCGCCACAACCGAATCGATTAGAAATCCAATCGAGGTTCAGGCGAAAACTTACAAATATCATTCTATTTATAACAATTAGATTACGGTAAATGAGATACTACAAACAAGCAGTTTTGACCATGGGGCTGGGTTTATCCGCGTTGTTGGCGGGTTGTGGAGGGGGCGGCGGTAGCAGCACGAGCGCAACGGCGAACAGTCAATCCGCGCTGAGCGCGGACCAGCAAACGTTCGAGCAATTCGCGCTAGGGTCCACGCAATCCTACGAACTCAGTTGGTTCTTGCCGCTTTCGGGCACGCCTTCGAACGGAACCTCTTATTTCGTGGAAGCGCACGCTTCGGTCCCAGCGTCGCCGGCGACGGGTACGCAATCGTTCACCACGTCCTCACCGACATCGCTTGCCAGCACGCTCAGTGTTCCGGCAACGTTCATACCGGGGCGGTATCTGATCAATGGCGCGATCGTCGTCGGTTCGACCTCGCTCGACAATGCAAGCTATCAGGGCGATAAGATCAAAGTCGATTTGCTCTCGGCCGACGGCACCACTGTCGTCGAAAGCAAGCTGCGCAGCAACCTGTCGATCGTTCCTTTGAGCGGCGCGGTAACGTCGGCTCCGACGGAATTCGCACATTGGTTCAATTCGCTTTACTTCAACTCGGCGCTGCTGAAGCCGTCGGCTACCTGGGCTTCTGGCGCCGCATATCTGCAATATACGGCCACCGAAGCGGCAGACACGTACACGGTGGTCGACTACACGGGTGCGACAACCGGCAATACACCGAACCCGGTTGCAACGGGCACGACGATCGCGGCCTTGATGGCGGCCGGCGGCATCACTTCGAGTTCCGACGCGACGACCTACACGCTCAGCAACGGTAGCGTGTCGACCGTCAACGGTGTAACGACTTATATCGCCGCCGCCACTCGCCCGAATATGACAACGCACGTCTATCGCACGTATTACGAGCTCAATGGCAACGTATATACGGGTAGCCTCATTAGGGCGGGGACTGTGATAGGGGGTAGTGTGTACCCTGTAGCGTCGGCAGGCTCAGGTAGCGGCTACACGCTCAACTACTCCCAGCAAGTTCAGATCCGTCTGAACGCGGCAGCCGTTGCCAGCCTGAAGGCAGCGGTGACGTTCTAAGGAAAGATGGGGCCGGACGGCGTGCGGCGCCGTCCGTCAACACCGGGCATACAAGCGGCCCACGTCATAAAGACTTTCCATTCGCGCGCCGTCGTCTATCCCTTCGTCGCCGATGATGTCCGCCGGATGAGCGCCACGCGCGATGGCCCTCGCGTCCAATAGCTGCTGATCGACCTCGCGCGGCAGCGTTGTAACGGCTTTATGCGGCCTTGTCCCGGCATGCTCTCGCAATCCTCTCAGGCTCTCATCCCACTGCCCCCACGTAACGCCCACCAGCGATCCAAGACCGGCCGCGCGGGCACGCTCTGCGTCCTGGCACACAGGTTCATCGTGAGGCAGCGACGGAGATGTCGAAACACGTACCATGGTTGCGGCCTCGCTCGATAAGATTCTCGCCGGAGGATACCGGGCCAATCGCTACCGCACCGATCGCGAGCGAAGTCGCGTCGATGCCGGCGTAGTTTGGCCAGATGACGCGCCGCGTCGACCTCGTACGAAAACCTCAGCCCCGCTTCGCTACCAGCCGGCTATCCATACGTGCCGGCTTTGCGCGGCTCACCGATGCGAGCGCAGCAAGACTGATCATCGCGGTCGCCATCAGATAGAAGCCCGGCGCACCGCGGTTCGCCGTCGCACTGACGAGCCACGTGACGATCGCAGGCGTGAAGCCGCCGAACACGGTCACACCGATGTTGTAGCCGATCGACATGCCCGTCGAGCGCGTCGCTGCCGGAAAAATCTCCGACATCAACGCCGGCAGCGCGCCGAAATAGATCGACTTCAACAGTGCGAGCCAGATGACGAGCCCAAACAGCGCGACCGCGGATCCATGCTCGACCGCATACGAGAATGCGGGATAAACGGTCACGACGAGCACGATTCCAACCGTCACCATCTGCTTGAGCCTGCCGATCCGGTCCGACACATGCCCTGCCAGCGGCGTAACGCAGGTCAGAATGATGCCGCCCATCATCGTCGCGGCGAAACCCGTCGACGCGGGCATGTGCAGTTGGCGGATCGCAAACGTCGGCAGGTATTGCAGCAGATAGTTGACCGAAGTCGAGACGGCCAGCGCGCCGGCCGCGACGAGCACCATCCCCTTTTGCCGCATGATCACGTCGCGCACCGGTGTCTGCGTGCGTGCGGCCTCGGTAAAAGCGGGCGCGTCTTCGAGGAAGCGGCGCAGATAAAGCCCGAGCGGCCCAATGAGAAGCCCGAAGAAAAACGGAACCCGCCAACCCCATGATTCGAGCTCGGCATGCGGCAGCAGCCGGGCGAGCGCAAAACCGAACGTGGCGGCGAGCAGCGTCGCGAGACCCTGCGTGGCGAATTGCCAGCTTGCAAGAAAGCCACGCCGGTGCGGCGCATGCTCGACGAGCATCGCCGTCGATGCGCCAAACTCGCCGCCTGCCGAAAACCCCTGGATGAGTCTCGCCGCGAATACACCGAGAGGCGCGGCCAGACCGATCCGATCGTAACCGGGGATCAGCGCGACGATTGCGGTCCCCACCATCATCAGGCCCACCGAGGCCATCAGTGCCGCTTTGCGGCCACGCTTGTCGGCATAAGCGCCCAACACGATGCCACCGATCGGGCGCACGAGATAAGACGCGCCGAAGGAACCGAACGTCAACAACATCGAGGCCGTTTCATTCGTCGTCGGGAAAAAGTTCTTGCCGATATAGATCGCAAAGAACGCATAGATTGCGATATCGAACCATTCGAGCGCATTGCCGGCCGACGTCGCAACGACGATTTGCGTCAGGGTCAATGGCTTGCGCAAGGCCGGAGAAGAAACGGGATAGTGACTCATGCCGACACTCGATGGTTGACCGACGATGCACGAAGCTCGACGATGCGCTTCGCATCGTCGCCGAGGTCCCACCAGACGCCGGCCATCACGCCCAGCGCCTCGCGCGCGACCGAGCCGAGCAGATGCTCGTTCGGCGCATGCTGTGCGCACGCGGGATACGAATGCGGTATCCAGAGCGTCGGCAAGCCGAGCGTGTCGGCGAAAACGTCGTTCGGCACGGTGCCGCCAAGGTTCGGCAGCAGCGCGGGTTTCTTGCCGGCCGTGACCCACATCGACGAAAGCACCCAATCGACCCACGGATCGTCCGGATCGAGCCGTGTCGCGGCCGCAATCCGCTCGACCGATACCTTTACCTCCGGAAAACCATGGCGCGCGAAATGCGCCTCGAGAGAGCGGGCCGCATTGGCACTGTCGGTGCCGACCACATAGCGCAATTGACAGGTCGCGCGAGCAACGGGCGGGATTGCATTGACGGGCGCATCCGGATTGCCGGCCTTGAAGGCCAGGACCTCGAGCGCATTCCACGCGATGACGCGCTCGGTCGGCGTCAGCCCCGGTTCGCCCCAGTCCGGATCGATCCGCGGTCCATCCTCATCGCCGCCGAGCTCGATGTCGGCGAGCGCGCGATGCACGGCATCGGGTACGGGCGGCGGGCGGAGCCCCTCGACGACGATCGCGCCGCGCTTGTCGACGAGGCTCGCGATGGCATGCGCGAGCACAATGGCGGGATTGCGCAGTACACCGCCCCAGTTGCCCGAGTGGTGTGCGCCTTCGCGCAAGTCGACCGTCAGATCGAAGTTGATTCCGCCGCGCGAACCGAGAAACACAGTCGGGCGCTCGGCACTCACGCGCGGGCCGTCGGATGCGATGAAGACGTCGGCCGCGAGTGCGGCACGCTCTTGCGCGCAGAATTCCCCGAGCCCCGGCGAGCCAATCTCCTCGCCTGTTTCGAAGATGATCTTCACGTTGTAGCCGAGCTTGCCGTCGCGCGCAGCGAGCACCACGGCAAGCGCCGCAAAGTTGATCGTGTGCTGGCCCTTGTTGTCCGCCGTGCCACGGCCGTACCAGCGGTCGCCTTCCACGGTCACTTGCCATGGGGCCAGGCCCGCGCGCCATTGCTCGTCGTAACCGCGCACGACATCGCCGTGGCCGTATAGCAGCACAGTCGGCAGCGCCGCATCCTCGATTCGTTCGGCGATCAGAAACGGCGCGCTCGCGGCCACGGGGTTTTCGGCCACGCGGCAGGTAAAGCCGAGACGCTCGAGCGTGGGCGTCATCTCGTCGGTCAGATAGGCGCGCAATTCATCCGCTCTCGCCGGGTTCTGGCTCTCGGTCCGAAATCCGACACGGCGCGTAAGCTCGTCGAGCAGTTGACCCGAATCGTAGACCGCGAACGCGTCGTCGATCGCCTCCTGACGGACGTTCCGTGGGGTGTGGCTTGTAGTCAAATGACCTCCGTGGCCAATCAGCGCGATGGGAAAAGGGATTCCGAGTTGATAGCGCAAGGTTAAAAACGCCAAAAATTCGCAACAATCTCAAATTTGTCGACTACAGTTGCCGAAAAGGCAACGCAACGGGGACCCAAGCCATGCTGCACGGAATCGCGCTTCGCTACTTCGTCGAGGTCGCCCGTACGGGCTCGCTCGCGGCCGCGTCGGACAATCTGCATGTGGCGGTGTCCGCGATCAGCCGGCAGATCAGCAAGCTCGAACATGATGTCGGTGCCCCGCTCTTCGAACGCATGCCGCGCGGCATGGTGCTGACGGAAGCCGGCGAGTTGCTGGCCGAGCACGCGCGCAGAACGCTACTGGAAGCCGATGCGGTGCTCGGCGAGATTTCGGCGGGCGAGGCGGGTGGCGGCAAACTCGTGCGAATTGCTTGCACGGAAGGCTTCACGCGTTCGCTGCTGCCCGCCGCACTTGCGCGTCATCGCGAGGCGGCGCCGAACGCACGCTACGCGCTACGCTCGGGAACACCCGCACAAGTGGAGCATTGGGTCGCGGTCGGCGAGGCCGATATCGGCATTGCTTTTTCGAGCGGTAGCACGTCGGCGCTGAACATCGTCTATTCGGCGCAGGTGCCCGTGTGCGCGCTGCTCGAGCCTCGCCATCCGCTTGCGGCACATTCATCGCTGACGCTCGCCGAACTTCAGGGATACCCCGTCGCACTGCTCGAACGCGGAACCACGGTGCGGCAGCTGTTCGACCTGGCGTGTTCCATGCGTGGCATTCGGATCGAACCGGTACTGAGCAGCAATAACTCGGCGGCTTTGCATATGTTCGCGGTCCTTGCCGGTGCGGTCACGCTGGGGAGCGCCATCGCGCTCAAAGGCGTGAGGAGCAGAGCTTCGCTCGTTTCGCGGCCGATCGACGAACCGGTATTGAACCAGCGCATGCTGCAAGTAACGACGATGCGCGAAAGGCGCCTGCCGGCCGTCGTGAAGGGGCTGCTGGCAACGATCGTGGAGATGGTCGCGGAGGGCTGATTGGCGACCGGCCGTCTCCATGTGCGGCATATTGCATCACGTTATGATATAAATACGCCCTTTACGCGACCGATCCGCGGTACAGGCAAAGGAACCATGAGCGAGCACAAAGGCGATTTCGCAACCGATGTAAGACTACTGCGCATCAGCGCGATTGCCGCCGTTGGCGGCGTGCTGAGCACCGTCGCCGCCGACTTTTTGCTGCATTTGATCCGCTTCTTTTCGAATCTCTTCTTTTTCCAGACGATTTCGACGGCGAATCTGTCTCCTGCCGGCAATACGCTGGGTCTGTTCGTCATTGCGGCACCGGTCGTCGGCGGACTGCTGGTCGGCCTCATCGCACGGTTCGGGTCCGAGCAGATTCGTGGGCACGGCATCCCCGAAGCCATCGAAGCCATCCTCTTCGGCAAGAGCAAGATGTCGCCGAAAGTGGCCGTGCTGAAGCCCCTTGCTTCGGCTATCGCAATCGGCAGCGGCGGCCCATTCGGCGCCGAGGGCCCGATCATCATGACCGGCGGTGCGATCGGTTCGCTGGTGGCGCAATACTTCCATCTGTCGAGCGCCGAACGCAAGGCGCTGCTCGTGGCGGGCGCGGTGGCCGGCATGACGGCCGTATTCGGCACCCCCGTCGCCGCGGTGCTGCTCGCCATCGAACTGCTGCTGTTCGAGCTGCGCCCTCGCAGCCTCTTGCCGGTCGCCATCGCATGTGCCGTGGCCGGCTTCACGCGGCCGCTGCTGCTCGGCACCGGCCCGTTGTTTCCGCTCCAGACATTACCGCTCGGCCCGATCGGCCTGCTCTCGTCGGCCGCCGCGGGACTCATCGCCGGCGCGTTGTCGTGGGGGTTGTCGACCTGGCTCTATAAAGTCGAAGATCTGTTCGGCAAACTTCCCATCCATTGGATGTGGTGGCCCGCACTGGGTGCGATCGCGGTCGGTATCGGCGGCTATTTCCAGCCGCGCACGCTCGGTGTCGGATACGACGTCATCGGCGACCTGCTGCAAAATCATCTGGCCATCCACGCCGTGATCGCCATCGTCCTCGTCAAAGCCATCATCTGGGTCATTGCGCTCGCTTCGGGCACCTCGGGCGGCGTCCTCGCACCGTTGCTGATGATGGGCGCGGGCGTCGGCGCGATAGTCGGCCCGTATATGCCCGGCGGCGACCCCGCTGTCTGGCCGCTCATCTTCATGGCCGCGGCGCTCGGCGGCATGATGCGCGCGCCCGTGATGGCAGCCATCTTCGCGTTCGAGCTCACGGGCGATGCGAACGCGCTGCTGCCGCTGCTCGCCGCCGCCGCGGTGGCCTACGGCTTTACGGTCCTGCTCATGCGCCGCTCGATCTTGACGGAGAAGATTGCCCGCCGCGGGTATCACATCTATCGCGAATACAGCATCGATCCGCTCGAACGACATTACGTCGAGGAAGTCATGACCCGCGCCGTCGAAACGATCGATGCGAGCACAACATTGGCCGATGTCCTGCACCGCTACTTCGGGCCGACTCAGAAGTATCGCGCGTACCCCGTGGTCGCCTCGGGGACGCTCCTGGGCATGGTCGATCGCGTGCTGCTCGATCGAATCGCACCGGGTCAATCCGAGAAGCCGATCGGCAGCTTCTTCGCGCGTGAACGGCCCGAGATCGCGCTGCCGGGCGAGACCTGCAGGAACGTGGCCGCTCGCCTCGCGATTACCGGCCTTGTACGCGTGCCGGTGGTCGAAGACGAAAAATCGCTTCGTCTCGTCGGCATCGTATCGCGGCACGACCTGGTCAAGCCTTCATCGACCGTGTTCTCGGAGGAACGTGAAGTCGAGCAATTCCGCCGCGTCTGGATTCAGCGAAGCACACTGTTCGCGCCGACCAACAAGCGGCAGGAAGCCCACCGCGAACCCGCCAATACGAGTCGCTGAATATATCTCCCGGTGCGACCGCCAAAGATCAGTTTAAACGGCAATCTAAAATTAAAAGTCCGATAAATATCCGATTCGTCGGATTACTAGAACGGATAAGCCGCATTATTGATCTGCTTTAAGAAAACGCTGCGATGCAGCGTTTTCCTCGTCCGAGTGTTGGGTATCTTACACAAGGTTCGATTCCGACTAAGTAGACTCCTGCCTAACAACGATGCGCCCTCGGCTGGATTCAGAGGAAATAACTAATTTCAGTTAAACCTGTGAATCGGCGATTGCACCTCGATGCCGCGGTATGTGAATTACCGGCCAACCCAATCCCGCCACCGTTCTGACCTACGTCTCACGGGGAAGGAGAGAGATATGCGTTATCGATACCGTCGGTCGCGCGAGCATCGATGTCCTACTCGAATTTCGGGTCTTTCTTTTTCTCGGCATTTCCCGTCTTTCGCTGTTTCGGCCTGAGTCGAGAGGAGCGATACCCCAGTTTGCGGCGGTCGATATATGCCGGCATGCATAAACTGTTTCGGCACGCCAACCGTCCGCTTTTATCAGCCGCAATACGCCAAACGAGGACGGAAATGGACAAGGTATTGACGGTATTCGGCACGCGCCCGGAAGCAATCAAGATGGCGCCGCTCGTGCGCGTTTTGGCGGCGCAGTGCGGTGTCGAAGCAAAAGTGTGCGTAACGGCTCAGCACCGGCAAATGTTGGATCAGGTGCTCCAGCTGTTCGAGATCGTGCCGGACTTCGATCTGAATCTGATGCGCGACGGTCAAACCCTTGGCGCCCTCACCTCCGATATCCTGCAGTCGATCGGCGCCATTTATGACCAATGGAAGCCGGATGTCGTCCTCGTTCACGGCGATACGACGACGACCCTCGCTGCAAGCCTGGCCGCCTTCTATCGTTACATTCCCGTTGGTCACGTGGAGGCGGGCTTGCGCACGGGCAACATCTGGTCGCCGTGGCCCGAGGAACTGAATCGGCGCGTGACCGATGCCGTGGCGTCATGGCTGTTCGCCCCGACGGAGCACGCGAAACACAACCTGTTCAGCGAAGGCGCGCCAGCATCGCATGTCGTGATGACGGGCAATACCGTGATCGACGCGCTGCTGCAGATCACGGACAAGCTCGAGCATGACAGGGAACTCGTCGAACGGGTGGCGTCGCGCTATCCGTTTCTCGATCCCGGCCGCCGCCTGATTCTCGTGACAGGACATCGACGCGAAAGCTTCGGCGAACCGTTCAAGCATTTTTGCGAGGCGCTGCGTCAGATCGCGCTCAAGTACGACGACGTTCAACTCGTCTATCCCGTCCATTTGAACCCCAAGGTGCAGGAACCCGTGCACGCCATACTGCACGGCGTCTCGAACGTGTTCCTGATCGAGCCGCAGGACTACCTGCCATTCGTCTTTCTGATGTCGCGCGCCCACCTCATCATCACGGATTCCGGCGGCATCCAGGAAGAAGCCCCGGCGCTCGGCAAGCCGGTACTCGTCACGCGCGAAACGACCGAGCGCCCCGAAGCCGTCGAGGCCGGCACGGCGCGGCTCGTCGGCACGCAGACGGAGCGCGTCGTCGCCGAGGTCAGCAGCCTGCTCGACGATCGCACTCAGTACGACGCGATGGCGCATGCGACGAACCCCTATGGAGACGGCCACGCGAGCGAAAGAATCGTCGACGCCTTGCTGACCCTGCCAGCCAGGCCCTCGGCGGTACAGAGCGTCATGAGCTCGCTGAGTCCGCCCTCGAACCCTATTGCCTTGGGACTGCATGCTCTGCGCTCCGCCTAATCGCGGCGCTCAAAGCGAGCGAAACTGTCATGATCGAGAGCGATGGGTCGTCGAAGTTTCACCGGGGCGCCTGCTGGTACAGCCGGTGCCGAGGGAACCGCATCCGGGGTCTCGATGCCGTGTGTCGCCTGTCGATCAACGTGGCGCTGGCGTCTGCCTTATCGCTCCCGGTCTATCTGCACGCGCATTCGGAGCCTGTCGCTCCCGCTCTCGTGCAGCATCGCCTTCAATTGGTCACAGCGCAAACCGGCGAGCGCCCGCACTCATCGGCCAGCCCCCATCGCGGTGCCATGGTCGAGATCGCGGCGAACGATATATCGACCGTGGACGAAGGGCAGCTGCAATTGTCTCCGGACACGCCATCATTCAAGCCTCCCTCGCCGCCCGAATCCGGAAATGGCGTCCGCGGGGTATGGGTCGTATCGGCGGACGCCATTCTGGTGCTGGTGGTGCTGTTGTTGATCGTCTATACCGTGCGTCACTACGTATTCAGCCTGAACCGGCTGTTCACGCGGCAAAGCGCCATTTACCGTTCGATCGTCAACGGGCCCTGGCCGGCGCTGACCGTATTCGTGGCCGCTCACAACGAGGAATCCGTCATTGTCGATTGCCTCGAAGCGCTGCTCAAGACGACCTATCCGCGCGACCGGTTGACGATCGTTCCGGTCAACGACCGCTCCACCGACAACACGCGCGCGTTGATAGACGAAGTACAGGCGCGGGCTCCGGACTTGATTCGCCCGTTTCATCGCGTCGACGGGAAGGGGGGCAAAGCCGCCGCACTGAAGGACGCGCTCCGTTTCATGAACGGCGATATCCTGATCGTCTTCGATGCCGACTATCTGCCAAGACCGGGGCTTTTGAAGGAACTGGTCGCTCCGTTTTTCGATCCGGAGGTGGGCGCGGTCATGGGCCGTGTCGTCCCCCACAACGCGAACCGCAATTTGCTGACGCGGCTGCTCGATCTCGAGCGGGCCGGAGGCTATCAGGTCAATCAGCAAGCGAGAATGAATCTCGAGCTGGTCCCGCAATATGGTGGGACGGTCGGCGGATTGCGCAAAAGCGCCCTCGAAGAGGTGGGGGGATGGCGCGACGACACACTGGCGGAAGACACCGACATGACGTACCGGCTGTTGCTGGCCGGATGGCAGACGGTCTATTTGAACCACGCCGAATGCTACGAGGAAGTGCCGGAACGATGGGATGTGCGCGCCCGCCAACTGAAGCGTTGGGCGAAGGGGCACAACCAGACGATGTTTCGCTGCCTCGGTCCTTTGCTTCTCAATCCCGCCGTGCCTCTCCTGCGCCGAATCGATGGCGCGCTACTGCTGGGCGTGTACGCGATGCCCGCCATGCTGCTCGTCGGCTGGGTCGATGCAATCTTCATCTATCTGCTCGGCGCCGAACAAATGTCGTTCGCGTCGTCGCTGGCGTGGCTGCTCGCGCTGTTCACGTTCAATACGTTCGGAAACTTCGGCGTTTTTTTTGAAATTGTCGTGGCGACGCGTCTCGACGGTCATTCGACACGACTCCGGTTGATGCCGCTCAACGTGATCGGATTCGGCGTGACCATTGCATGTGTGCTCTCGGCGCTGTCGGGGCTCGTGCTCGACGCGCTGTTCAAGCGCGAACTGCGATGGGATAAGACCGAGCGCTTCCGCAAACCTTCCAAAGCGAGGTGAGCGGTGAGCGCGATTCTTTTTGTACTGCTTCTCGCCGTCTTGTTCGTTTTGCCGTTCATTCCGCTGATCGCGGAGTTGTGCGCGTCGCGCGATGTCGCACCATTGGCGATCGACGAAGACTTGCCGATCGATGCATCGCGGTTGACATCGTGCACCGAAGGCAGGATGTACCTACCGCACATCGATTCCGATCGCGAGGATTTCATAGGCGTCGTCGCGGCATCGACGATGCGAGTGCGCAGCGCCTGCCGTTTTCGGCATTTGCACGGGATGCCGATCATCTTCGGTGCGCCGCGCGATCCGCCAGCCGAGCATCGCGCGGACCAACTCGATGCCGTCTCGATGACCCGCCTGCTGGCTGGGATTCAGCACCGCGCCGGCACGTCACGCTATTTGGTTTTCGGCAATCTGCGATTGCCCGCCCACGCGCTCGTGGAGGCCGATCTGGTCGTCAACGGATCGCTCCATATCGGCGAGTCGAGCCTCGTTCGAGGGAGCATCAAGGCAGGCACCATCGAAGTAGGTGCCGGCGCCATGGTGCGCGGCGCCGTGTTTGCCCGGCGCGAAGCACGGCTGCGCCGCGACTGCGTAGTGGACGGTGTGCTCAGTGTCGACGGTCCGCTATGGATCGATCGCGCCTGGATCGGTCGCGCCGACAACGCCGTCAGCGTATGCGCCTCCGAGATCGGCATTCGAGGCGGCGTCTGTGTTTTCGGCCAATTGATTGCAGAACGGACCGGCCGGTTCGACGAGGCGAGCATAGCGAGCACGGCGTTCGATGTTTCAGGCGGCGGGGGGCGGGAATGCAACTAAGAAAAACGAAATCGACCGGATCGGGGCGCGTGCGGGACGCAGTCGCCGCTGTGTTTTTCCTCACGGCGTCATCGATGACATGTGCGCAGTCTCTCGAGCAGCAGGCCGCGGACGCGTTGGCCAAAGACAAGGCCGCTTCCGCTGCGAGCAACGGCGCATCTCCGCCAGTGCTCGCGGATGTGCCGAACCGGCCGAGCGAGGGAGAACTATCCAATGCCGTCGCCGAGCACGTCGCGCCGCCGAGCGCGAGCCGTTCCGAATTGGACCTCGGCTACTCGAGGGCGTACGTCACCAACAATTACGGGGATTGGTATGGCGTCCGCTTGCGGGGGCTGCATCAATTCGGCACCCAGACAGTCACCGGCGAGCTGTCCCAGTTGCGCCGCTTTGGTCAAAGTACGACGTTCGGCGCCGTCAATTACGTGCGCGATTTCGATGCGGACTGGTTTGGCGCAATCGGCTTTTCCGGCACGACGTCGGGCACGATCTTGCCGAGCGAGCGTGTCGACCTGTCGCTGAACAGGAAAGTGCTGCCGCAACGCAACCTGGTGCTATCG
>Ga0068855_100007929_pt1 | contig 12832 bp, 14 predicted proteins | sample KBSCornC52_FD_66592 | JGI IMG/M metagenome (GOLD analysis project Ga0068855, IMG submission 66592) | Corn rhizosphere microbial communities from Kellogg Biological Station, Michigan, USA - KBS Corn C5-2 | ecosystem: Host-associated > Plants > Roots > Rhizosphere > Soil ...
GAGAAACCTGTCCTCATCTCTCCACCAGGTGTGGTTGATAAAAGTGCTGTAATTTTCCCGGAAAAAATTAATGGCAAATATGTTGTCATGCATCGCGTTTTTCCCAATATTTTGCTTGATTTTGTCGATAGTCTCGAGTTTGATGGAACGACCTATCTTGAAGGGAAACATACCATCAGTGTTCGTCCGGATATGTGGGATAGTCGAAAAATCGGCGCAGGTGCACCGCCAATTAAAACCAAGGATGGGTGGCTTTTAATCTATTATGCAACCTGTGATCAAGAAGGCGCCGGCAGATATCTCATGGGAGCGATGCTTTTAGACTTAGACGACCCGACAAAAGTATTGTATCGATCGAAGTCTCCAATTCTTGAACCGAAGAGTCACTATGAGTGGGAAGGGTTTAAAGGCGGTATTGTCTATCCTTGTGGTGCTGTAGTCATTGGCGAAACACTCTATGTTTATTATGGTAGTTCTGATTCCTATGTCTGTGTAGCAACAGCTCATTTAGATCAATTTCTGCAAGAGTTAAAATATTCGAACATCGCAAGGCTAAGCAATCCCACTATCGAACCATTGTTTGATCCTACTAAATTTGCCAGACATAATCAAAATCCGATTCTTAGCCCTGATGGAGCACATTCGTGGGAAGCTGATGCAACATTAAACGCAAGTATACTGGTTGAAAAAGACCAAGTCCACTACTTATACAGAGCTGATAGTAGTGCTCAAGATTATCGTGGCCATAACATGCGGCTCTCTACTATTGGCATCGCTGAGACGACTGACGGCATCCACTTTGACAATAGAAGACAGCTTATCACTCCGTCTGAAGACTGGGATATGTTTGGTTGTGAAGATCCACGTGTGGTTAAAATTGATAATGAGTACTTTGTCTTTTATACAGCCTTAAGTGGATATCCATTCAATGGAGACAATATAAAAATCGGGCTGGCTATTTTCTCCGATCTTACAGAAAAACCAGAAAAACATCTCATTACACCGTTTAACGCCAAGGCCATGACCCTATTCCCGGAAAAAATTAATGATCAATTTGTTGCCCTTCTTACTGTCGATACTGATCGTTTTCCGCAACCTGATCAGGTAGCCATTGCTTTCTTTGATAGAAAAGAGGACATGTTTTCTGAAGACTATTGGCAGAAATGGTATGCGAATTTAGATCAGCATGTGCTGCCACTCAGGAGAATGACCTCAGATCAAGTCGAGGTTGGTGCCACACCGATCAAAACTGAACATGGCTGGCTTTTTATGTACAGCCATATCCAACATTATGATAGGAATGATCATCGAATTCTTGGTGTTGAAGCGGTTATGTTAGATTTACATAATCCTCAAAAAATTACCGCAAGAACGAATCATCCGCTTATCACACCCAGAGAATCTTATGAACGCTTTGGTATTGCACCAAATGTTGTTTTTCCAAGCAGCGCCATTATTTTTGGCGATACACTCTATCTCTATTATGGTGCTGCTGATAAATATTGCTGTTTAGCAACCTATGCTTTGGATGATATCTACTCACAAATGCACACTACGGCAGTCATTCCCCTTAAAGTACAAAAAGCGAAAACGAACCCTATTCTCAAGCCTCTTTCTGATCACGCTTGGGAATCTCGGGCTGTGTTTAATCCTGCTGCTACAATGATTGATAACACCATTCATTTGCTCTATCGGGCAATGTCAGGAGATAATACATCTGTATTAGGACATGCAGATACTCAAGATGGCATAACCATAAGTAAACGTGCAGAATTGCCTTCGTATCTTCCCCGCGCCGACTTCGAACGGAAAAAAAGAGACAACGCTAACTCAGGATGTGAAGATCCCCGCGTTACCATTATTGACGACACCATGTATATGTTATATACAGCCTTTGATGGCATAGGTCCGGCCCATATCGCATTCACGTCTATTGCTGTTAAAAACTTTTTAAATAGAGACTACGATTGGAAAGACCCTATGCTTATTTCTCCACCCAATATCGATGATAAAGACGGTGTTTTATTTCCGGAAAAAATAAACGGCCACTATGTTATTATTCATCGCCAACAAAACTCCATAGTCTTGACATATCCTTCAAGTTTTGCAGAATTTGATAATGAACACTGGCTACAAAATGATGCATACATTATGCCACGCGAGGAGGGGTGGGATAGTGAAAAAATTGGCGCAAGTGCACCGCCGATTAAAACAAAGTATGGCTGGCTTTTGTTATATCACGGTGTCAGTCAATATAGTCATGCCTATCGAGTCGGTGCCATGCTGCTAGATCTCCATGATCCATCAATCGTACTCGCTCGTACTCCATGGCCAATTCTTGAGCCTGACCAACCGTATGAACAATCAGGTATTGTCAATAATGTCGTTTTCCCTTGCGGTGTAGTTACGAAAAACGGCATCCTATATATCTATTATGGGGCAGCCGATACGAATGTGGGTGTAGCAACCATCTCTCTCCAAAATCTTTTAGACTATCTTTTAGCAGTTAAGACTAAAGAATATTTAGTCATGTAACAGAACAGCAAAAAATGCTAAACTGCTTGAGAAAAATGTATTCAAATGAGTGAAAGTAAACAAAAGCAATACCATAGTTTTAAAAATCTAACTTCCCGACCACCGATTGACGACCGTTTATTTTCTAGCCAAGCAGTTGAAAATGCCCTTGAAACTATTTCTAACCGCATCAGTGATCCGGACGTACGAAGAATGTTCACTCAATGTTTTCCTAACACGCTTGATACTACAGTCTATTATCATGAAGACGTGGATGGGTTTCCTGATACATATGTCGTCACAGGGGATATTCCTGCAATGTGGCTACGCGATTCTACCAATCAAGTCTGGCCGTATTTGCGTTTTATCCAAGAAGATCCTGCTCTTAAAAACCTTTTCCTCGGTTTGATCCGCCGGCAAGCTCGTTATATTTTGCTTGATCCCTATGCAAATGCGTTCGTCGATACAGACATTGCATCGAATGAAATACCTCAGGGAAAGACATTGAAGAAAGGTGTTTGGGAACGAAAATATGAACTTGACAGTCTGTGCGCGTTTTTCCGTTTATCGGTTGGCTATTATGAAAAGACTCAGGAGATAAGTCCATTTGATAGTCAATGGCTGCAAGCAATAAAAGAAGCTCTGGCAGTCATGAAAAAAGAGCAACAGACGCTCACGAAACAAACAGCTGATACCATATTCAGGTTTTATGGTGCTGACGGAAACCTACACCCTGCAGTTCGGCTACAAGGATATGGCTATCCTGGAAAAAACTGTGGGTTGAGCAGAACAGTATTTCGTCCATCAGATGATGAGACCGTATTCCCTTATGTAATATCTGTAAATGCAATGGCTGTCGTTTCGCTTCGCGGTATTGCAAATATACTTAAACAAATACATGAACCACAATTAGCAGAGTCTACTTCGCAATTAGCCCAGGAGATTGATCAGGGAATTAAAAAATATGGTGTTGTTGAACATGAGGCATTTGGCAAAGTCTATGCATATGAAGTAGATGGTTTTGGCTCCCATTGTATTATGGACGATCCGAATGTACCGAACTTACTCAGTCTTCCTTATGTACACTTCTGCTCTTCAGATGATTCTATTTACCTAGCAACTCGAAGGTTACTCTTGAGTGATGCTAATCCTTTTTATGCCCATGGCACAGTAGTATCCGGTATGGCCAGTCCACATGTGGGAATACTAGATCATGTCTGGCCAATTGCAACCATCATGCAAGCACTCACTGCAACTGATGACGATGAGATCATTTCCTGCATTCACATGCTAAAGAAATCCCATGCCAATACCTATTTTATGCATGAAAGTGTCCATGTGGATAATCCTGAAGACTATACTCGCCCATGGTTCTCCTGGGCTAATTCCTTATTCGGTGAACTTATCCTGCAGCTTGCCGAGCAGAAACCTCAGCTACTTGAGAAAAGTTTTTAATACCTTGTGACACTCGTATCTCAGCAACGGGAGACATGTAGCAAATCTTCCACGTCAGTTGACGTCCTCTATTAGGGGTGAATTTACACAGTGTGGTTGCTCCGTACTGCATGCAACTCTTCTAATTTATTAATCCCCTTGTTCCTTTTGTACTTTTTCATTTTTTTTGAATAAACTTGATACAACAGAAACAATATATGAGGAAATATCACGAGGAAAAATAATTTTTTTTATACAAAGTGTCTCTTAACATACTCTTATATTCTTATAAAAAAATAGATATGATTAATCCGACAATAATGACCAATACAAGGACATTAGATAATCCAGAAATAGCCAGTATGCCAAGAACTGAAAGTATCCATAAAAGAAGAAGTACGGATGCAATTGCTTGCATCGGACGCGGCAAAATTCCTATCGCCCAACCAATCACCAGGAGAATCAAAACTTCCCACAACGTAACGACATGATTGTTGATGGTAAAAAGTGAGAGATTGGGAATTGAAATTCCCGATATGGGAGCATATCCTAGCAACCAGAGAACAATGAGAATAATAATGATTGCGATTAACATAAGGAATTATATTTACACATCTTTTGGCGTAATTGGATAGATAAGATTCAAAAGGTAAACAAGTCCCCAGGCAATACAGAGATAGACTATTGCAGCAATTATAGTGGACCATTCAAAAACAGAGCCAGCAGTCACATTTGTCCGCAAAATTCCTTGGAAAGGAAGCGCTAAGGGGTCAGTAACTGCATATATTAAATTTGTAAACCCACTGAATGGATTTGCACCTAAGGCTTTTAGGACAATCCTGAATCCGAGTAATACTTCAACAAAACCTAAAATATACCAAATAATCTGATTGAATCTAAAAATAGTTTTCTTTGTCTCATAGACCTTTTGCGGAGCTTCTCCTTTAATCTCTGGCTCTTCTTGTTTTATTACTTTTCGAGTAACTTGCTGCGGCTGCGATGTCGCAACTGTTGTCACTTCTTCATGGATAATATCTGATTGACTCATAGTATACTTAAGTATATATACCTATAAGAGTACATACTGTAATGGGATTGGGTGTATAACATGAGATCTGGATAACACAATTTCTGTGGCGTCTCTTACGGCTTCGCAGGATTCGAAGATAATTCCAGATCCAACTTCTCAATATGTGTAAATAGCATAGAACGGTTTATATAGGTAACCAAACCTTTTTTCTCTAGTTTTACTAGTTCATTACTAGCAGTCTCTCTCGCCACCCCAACAAGTGTTGCGATGTCTTGTTGTGTAAAACGTTGGTGTACAATCACTCCTTTATCGCTTTCTTCTCCAAAGTGTTTGGCTATATATAGAAGTACTGAGATTACTCTTCGGTATGCATCGCTGAAGACTAAATGCTCAATACGTTTCAGTGATTCTGCGTAGTCCTCTATTAATTCACTGAGCAACTCAAAAATGATAGTGGGCTTATCTTTGATAAAGTTGACCACCTGATCTCGAGGAGCACGTCCTACCTCAACAGGAGTTAGGGCTTCAAAATAGTACACATTAGGCGTACCATTCACTGCCCATACCATTGGGAAATACGATATAGGTGTAAGAATATGTAAGGTTAATTCAAAACCGGCTTTGGAAATGGTATATTGTCTGACATACCCTTTTGTTAAACAAAAAATACCTTGTGGGTCATCATCTGCTCGGATAAGCATTTCGCCTTTTTTGTAATTACGAACGGTAAACTGCTTATAGAAATTCTCGAACTCTTTTGTCTTATCTGTCTTCATTAGACTCGTTGAGGTACTACTCTGTATCTATTATATAATAAAAGATACCTATAATAATAGGCGTGTTGCTTGATGCCTATTTTTGGGCATTTATATTACTGAAGTACAGCTATTTATTCGAGGTATAATTGGTATATGGAAAATAGTAAAGAGCATTCACAATATACGCTTGCCTTCCAAGCAACAACGCATTGCCTCACAGGATGTGGCGTTGGCGATATTGTGGGAGTGATTATTGGGACGTTGTTGGGACTCCCATACATTTCAAGAATAATTGTAGGTGTGTTGTTAGGTTTTATATTTGGTTTTCTTTTAGGCATTCTTCCGCTTGTTAGAACACGAATATCTTATATGCAAGCTGCAAGAATTGTGCTAACGACAGAATTATTGAGTATTCTGGTTATGGAAGCTGCGGAAGCAACAACTGAATTAGTATTCCCCGGAATGAGAAGATTAGGATTATTACATATCAGATACTGGATTGGTTTATTTATTGCGCTTATCGCGGGTTTTATCGTTGCATTTCCGGTTAACCTATTATTAGTAAAAAGAGGCATACGACACCATCATTGAATTTTTCACCTCAGCCTCCATTAGGACGGAAAAGCGTCGGCCATGGGCAATATACATCTGCCATGTGGAAACTTCTCGGAGAATATTCCAGCGGCATGGAGACTAAACCTGTGCTCTGCTTACAGGTCGATGTTCGGACATGGAGTTTCATTATTTAACTTTGGGTTTAATCTTAACTCCTGGGTTATAAAATTGTTCTCCCCTTATTCTCCTTACCAAGACATTACTCATGAGCTCGTAAGCGAGTCGTTCATCAATCCATATATCCCCGCCTGCTGTAAATAACGTGTTTATATCTCTGTCTCCTAATGGTAACGTGTGAAATACTATTTCTGACGAGGGAAGATGTTTCATGTGTTTGCGAACTTTACCGATAAATCCTCGTAATTCATTTACTTGTTCACTATTTACCACTTCAGCTGAGACCAACAATATCTGTGGACTATGAGGAATAATCTGGGTTCTTACCGCTGCTATGCTGAGAGGACTTTGAAAAACTGTAAATTCTTGCGTATCCTGAATATGACGCCGCATCTCCTGTTGGATTCCTTTTGCCCTATCTGATGCTAAGACTAATCTATATTTTTCCATCCGTAAAGTATAGCAGTTCGATCCTTCAGCATTTTCACGCACAATCTTAGACCAGACTAAGCTTCTCGACCTTCAACTTATATACCAACAACTCATACTATTTTTGATAATGTTATTCAGCGTTTCCGATCTCAGACAGAGGGGCAGGAAATTAAAAATGCAGATTGGTATGGCAATAATTTAATTTATTTAGTTTTGTTATTCAACTAACTATTTTTCAATGAATTTATTGCTTCAATAGCTTTCTGACGAATATCATATTGGACAAATATATAATCATGGAAATAAGCAGAAATGACATTAGCAGAGATATTATTTTCAGCCAACTTTCTGGTAAGAACAGCTGTTAATCCAACTAGCTCTAATGACGTATGCACTTCAATAGTTAGCTTAGCATAGGATCCCTCATACTTTATATTGCTCGTACTAAAATAATCTTTCGTTGCAATTATTGTTAGACCTTCATTCTCTCTGAAAGTTCCTAAAGCATGGTTATCGAAATTGGCTGGTATATTTTTCACTGAAGCAAAACCATATTCGACATTGTCACAAGAAACTTGTAACGTACTAAGTACTTCTGATAGATTTGTTTGCCCTGACATAGATAAATTATAACAAATTTGAGATAAGGCTTATAATAAGACTCTCGTAAAAAGATACATATATCTCTTGACATGACTTGAGTCTTTGATAACAATTAAGATATGAGCAGAAAGCCAAATACCAATGTGATCGGTTTGATTGCTTTTTTCTCAGGTATCATACAATACCTTGTAGTCATTCTTAGTAGTTATACACTAGTTTATGTCTCTGGAGCAGTTTTTGGCCTAAGCATAGGCATTTATTACTATTCTTTGCAGAAAAAATATTCTCTTTCCCTTGTCCGCCTGCTCATCTTTACACTCATTTCAACACTTAGTTTTTATGCGGCTGTTATGGTGTATTTACGTATATTTCCGTTTCTAAGTTTTGATTCTTCTCCTCATCTGCCTTTTGGTGTATATACTAATAGTATAGCCTTACTGTGTGCGGGAGGAATTGGCGCATTTATACTTGCGCTCGCTTTTTATTTTCTGTATGGCAAGCTTTCGCTGTTGTCATTTGTTGGGACGATCTGTGTTGGGGCAGCAATGGCCTTAATCAACACACCTGACAGTATATCGCCACCATATTGGTTTTTGCTTTTTATATCTTGGCAAGTAGGAGTAGCAATCAGTTTAAACCTCCATTATAAATAAAGACTTTGCTTCGAGAAAGTTGGTTTAAAAAAACTACCAGTTTCAAAGTATATCATTCATTTCAGCTTATAGATCGGAGGTAGAACGTTTTTAATCTGATATACTCATCCTATGAATAGTGAGTTTGTACAACATGCATTAAGTAACGGGGAAGAAGGAGAAGCTTGGTTAAAAAGAATTCCAGACATTATTACTGACTATCAAAAGAAGTGGAAATTAAAGGTTTCTCCTCCATTCAACCTCTCTTATAATTATGTCGCACCTACGAAACGATTAGATGGGAGCGAAGCAGTATTAAAGATTGGTTTTCCAAAAGACAAAGAATTCCAAACAGAAATTGCTGCTCTGGAAGTATTCAATGGACAAGGAATTGAAAAACTTCTCGAAGAAGACCGTGAAAATGCAGTTATCCTGATCGAACGAGTAACTCCTGGTGTTCCGCTAAGTTCACTTGACGATGATGAGAAGGCGACGAGAATTCTGGCAGAGATTATGAGAAGATTATGGAAACCTCTGCCTAAAAATCATCACTTTATTACTGTGGAAGAATGGATGCAAGCAATTCCTGAATATATGGAAAAGTATAATGGAGCAACAAGTCTTATTCCCATATCTTTAGTTGAAAAAGCGAATAGCTTATTTAAAGAACTCATTGCCACATCTTCTGCTCCTGTACTCGTTCATGGAGATCTACATCATGACAATGTTCTTTCTTCTCATCGTGATGGATGGCTAGCAATTGATCCAAAAGGGATCGCAGCAGAACCTGCCTATGAGACTGCTGCTATGATTCGTAATCCATACGAGAAGCTGAAAGATCTGCCTCATATAGATCAAATTTTGAGGCGAAGAATTCTTATCCTTTCAGAAGAATTAGGTTTTGATCCCGAACGCATTCGTAAATGGTGCTTCGCCCAATCAGTGTTATCAGGAGTATGGAATGATGCGGGAGTAAAAGGATCTGAGCATGCAATCAATATTGCGACTGCACTAGATACTTTGAACGTATAGCTAAATCTGTGCTCCCTCTGGTTCAATATGTGGAGAGCTTATATACACAGCAATTTATTTCCTATCAACTCGATTGCAAGAATGATATAATTTTTTTGTAAAACAGTAGTTAACAATAAATAGCTTTACAGACCAAATTTTAAATAATACAATTAATCTATGAAATTACGATCGAGAAATAAAGTGCCAGATGCTATCTTCTCATTAATTTTAGGCTTTTCTTTTACTCAAGCTATTCTTTTTGTTTTCCAATTATCCATATCGCTTTTCTTACCCAATTCTAGCCTTTTATGTCCTGGCTCAGGTCTCTGCGGACCACAATGGATGTTATTTATTATATCGGAATTTATACTTTCTCCAATAATCACAATTATTTTATCTGTATGGATTTATAAAAATATAGGTAGAAAACAAAATAAGTTAAAGTAATAACAATTCTCGATATTGGAGATACTATGGAAGAGCAATTGCAGTCGTTTCACTTATCTCATACTTCAGCTGGAAATCACCACAAAAGAATATTGCTCTATACTGTAGGAGTTGTGTTATTGCTTCTCGTTGGAGGAGGAGCGGGATATATGCTTGGAATAAAGAGCAACACTCCTTTAAAGCAGTCAATATAAAGGCAACTTAGAATTATACTCCAGATATATGGAACCACCTTCCAATTAAATATGTTACTATCATAGCTAAAACCCCTCCTGCTACAACTCTTATCGTTGCCTTCAGAGGACTTGCTCCGCCAACTTTTGCACTGATTACCCCAGTGATGGCAAGTGCGAAGACAACAAAAATAAAAGTAATGGGAACTTTTAACGAGGCTTGAGGGAGTAAGATAGCGAACAAAGGGATAAGCGCACCTATGGTAAAAGCTGTAGCAGATGCAAATGCCGCATGCCATGGATTTGTTAAATTATTTGGGTCTATTCCTAATTCTGCGTCAAAATGAGCAGCCTTTGCATCATATTCAGTCAGTTCTTGCGCAACCATTAAGGCTGTCTTTTTAGTTAAACCCTTTTTCTCGTAAATTGAAGCTAATTCTTTCAACTCTTGTTCTGGATAGTGATTTAACTCGTACCGTTCTTTTTCAAGCAATGCTTGCTCTGTATCTTTTTGACTGCTGACTGATACATACTCACCAGCTGCCATAGATATTGCTCCAGCTATAATTCCTGCAAGTCCAGCGGTCAATAGTATACTTTGAGTACTTGTTGCTCCGGCAACGCCAACTACCAATCCAGCAACAGAGACAATACCGTCATCAGCTCCTAGTACGGCAGCCCGTAGCCAATTTAATTTCGATTGATGATTTGGAGTATGTGGCTCAGAATGAGTCGCTATTTTAGCCATAGCCGTAGTATACACTAAGTGTTTGTTACAATAAATTCATGCACCATTTTTTGACAACAGAAGTTAAACTTGCTTTATTTGTTCTTTCTTTAGGCATTGATTCATTTACCGTAGCGCTAGGGCTTGGTATTAGCGGACTAGGAAGGAAAAACCGCTTACGTGTTGGGCTAAGCTTTGCTTTTTTTGAGGGACTCATGCCATTGGTGGGGTTCCTACTGGGCCATGCAGTGAGTAACTTCCTTGGTAACATTGCAGCAATAGTTGGGATAGTTATACTTTTTGGCATAGGTCTATGGATAATAAAAGAAGCATTTTCAAAGGAAGACAAAGGGTTAAAGATTGATACGAGAAAAGGTCTTGTACTTACATCACTATCTATAAGCATAGATGAACTGGCAGTAGGTTTTAGTATGGGTACACTTGGCCTACCAATTATATTGACTGCCATTCTTATTGCCTTACAAGCGTTTGTTTTAACATTTATTGGTACTTCAATTGGTAACCGTATAGGTGAAATATTTTCTGAACGAGCAGAGATTATTGGAGGCATTATACTGTGTGGATTAGCAATACTGTTACTTCTTGAAAATGTACTTCACATAGATTTTTAATCTATTCTTATACATAAAAGAGAAAACAATAGCTTCAATATATATCATTTGTTCCGCCTGATTTACTAGCTGGAGAATTATTTTCTATACCAGTGAAGTTCTATATTTGAGTTTTTCGTAAACTATGGAAAACAAACGCAGCATATGTTGAACGAACTGCTCTAATATACCCATCGATGTAAGTTCAATTATCTAAGCGTTTCAGAACTTGAGTTACTTTAGGAACCCCAAACAACAGTGGAAGATAAAAAAGTTACAATTTGGAATTAAACCTGCATTTTCCAGCTGGATTCAAAAACCTGCGCACTTAGCGCTTATATAGTTTCTTTATAGATGTCTAAAGAATCTCAAGTAGAAAGCTACGAACACTAAGACAACTCCTATATTTACTAATAGCCGTTCCCAAAAGTGGTTTCTGAAGAACAGAATATCTACAGCAACTATAATGACTATCATCAGGACTACAGCAATCAGGGTTGTTAATCGAGGTGTAAACATAAAATCAGTCTATACTTGCAAATTAACATTGTCAATAATTCTGCTCCATCTGGTTGAATATGCGGAGGACTATTTTCTATTACATAGAAGGACACGACAAGAAGTCACAAAAACTTAGAGTGGTCAAAGACTGATATACTGTCCAGATGATAAGGAGTAGAACCAAAATTACGACTATTTCAACTATCCTTGCCACTAATGAATGCTTTCTCTTATTATCTGTAGTCATTAAATGACGTAAACTGGCTTTGTTATAAACTACAGTTTTCCAAAAGATAGTAGCCGAAATAATGAAAAGGATTACTATGATAATCAAGCTTACTACAGAGAGGATAATGGTTAATAAAAAGCTATGAGTCAACGCAGCGAAAATTATCCCCAGTATAGGAGCAACAACTATTGGTTGGAGTACAAAAAATAAATAGCAAGCGATAAGAAGTATAAGAATTTCTCCGAAGATAAACAGAGCTGTCTTTGAGTTCACGTGTTTATGGTAGCATAATTATTAGTTGTGAATCAATTCCCGAGTTCTAGAACTTGCGTACAAGGATAATTGTACCTGGTGTGGTATTCAGAACTTATAAATTGAGGTACGAGAAAAGTAAGAGGAATATCCTTGTATTATTACCTTCATCATCTGTTTCTGGAGGATCAATCAACTTAAAGTCCCCATACGTCTTGATCGAAATTCAAAGCCTTCTGGCTTTTCAAAACTAAAGGCCACTGTCTCCTCAGCTATCTCATCTTTTTTTAACAATTTAACTTTGTATATCGGCATTACTTATAGACTCCTCTCTTAATCAAAACATCCTCACCAGCAATTTTCTCAAGTATTCTGTCACCAAAATCTGGACGGTGTGTTTCATTATCAGGAGGAATGAAGGCTAAGTAAACACCTTTTAATTCACTTTGTGTCTGTGGGTCTCTGGGATTGACCAAAATTGCAATATCATCAAACTTTCCAAAATTATCCTTGCCTTCAATTGCTTTCAGTATTGTATCGGTCACAATTTCCATAGGTAGTGAATTCCCCTCGACTTGATACAATGAATCCTGCTGAGCTCTGGCGATAAGCCCGGTATCAACATTATCCGGATAAATTGCCACAATCCGTGGATGAATTTGGGCCACAGGTCCTATCTTTTGTTTTGTTTCCTCAGAGGCTTCCTCTTCCAAGTACTTCTCCATAGACCGGAGTCCGGCAAG
>Ga0068855_100007931_pt1 | contig 12831 bp, 12 predicted proteins | sample KBSCornC52_FD_66592 | JGI IMG/M metagenome (GOLD analysis project Ga0068855, IMG submission 66592) | Corn rhizosphere microbial communities from Kellogg Biological Station, Michigan, USA - KBS Corn C5-2 | ecosystem: Host-associated > Plants > Roots > Rhizosphere > Soil ...
CCAGTACAGGTCGATCTGCGCCGCCACGTCGATGAACTTCTCGAACTCCACCGGCTTGACGATGTAGGAGTTGACCCCCAGCGCGTACGCCGCAGCGACGTCGGCGTCCTCGCGCGAGGTCGTGAGCACCACCACCGGGATGCGGCAATGCTCGGGATGCGCCTTGATCTGGCGCAGCACCTCGAGCCCGCTGACCCGCGGCAGCTTCAGGTCGAGCAGGATCACCACCGGTACCGGATGCCCGGCATCCCAGCGCGCCAGCCACTCGAGTGCCTCCTCGCCGTCGCGCGCCACCTCCAGCGCGTTGACGATGCGGCGCTTGGCGAACGCCCGCTGCGTCAGGTCGACGTCCATCGGGTTGTCCTCGACGAGCAGGATCGGGCGGCGGTCTTCCATGCTTGCAGCATAGCGAAACGGCCACGCTTGTACACCGCGTTCGACCCGCCCCCGGCGTGCACGGCCGAGCGGCCGGGCCGCTTCACGCCGCCGCTTGGGCTTCCGGCAGCCGGATCCAGAACGTCGCACCGGCCCCCTTGGCGCTTTCGGCCCAGACCTTGCCGTGCATGCGCTCGACCGCCTTGCGCACGATGGCCAGGCCCACGCCGGTGCCCGGGTAGTCCTCGGCGCGGTGCAGGCGCTGGAAGATCTCGAAGATGCGGTCGTGGTAGCGCATGTCGAAGCCCGGGCCGTTGTCGCGCACCCAGAACAGCGCGTGGCCCTGGTCGCGGCGGGCGCCGATCTCGATGCGGCGGCCGGGCTGGCCAGCCGTGAACTTGATGGCGTTGTCCAGCAGGTTGCGCAGCGCCAGCACGAGGCCGTCGTGTTCGCCGAGCGCCGTCACGCCGGGTTCGACGCGCGAGTGCAGCGCGATGCCGCCCGCCGCGATCTCGGCGGCCGCGCCGTCGACCACGCTGGCCACGACCGGCCCCGACGCCACCGGCCCGATGCGTGGCCTGCCGCGCTCGATGCGCGAATAGGCCAGGAGGTCGTCGATCAGCTCGCCCATGTGCGCCGTGGCCTTGCGAATCGTGGCGACGAAGAAGCGGCCCTCTTCGTCCAGGCGGTCGGCGTGGTCGGATTCCAGCAGGCGGCTGTAGCCGTCGATGCTGCGCAGCGGCGCCTTCAGGTCGTGCGACACCGAGTACGTGAACGACTCCATCTCGCGGTGCTTGGCCTCCAGCTCCGACGTGCGCTCGGCCACGCGGTGCTCCAGTTCGACGTTGAGCGTGCGGATCTCCTGCTCGGCGCGGCGCCGGTCGGTGATGTCGATCAGGAAGCCATGCCAGACGGTGCCGCCGTCGCCCTCGCGCACCGGCATCGAGTGGGCCTCGACCCAGCGCTCGCCGCCGCGCGCGAGGGGCACGCGGAACGTGGCGAGCCAGGCGCTGCCCAGCTCCGCGGACTCGCGCAGCGAGCGCTCCACGAGCGCGCGATCCTCCGGATGCACCAGGTCGAGCAGGTCGATGCGGCGCTCCACCAGCGTGGCCGGATCGACCCCCAGGAGGTCGCGGATGGCGGGGCTCGCGAACACGAAGCGGCCCTGGCCGTCGGCGTCGCGGCAGTACGAATGCACCGCGCCGGGCGCCGTCGCCACGATGCGCTCCAGGCGTTCCTGCGCGACCCGGTGGGCCTGCTCCAGCTCCTCGTTGACGCGGGCCAGCGTGATGTCCTCGGCGAAGCCGGCGAGGTAGCGCATGTGGCCGTCGGTGCCGAACAGGGGGAAGCCGCGGCCGCGGACCCACACGAGGCGGCCATCGGGCCGGATCACGCGGTACTCGACCTGGTACAGGCCCGCCGCATCGGCGTGCCGCGACGACTCGGCCACGCGCTGGCGATCCTCCGGGTGCACGCCGTCCATCCAGTGCGCGAGGTCCTCGTACAGCGGCCCCGCAGGACGGCCCCAGATGCGCTCGTAGGCCGAGTTCATGTACAGCAGTTTCTGCGCGCGCGGGTCGACGATCCACATCAGGTCCATCGAGTGGTCGCCGAACATGCGGAACAGCTGCTCGCTCTCCAGCAGCGCGCGCGCCGCGTTGCGCTCCTCGGTGAAGTCGGTGAACGAGACGATGGCGCCGCGCCCGCGCCCCGGGGCGACGCAGCCGACCGGCACGGCACGGACGCGCAGCCAGCGCTGGCCGCGCTCGGAGGTGTGCACCACGACGACGCCCGACGTCATCTCGACGCCGCCGTCCAGCGCGCGCCGCAGCGGACGCGCCTGCTCGGGGATCGCGGCGCCCTGCTCGTCGGACTGTGCCCAGCCCAGATCCTCGATGCGCGCGCCGAAGTGGCGCTCGTCCAGCCCCAGCACCTCGCGCGCGGCGCGGTTGGCATCGACGATGCGGCCATCGGCATCGAACCACATCAGGCCGGACTCCAGCGAGTCGAGGACGGCCCGGTTCATCTCAGTCTCCACGCGGAACTCCTGGCGGCGGACGTCGAGTCGTGGACTTTAGGGCCTGTCCACGCCAAATGCACGCAGCGGGACCGCGCGGACGTTCAGGCCGGTCCGGGGCACAGCTCGTCCGCCAGCCCGGCTGCCCCCGGCGGCGCAGCGTGCAGCCAGCGCAGCACCCGTGCGCCGGCCAGCGTCGCCCCGATCCGGTGGCGACGGCTGGGCCGCGCCTGCGCGAAGCCGATCTCGAACACCTGCACCGGCGCGACGGCCTGGACGCCGCCGAAGCGCTGGCCGACGTGGTCGCGCAGCCAGGCGTGCAGGCGCAGCAGCTCGTCGTCGGGCAGGTCGATCGGCAGGCGGGCGAGCGGGAGCAGCCGCAGGCCCTGCTCGCCCGGCGCATCCTCGGGCGGCGGCAGGAACTGGCCGGACAACGAGGCTGTCATCGCGGCATGCTGCTCCCCCTCGGAACGCGGCGTGCGATTCCATAGCGCGAAGCCGCAACCGGTGGTCGCCAGCGCCCGGGCGGCGGCCGGATCGCCCACCAGCAGCTCGGTGGGCACGTACTGCAGCACGGCGCGCAGCCGATGCAGGCCGGCGCGCACCGCCCACGCCGCCGGCGAGGCGCCGTGGCGCAGCACGAGGCCGCTCCAGCCGTGCGCGCGCACCGCGTCGGCATGCGCCTGCAGCGTCTCCCGGGCCGGTGGCAGCGTCGGCATCGTGAAGATGGGCGGCAGCGACTGCGCGTCGGCCAGGTCGGGCGCGGGCCAGCGCAGCTGCAGCCAGGCGCGCCGCGGCGCGGCCGTCCCCGGGTCGCCAAGCCAGTCGACGAGCGCCAGGTGCAGCGTCGGGCCGTCGACCGCCTGGCGCGGCCGCGGCGCCCAGGCATCGGCCAGCGCGGCGACGGCCCCCGCACGCCACGCGATCAGCAGCGCCTCGACGACGCCGACCTCGGGCCACGACGCGGGCGCGAGCCAGGCGGCGGGCAGGCGCGCATTCAGCAGCGGACCGCCGCGCTGCCAGACGGCGACGCGCTCGCCGCGTCGCACCACGTGCACGCGCAGGCCGGGCCAGCGCGGCTCGGCGTGCCAATCGCCGCGCGTCCACGCGGCCATCAGCGCGTCGTGCAGGGGCTCGGGGGCGTCGGCCAGCGGAGCGAAGGCCAGCGGCTGCGGCAGCGCGCCGGGCGGGATCGGATGCGGCAGGTGCTCGCGGCGCTCGTGCCACCACCAGGCGACGGCGCGGGCGTCGAGTCCGAAGGCCCGCGCCCAGGCGCGCTGCCATTGCCATTCGTCGACGGACGGTCGCGCCAGCCCGCAGGCGGCGCGCACGGCCCAGCGGCGCGCCGGGGCGTCGTCGATGCGGGCGATGGCACGCACGATCGCGTCGGCGCGCGACGACGCGGGCCGGGCCGCGGCCGCGGCCCAGTCCGCCAGCCAGTCGGCCAGCGCCGGGCTGCGGGCGTCGGCGTCGCCGGGCGGCGCGGTCGGCGACCCTGCAACGCGATTCGCAGGCCACGGCAGCAGCAGCGCGATGGCTTCGGACAGCTCGTCGCTGGCGGCCACGCCGGCGTCGAACAGCCAGGGCGCGGTGCCGTGTTCCGCCGCCAGGGCGCGCGCGGCGCCCAGCAGCGCCGCCTGCGCCACCCGGGGCGGGCGGGCCGGCTTCGAACCGGTGGCCGCCACGAGCCACGCGCCCGCGCGCGCGCCCGCGTCCCGCCCGGCCACGCGCAGCCAGCCCGCGAGCGCGTCCACGCGATCGGCGTCGCCGGGCCGCGATTCGAGGGTTTCGATGAGACGGGCCAGGGCGCGCATGCCGGCATGATGCCTGGGCGCGGCGCGTCGTTCGCATGGGGGACTCTGCAGGACGCCGGCCGCGGGGTTGCCGCTTCGCGACCGCCCGGTGTCATCCTGTCGCTTTCCCCATGACGGCGACGAGCCGCTCAGGCCGCGCGGCGCCAGGGCCGGGTGTCCAGGCGGTGCAGCGCGCCGGTGGCCCACTCGCGCGCGAGCGGAAACGGGCCGTAGCCCGAGGCGACGTTGACGTGGCCGGCGTTGCCCAGGTTGATCCAGTCGCTGCCCCAGCGCAGCGCCCAGGCGTGGGCCTGGGTCGCGGTCATCCACGGGTCGTCATCGCTCCCGACCACGCTGCTGCGCACGGCCAGGCGCGATGGCGGCAACGCGGCGGCGACGCCGAACCGGTCCGGCTCCGCCGGCGCCACCAGCAGCAGCTGCGCGACGTCCAGACCGGGGTGCCGAGCCAGTGCGCGCACTGTCGCGAGGCAACCGAAGCTGTGCGCGACGACCACATGCGGGCCGGCACCGAGCGCGGCGACCGTGTCGGCCACGCGCTGGCTCCAGCCCTCGAGATCGGGCGTGCTCCAGGCCTCCTGCTCCACCCGCACCGAGCCGGCCACCTGGGCATGCAGCCAGCTCTGCCAGTGCTCGGCGCCGCTGCCGTGCAGCCCGGGAACGATCACGAGGCGCGGATGCGCCGCGGTGGGCACGGCGCGGTCGTGGGGAATGGGGCTCGAGTTCATGGCTGCCAGCGTAGGTCGCGCGAAGGCCGCGGCGAACGAAGCAAATGCGATATGCATGCTCGCTGGCCGCGGGAGCCGGTCGGGCCTGGCCTCTCCGGGGTCGGCGGCGCCCCGGTTGGCTCGCAGCTTTGCCCCCTCGCGGACGGAGAACAGGTCGAGGCCCCTCCGGGCGCGCCGCGCCGGGCTTGAAAAAAGTTTGGAAAAAGTCCTCAAGTCCCGCCGGGAGCCGCCGATTACCCGTCCAAGCACCGTCCCCGACTAGCACCAACGACAACCGGAGCATCGTTGGAATAGCGGCAAGAAGGTGCCGGCATTTCTTCACGTCAGCGTCCGCGCGCCTGTGCCAGGCACTTTCGCGGGGACGCGGGCGTGGGCAAGATATCGACAGCGCGCCGCCCGGAACGGGTCGCACGCGGAAGGACCTCGTCATGTTGACGCCCAGCACCCCGCCCGTCGCCACGCCTTTCTCCTACGACAGCACGCCCACCGCGAAGGCGGCGGTTGTCGAGGCGAACGCGCGCGCCGAGGTCCGGCAGCAGGTGCAGGCAGGCGCGCGCACCGACGCGCACCTGGCCGACGTCGCGGCAACGCAGCGCGCCGCGCGCGAGGCCGCCACCGAGGTGCCCGATCCGATGACCAGCCTGTCGACCGTCGCGGTCGCGGGCGCCATGAGCAGCGTGCCCGCCGCCCTCGAGATGATGCGCAGCATCGCGCTGCAATCGGCCGCCGGCAGGCTCAGCGACACCGACCGCCAGGCGCTGCACGCCGAGTACGCGCAGCTCACCGCGCACGTCGCCACCACCGTGGGCAGCGTGGGCGCGAGCCAGTCGCAGACGCCCGCGGGCGACGACGCGCGTGGGGACGACGCCGGGAACTCCTCGCGCCAGAGCAGCGACGACCGGCGCAGCATGCTTGCGCACGCCCAGCTGGTCTCGCGCCAGGCCGTGCACGCCGAGCCGCCCCCGCACGCCGCGACGGTGCCGCACCCGGCCCCGGCGGCCGCCGGCCATGCTGCGCCGCCGCCACCGCGCGTCGACCTGCACATCCACGACCTGCACCTGGGCGCCGACTCCTACGAACCGGTGCCGGGACGCCAGTCGGGGACGCACCCCGTCGAACTCGCCACGGCCGGCCGCGTCGAGACGCGCGCCGAGACGCGGCGCAGCACTGCCGCCCAGGCCGCGCAGATCACGCAGTTCGTGCAGGTGGCGCAGACTCAGAACGTCCCGCCGGCCGTCGGCGTCGCCTGACGACCGCCTCAGCGCGCGCTCCTGCGCGGGCGTGAACGCGCGAAGCCCACTTGCCATGCCCCGCGGCGTTGCATGCACGACCTGACCCCGAACTCGAGCGGCCGCCTCACCGCGCGCACGCGCGCCGCACCGCCTCCGACAACGCGGCCAGCAACGCATCGGCCGCGCGCTCCTGCGCAGGCGTGAACGCGACGCGCGAGCCGAGCCGGATGCGCAGCGCGCCGGAGCCCACGCGATAGACCTGGCCGACCGCGTCGGGCAGCGCGTCCGGCGTGGCCTCGAAGACGACGCCGCCAGCGAGGTCCTGGTTGCGCAGCGCGCGCACGCCGTCGGTGTGTGCGATCGCGTCCAGCGCGCAGTTCGGGAAGCGCGCCGTGGGCACGGCGAGCTCGCGGTCGCGGATCCACAGCCGGTCGCCGAACGAACGGGCGATCAGCGTCAACACCGCGGCCATCGCCACGATGACTGCGGCCAGGACGACGAGAAAGCGTGTCCTGCGCCGGATCATCGCCGTCTCAGGACGCCTGCCGCGTGCGCGTGGACAGGTCGGCCACCAGCGCCAGCAGGGCGTTGGTGTCCACCGGCTTGCGCAGGTAGAAGTCGAAGCCGACCGCGCGCGTGGCCACTTCCACCGTCGTGCCGTGGGCCTGGGTCAGCGCGATCAGGAACGGCTGCCGGGGCAAGGGCGCCGCGCGGATCGCGCGCGCTGCCTCGTAGCCGTTGAGCACGGGCATGTCGAGATCCAGGAAGATGATGTCGGGCTCGAACCCGAGCGTCGTGTCGACGGCCTGCCGCCCGTCGGCAGCGACCTGAGTGTCGAGGCCGAGCGCCTCGAAGAGCACCCCCATCGTCTCGGTGATGTCCTTGAGGTCGTCGACTACCAGGATCCTGGTCAAGTCTGAAACTCCATGAGAGGGTCGCGGCATGTCCGGGACATGCCCGACTGCAGGCACATCCCGACTGGATATTTGTATAAATATTATCCGCGCCGACCCTCACGGCGGCGCCAGGTCGACGGTGCGCGAACGCGCCATCGCCTTGCCAATATGCCATGCGTCGCGCCGGCCGCCCACGGCGACAGCCCTACCCTGGCGTCGGATCTCCGAAGGCGGTGCGAAATGTGCCGCACTCCAGCCCTTTGTCCTCGAGCGCGCGCACCAGCACCGCCTCGTCGCCGTGCGTGACGATCACGCGAGGGCACCGCGCCGCGTCGACCGCCGCCAGCAGCCCCGGCCAGTCGGCGTGGTCGCTCAGCACGAAGCCGCGGTCCAGGCCCGCGCGGTGGCGCGCACCGTGCTGCTGCATCCAGCCGCTGGCAAGCGATTCGCGCACGCGCACCATGCGCTGCCAGCGCCAGGGCGGACTGGCGCTCGGCGGCGCGACGATCAATGCGCCGCGCAGCGAGTGCGCGTCCTCCAGGTCGCTCCAGGGCCGCGTCGCCGGCAGTGCGACGCCCTCGGCGATGTGCGCCGCGTTGATGGCTTCGGCGGCCGGGTGCACGTAGACCGGCCCGATCGAGGCCTCGATGCCGGCCAGCACGTGCTGTGTCTTGCCCAGGCTGTAGGCACCGACCATGCTCGCATCGCCCGCGGCGGCGTTGGCCTGCCACCAACGGTTCATGTCGTCGAACACGTCGGCGTGGCGCGCCCAGCGGTAGATCGGCAGGCCGAAGGTGGCCTCGGTGACGAAGCAGTCGCAGCGCACGGGCTCGAAGTCGTCGCATGTCGGGTTGCGGTCGCCGTGGCTGGAGAAGAAATAGTCGCCCGCCATCACCCAGACCTGCCCGTGGGCCTCGATGCGCACCTGCGCGGCGCCCAGGATGTGGCCGGCCGGATGCAGGCTCACGCGCGCGCCGCCGATCGTGACGGCCTCGCCCCACGCCAGGCCAGTGACGTCGATGCGGCCCAGCCGTGCGCGCAGCACGCCCACGCCGCGCTGCGCGCACAGGTAGTGGGCATGGCCGGCGCGCGCATGGTCGGAATGGCCATGCGTGATGATGGCCCGCTCCACCTTGCGCCAGGGGTCGATGTAGAAATCCCCGGCCGGGCAGTAAAGGCCCGCCGGGCGCCGGACGACGACGTCAGTGCTCACTCGCCATTCCACGGCTGCGATTGCGGCGCGCCAGCAACGGGCGCGGGCGCCTCCGTCACGCCGCTGTGCGCGCGGTCACATGCACCGGCGAGCCCCGTGGAATACTGGCCTGCATGGAGCAGCCTTCTTCCCCCGCCGACGCGCCCGCCGCGCCGCGCAACGACCGCCCGACGCTGGACGAGCTCACCGCCGTGGCGCTCGGCGCCGACCCGCGGCAAATGACGCCGGCGCAGCTGTACTTCGGCACGACGGGCCGCCTCCCGCGCAAGCCGTACTGGCTCAACGGGGTGCTCGCGCTGTTCGCGCTGGCCTTCGTCGCCAACGGCCTGCTGGAGATCGCGCGCGTCAGCGACGACGTCGCGGTCTGGGTGGTGATCGGGCTGTTCGCGTGGCCCTTCATCGCCCTGATGACCAAGCGACTGCACGACATCGGCATCTCCGCGTGGTGGCTGCCGCTGGGCCTGCTGGGCATCGGTCTGCTGCTGATGCTGGCCTTCGGCTTTTCCGCCTGGTGGTTGCTGGGCAACTTCGTGGGCATCTGGTTCCTGGGCATGCTGGTGGCCGGACTGCTGCCCAGCGCGCACGGCGCCAACCGTTTCGGGCCGGATCCGCGCCAGCACGCCGCTGCCGTCAATATCGGCCATTGATTCCTGCCATGCGCAGGAACCAGTGCGCCACCATCGCCACGAAGGTGCGGCGCAGCACGGCCAGCCAGCCCTTGGCGTAGGGCGGCGCCATCACGGGCCGGGATGCCGCCATCGCGATCTCGAGCTCGTCGGCCACGCGGCGCGCGAACGGCGCGTCGCAGACGACGACGTTGGCCTCCAGGTTCAGCAGCAGCGACAGCGGGTCGATGTTGGAGCTGCCCAGCGTCGCCCAGTCCTCGTCGACGACGGCCATCTTCGCGTGCAGGTACGCCGGCGTGTACTCGAAGATCTGCACGCCCTTGGCCAGCAGCTCGTCGTACAGCACGCGCGCGGCAACGCCGGCGATGCGGTAGTCGACCTTGCCTTGCAGCAGCAGGCGCACCTTCACGCCCCGCTCGGCGGCCTTGGCGAGCGCGTTGCGGAAGTGGCGGTCGGGGTAGAAGTAGGGCGTGACGAGGTCGATGCGCTGGCGTGCGTGCTGGATCGCCTCCATGTAGACGCGCTCGATCGAGCGGCGCTGGCGCAGGTTGTCGCGCACCACGAACGCGAGGCTCACCGGCGGCTCCGCCGTGTTCGGGTTGGCGCGATGCGGCCGCACGATGCGCAGGCGCGTGGCCAGGCGCTTGACGCGCGCCACCGGTGCGGCGCTGCGCACGAGGCCGGCGAGCTCGTCGCGCCACACGCGGCCCAGCATCGCGCGTGTCCAGATCGCCTGCACGGCCTGCTCGATGCCGGCCACCGCGGCGCCGCGCACGCGGCACGCGAAGTCCAGGCGCGGCGAGTCGCTCCAGCCGTGGTGCAGGTCGTTGCGGTCGGCGATCAGGTTGACGCCGCCGACGAAGCCCACCTGGCCGTCGACGACGCACAGCTTCTGGTGCAGCCGGCGCGCCTGGCCCGGCTGCAGGTAGCTCCACCAGCGGTCGATCGGCCGGAACACCGCGAGCTCCACGCCCGTGGGCACCATCCATTCGCGCAGCGCCGGGAGCGTCGCCTTCGAGCCGAAGCCGTCCACCACCACGCGCACCTGCACGCCGCGGCGCGCGGCCTCGGCCAGCAGCAGCGCCAGCGTCTGGGCGACGGCGTCGTCGTGGAAGATGTAGGTGGCCAGCCAGATCGTGTGGCGCGCCTGGGCGATCGCCGTGCCCATCGCGGGGAACAGGTCATCGCCGCCACGCAGCAGCTCGATGGAATGGCCGCCCTCGAACTTCGGCTTGACGCCGAGGGTCCAGGGCGCGCGCGTGTTGACGCGCTCACGACGCTTGGCGCGAATCGCAAGACTCCCAAGGTTGGTTCTGCTCGGCCGGCTGTTCCCGGCCCCGTCGGGCGCGCTGCGCCCAGCCGTCAATTTAGCTCAGCTCGAGCTCGGCGACGTACGGCAGGTGGTCGGACATGCGCGCCCAGCCGCCGCCGCGCGGCACCATCGTGCCTTCGCAGCGGAAACCGCGCATGTAGATGCGGTCCAGCGAGAACACGGGCAGCCGCGACGGGAACGTGGGCCGCTTGGCCAGGCGGGTGTCCCTGGACAGCGCGCGCGACAGCCCGGCCGCGGCCATCGGATCGTCCAGGCGCTCGCCCCAATCGTTGAAGTCGCCGGCCACGAGCACCGGCTCGTCGGCCGGCAGCTCGCTGGCGATGAACTGCCCGAGGCGCTGGGCCTGCCGCATGCGGCTGGAATGCACGAGGCCGAAGTGGGCGACGATGGCATGCACCGTCACCCCGTTCCAGTCGACCGGCACGTACAGCAGCCCGCGCTGCTCGAAGCGGTGGTCGGACACGTCGTGGTGGCCGACGTCGCCCAGCGGCCAGCGCGAGAGCAGCGCGTTGCCGTGCTCGCCGTGCTTGGTGAACGCGTTGGTGCGGTAGGCCGAGTTGTAGCCCTCGGGCGCCAGGAACTCGGCCTGACCCTGTTCCGGCCAGCCCATGATCGTCTGGTCGAAGCGCGCAGCGTCGCGCGTGTGGTGCAGCCGCACTTCCTGCAGGAAGACGAGGTCGGCGTCCAGCGCCTCCACGCCCAGCACCAGGTTGTGGATCTCCAGTCGCTTGGCCACGCCCAGGCCGCGCACGCCCTTGTGGATGTTGTACGTGGCCACCCGCAGCCGCGTCGCGGCGGTGATGGTCTGGGCGGGCAGGATCGTGAAGTCCGACGCGGTGTTCATCACGGCAGGCAGTCCACGCCGCAAGGCGTGCAATGAAATCGACGAGTTCCGCGCAACGGGCCGCGGGGCGTTCCATCTGGCAATCCTCATGCCCTTGATGATGCCACTGTCGGGCGACGGATTCGAGGAGTCATGCGTCGAGTCGCACCTCGGCAGGGGTGGATCCTGCGACTGCGCGCAGGATGACGGCCGTCTTGCGTACCGGATGCGCTTCGCAGGATGACAGCCGTTGCTTGCCGGATGCGCTTCGCAGGACGACCCGGCGGGAACGGTGGATCGGCGCCTCCGGCATCGCTGGCGCGGATCCCGACACAGCCGTCATCCCGCGCGCAGTCGCAGGATCCACCCCCGTCATGCCGCGCCCCTGGCCAACGTGGATCCTGGCGACTGCGTGCAGGATGACAGGCGTTGCGTACCGGATGCGCTTCGCAGGATGACAGCCGTTGCTCACCGTGGATCCAGGCGCAGGCGTGCCGCCTCATCCTCTCCAGCGCGGCAGGTGCAGGATCGCCTCGGCATTGGACGGCGAGAAGCACGCGTCCGCCGCCGCGCGCCAGGGCAGCCAGCGCGAGGCGGTGTGCTCGCGGGGGGCGAGCGTCACCGGTGTGCCCGCGGGCACCTCGAGGGCGAACACATGCTCCGTGTTGTGCGTCACCCCGGGCGCGTAGCGGGCGCGCCAGCGCGGGTAGATCTCGTAGACATTGACGAGCGCACAGTCGCGCAGCGCCGCCAGCGGGATGCCGGGGCCGCCCACGACCAGGCCCGTCTCCTCGCCCACCTCGCGCACGCAGGTGTCGGCCAGCGATTCCTCGACGCTGTCCTTCGAGCCCGTGACGCTCTGCCAGAAGCCCGGCGCGTCGGCGCGCTCCAGCAGCAGCACGTCGAGCGCCGGCGTGTGGATGACGACGAGGACGGATTCGGGGATCTTGTACGGACGGGGTCCGGTGGGCGCGGCGCTCATGCGCCCATTCTCGCGCGCGACACGCGCGAGAGCGTCACGCGCGCGGGCCTGGCTTGCGGCCGCGCCAGCCGAACCACGCGCTGGCGACGCACGGCACGCCCAGCCCGACCCAGGCCAGCCAGTCCCAGGCGCCGTCGCCCACGAGCCCGCCGACCAGGCCGGCCCCGCTGAGGACGGCGATGACGATCGGCCAGGCCCACAACGACCAGAACGGCGCGGCTGTCATGCGGCGCTCCGCTCCACTTTCGCCGGCATGGGCTTGCGCACCGGTCCGCGCTTGTCCAGCCACAGGTACAGGCCGCTGCCCAGCACGAGCAGGGTGATGACGTCGAGCACGGCCCACAGCCACTGCATGGGCACGCCGCCGTAGTCGCCGAAGTGCAGTGGCTCGGCCAGCAGCAGGGTCGTCATGTACCAGGGCGCGGCCTGGCTGGACGACACCTCGCCCGTGACGGCGTCCACGAGCACCGGCTGCAGCAGCCGCTCGGTCAGGCGTGTGGGCCCGCGCATGAACACGCCGTAGTGGTGATCGCCGCCCCACGCCGTGCCGGGAAAGGCGATGAACGCGATCTTCATGCGCGGTTCGCGCTGGCGCGCGTTCGCCACGGCCTTCTCGAGCGAGCCGGGCTGCCCCGGCGGCAGCAGGCCGCGGTCGTGCGACTGCAGCCGCGCCACCTGCTCGCCGCGCCAGTGGGCGACGACCAGGTCGGCCCACGCGTTGATCATGCCGGTGGCGCCCACCACCAGCGCCCACGTCACCGTGACGATGCCCAGCAGGTTGTGCAGGTCCAGCCA
>Ga0068855_100007939_pt1 | contig 12823 bp, 16 predicted proteins | sample KBSCornC52_FD_66592 | JGI IMG/M metagenome (GOLD analysis project Ga0068855, IMG submission 66592) | Corn rhizosphere microbial communities from Kellogg Biological Station, Michigan, USA - KBS Corn C5-2 | ecosystem: Host-associated > Plants > Roots > Rhizosphere > Soil ...
ACGCCGGCACCCGCAACGCCGGCACCCGCAACGCCGGCACCCGCAGCCGCACCGCGCGCGGAGGCGACGACGACCGTGGCAGCAGCGACGAACGCGACGACGAACTCCGGTCCCCCCGCGCTCTACAACCAGGTCTGCAGCGCCTGCCACGCGACCGGCGTCGCCGGCGCGCCGAAGGTCGGCGACAAGGCGGCGTGGACGCCGCGCGCCGGGCAAGGCGTCGACGCGCTCACCGCGAGCGCGATCAAGGGCAAGGGCGCGATGCCGCCCAAGGGCGGCTCGAGCGCGAGCGACGCCGAGATCAAGGGCGTCGTCGCGTACATGGTGAGCGCGTCGAAGTAGCGTGCCTCGAAGTCGCAAGCGAAGCCGGCCTTGCGCCGGCTTCTTCGTTTCCGGCGTCTAGCCGCGATCGGCGGCCGGGCTCAGGCGAAAGCCGAAGCGCTCGACGAGCGCGTCGAACGCGACCTCCTGCGGTTGCCACAGCGCGCGTTCGATCGCGTCGCTCGCTGTCCCCATGTCGAGCGAGTGGACGATGCCCAGACCCAGATCGGTCGCCAGGAACAGCCGGCCGCTCTCGTCGACGAACGCTTCGCCACCGGGCGCTGCAGGTCGCCCGGTGTGGCTCGTGACGACGACGCACGCGGTCGGGTCTGGCTGGATGCGCCAGACCCACGGCGCCGCCTCAAGCTCGACATAGACACGCTGCGGGCCGTTCTGGAAGAACCATGCACCGTCGGAATCGGCTGCGTAGTTGCGGCCGATGAACTCGCGCAGCTTCTCGTGGTCGATGCGGCTGCCCTTGACGCGCGGAAACGGCCCGGCCGCCTGGATGCGGTCGTCGCGCATGTACCAGTCGCCGCGCGCGTCGAGCGCGAGCCAGGCGTAGCAATGTGGCACGTTCGGCCACTTCTTGAGCGCAGCGGCAACGATCTCGTCCATCGGGCACGATTCTGAGCGCTCATCCGAGGCGCTCGGCAAGCCACCCTGCGACCGCCTCGGGAAACCGCCGCAGATTCCCCGGCCACGGCCCGCCGGCAAAGCCGACGTGGCCGCCGTGTGCCGGCTGCCAGAGCGTCACGCACGGCCCGACCTCGCCCGGGCGTGGCAGCGCCGAAGCCGGCAGGAACGGATCGTTGCGGGCGTTCAGCACCAGCGCCGGGATGCGGATGCGCGCCAGCCGGTCCTTCGCCGAGCTGCGCGCGTAGTAGTCGTCGGCGTTTGCGAAGCCGTGCAGCCGGCTCGTGAAGACGTCGTCGAAGTCGCGCAGGTCGCGCGCGCGGCGCATCGCGTTCGCATCGAACAGCCCGGGATGCTGGTGGAGCTTGAGCAGCGCCTTCTTCTTCATCGTGCGCAGGAACATGCGCGTGTAGACCTGGCGGCCGAAGCCGCGCCCGATCGCGCGGCCACCGGCGGCGAGGTCGAGCGGCGCCGACACCGCGGCGATCGCACAGACGCGCCCTGCCGCCCCCTCGCCGGCCTCTTCGGCGAAGCGCAAGAGCGCATTGCCGCCGAGCGAGATGCCGACCGCAACGATCGGGCCACCGTGCAGCGCGCGAAAGCGCGCGAGCATCCAGCCGATCTCCTCATGGTCGCCCGAGTGGTACGCGCGCGGCGCGAGGTTGAGCTCGCCCGAGCAACCGCGAAAGTGCGGCACTGCGTAACGCCAGCCGCGCCGCCGCGCATCCGCGGCGAACGCTTCGGCGTAGTGGCTGCGCGAAGAGCCCTCGAGACCATGAAAGAGCACGAGCAGCGGCACCGCCGCATCCTCGCCGAGCCAGTCGACGTCGACGAAGTCGCGGTCGGGAGTCGTCCAGCGCTCGCGCCGAAAGTGCGGGCGCTCGCCGTCGAAGCGGCGGCTGAAGAAGACCGGCCAGATCGTCTGCACGTGGCCGCCGGGAAGCCACCGCGGAGCGCGGAAGTCGTCCATCGACTGCGGAACGGTCTGTCGTCAGTGCAGCGTCGACGCCGGCTCGCCGGTGTCCTGCATCTCGACCGCGGTGCCCGGGCTGGCGTGGTGCGCGACGAGCTTCCAGCCGTCGGCCGACTTCAGATAGACGTTGGTCGCGACGACCCACGCGAACTGCTCGCCCTTTGCCGAGCGCACGCGGATCCGCTCGAGCACGCTGTGCACCGCGCTCGAATGCGACTCGAGACGGCGGACACGGTGCGGCTCGGCATCGATCGCACCGTTGCCGAAGATCGCCTCGAACGAGGCGCGGATCGCGGCCGCGCCGACGAGGCGCTTGCCGCCCGGATGGATGCAGCAGATCTCGTCGTCGTCGGACCACAGCGCCATCAGGCCGTCGAGGTCGCCGCGGCGCATCGCTTCGTACAGCGCGATCTCGATGTCGTCGGCGGATGCGGTCGTCGGTGCAGGAGGCTTCGGTCGCGCCATGGAGCTCTTCGGTTAACCTTCCGGGCGCTGGAATTGTAGGAAGGCACGCAGGCCTCGCGCCGGCACGCATGGTCAAAGCCACCGCCGATTGGTCCGAGCGCAGCCACGACTTGTCGCGCCTGCTTGCGCGCGCAGGGCTCGGCGATCGTGCGGCATTTGCCACGCTTTACGAGCGGACCAGCTCGCATCTGTTCGCGGTGGTGTTGCGTATCAACCGGGACCGGGCGCAGGCGGAAGACATCCTCCAGGAGGTGTACGTCAACGTCTGGCGCGCCGCCAGCAGCTTCGACGCGGCCCAGAGCCAGCCGCTTACCTGGCTCACGAGCATTGCCCGCAACCGCGCGATCGACAGCCTGCGGCGCCAGCAGACGCAGCCCCGGATGCGCGCCGCCAGCGCTTTCGCCGACGGCGGCGAGAGCGAGGACGATGACGTGTACGAGACCGTGGCCGACGATGCACCCGGGCCGCTCGAGCTGCTGAGCCGGGCCGCCGACGCACGCTCGCTCGCGGCGTGCATGGACCAGCTCGCGGCGACGCAGCGGCAAAGCCTCGCGCTCGCGTTCTTCCAGGGCCTCAGCCACGGCGAGGTCGCAGCACAGATGCGCCAGCCGCTGGGAACGATCAAGTCGTGGGTGCGCCGCGCGCTGGTCGCGCTGAAGAGCTGCCTCGACACCGCGGTGCAACGCGACTCGAGCGGGCGCTGAGCAAGCGACATGGACTACGGCAAGAGCGACCTCGCCGACGCGCTGGCTGCCGAGTACGTGCTCGGCACGATGCACGGCGGCGCGCGCCGCCGTTTCGAGGCGCTCCTTCCCGCGCACGTCGCGCTGCGCCGCGCGACGGCGGCGTGGCAGGAACGGCTGCTGCCGCTCACCGCGGCGATCGATCCGGTCGAGCCGCCCGGCGAAGTCTGGCGAAAGATCTCCGACCGGCTCGACCGCAGAAAGTCGGTCGTCACCCGCGCCTGGCAGCGGCTCTCGTTCTGGCGCGGCTTCGCCGCGCTCGCGAGCGTCGCCGCGATCGGTCTCGCCGTGCTGCTCGCGAGCCCGCGGCCGGGGGCGCCGCCGATCGTCGTCGTGCTCGCGCCGACCGGCGCGGCGGCGAGTGCGCCCGGGGCCGCACCGATCGTCGCGAGCATCAGCGGCGACGGCGCGACCCTCGTCACCCGTCCGATCGTTCCGGTCGCTGCGCAGCCCAACCGCGCGCTCGAGCTCTGGGCGGTGCCGACCGACGGCACCGGACCGCGCTCGCTCGGTGTGCTGCCGACGGGCGCGGGCGCGACAGTGGCGCTGCGCGGCAAGGTGCTGGCGGGAGTCGATACGCTCGCCGTCAGCGTCGAGCCACCAGGAGGCTCGCCGACCGGCAAACCCACGGGGCCGATCGTCTACGCCGGCAAGTTCTCGCTCTAGGAGTGCGCCGAGTCGAGCGCGGCCAGCGCTCGCTCGGGCGTCACCGCGGTCAGGCAGCGGTAGTGGCCGAAGCGGCAGGTGCGGTCGAAGCACGGCATGCAGTCGAGGTCGAGCTCGTCCTTCAGCCAGAGGACGCGCGCGCGCTCGTTGAGCGGCGGCGTGTGCAGCGGGCTCGTCGAGCCGAACACCGCGACTTGCGCGATGCCGAAGCCGGCGGCGACGTGCATCAGGCCCGAGTCGTTGCTGGCCAGGCCGCGCGAGCCGGCGATGAGCGCAATCGAATCGATCAGCGACGCGCGGCCCGCGACGACGCGGCACGCACCGTTCGATTGCGCGGCGATCTCTTCGCAGAGCGCGGCCTCGCCCGGCGAGCCGAGCAAGGCGATCGGTGCGCCGTCGCGCGCATGGAGCGCGCGTGCGAGCGCCGCCCAATGCTCCGCCGGCCAGCGCTTCGCCGGTCCGTATTCGGCGCCGGGTGCGAACGTCCAGTACGACGATGGCACGAGCGCCTGCGCCGACGTCGCGGCGTCGATCTGCGCTGGCGCCAGCGAAAGACGAGGACGCCGCGCGACGTCGAACGCCCCACCGCCGAGTGCGCCATAGAACGGCACCATCGGAGGCCGGCCGCGCGGACGCTCGAGCGCCTCGGTGAGCAGGGCGCCGCGCAACTCGCCGCGATAGCCGACCCGGCGGGGTATGCGCGCGAGCCACGGCACGAGCGCCGCCTTGAACGAGTTCGGCATCACGTAGGCGACATCGAAACGATCGCGCAGCTGCGCCGCGAGGCGACGCCGCGCGTCCCAGTCGAGCCTGCCGTGCGCGAACGGCAGCTCGATCGTCGCCTCGACCTCGGGGATCGCAGCGAACACCGGCGCGACCCAGGGCAGCGCGGCAACGGTGATCGACTCGCCGCGCTCGGCGAGCGTCGCGAGCAGCGGCTCGGCCATGACGGCGTCGCCAATCCATTGCGGCGCGACGACGAGCGAGCGCGTCGTGCCGCGCGCGCCCGGCGCGCCGTCGCTCAATGCGCGCGGACCGTCTCGCCCGGCTTCAGGCGGTACTCGGTCCCGCAGTACGGGCACTTGCCGACGCCGACCGTCGCGACGTCGATGAAGACGCGCGGATGGTTGCTCCAGAGCGGCATGCGCGGGTTCGGGCAGAAGACGACGCCAGGACCCTGCAGCTCCGCTGCGCTCAGCTCGACCGCCGGCCGCGATCCGTCGTGCGCCATGGTCAGACCTCGGAGAGCCACTCGGCGTACTTCGCGTTGCGGCCGTTGACGATGTCGAAGAACGCGCTCTGGATCTTTTCGGTGATCGGGCCGCGCGCGCCGCTGCCGATCTCGATCCGGTCGAGCTCGCGGATCGGCGTCACCTCGGCGGCGGTGCCGGTGAAGAACGCCTCGTCGGCGATGTAGAGCTCGTCGCGGGTGATGCGCTTCTCGACGAGCTTCAGGCCGAGGTCGGAGCAGATCGCGAGGATCGTGTTGCGCGTGATGCCGTCGAGCGCACCGGCCGAGAGGTCGGGGGTGTAGACGACGCCCTTCTTGACCATGAACAGGTTCTCGCCTGCGCCTTCGCTCACGAAGCCGCTCGCGTCGAGCAGCAGCGCCTCGTCGTAGCCGTCGTCGGTCGCTTCCATGTTGGCGAGGATCGAGTTGGTGTAGTTCGACACCGTCTTGGCCTGCGTCATCGTGATGTTGACGTGGTGGCGCGTGAAGCTCGAGGTCTTGACGCGGATGCCGCGCTTGAGGCCCTCCTCGCCGAGGTACGCGCCCCACGCCCAGGCCGCGACCATCAGGTGCACGGTGTTGCCCTTGGGCGAGACGCCGAGCTTCTCGGAGCCGATCCAGGTCAGCGGCCGCAGGTAGCACGACTCGAGCTTGTTGGCGCGAACGACCGCGCGCTGCGCCTCGACGACGTCGTCGAACGCGTACGGGATCTTCATGCGCAGGATCTTGGCGCTGTTGAAGAGCCGCTGGGTGTGCTCGTAGAGGCGAAAGATCGCCGTGCCCTGCGCGGTCTTGTACGCGCGCACGCCTTCGAACGCGCCGCAGCCGTAATGCAGGGTGTGCGTGAGGACGTGGATCTTCGCGTCGCGCCAGTCGACGAGCGCCCCGTCCATCCAGATCTTGCCGTCGCGGTCGGCCATCGACATGGCGCTCTCCATCCTTGCGGGAAAGGGATCGATTCTAGGTGGCGCCGTCGGGGCGCTCGAGCTGCCACGCCCGAAGCCGCCCGCGCTCGAAGTGGAGAACGACGCTCGCCCCGGCGTCGTCGCTCCAGCGCCAGTCGTCGACGCTGCCGTCGACCTTGCGGCCGAGGCACTTCGTCTTGGCGAGCACCTGCACCAGCGTCATGCCACGCGCGAGCCCGGCTTGGAACATGACCGCGTTCGGCACCCGGCCGACCGGCGCCTGGCCGGCGTTGCGCATCACCCGCATCGCGCGGCTGAACGTGAGGAGCAGCCAGAAGACGATCGCCGACGCCGCGAACGCGAGGCCGTGGATCCCGTACGCGAGCCACGCGACGAGCGTGAACAGCGCGGCGAGCCCCCAGCCGATGCGCGGGTCCACGAGCTTCGCGGGCTCTACAGCGTGCGCACGAGGTCGATTGCTTCCTCGATGCGCTCGACCGGATGGATCGTCAGCCCTTCGAACGCCTTGCCGGCGGCGCCGCGCGGCGCGTTCGCCTTCGGCACGATCGCGCTCGCGAAGCCGAGCTTGGCCGCCTCGCGCAACCGCTCCTGGCCGCGCGGCGCCGGCCGCACCTCGCCGGCGAGACCGACCTCGCCGAACGCAATGAAGCCCCGCGGCAGGGGCTTGCCCCGCAAGCTCGACTGGATCGCGAGCATCACCGCGAGGTCGGCGGCGGGCTCGCTGATGCGCACGCCGCCGACCGCGTTGACGAAGACGTCCTGGTCGAGCACGGCGACCTGCGCGTGGCGGTGCAGCACCGCGAGCATCATCGCGAGGCGATCGCGCTCGAGGCCGACCGAGAGCCGCCGCGGGCTCGGGCCGCCAGCGTCGACGAGCGCCTGCACCTCGACGAGAAGCGGCCGCGTGCCCTCGAGCGTGACGAGCACGCACGACCCCGGCACCGGCTCGCCGTGCGTGGAGAGAAAGATCGCGCTCGGGTTGCTGACGCCCTTCAGGCCCTTGTCGGTCATCGCGAAGACGCCGATCTCGTTGACCGCGCCGAACCGGTTCTTGATCGCGCGGACGAGACGGAAGCTCGAATGCGTGTCGCCTTCGAAGTAGAGGACGGTGTCGACAATGTGCTCGAGGACGCGCGGCCCGGCGAGCGCGCCGTCCTTGGTGACGTGGCCGACGAGAACGATCGTCGTTCCGCTCGCCTTGGCGAGACGCGTCAGCTGCGCAGCGCACTCGCGCACCTGCGCGACCGAGCCCGGCGCGGAGGTCAGCGCTTCGCTGTAGACGGTCTGGATCGAGTCGACGACCGCGATCTGCGGCCGCTCGCTTTCGATCGCGGCGAGGATCTTCTCGAGGCAGATCTCGGCGAGCACGCGCACCGCACTGGCACCGATGCCGAGCCGGCGCGAGCGCAGCGCCACCTGCGCGCCGCTCTCCTCGCCGGTGACGTAGAGCGCCTTCATGCGGCCGGCGAGCGCGTCGAGCGCTTGCAAGAGCAGCGTCGACTTGCCGATCCCGGGGTCGCCGCCGATCAGGACGACGCCGCCTTCGACGATGCCGCCGCCGAGCGCGCGGTCGAGCTCGTCGATCCCGGTCGGATGGCGCTCGGCGTCGCTGGCGTCGATCTCGGCGAGCGTCGCGACGCCTGCGGTTGGCAGGAGGCCGCGCGACGTTCCGGCATAGCGCCGCGTCGCCGGCTCGGCGATCGTCTCGACGAGCGTGTTCCAGGCGCCGCAGCCCGGGCATTTGCCGAGCCACTTCGGGCTCGTCGCGCCGCAGTCGCTGCAGCTGTAGATCGATCGTTCCTTCGCCATGGCCGATTGTCGGCGGCAGCGTCGATGGTCCTCCCTGCCAGGGTTAACCCACCCCAGACTTCGAGGTAGCGCGCCACCCGAATCCGCTCTAGATTGCGACCCCCGGTGACGACCGGATACGTGTGAACAACGTGGAGGTCCCATGCTCAAGAGATGCCTTATCGCGGCCGCATTAGCCGCGGCTTCTGGCGCCGGCTTCGCGCAAACGGTCATCGGCGGCGCGACGCTGATGGACACCGCGACGGTGATCAACGGCACGGTCAACCCGACGACATTTCTCACCTACGTCAGCGGCGGCAACGGCGAGACCGGCAACGCGAACGGTTCGACCTTCACCATCCTCTCGCCCGGTCTCACGGTCGGCGCGGCGATGGCGACCGCCGACCACCAGTGGGCGCAGTTCGATCCCGTGATCATGATGAACAGCGCGGTCGCCTCGCGGGCGTGATCGCGATCCCGGCGATCGACCATGGCTTTACGTTCGACAACCAAGGCGGCGGCACCGAGCCAGCCGAGCCGTTCGAGTTCCGGATCTGGGGCTGTACGACGTCGACGTTTTCCAGCACCAACTGCGAGTTGGGCCACATCACCAAGGTGTGGACCAAAGGCGTCGACGACGTCGGCGCGATGAAGAACGCCGACGACTGGACGACGCAGTGGGAGTTCGGGCACAGCTACAACTTCTTCGCGATCACGTCCGGAGACCGCCTCGTCGGAGGCGGAGTCCCGGGGTTCTCGCCGGGTGAAGGCGAGATCGACGCCCTCGCCGCGGCTCCGATTCCCGAGCCCGAGACGTACGCGCTCTTCGCAGCCGGACTCGGCGTGCTGGCATTCGTCGCCCGCCGCCAACGTCGCCGTCGCTGAAGCGCACCGAACGCAATCGAACATGGCCGCTCTGGCGGCCATGTTCTTTTTCGGGCCCGTCCCGGCCCACGCAGAGCGGCACAATCCCCGTCATGTCGTGGCAACTCTGGCTCGCGTTCTTCGCCGCCGCGTGGGCGATCAGCCTCTCGCCGGGGCCGGGCGCGGTCGCCGTGATGAGCGCGTCGTTGCAGCACGGCTTCGCGCGCGGCTGGTTCGCGGTCGTCGGCCTCGTGCTCGGGTTCTGGACCCAGCTCGTCGTCGTCGCCGCCGGTGTCGGAGCGATCATCGCGACGTCGGCGCTCGCGTTCGCGGTCGTCAAATGGCTCGGCGTCGCGTATCTGGTCTATCTCGGCATTCGCCAGTGGCGCGCACCGCCGCTCTCGCTCGATGCGGCGACCGTCGGGCACGGCGCTCCGGCAACGCGGTCGCGCATCGTTGTCGAGGCGTGGCTGCTCAACGCCGTCAATCCCAAGGGCACCGTGTTCATGCTCGCGGTCGTGCCGCAGTTCCTCGTGCCGAGCGAGCCGCTCGTGCCGCAGTACCTCGCGATCGGCGCGACGCTGGCGTTCACCGATCTCGTCGTCAACACCGGTTATGCGGCGCTCGCGTCGCGGCTGCTCGGCGTGTTGCGCTCGCCGAATCGCGTCCGCGCCGTGCAACGCGTCTTCGGGAGCCTCTTCATCGCGCTCGGCGCGCTGCTCGCGACGTTCAAACGCGTCTGACGCGAGTGCAACGCTTCGCGATCGGGCCGACGGCTACTCGACGACCTTGGCTCGAGTCGCCTTGACCTGCGAGCGCGCGCTTTTGCTTTCGAGCCGGCGCTCGCGCGACGCCTTGGTCGGGCGCGTCTTCTTGCGCGGCACCGGCGGCTCGGCGGCGCGCGCGACGAGCGCGTTGAGACGCGCGAGCGCATCGCGGCGATTCAGGTCCTGGCTGCGATGCCGCTGCGCCTTGATGACGATCACGCCTTCGTCGCTCAAGCGGCGGTCGCTGCTCCCGAGCAGCCGCGCTTTGACGTCGCCGGGCAGCGACGACGCCGCGACGTCGAAGCGCAGGTGGACGGCGCTCGAGACCTTGTTGACGTTCTGACCGCCGGCGCCTTGCGCGCGAACGGCGGTGAACTCGACCTCGCGCTCGTCGACGACCGGCAGCAGCTTCAACGGAAGACGTCCGCCATCGTCTCGGCGCCCGGCCGCAACAGCACGAGCGCCGTCGCAGCGGCGGCGGCGAGGACGAGCAGCCCGACGCCGCGGGGCCAGGTTTCGCCGACGATGGTCGCCAAGGACTCACGTCGCGGGCGCGGCGGCAGCGCGTCGCGACCGCCGAGAAACCGGCCGAAGACGAACTCGAGCGCGAGCTCGCCCATCAGCGTGGACGACGCCCACGCGGACGGCAACAAGGGTGTCGCGAGTCCGGCGATGGCGAGCACGGCGCCGGTCAGTATGACCCCGATCGCGAAGTCATCGTTCAGCCGCATCGAGATGTCGAGCGCGTACCCGAGGATGGTGAGCGCGGCCACGAACCCGGCAGCGAAGGCGAGCGTCCGTCGCGACATGCGAGGCTGCCATCCTCGCTCGTCCTCGGTCGCGACGCGCCATCGCGACGGCGCGCGCCGAACCGACCGCGCAAACACCGCGAGCCAGGCCCGGAGCGCCACGACCTCGCCGAGCGCGTACATCAGCAGCGCGGTGAGCGGGTAGCGCCAGAGCGGAGAACGCACTGCGCCGACACGATGCAGCAGCACCGTGGCAGCGAGTCCGACGGCCAGCCACCACACCATCAACAGCCATGCATCGCGATCGACGCGGCGCCGAGTCTCGGGACTCAGTGCCGCGAGCCCGATCGCGAAGCGGTCGTTCATGACACGGCGCGGACCGGAACGCGCGGTGCGCGCGCGCACATCAGCTCGTAGCCGACCGTGCCGGCGGCGAGCGCGACGTCGTCGATCGAGAGCACGGTTCCGATGCTGCTGCGGCCCCAGAGCACGACCTCGCTGCCGACGTCGGCGGCCGGGGCGGGGCCGAGGTCGACGCCGATCATGTCCATCGAGACGCGGCCGACGGTGCGCGTGCGCACGCCGTCGACGAGGACCGGCGTGCCGCGCTCGTTGCTGCCGGGCGCGAGCCGCGGATAGCCGTCGGCGTAGCCGCAGGCGGCGATGCCGATGCGCATCGGCTGCGTCGCAGTGAAGCTGCTGCCGTAGCCGACGCTGGCGCCGGCGGCGAGCTCCTGGACGGCGATCAGTAGCGTGCGCAGCGACATCGCCGGCGCGAGCTTCCAATCGTCGATGCCGTGCAGCGGCGCGTCCGGCGACGAGCCATAGAGCATGATCCCGGGCCGCACCCAGGCCGCCCCGCCGGCCGCCAGGCGCGCGCCGAAGCGCAGCGTCGCCGCGCTGTTGGCGACCGAGCGGTCGCCCGGCAGATCGCGCGTCGCAGCTTCGAACGCCGCGAGCGCGGCGTCGACCGAGACCTCGTCGGCAGCGTCGGCGTTGGCGAGGTGGGTCATCGTCGTGATCGCCTCGACCTGCGCGAGCGCATCGAGGCGCAACCATGCGGCGCGAAAGCGATCGGGCGAAAAGCCGAGCCGGTTCATGCCGCTGTTGAGCTTCAGGAAGACGTGGTGCGGCCGGTCGGTCTTCAGCGCGGCGAGCCGATCGATCTGCTCGGTACAGTGCACGACGTGCCACAGCTTCAGCCGAGAGCAGGTCTCGAGGTCGCGCGCGTCGAAGCAACCCTCGAGCAGCAGGATCGGCCCGCGCCAGCCGAGCGCGCGCACCAGCTCGGCCTCGGCGATGTCGAGCATCGCGAATCCGTCGGCGCGCAGCAGCGCCGGGAAGACATTGGCGATGCCGTGGCCGTAGGCATCGGCCTTGACGACCGCCCAGACGCGCGCGCCGGCGGCGGCGCTTCGCGCGACCTCGAGATTGGCCGCGAGTGCGTCGCGATGAACGAGCGCTTCGATCGGTCGCGGCATGCGCTGCAATTCTGCCAGCCGTCCGTCGCGACATCCGACATCAGCGGGCAGCGAGTGAAAACCCGCGTGCTATAAACCGCGCCGCGAGGAGACAAGTCGGGCGCAGTTCCGACGCCGGCGCCGGGAAGCGGATGAAAAAAGGCTTCTACACCATCATGTCGGCGCAGTTCTTCAGCTCGCTGGCCGACAACGCGCTGCTCGTCGCGGCGATCGAGCTGCTTCGCACGGCCAGCGCGCCGACGTGGCACGTGCCGGCTCTGACGCCGATGTTCGCGCTCTTCTACGTCGTCCTCGCCCCGGGGGTGGGCGCCTTCGCGGATGCCTTACCGAAGGGCACGGTGATGCTGATCTCGAACACAATCAAGATCGGCGGCTGCGTGCTGATGCTGCTCGGGCTCGAGCCGCTGATCGCCTACGGCATCGTCGGCCTCGGCGCCGCTGCGTACTCGCCGGCCAAGTACGGCATCCTCACCGAGCTCTTGCCCAACTCGCAGCTGGTCAAGGCGAACGGCTGGATCGAAGGGCTGACGATCCTCTCGATCATCCTCGGCGTGCTCCTCGGCGGCCAGCTGCTCGGCCGCGTCGTCTCGCAGCACCTGCTCGCGTTCGACGTCCCGATCATCGACACCGGCATCACCACTGCGCCCGAAGCCGCGGTCGCGGTGATCGTCGCGCTCTACATCGTCGCCGCCCTCTTCAATCTGCGCATCCCGCGCACCGACGCGCCGCTGCAGCCGCTCGCGAGGAACGTCGCCGTCCTCGTCCGCGACTTCTCGAACTGCAACGCGCGCCTGTGGAACGACAAGCTCGGCCAGATCTCGCTGGCAACGACAACGCTCTTCTGGGGCGTCTCGGGGAACCTGCGCGTGATCGTCTTCGCGTGGGCGGCGGCAGCGCTCGGCTACTCGACGACGCAGGCGTCGGGGCTGGTCGGCGTCGTCGCGATCGGCACCGCCGCCGGCGCGATCATCGCATCGCTGCGCATGCGGCTCGACCAGGCGACGCGGGTGATCCCGTTCGGCATCGCGATGGGCGTCCTCGTCATCGGCCTCAACTTCATCACCAACGTCTGGGTCGCGGCGCCGTTCCTGATCCTGCTCGGCGCGATCGGCGGCTTTCTCGTCGTGCCGATGAACGCGCTGCTGCAGCACCGCGGCGCCAACCTGATGGGCGCCGGCCGCTCGATCGCGGTGCAGAACTTCAACGAGCAGGC
>Ga0068855_100007940_pt1 | contig 12823 bp, 12 predicted proteins | sample KBSCornC52_FD_66592 | JGI IMG/M metagenome (GOLD analysis project Ga0068855, IMG submission 66592) | Corn rhizosphere microbial communities from Kellogg Biological Station, Michigan, USA - KBS Corn C5-2 | ecosystem: Host-associated > Plants > Roots > Rhizosphere > Soil ...
GTTCGTGGGCGAAACCGAGAACATCGGCAATCCCCGGACGCCGGCGGAAGTGGCTTACGGCCGCAGCTTGCCGGAGCCCGAGCTCGCGGACTTCCCGATCCGCGGCTACGAGTTCTACGATTACCGCCATCAGCTGGTCAATGACACCTTCGTGAATTTCCAGGACAACGCCACCCGCAAGACCGGAGCGATCTCATACCTGCTGTATACCAGCTTCGGAATGAGCACCAACAACACCGTACAGCGCGCGAAATTCATCAACGCCAAGCCGGTGTATTTCCCTCCGATGGAGCACAAGTGGAGCAACGATGATTACGGCAACGGGAGCTATAAGACCGCGGTATTCCACGACGTGGACGGCTCGGTCGACGGTGTCCCGGACTCCTTCGTTCTGATCAACGACGAAAATGACGGACTCGCCATCGACCAATCCTGTGAGATCAAGCCGACCTGGAATGCCGCGGTGTGCAAGGGCGATTACGGACGCTTGGCTGTCAGCGGCCCCGGCGCCGGTGCCGGCCGCACCCCTGGTGTCCCAGTAGGCGGCGATCGCGGCCCAGCGGCAGCTCGTGGGGGGCCCGGCGCACCGGGCGGTCGAGTCGGCCGACCCGCGGGACCTCCTCAGCCGCCAGTCATTCTCAGCCGCAATGGGAAGGACGTCACCCTAGCCGGTGAAACCAACATACGTGCCGGCACCGAGATCAAGGTGACCACCGAAAGGCCGTCCCTGGACCTGCGCCTGAGCGAACTGGATAGCGGCTCGTGGGTGATCCTCGAGCTGCCGGGATTCACCACTGCAGCCTCGGGTACGCCGCAGGACAGCCTGGATGCGCTGCGCAAGGCCAGCGCCACCTCGTACTACAAGGGCAAGGACTCGCTCTGGGTCAAGGTCGTCTCCAACGGTGAAGGCGCCCGCATCAGCGGCCCTGGCGCCGGAGGAACCATCGTCCAGGTCAGCCGGTGAGCTTCAATCCGGTCCCAAGAGCCCCCGGCACAGGCCGGGGGCCTCCCCAACTCGGTGCCCTGGTCTGGGAATTCATCCGCCAGAGCTTCTCGGCGGGGTCGATGCGAGTCGAGTCCAGGTGCAACTGCGGGCGATCAACTGGTCGAAGAGTAGGCGGGTGCCTGATTCCGGATCTCGATTGACGAAGCGCACGCGAGTGGAGAGCAAACGCTCCAGCGAGGTGATCTTCAGCGGATTGCCTCGCTTGACCATCAGCCCCATTTCACGAGTCACGAATCCAATGACGCGATGCTCGCCGGGCACCAACCAGGGCCGGGTCGCGGCAACGGCTTCTTTTCGCAACTCACCCTGGGGAATGTGGACACCAGCGAGGTCGCAGGCATCGTGGGCGAGGGAGACGAGTGAGTTCTGATTGCTGACGTACCGCAGATCGAGGCCGATATCGTGCGCACGACTCAGCAGCTCTCGCAGCTTCGACACGGCGAACCCGTGGCTGGCGTGCACACGTACGATGGTCGCGCGCTGAGGCAGGATTTCGGTGAGGTCGGTCGGTAGCTCCTGGGCAAGGTTCTGGAGCTGAGGGCCGAGGCGCGCTCGCAGCCGCTGTCCGGCCCAGACGAGCTTCTCTCCAAGAGGCGTCAATCGACGCGCATCAGTTCTGCCCGCTCACAGTCAATTCATATGCACACCGCAACATATCCGGGTCGTTGAGAACGATCTAGCCGTGTTCCTTCCCCGCGCGCTTGCCCGATGGATTCCATCAACGTGTTGGCGCTTCGCTCGCCTGCCAGCGTGTTCTACGCAACACGCTGCGCACTCGAGCCACTAACTCGCGATCACTGAATGGCTTGGTGATGTAGTCGGCGGCGCCAGCGTGCAGCGCGTGGACGGCACCAGGCTCAGTGCCGGGAGCGGCGAGCATGATGACGGGTGGATTGCTCGCCGAGCAGACCTGCTCCCAGCGATTTGCTGCGTCGGTCCGCGGCGTTGTGACGTCCAAGATCAGTACATCGATATTGCCGAGACTCAACAACCTGTGCATCTCTGCACCGTCGTTCACGACGATGACGCTGAAGTCGTTCCGACAGAGGGTGTCGGAGACGGGGTCATGAGCCGCAAGGGTGTGCCGGACGAACAAGACGTGTGCAGAAGAGTCCATGATTGGGAGGGCGTCGTCATTCCCGCTCGCTCGAGCGCGCGTGAGATGCGTGAGTGTAGGCGGTGAGGCGCACCCAAGGCTAGACAGCGTTCCGCAACCCGATCACTGGACGGTCGTGCTGGCGGCCGGCGAAGCGACCGTCCACCCCATGGGCACGCCTGTTACAGGCCGATGCATGTACGTCGTCACCGTCGTCGGTCTGCTGTTGGTTACCCCGCTGCTGGCGACGCCCATCGACTGGTCTCATTGGGGGCCGCACGAGATCCTCGAAGGTTATTGCGGGCCGGGCTTCAACGAAGTGGCGGCTCGCTTGGCGATGTCGCCTTCGTTCTGCGGGGACCCTCCCACGCCGACGGCTCCGACGATACGTCCGTCGCGCACGAGCAACTCGCCCCCTGGGCTGGCAACGACGTGGGGAAAACTCAAGGGGGCCGGGTTGGTTTTGGCGGACTCCAACCAGAGGGAGGTCGGCCGCTTCCACATGACGGCGGACTTGGCCTTCGCAGGCGCAGTGTCAGCGGAAGCGAGAGTGGCCCCGTCCATGCGCTGTTCGAAGACCAGCGCACCGCCGGAATCCACGATGGCGATCGTGACGGCCACGTGGCGCGTCTTGGCTTCGGTCTCGGCGACGGAGGCGATCTGGCGGGCCTCGTCGAGAGTGACCGGAGGACCATAGGTCAGCGGGGGTGACTGCGCCCACGCTGCGGTGGCCAGGGTTGCCGCAAAGAACAATACGGTGAACGATCGCATGAAAGGGTCTCTCCTTTATCTTGGGCCGCAGCTCATTCTCTACCAAAGGTGGTCGAGTCGCCCCCAACCCCTGCCGGGTTACCCCCTGTGTTCCTGACTGCAAGTCAGGTTGATGTTTCGACCGCTGCAAGACGTCCACCTGCGCCGGCCGGCCGCAGGAAAAGTGCCACGAGGACGACCACAGCAGCCCCGGCCACTGCGATCCACAGCGGCACCGCAAGTCCGTGCTGCCCGGCAAGGGAGCCGGCGATGATGGGCGCGACAAAGCCTCCCAGAAGCTCCCCGCACAAGGTTGTAAACCCGATCGCCGAGCCCACCAGGCGGGGTGGAACGCTCTCAGCCGGGACGAGCACTATGCAGATGGCGCTCACCGCCTGGCCCGCCTGCGTCAGGAACAGAACGCCCGCGAGCACCCAGAGGTGCTGATACAGCGTGTCCGTAAGAAGTGCGAGAGGGAGCAATGCGCACAGGGCCGCGACCACGAGGAGTACTCTGCGACGGCCGAAGCGGTCGGAGGCCGCTGGCGCGACCAGTCCAATGAAAAAGCTGCCCAGTCCCGCCGCACCCATCAGGAAGCCCGATGTGGTGCCGGATTGGTGCGCGACCTCGGTGATATAGAGCGGCGCGAACGCATTCACGAGGAAGAGCCACGTCATGAAGCCCGCGGCGCCGATCGCACCCGCTCGCACATTCCGGTTGGAGAGCAGCGACCAGAGGTCAGAAACCGCGACCCGATGCTCCGTCGATCCTGCAACGCGCGCCGGTTCCCGAACGCAGCGTGCAATCAGGAGTGCCATCACGAGGCCCGGGATGCCGGCGATGAAGAATGCCCAGCGCCAGCCCCAGTGCGCGGCGATTTGCGTCGTCAGCACCGGTGCCGCCGCAAGGCCAATGATGGCAGCCGCGCTCACCACGACGCCGATGTTGCGTCCGCGATTGCGTGCGCTGGAGCTCTCCTCGACGAGCGCCATCGTGACCGACCAGCAGGGACCCTCGGCAAAACCCAGTAGAGCCCGGGCAAGCAACAGCTCCTCGAAGTTTCGTGCGAGTCCCGAGACAGCCGACAACAGCGAGAACAGCAGGACCATCGGGACCAGGACGGCCTTGCGACCCACACGGTCGGAGATCGCCCCGAACGCCAGCGCCGAGACCGCCCAGCACAGCGCGATGACACCGGCGAGGGAGCCGATCTGCGCCTCGCTCAAATGCAGGTCGGGAGCGATGAACGGCGCCAGGTACAGGACCGCCATGCGGTCAAGGAATACGACACCCCAGGTGACGAACATGATCGCGACCACGGTGTTCTCATTGTTTCGCGAAACAGTCTCGACGCTCATCGTGGCTCCAGCTTCCGAGGATCGTGTCATGCCCGCGGAGGCGCATTCCAACACGAAGCCAATCGATGGTAGTGGCGGCGGCCGCGCGAGTCCAGCCGCCAACCTCATCCGCCTGTTGGATTCCTGCGCGTCGCGCTCCATGAGCGTGACGCTCCTCAGGGTCGGTGAGCCGGCGCCTTGGATTTTTCACATCCGCCATTCGTCGAGCTCGTCGGTGAACAGGCTCGCGACGACTTCCCTCAGCCAGCGACTCTTCGGATCGCGCTGGAAGTTGCGGTGCCAGTGCATCTTCAGATCGATACCCGGCGTGCGCATCGGTGGCTGCGCGATGCGGATGTTCATCTGCACGCCTTTGCCGAACACCCCGACCGCGTGCGGCACCGTCACGATCAGGTCGGACTGCGAGATCACGAAAGGGATGCTCATGAAGTGCGGAGTCTCCAGCGCGACACGCCGCTGGATCTTCTTGGCTTTGAGATAACGCTCGAAGATCTCGTAGGTTCGGCCGGCGCCGGAGACCACCGCGTGCTCGACGCTCAGGAATTGCGCCAGCGACAGCGTAGTGGCGGTGATGGGATGGTTGGCCCGCAGCAGACAGACAAAGTGATGGAAAAACAGATGCTTCTCCATGAACGCCTTGTCGCGCAGGTCGGGGAAATAGCCCACCGCCAGGTCGATCTCGCCGGTTTCCAGGCCGCGCTCGATATGAGCTGCACTGGAGGCCACGGAGCGCACGGAGGCTCCCGGGGCAAGGCTGCGAATGTGGCGCAGGATCTTGGGCATGAACACCATCTCGCCCAGATCGCTCATCGCAAAAGTGAACGTGGCCGATGTGGTCGCTGGATTGAACACCTGCTCCGTGCTGAGCGTGCCCTGCACCCGCAACAGCGACTCGCGCAGTGGATCGATGAGCGCGTGCATGCGCGCCGTCGGCTGCATGCCATGGCCGATGCGGTGAAAGAGCGGATCGTTGTAGATCTGCCGGAGTTTCGCCAGCGCGCCGCTGACCGCCGACTGGCTCATGCCCAGCTGAGCCGCCGCTGCACTGACACTCCCGTGCTCATAGATTCGGATCAGCACGGGCACCAGGTTCAGATCGAAGGATCGAGTCACGATGAGTCCATCGCTCCGAGCGATATGCGATATCTGCGTCGCACGATTGAAGATACCGTCGTTCTTGCCTACCGTCACCCGCCGAAAGAGGGACTCCATGCAGCTTGACCGCACAGGCGACAAGCGCGGCCCCTGTGTCCGCATCCGGCGTCCACACGCCGGTCAGGGGAGGCCGCCCATGAATCGCCGTTGCAGGTCTTCATACGCGGGCCATTCCTCCCTTGCGGCGCTCAGCGGCTGTGCGGAGAGCGTATGCTCGCGATCACGTGAGTGACGTCGCGAATAACAACTTCGATTCTTGACGGTGTTGGGTGAGAGAGACGATGCGGACTCAGGTCGGAATCATTGGCGGTGGCCCTTCGGGACTGCTGCTGTCCCAGCTGCTCCATCTGCAGGGCATCGACACCGTGGTTCTGGAGAGGCGCAGCCGCGACTACGTGCTCGGCCGCATTAGGGCCGGTGTGCTGGAGCAGGGCTTCGCCTCACTGCTGCGCGAGGCACAGGTCGGCGAACGCATGGATCGCGAGGGGCAGGTCCACGAGGGCTTCTTCATCGCACACGGCGGGGCGAAGCACCGGATCGATCTCACGACGCTGACGGGTGGCAAGAGTGTGCTCGTGTACGGTCAGACCGAGCTCACGCGCGATCTGTACGAGGCGCGCGATCGGCTCGGCGGGATCGTGATCCATAACGCCGAGGAGGTGAGGCTGCACGATCTGGGAAGCGCGCATCCGTACCTGACGTATGAGCTCGGCGGCAACAGCGCGCGCCTGGATTGCGACTTCATCGTTGGCTGCGACGGCTCTCATGGCGTCAGCCGCCAGGCGATACCGAAGGAGCGCCTGCGCACGTTCGAGCGCATTTTTCCGTTCGGCTGGCTCGGCGTGCTGACCCATACGCCGCCGGTATCACCGGAGCTGATCTATGCAGCGCACGAACGGGGCTTCGCTCTGTGCTCCTTGCGCTCCGCGACTCTCAGCCGCTACTACGTGCAGGTGCCGCTGACGGACTCGGTCGCGGACTGGTCGGACGAGCGCTTCTTCGATGAGTTGAAGAAACGCCTGCCGCCGGAGGTGGCCGCCGGGCTGATCACGGGGCCGTCCATCGAGAAGAGTATTGCTCCGCTGCGGTCCTTCGTCGCTGAGCCGATGCGCTATGGAAGGCTGTTCCTCGCCGGTGACGCGGCTCACATCGTGCCACCGACGGGCGCGCGCGGGCTCAATACCGCAGGCTCTGACGTCCACTATCTTTACGAAGCGCTCGTCGATCACTACCGCAAGAACGATGACAGCGGGCTCGAGGGCTATTCAAACCGGGCACTGGCGCGCGTGTGGAAAGGGCAGCGATTCTCATGGTGGATGACGACCATGTTGCACCGATTTCCGGACGCCAGTCCTTACGAGCAGAGGCTGCCGGAAACCGAGCTCGCGTACCTGTTCTCCTCGCAGCACGCGCTTGCCTCGCTGGCCGAGAACTACGTGGGGCTGCCGTTCTGAGGGGACCTTGCTCCACTGCGCACCGTGGGCGGCGAATCGTTCCCAGCGATAGCCGATATCGGTGTTCCGCGATTGAAGAGACCGGGGTTTTTGCCTACCGTCACCGGATGCGGCGCCATGACCGCAGTGGAGGGAAGTGACATGAAGCTCGATCGGCGGGATCTCTTTGCGAAGCTCGGCGGCGTGGCGGCGGTCGCGGCCATGACGCACGAGGCCCGCGCGGATGCGCTCGAGCACTATATGATGCTCGCGGCCGCGGGTCCGACCGGGTCGGTGGGCTCCTCGCCGGCGTCGATGCCGGCCTCGATGGCCGCGGACAAGAAGCCATTCCCCACCGTCGCGGAAATCGAAGCGCAGATCGAGACGAGCCCCAAGCGCAAGGGCGTGGGTAATCTCTTTACCGCTCGGCAAGGCAATGTGAAGCGCCTGCCGCCATTGCCGGCAAAGCCGACGCTCATCGACTACTTCAAGCTGCGATTTACAAACACCGCCAATCACTGCCTGCAGAGCGCCAATCGCGCGATGAAGACGGGCATGTCCGAGGAGGTCGTCCTCGCTTGCCTGCTGCACGACACCGTGCAGGAGCTGATCAAGGTCGATCACGGTTACTGGGGCGCACAGATGTACGAGCCGTATGTCTCGCCCCAGGTGAGCTTCGCCATTCGCTACCACCAGGCGCTGCGCTTCTACGAAGACAAAGAACACGGCTATGAGTATCCGGATCTCTATCGGCGCATGTTCGGTATCGACTACAAGCCGGAGCCGTACATCGAGCAGGCGTACCAGACGGCCAGGAAACACAAGTGGTATTTCCAGTCCCGCATGGTGACGGTGAACGATCTCTACGCGTTCGATCCGAATGTGCACCCGACGCTCGATCAATTTACCGACATCATCGGCCGCCACTTCAAGCAGCCGAAGGAAGGGCTCGGTTACGACAACACGCCGGTGGCGCATATGTGGCGGTCGATCTCCATGCCGGATCATCCGCTCTAGCCTTCCCCCACCCACGAAGGCGCTGATCTGACGTATATGCCTCGCTCTGCTGTCATCGCCCTTCTCACCGCCCTCGTAGCGGGGTCTGTGGGAGTCCGAGCGGCTTCAGCCGAGGCGGCGCCCGCCGTCGATCTGGCGACCGCAATCAAGGAGTTCCAGCTGCAGGAAAGCAGTCGACCCGTACGGGACACGATGCGCAACTGGACGCCACCGCACAAGGTCGTCGTGGTCGTCGACGAGCCCGGACGCACTGCGTGGCTGCAGCAAGCCATGCCCAAGGGTGTCACGGTGGTCGGGGTGCGCAACGAGGCCGACGCCGGCCCCCAGCTCGCCGATGCCGATGCGCTGGTGTACTTCGGCTGTAACCCCAAGACCATTGCCAAGGCACCGCGAGTGAAGTGGCTGCACGTCGCGAGCGGCGGCGCCGACCAATGCCTCGCCGTGCCCGGGATTGCGCACGGGGATATCCTGCTCACGGATGGCCAGAAGGTGAAGAACACCATGATGGCCGAGGAGGCGATGGGCTACGTCTTTGCGCTCGCCCGCTCGATCGACGTGGGGATGCGGAACCAGCTGCGGGGCGAGCTCAACTCGGCCGGGCACGGGCGCCACTCCAAACAGCTGCAGGGCGCCACCATGCTGATCGTCGGCCTGGGCGGAGCCGGCCTCGAGATCGCGCGCATCGCGCACGCGCTGGGCATGAAGGTGATCGCGACGCGCAATTCCAGTCGTGAGGGTCCGGACTTCGTGAGCTACGTCGGTCTCGCGGACGAGACACCGAAACTGGTCAGCCAGGCGGACGTCGTTGTCGTGTGCGCGCCGCTGACTCCCGCGACACGCGGCCTGTTCAACGCCGCCATGTTCGCGCGGATGAAGAAAGACGCGATGTACATCGACTGGACACGAGCCGAGATCACTGTGCCGGAGGATCTGGCTGCGGCGCTGAAGGCCGGCGTCATCGGCAGCGCGGCGCTCAACTGGGCAACCTCGGCACCTCTGCCGAAAGACAGCCCCTTGTGGAGCGCACCGAACCTGATCCTCGCGCCGTGGGCAGGAACCGGGGCGGGGGCGGTAACGGGGACGGGCACAGGAACGGGGCCCGCCAGCGGCGCCCGGGCCGGCAAGACAAATCGCAATGGGAGCGATTCGACGCGCGAGGCTCGCTGGCTGGTGATCCGTGAGGACATGAGGCGGTTTGCCACGGGCGATAAAATGTACTCGGTGTTCGATCTCCAGCGCGGCTACTAGTCCTCGATGCGACTCCTGGGGCTGGTGCTTGCGCTGGTCGCGTTCGAGGCGCAAGCAGCGACGCTGGTCACACCCGCTATCGCCGGTGTGGTGAAAGCTGGAACGCCGATCCAGATCGTGGGCGAGGGTTTCGCAGGCACCGAAGGTCCGCTCGCGCTGCCCGACGGTAGCCTGTTGTTCACGGAAAACCGCGCGGCTCGCGCACAGCGCGGATGCGATGGGCGCGGGCGCGGTTGGTCTTGCGGTTGACGTCGATGGACGACTGTATGTGGCGACATCGGTCGGCGTACAGGTGCTGAGCGCGGCAGGCGCTGCGCTGGGCGTGATCGAATTACCGAAGCGACCTCAGAATCTTGCGTTTGCAGGCAAGAACAAGCGCGATCTGTTCGTTGTTGGACAAGGCAGCGTCTACCGCATCCACACGCGTACTCACGGCGTGCGCTCGCGCGCGAAATAAATCCACCTCGTGGACAGTTACCGGTACCGGTGACTGCTCGGGATCGCCGGATCGATTCACGGTCCGGGTATCGCTTCCAGCGATAGTAGATATCGGAGCTCCGCGATTGAAGAGAGCGGCGTTCTTGCCTACCGTCAGTCGCCGCAAGTAGGGCTCGACCGCACTGCCAGCATCCTGGCTCATGGCGGTTGAGGCGTCGAGGCAAGCCCATGTCGAATGTTCTACCCGTATCCGGCACAGACGTTTCCTCGGCGGCGCGCCGACAGTCGCGCTTGCCCGCGTGGATGCGCGAGCCGCTGCTGCATTTCATAGCGCTTGGTGCAGTGCTGTTCGCGATGGATCACATCATCGCGGGTCACGCTGACGACCCGCACACGATCACCGTAGACGCGAGCGTGGATCTACCCGCGCGCGAGGCCTTCATGCACGAATACGGGCGCGGCCCAAATGCCGCGGAACTGCTCTCGCTCCGGCGGAAGTGGCTGGACAGCGAAGTGCTCTATCGCGAAGGCATCGCCATGCAGCTCGACAAGGGCGACCCTGCGATTCGTGCCCGTGTGATCTTCAAGGTGCGAGACATGATCGAGTCGGGTCTGGGGAGGCCCACCTTCGACGAGAAGACCCTGCGCGTCTGGTTCGAGAAGAATCGCGCGAAGTACGACCAGCCTGCGGCGTACAGCTTCGAGGAGGCTGCGCTCACCAGTGATGCGTCGGAAGAGGCGGCACGTGGCCTGGCCGCGCGCCTGAACGGCGGCGCCGGCCCAAGTGATCACCAGGTTGGGATGCGTGTGCTCAAGGATCGATCGCGTGACAGCCTCGTGCAGGCCTATGGCGAGGAGTTCGTCGCCTCCCTCGAAGCGTCCCCGAAGAACGAGTGGCGTGCTCTGAAGAGCCGAACGGGAATGCAGGTGATTCGTGTCGACTCGGTCGTTCCAGCCGTACGGGCCGACTTCGACAAAGTCGGGGGCGCCGTGCTGCAGGACTGGGTCGAGGCGACCCTGGCTGAGAAGCGTGAGGCGGCGGTGCTCGCCATGGAAAAGAGATACACCGTCAAAGTGACCGGCGGAGACTCCCCGGCCGCCAGGATCGATGTCGCGAGTGTCTCGAGATGAAACGCCCCCTCTGGCTGCTGCTCCTGCCGCTCATGGCCCCCTGGTCAGCGCACCTGTCGGCCCACGAAATGACGATGGCCGAGCTCGAGCTACGCGAGAGCGCGAAGGGTGAGTTCCTGTGGACGTGGGTCGCGAACGAGCAGCCGGTGGCAGATGAGCTGTCGCCGCGCTGGCCAAAGGCATGCCACGCGGACGAAGCCGTCGTGCATTGTGGTCAGGCGGGTCTGCGCGGCACGCTGGAAGTCGAAGGCATCGGCAAGTCGTTCTCCGCGGCCATCGTGAAGGTGTACTGGCTCGACGGGCAGAGTCGCGTGTATGCGCTCACCTCCGCGCAGCCAGAAGTGCACCTGTTCGGCTCGGCCGAGGACCAGCGTGGGATCGGCGAGCTCGCGCGCGCCTACACGGTGTTGGGCGTCGAGCACATCCTCACCGGATACGACCATCTCACGTTCGTGCTGGCGCTGCTGCTTCTCGTGGGGTTCAACAAGCGGCTGCTACTCACGATCACCGCGTTCACGGCGGCGCATAGCTTGACGCTCGCGATCAGTGCGCTCGGATTGCTTACGCTGCGGCCACCGCCGGTGGAGGCGACGATCGCATTGTCGATCATGCTCGTCGCGGGCGAGGCGCTGCATGAGGGGCAGACGCTGTCCAAGCGCTGGCCTGCGGTCGTGGCATTCCTCTTCGGACTGGTGCACGGACTCGGATTCGCCGGCGCACTGAAGGAGATCGGGCTGCCGCAGCAGCATCTCGCGGTCGCCCTGCTGACGTTCAACGTCGGCGTGGAGCTCGGCCAATTGCTGGTGGTGGCGATTGCGTTTGCGATTTATCAGGCGCTTTCTCGCCAGCCGCAACTCGGCGCGACCCGGGCTCGCAGGCCCGCCCTTTATGCCATCGGTAGTGTCGCGGCCTATTGGTCCATCGCGCGTATCGCCGCGATGTTGATTTGAGATCAATCGCTCGCATCGATATGCGATATCAGTGTTCCGCGATTGAAGATGTCGGTGTTCTTGCCTATCGTCCGGTCGAACAAAGGGGGCAATGAAAATGAATACGCGTGTGACCTTCACTCGCCGCCACACGAGTCTCTCGCGTGGATCGCGCAATCTGCTCGCTGCGGCGAGCGTGCTGCTGATCGCCGCGGGAGTGCAGGCACAAGACGCGCATCCGGTGCCGCTCGCGGATGGACATGGGGTGGGAGGCGTACGCGCTCCAATCTACCGAACCGACGTGACGGACTTGAGTCGCGCCAGAGTAGCGGACGGATTCACCTTCGCGGCAGGGGGCGATCTGCTCGGTCCCTACAATCCGCTCACGCAGGTGGGCGATGCCGACGTCAACAAGATGGTGAAGCTCTTTCAGGACGCCGATGTCGGCTTTGCGAATCATGAGTCATCGGCCTTCGACCTGCCCGGACTTCCGGGTACCACGCAGGCTGCGCAGAACGGCGGCGGCTATCCGCGCTTTACCACCGCGCTGGATCGCGACTTCAGGGCGATGGGCATCAAGATGGTGTCGATGGCCAACAATCACGCGGGCGACTGGGGTCCGGAAGGGTTGCTCGCGACACTGGCCACCGTTCAAGCCGCCGGACTCGTTGAGGCCGGAGCGGGCGCCAGCATGGGCGATGCCCGGCGTGCGGGGGTCGTGTATACGCCGCGCGGCACCGTAGGGCTGATCTCGACCGCATCGACCTTCAACCCCGCTACCGAAGCCGCTGACGGTTTCGGCGCTCTCCCGCCGCGGCCAGGCGTCAGCGTGCTGCGGGTCCGGCCCGTCGTCGCGCTCACCGAACAGCAGATGGTTCTGATGCGCCGACTCAGCAGGGCCTGGTGGCGCCCCAACTATGGGGTGCGTGATGAGCCTGGCTCGGTCACCGTGGGCGGAGCGACCTTCAAGCCCGGCACCGATAGCGGGCTCACGTATCTCGTGGACAAGGAAGATCATGATGCCGTGATCAAGTCCATCAGCGATGCGAAGCGGGCCAACGACCTGGTGGCCTTTTCCATCCATGCGCACGAGGTGGCGACCTCGGGGTCGACTGCATCGGCTGCAGAGTTTCTGCCTCCGCTATTCCATGAAATCATCGACGCGGGAGCCGACATCGTGCTGCGCTCCGGGCCGCACGTTCTCGGTGGAGTCGAGATCTACAAGGGCAAGCCGATTTTCTACGGCCTCAACAGCCTGTTCT
>Ga0068855_100007945_pt1 | contig 12820 bp, 8 predicted proteins | sample KBSCornC52_FD_66592 | JGI IMG/M metagenome (GOLD analysis project Ga0068855, IMG submission 66592) | Corn rhizosphere microbial communities from Kellogg Biological Station, Michigan, USA - KBS Corn C5-2 | ecosystem: Host-associated > Plants > Roots > Rhizosphere > Soil ...
GAGCAATTCGACGGAGGTGAGCCCCATGTCTTTGCCCGCAGCACAAAGATCCTCGAGGCTCACTTTCGGATAGCACCACTTGCACACCGAATGGTGGATGTGGCCTTTCAAGCCGGAAGCGGCGTCGGCGGCTTCGAGACGCTGGCGCAGGGCGGCCACGGAGAGGGCGGCCAGGGCGCCAGTTTGGAGAAAAGAACGGCGGGAAGTGGAGGGACTCATGGCGGGGAGGATATGCTGCGATTGCGGCGGTGTCATGCGGTGAATCGTGGCAGCGGAGGGGCAATGACGAATGACGAATGACGAACGAATGCAAAACGCCGATGCCCATTTCGTCATTTAACTCGATTACGCCTTCCGCACTCCGCAACCCGCATTCCCAATTCGTCATTCGTCATTCGTCATTTCGCCTAGCCCGCCCAATGCCCGATCACCTCCACCGGCGTGCCCGGGTCGACCCAGTCGAAAAATTGTTTGGCGGGATTGCCTTGATCGAGCGGGACGCGGATGCAGCCGTGCGAGGCGGGATGGCGGGGGACGGAAGTGAAGCCGTGAATGAAGACATTGCCCGTGACTTGCACGCTGTAGGGCATCGGCGCGTTATCGAAGAGGCGCGAATGGTGCATGCGTTCCTTGACGCCGACGTTGAACTCGCCGTTGGGCGTGGATTTGTCCCACTTTCCAGTGCTGACCCGCGTTTCCAGCACCACGCGGTCGCCATCATAAGCGCGCAGCATCTGGGTGGTTTTGTCGACAACCACCCGTTTTCCGGGGCTGGCTGGAGTGGGGATTTGAGCGCACGCGTTTAGCGCAGCGAGACAGGACACGAGAACAAACCATGGGCGCATGCCCTACTATAACACGAAGCCGGCCAAGGGGGTGAAAGACGCGCAAATTGTCGTCTGCCGGCGACTGGATTTGTTTCGCTCTAAAGTGCCCTCTGAGCCCTTGCGCGAACCGCACAATGTTGGAACTTAAAAATTGAATAGAGGCCCGCGTAAACGGGTCTATGCTCTAGACCGCGCTGGTGGCCATAGTCCGCCGCTGCGTGAGAAAGGCGGTAACCCATGAATTTACGATTCACTTCAGTGGCCGGGAGGATCCTCGTGTTCGGTTTCGTCGCGGCGAGCGCTTTAGCCGCTGGCGGCGGCGGAGCGGGCGCGGCCGGCGTCGGCGGCGTTCAAGGAAACGGCACGAATGGCGCCGGCGGAGCGAGCGCGACCGGTGGCGCGAGTGTCAGCGTGGGCAGTGGTGGTGGATTTTCCCATTCCTCGGGAGGCGGAGGGAGTTTTTCGCATGGATCAGGAAACAGCGGTTTTTCCCCTCCGTCCGGCGGATTTGTCTCGCCTCCTTCCATGCCCGCCCGGGGCGGATCGAGTTTCTCCGGTGGCCGGGTTCCGTCCGGACTGGTCAATCCACCGGCGCCTGTGGTCCGGGCTCCCACGGTCCGGGCGCCAGTAGTTCAGGCCCCCGTCGTGAGTGCGCCGGAACTTCCCGCGTCCTCGCGCGCCGCCACACAGTTTCACCCAGCGGCCGCTGGGCCGGTGCAGCGGGCGGCAGGCATTTCCGGAGTTCCCCAGGCTGGCATCACGTCGGCCCCGCATCCGGTCGGGCCGGCCAGAAATACCGTCGAGAATTTCCTCGGAATTCCCAGCAACACCACGACCGGCAATGCGCCGGCTACTGGCGCCGTTCATTCTCCGTCCAACCTCGCCATCCAACGTCCGGCAGGGCCGCCGCCCGCTCCCGCCCAACGTTCCGATTGGGCCGTGCGCTCGCAAAATCGCAACCCGCAATGGCAGCAGCGCGTCGAGAGCCGCCATCTCGCCTGGAACCAATGGCAGGAGAAAAACCAGGCGCAGCTGGATACCTTCGCGCAGACGCGCGACCAACGCTGGGCCAACCTCCAGGCGACGGAACAGACTCAGACCCCGCAGAGTGTGAGCAATCCCCGCTCCACTGTTTCGCAACAACACCGCCAGGCGACCTGGAATTTCCGCACCGATCGGGCAAATGAAATCCGCGGCCAGGCACGGGACTTCTATGACGGCTATTTCGACGACCATTGGTGGGGCCGCGCCCCCTGGGCTTACGGCTACGGTTATTACGGCTTCGGTCACTACCCGCGCAATCCCTGGTGGTGGTGGAGGCGGGCCAGTTGGGCGGACGTAAGCGGCTTCGTCGATGGCTGCCCGACCTATCCCGCGTATGCGGATTACGGGGACAACGTTCTCTACGAGGGCGATAACGTCTACGTCGATGGCCAGCCCATGCCGGCCGATCAATACACCGGTCCGATCGAGGACCAGACGGTGAATGCCCAGCAGCCGCCACCGCCCACGCCGCCCGCGGAAGGGCAACCCGCGGAGTGGATGCCGCTCGGTGTCTTCGCCCTCGCGCAGGAAGAAAAGGGTGATCCCATTCTGTTTCTGCAGCTTTCCGTGAGCCGCGCGGGCATCATCAGCGGAGGATACTCCAGCACGCTGACGCACGACCAGCGGCCGGTCATCGGCGTGCTCGATAAGGCGAGCCAGCGCGTGATGTGGCGCATCGGCGCCAATACCGACACGCTCTTCGAAACGACCCTGGCCAATCTCACCCAGGATGTTTCGCCGGTGGCGGTCCACTTCGGCAATACCCGTACGCAGACCTGGCTGCTCGTTCGCATGCCCGAGCCGGCGCCGGCGGGAGGTTCCGAGGACATCCCCGGGATCAGCCCCACAGCGTTGCCCTCGGGCGCGCCGCCGGCTGCGCCGCAATAAAAACGCGTCGCCTCCCGGCTGCACGTCGCGCCGGCCGCATAGGACCTTGGTCTGATAGCGACGACTGCGCCCATTTTCGATGATCGGCCTGCTCATCAAAATGAACACGCTGCCGCTCACCTCGTTTTCGCTCAACGCCCACGGCCTCACGGTCGGCACTGTCTTTCACAATCTCCCGCCGAGCGCGCTCTACGAGCACGCCATTCGTTACGAGAAAGATGCCAGCATCGCGGAGAAGGGCGCGCTCGTCGCCTACTCCGGGGCAAAGACCGGCCGCTCGCCGAAGGACAAGCGGGTGGTCGAGCATCCCAATTCGAAGAACGACGTCTGGTGGGGCGCGGTGAATATCCCGCTCGAAAAACAGACCTTCGATATCAACCGCCAGCGCGCTCTCGATTATCTCAATACCCGCGATGCGCTCTATTGCTTCGATGGTTTCGCCGGCTGGGATCCGAAATACCGCATCAAGGTCCGGGTCATCTGCTCGCGGCCGTATCACGCCCTCTTCATGCACACCATGCTCATCCGCCCGAGCAAGGAGGAGCTGGCCAATTTTGGCACACCGGATTTCGTCATCTACAACGCGGGCGCCTTTCCGGCGAATCGGCTCACCGCCGGGATGGGTTCGACGACGAGCGTCGACCTGAGCATCGAGGACAAGGAACTGATCATCCTCGGCACCGAGTATGCCGGCGAAATGAAAAAGGGCGTCTTCACCATTGCGAATTACCTCGCGCCCAAGCGGGGTGTGCTCTCGATGCACTGCTCGGCCACCGCGGACAAGAATACCAGTGCCTCGTCGCTCCTCTTCGGCTTGAGCGGCACCGGCAAGACGACCCTTTCCGCCGACCCGAAGCGCCTGCTCATCGGTGACGACGAGCACTGCTGGAGCGACGACGGCATCTTCAACATCGAAGGTGGCTGCTACGCCAAGGCGATCAACCTCACGCCGGAAAGTGAACCCGATATTTTCGAGGCGCTGCGCTTCGGCGCCGTGCTGGAAAATGTGGTGCTCGATGAAGGCCACGACGTGGACTACACCGACACGACCATCACGCAAAACACGCGTGGCGCGTATCCCATCGAGTTCATTCGCAACGCGAAGATTCCCTGCATGGCCGGGCACCCCACGGATGTGATCTTTCTCACCTGCGATGCCTTCGGCGTGCTGCCGCCGGTGAGTGCCCTGTCGCCGGCGCACGCAATGTATCATTTCATCAGCGGCTACACCGCAAAAGTGGCCGGCACCGAAATGGGCGTGACGGAACCGCAGGCCACCTTCTCACCATGTTTCGGCGGGCCGTTCCTCGTCTGGCATCCGAGCAAGTACGCCGAGCTGCTCGCGGAAAAGATGCGCAAGCACCAGTCGCGGGTCTGGCTGGTGAACACCGGCTGGGGTGGCGGTGGCTATGGGACCGGCGAGCGCATCAGCCTCAAGAATACGCGGGCGATTATCGATGCGATCCATAGCGGCGCACTGGCCACGGCGAGGACCGAGCGCGATCCGGTATTCGGCTTCGATATCGTCACGGAGGTGCCGGGTGTTCCCTCGGAAATACTGAAACCCCGCGAATGCTGGGCCGACAAAGCAAACTACGACGCCACGGCGAAGAAACTCGCCGCCCTGTTCCGTAAGAACTTTGAAACCTACGAGGCGGGAGCGAGTGCGGAAGTCAAAGCCGCGGCGCCATTGATCTAGCCACCGATGCACTTCCCGGCGCCCGACCTGCAACCCCTCGTCCTCGAAGTGATTCCGCGAAACAGCTGAGCCGGTACGACCATGGCCCGAACCGATTTCACCGTCGGCCACGTGAATCGAAAACGCCTTTCCCGTGTCGCCAACGAAAGTCTTTCCTCTTAAACTCACTTCGCTCGTCTCCCTCCTCCTCCTCTTATGAAGACACAAAAAGTCATCGAAGCCGCGCATAAACTCTCGAAGCCTTACCGCGTCGCGCATGGGAAAAAGTTTCGACTCAAGGACATCGACCCCGGTGATACCGGTGATTTGAAATCCGACGATAAGCCTCGGGCCAAGGAAGCCCTGCAAAACGGGGTGGAGGCTCTCGCGGAGTTACAAGACATGCTCTACGCCCAGGATCGCTGGTCGTTGCTGCTCATCTTCCAGGCGATGGATGCCGCCGGCAAGGATGGCACGATCAAGCACGTCATGTCGGGCATCAATCCGCAGGGCTGTCAGGTATCTTCCTTCAAGTCGCCATCCAGCAACGATCTCGATCACGACTATCTCTGGCGGTGTGTGAAGGAATTGCCGGAGCGTGGGCGGATCGGCATTTTCAATCGCAGTTACTACGAAGAGACGCTCGTCGTCCGTGTGCATCCGGAATTTCTCGCCGGCCAGAAGCTTCCGGTCGAGTGCGTCACGAAATCCATCTGGGATGATCGCTTCCAGGATATCCGGAATTTCGAACGTTACCTCACGCGCAACGGCACCATCGTGCGGAAATTCTTCCTTCACGTCTCGAAGGCAGAGCAGGAGAAGCGCTTTCTCGAGCGACTCGATAACCCGGACAAGAACTGGAAGTTTTCCGCTAACGACGCCAAGGAACGCGGCTTTTGGAAAGACTACATGCACGCCTACGAGGAGACCATTTGTGAGACGGCCACCGAGCATTCGCCGTGGTATGTTGTGCCGGCGGATAACAAATGGTTCACGCGCGTCATCGTGGCGGCGGCGATCATTGAAGCGCTGGCTTCCCTCAATCTGCACTACCCCAAGGTCAGCTCCGCCAAACGTAAAGAACTCGCCATGGCGAAGGAGGCATTACTTGGAAACAAGTGACCGCGCCCACCGCCAGCGATAGCCTGCAGGAAGGGTTTGGGCACGGAAGGTTTCGACTTCCCGCGCTGGAGTGGCTGCGGAGTTATCAATGGTCGTGGTTTCGCGCTGACCTGGCCGCGGGAGTGACCCTGGCGGCGTACATGCTTCCGGCGGCGCTGGGTGACGCCTCACTCGCGCATCTCCCTCCGCAGGCCGGCCTTTATGCGTGTCTGTTCGGCGGCCTGGTTTTCTGGCTGTTCTGCAGTTCGCGGCATACCGCGGTGAGCGTGACTTCCGCCATCTCCTTGCTCGTCGGCTCATCGCTCGGCAGCATGGCGGGTGACGATGTGGCGCGCTTCAGCGCCATGGCGGCCGGGACGGCTCTGCTGGCCGCGGGGATCGCTTTCGTCGCCTGGCTGGTGCGCGCCGGCTCGGTGGTGAATTTCATCTCCGAGACCGTCATGACCGGATTCAAGCTCGGCGTAGCCATGGTCCTCGCCAGCACGCAACTGCCGAAGCTCTTCGGCGTAGCCGGCGGACACGGAGATGTGTGGGAATGCTTCGGCGTCTTTTTTCGTCACATCCACGAAACTAATGCGGCCTCGCTGCTCCTCGGCGGCGGAGCGCTGGCGGTGCTGATTCTCGGCAAGAAACTACTGCCCCATAAACCGGTCGCCCTGTTTGTCGTCGTCGGTGGAATCGCCCTGGCGACCTTCATCGATCTCGGTGTGCACGGCGTGAAGTTGCTCGGCGAAGTGCCCCGCGGTTTGCCGGCGCCGGCCCTCCCCGCGGTGGACCGGCACGAGGTCAGCGAGCTGCTGCCGCTGGCGCTGGCCTGTTTCCTCCTCGGGGCGGTCGAGACGGCGGCGATCGGCCGAATGTTTGCCGCCAAGCATGGCTACCGGTTTGATAGCAATCAGGAATTCCTCGCCATCGCCGCGTCCAATCTGGCCGCGGGGCTGATGCACGGCTTTCCGGTGAGCGGCGGCACCTCGCAGTCACTGGTCAACGAAAGCAGCGGTGCGCGGACTTCGCTCTCGGGATTGATCTCCGCGGTGCTCATCGCGATTGTCGCCGTCTTTTTCACCGAGCTCCTGCGCAATCTGCCCCAGCCGGTGTTGGCTGCGGTCGTGCTCATGGCGGTGGCCAGCCTCGTGAAAGTCGAGGAACTCCGCCGGCTCTGGCGGGTACATCGCGGCGAATTTTTCGTGGCCATGACCGCCTTCCTGGGTGTGCTCTGGGAGGGATTGCTCAAGGGTGTGCTCGTCGGCGCAGTCATTTCCCTGGTGCTGCTCATCCGTCGTGTCTCGACGCCGCATGTCGCCTTTCTCGGGCGCATCCCGGGCGCGCAGCGCTACTCCGATCTAGAGCGTCATGCGGACAATGAACCCACCCCTGGCATCCTCGCCTTCCGGGTGGAAGCGGGCATCGTCTATTTCAACACGGATCACATCTTCGACTCCGTGCTCAAGCGCCTGAATGCGGCGACGGAACCGATCCACCTGGTCATCTGCGATCTCTCGACTTCGCCGCGCATCGACATGGCGGGCGCGCACCTGTTTCTGATGCTGCACGCGGAACTCGCCAAACGCGGCATCACCCTGCGCGTGGTCGAAGCCCATTCCACCGTGCGCGACATGCTGCGCGTCGAAGGCCTGGAGGAAAAGATCGGTCGGATCGATCGCTTCACCTCTCTCGCCCATGCGATCGACGATGATCGCCAGACCGCGGCGTAGGACCAAGGTCCGATGGTGGCGGATTCGCGTCCCGCCGATCCTCGCTCCATGCCGATGCGATTCCTGACCAACGACTTCAAGGACTGCCGGTTGATCAAGCTGGACCCGACCGAGGCGCATAGTCCCTTCGTCGTCGAGCAGGAGGGTGTCGGGCCGAATGATCCCTCATGCAAGACGCGGATGTATTATCTGCAGCGCGATGGGAAATGGATCGATGAAGTCGCTCGCAGCACCCGCCCTGACGCGGAGATCGGCGACATCGTATTTGAGACGCCCGCGGAGGCGGTCGAACTGCTGACGAGCCTTTTCGGCAAGCCCCACGTCCGCGAATTGCCCGTGACCGAAGCGGACGTGGAAGCCTACATCGCCCGCGCCCAGAGCGCCGGTTCGGCGGAGGCGGCCTTTCGCGAATTCCTCGCCCGGTATCGGGCGGTGAAGAAACGAAAGTAAGGCGCCGCTCGATTTCCTTTCCTCAAAAAACGCCCAAAGAATTTGCTGGCCGCGCGGTCAAAAGTGTCGACACTTTAAAACTGTCGACAGTTTTTACCCATGCCTCCCAGCAAGCCGTCCCCGTCCCCGCAGAGCCGTCGCAACCTCGCCGAAGAGATCACCGGCCAACTCCGTAACGCCATCGTTTCCGGTCAGATCAAGCCGGGCACGTCGCTTGCCGAACCGGTGCTCGCCGAGCGCTTTGGCGCCAGCCGCGCGCCGATCCGCGAAGCGCTGATCGCCCTCGAGCGGGATGGCCTCGTCGAATTCAATGACCGCAGCCGCACCCGCGTCCGCTTGCTGACCTCGGCGGATATCGAGGAGATCTGTTCGATGCGCGTGGCGTTGGAGGGCATGGCGGCGCGACTGGCCGCGCGGAAATGGACCGCGGAGGATACGCGCGCCATCGACGAGAACATCCGACGGCAGGATCGCGCGGCGACGCTCGGTGAACTTTCACACCTCGATGTCGAGATGCACGAATACGTCGTGCGCCTCGCCGGACACCGCCGTCTGCTCACCGCCTGGCGGGGCATTCGCTGGCAATTCCAGATGGGCCTCGCCTACACGCACCGCCTGCAGCAGAAGCTGGATTTCGAACCGCGCCGCATCACCGTCGACTCGCATCGTCGCCTGCTCGAGGCGCTCGCTTCGGGCAAGCCGGAGCTGGCCGCGAAAACGATGGCCGCGCACATCGAGGGCGCTCTCGAATGGTCGCTCGCCCAATTCCCCGTCGAACCGGCAGTCGCATGAAGACGCGTACGATCATCGTTTCGGCTTCGATCGCCGTCCTCGCGCGCTGCGCGAACGCCGCGCCGCCTGATTTCCAAAAGGACATTCGTCCCCTCCTCGCGGACTACTGCCTGAAGTGTCACTCCACCGAGAAGCAGAAGGGCGAGCTCGATCTCGAGCGTTTCACCTCTTACGATGAAGCGAAGAAGCATCCGGAAGTGTGGGTGGATGTGCTCGATGAATTGGGCAACAAGGAGATGCCGCCCAAGGAAAAGCCGCAATTGTCCGCTGACCAGGCCGCGCGGCTCACCGCCTGGGCGCAAGGCACGCTAGATGAGGTCGCGCTGGCCAGCGCCGGCGATCCCGGCCCAGTCGTGCTGCGGCGCCTTTCGAATTCCGAATACCTCTACACCGTCCGCGATTTGACCGGCGTGCCGGCGCTGAATCCGACGAAAGAATTTCCCGTCGACGGCGCGGCGGGCGAAGGCTTTGACAACGTCGGCGCCGCGCTGGTGATGTCGCCTTCCCTGCTCGGTAAATATTTCGAAGCGGCGCGACAGATCGCCGGCCACGCGGTCTTTTTACCGGACGGAATGCGCTTCTCCGAGGGAACAAGTTCGCGCGATTGGACGGATGAAATCCTCGGCCGTATTCGCGCCTTCTACGGGCGCTTCGGCGAAGCCGGCGGCGCGACCGCGATCAATCTCCAGGGCGTCAAATTCGAAACCAACGGCGGCGGGCGTCTGCCGGTCGAGAAGTACGTCGATGTCGTGCTGCGAAATCGAGATGCGCTGCGCGCGGGTAAAGTAGAAGACGTCGCCCACGCGACGGGCGTGAACGCGAAGTATCTCACGCTCCTGTGGCATGCGCTGAACGACAACTCTCCCTCCCTCGTGCTGGACGGGATCCGGGAAAAATATCGCCGCGCCTCCGCGAAGGACGCGGCGGCGCTCAGCCAGGATATCCACGGCTGGCAGCAATATCTCTGGCGCTTCTTTAGCGTCGGACAAATCGGGAAAAAGGACCACGCAGCTGGCTGGCAGGAGCCCTGGGCGCCGCTCGCCATCCAGCAGGAATTGCGGATCAAACCTGCGCCGTCTGCCGACGGCAGTGAAGTGAAGCTCTACCTCACCGCCAGCACCATCGGCGGAAGCGGCGGGACGGTGCACTGGGAGAATGCGCGGCTCGTCGCCAAAAACCACGAAGACGTGAACCTGGGCGATGTGTCCGGCGTATTGCCGGCCAATCTCGAGGCGCCGGCGCCGTCGATCCTCGAAGTGCGGATTCCCTCAGTGCTGATGTTCAAGGATGCGGAGTTCGTCGTCACCGCGAAGTTGGCGGAGAGCAATTCCCCGGACGCGAGTGTGCAAGTCCGCCTGCTCGCGACGATGCCTGCGAAGATCCCGAGTTTTGGTCCCGGCGGGACGACGGCGACCACGGTGAAGGGCCTCTGGTCGGAGAACAACGCACGGGTCAGTTCCGACGCCCCCATTCTCGTCCAGGATCACGGCGCGGCCCGGCAACGGCTGGAGAAAGCGTTTGCCGATTTTCGCGCTCTGTTCCCGATCGCGCTCTGCTACAACAAGATCGTCCCGACGGACGAAGTGATCACGCTCACGTTGTTCTATCGGGAGGACGATCAGCTGAGGCGCCTCATGCTGGATGACACGCAATCGGCCGAATTGGACCGGCTGTGGGAGGACCTGCGTTTCGTCAGCGAGTCGCCGCTGAAGAAGGTCGACGCCTACGAGCAACTCTACCAATTCGCCACGCAGGATGCCGACCCCAAGGCCTTCGAAGCGCTGCGCGCGCCGATCCAGCAAGCGGCGGCGGATTTTAAGCAGGAGCTGGAGAAGGCGGAACCGAAACAACTCCAGGCAGTGCTCGACTTCGCGCCGCTCGCGTGGCGCCGCCCGCTCACCGCGGCGGAGGACTCCCACCTGCGAGGCCTTTACCAAAAATTGCGCGCGCAAAAGTTGTCGCACGAGGCTGCGCTCCGCATGACCCTGGCGCGCGTGCTGGTTTCTTCCGCGTTCCTTTATCGCGGAGAATTGGCCGCGCCTGGGACGGAAGCGGCGCCGGTCAATGATTGGGAGCTGGCCACCCGCTTGAGCTACTTCCTGTGGTCCTCCGCGCCGGATGATGAATTGCGCGCCGTGGCCGCGGCGGGCCACCTGCACGACCCCGAAATGCTCGCCGCCCAGACACGCCGGATGTTGAAAGACGCCCGGGTTCGCCGGCTCGCCACCGAATTTGGCTGCCAGTGGCTGCATGTGCGCGATCTGGAGACGCTGGATGAAAAGAGCGAGCGTCACTTCCCGACTTTCGCGGCACTGCGCGGGGATATGCAGGAGGAAGTCGTCCGTTTCTTCACTGATCTCTTCCGGGAGAATCGTCCGGTGATCTCGCTGATCGATGCGGATTACAGCTTCGTCGATGGCGCCCTCGCGCGACACTACGGCATCCCGATGCATGGCGAAGAATGGCAGCGCGTCGACGGGATCCGCGCGCGGGGCCGTGGCGGCATCCTCGGCTTTGCGGCGACGCTAGCCAAGGAAAGTGGCGCCTCGCGCACCAGTCCAATCCTCCGCGGGAACTGGCTAACCGAAGTCGTCCTCGGCGACCGGCTTCCACGTCCGCCGAAGGGCGTGCCGGTGCTGCCGGAAGAAGCGCCCGCGGGTCTCACCGAACGGCAGATGATCGAGCAGCACAGCACCGATGCGAAATGCGCGAAGTGCCACCAGCGCATGGATCCGTATGGCTTTGCGCTGGAAGGTTTCGATGCGATCGGACATGCCCGGACCAAGGACGCCGCCGGATTCGAGATCGATACGCAAGCGAAACTGCCCGACGGCACGACCTTCACCGGCCTGGATGGACTGCGCGACTATCTCCTCTCCCAACGCCGCGAGGCTTTCCTCCGCCAGTTCTGCCGCAAGCTCGTCGGCTATGCGCTCGGGCGGGCGATGCAACTTTCCGACAAGCCGCTCGTCGACTCGATGATCGCCCGGTTGCAATCCGGCGACGATCACGCGGGCGAAGTCGTCAAACTCATTGTCCGCAGCCCGCAGTTCCGCAACGTGCGCGGACGCGATTTCCTGACCGCAACCAATTCCCCAAAACCATGAGCACACATCACTTCTCCCGCCGGGCATTTCTCCGCGGCATCGGCGTCACCATGGCCCTGCCCTGGCTGGAGTCTTTCAACGTCTGGGGCGACGAACCGCAAAAGAACCGGCCGGCGAGCGAAGCGCCCGTACGGCTGGGCGTCCTTTTCTGCGGCAATGGGTTTCATTCCAAGGAATGGTGGGCGCGCGGCGAAGGCGCCGCCATGGAGCTCGGCCAGGTGCTCGCGCCGCTCCACGATTTCCGCGAGAAGCTGCTGCTCGTGAATGGGCTGTTTCACGAGGAAGCGCGCAAGGGGAACATCCACAGCTCGCAAACCGGTAACATGCTCTCCGGGGCGCCGATTGCTTCCGGAGGTGAGATCCGCTCGGGGACGAGCTTCGACCAGTTGCTCGCGCAGAGTTACGGGCGCTCGACGAAAGTGCCCAGCCAGGTGCTGGCCTGCGAACGTTCCAATCCCGCGGTGCACAAGAATTATTCGATGCTCTACAGCTCGCACATTTCGTGGAGCTCGCCGACCACGCCGACCCCGCTGGAGCTCTTCCCCGCGCTGGCCTTCGATCGCCTTTTCAAGGACGAAGCCACGCCCGGGGAAAAGAGCGTGCTCGATGCCGTGCTCTCCGATGCGCAGGACCTCCGCCGCAACATCAGCGGCAACGACCAGCACAAGCTCGATGAGTATCTCGACTCCGTGCGCGACGTGGAGAAGCGCATCGAAAACGCCGGGAAGCGGGGTGAATTGCAGGGCTGGCGGCCGACGATCGAAAAGCCGAATATCCAGCGTCCGGCCGACGGCATTCCGCAGGACATCGGCGAGCACATGCGCCTGATGTGCGACATCCTCGTGCTGGGTTTTCAGACCGACACCACGCGCATCACCACGCTCAAGCTGAACAACGATCACAGCGCCCTGCGTTTCCCAAATCTTCCGAGCGTGCAGCAGGTCGGTCACGGCATCGACTACATGATCCATCACTTGCTCTCGCACAGCGACGGGCCGGACTGGCTCAAGGTGAACCAATTCTTCATGGAGCAGATCGCCTATCTCGCGCGCAAGCTCGACGCCGTGCAGGAAGGTGAGCACACCTTGCTCGACAACACCATGCTCCTCACCTGCTCCAGCATGATGGTCGGCGCCCGGCACAACAACGACGAGCTGCCGGTGATGGTCCTCGGCCGCGCCGGTGGCCGGCTCCAAA
>Ga0068855_100007946_pt1 | contig 12820 bp, 12 predicted proteins | sample KBSCornC52_FD_66592 | JGI IMG/M metagenome (GOLD analysis project Ga0068855, IMG submission 66592) | Corn rhizosphere microbial communities from Kellogg Biological Station, Michigan, USA - KBS Corn C5-2 | ecosystem: Host-associated > Plants > Roots > Rhizosphere > Soil ...
TGCTTTAGATGCTCCGCCGTGTCGCGGTCGGGGAGTTTCTCATGCTGCACGGCGACCGAGCTCTTGGACTTGCCCTTGGCGGCAAATCCAACCGCAATGATGCTCCGGTCGTTCCAATCCAATCGCATCGATTTGGGCGCGGTCGCGGTACGCACATTCACCTTTGCGCCGTCCAGCCATCGGCGGCGCATCTTCGCGTCGGCCCACGCATCGAACAGCACTGTCACTGGCACGTTGAAAGTGCGGGACTTGGTCGCTTCGTAAGATCCGTCGCGCCTTTGACCGCGCGCGCGCAGACCTTTGATGCGCTCGTATCCGACGGTGACCGACTGTGACCACCAGCCAGGGATCTTGTATTTGGTGTTGACCAGCGTGGCGATCTCGCGGTGCGACATGTGCTCTGCGCCGTGACGATCGAGAGCGTGCACCCACCGCTCCCATGTGCAGCCTGTTTTCGCCTTGATGGTCGCGTCGCTCGTTCCCGCGAGTGCGGCGTAATCGACGGTTTTGCTCGCAGCGGGCGGCTCGGTTTGGGAGACCGTTGGTGTTTTGGGCTTCTTGATGATGTGGGCGCGGGCGGCGGTGTAGGCTTCGCCCGTCTTGGTCATGCGAGCGCGAACCAGGCGCTTGAGATCCTTATTGAGTGGCATCGTCAGTTCTCCTTTGGGCACACCACGGCGTTCTCCCCAGCAGCGCGCCATGGTGACGCAAAGGAATCGACGAAACCAATCCGGGAGTGTGCCCCCCTTTGCCTCTCATTGGACTCCGGCTGGGGCAGAGTCTCAAGAGGTTAGGCGCGGATCGCCGCCGCGAACACGATGTGATATTCGGCCGACAACGTCAAGTCACCTGCGCCTGCGCATACCCGCCAGAATGGGTTGCTGGATTCTCCCGTCTTCCTGAGCCCTTGCTGACGGATGCCACAATCGGAATCGCAACGAAGGGAATGTGCCCGAGCAGCTGAACCCACCAGCGAAAGTTGATTGTCGGCGGCCGATGCGCGAGAAGCGGAATGACCGCCAGCGACATCACCAGCCAGATAAACGGTCCGTATAGCACTGCGACCTTAACCATTCCGTACCGAGAGGCGACGAGGTCACGGATCCGGGCTGAGCGCATGTACAACAATAGGAATACGGCAGACCACCAGAAGGCGACTCCAAAGTGTAGGAGGAGTCCGATCAGAGCCATTGTAGTTCCGCCGTTCAAAGCTTCCTTGCCAAGCGGCACCGATGCGACGCCTTGCCACAGGCGCGTTACCGTCGAGTGGTAAAACACGGTGACCAGGACGCTCGAGAAGATTGCGTCGACGACGCCGGTCACGAGACCAGCGCGCACGAGGCGGGATGCGGTATCGCGATTCATGGACGCAAAGGATACGACTTCAGCAGACATTGCGCACTCTCGCCCGCCTGCGGAGTCGCGAAGCTGTCCGGCACTTCCACCTCCGGTTAACTTCCACAGGTAGGCAAACATCCAAAAAAGAAGCATCCATGCCCGATAAATCCCGCACCCCAGTAATCGTCGGCGCCGCGCGCACGCCCATCGGCAAATTCCTCGGCGCTCTTTCTCCGCTGAGCGCGCCCGATCTTGGCGCCGTCGCCATCCGTGAAGCTCTCAAGCGCTCGAAGGTCCCCGCGGAAGACGTCCAGGAAGTCATCATGGGCCATGTCATCCAGGGCGGCACCGGACAGGCGCCAGCGCGACAGGCCGCACTCAAGGCCGGACTTCCGGCAACAGTATCCGCGGTGACCGTCAACAAAGTCTGCGGCTCTGGCCTCAAGGCGGTGATGCTCGCATCACAAGCCATCAAAGCGGGAGACGCTCAGGTCATCGTCGCTGGTGGTCAGGAATCGATGTCCAACGCGCCCTACTACGTCTACGGAATGCGCAGTGGGGTCAAGCTCGCCGACCAGAAGATGATCGACGGCATGATCAAGGACGGACTCTGGTGCGCCTCATGTGACGTCCACATGGGGAGGCACGCCGAGTACACAGCAAAAAAGGCGGGCGCGACGAGAGAAGAACAGGATGAGTTCGCGGCGGCATCGCATCGCAAGGCTGTTAGCGCGATCGAAGCAGGGAAGTTCAAGAGCGAGATCGCGCGCGTTGAGATTCCGGGCAAGAAGGGTCCGACGGTCGTCGACACCGACGAAGGCCCTCGCAAGGACACGACTGTGGAGACGCTCGCAAGGCTTCGACCCGCGTTTCCTGGGAAGAATGGCGACGCCGACGACCTCACTGTCACGGCGGGCAATGCATCGAGCCTGAATGACGGCGCGGCAGCCCTCGTTGTCGTCTCCGAGGAATACGCTGAGGCACACAATCTCGAGATTCTTGGCCGGATCACGGGGTACGCTACCGGGGCAACGAACCCGGAAGATCTTTTCTTCGCGCCGATCAAGGCCGTACGCAACCTGATGAAGAAGACTGGCGCGTCGATCAGCGATTACGATCTCATCGAAGCCAACGAAGCCTTCGCTTCTCAGGCGCTCGCCGATGGCGAGGAGCTCGGCTGGGATTGGAAGCGTGTAAACGTCAACGGTGGGGCGATAGCGCTCGGCCACCCGATCGGTGCGAGTGGCGCTCGGGTGCTGACGACCCTTCTTTATGCAATGAAGGAGCGCGGAGCCAAGAAAGGACTGGCCACGCTATGTCTCGGCGGCGGCGACGCCGTTGCGCTCAGCGTCGAGCGCGCCAACTAGCAAGTATTGACCACCCCCGCGCAAAACGCAGTCAGCCAACGGAGATCTTCCGCGACGCTGCCGCCCAGAGCGAAAAAGCTCCTTGGCGTGGTGTGGCGGATCATAATGTTTTACGCGATCTGCATCGTCACGCTTTTCCTGCTACAGTCGATCTTGCAGGCGATCGTGGGGCCGAGAGTAGCGGACCCGCTCGGCGTTCCGTTCCAATGGATCAGCCTCACGAGTATCGTCTTCGCCACGTGGATCATGCTCAGGCGCGTCGACAAGCTCGCCTGGGGAGAGGCCGGTCTCGACCGGACGGCTGCGTCGCCGCCAACGGTTGTGAAAGGCGCCGCGCTTGGTGGGCTAACCATCGGGATTGCCAGCCTCGCTCTATTGGGGACGCACATGCTGCGGATCGATCCCACCGCGCAGGGGAGCTGGTGGGGCGAAGCTGGTCACTCGTCGATCTTTTTCCTCCCTGCGGCGTTCTTCGAGGAGATGTTCATCCGCGGCTACGTCTTTACCGTGTTGAGACGCGCCGCGGGATGGAAACTCGCTCTAATCTCCACGAGCATCGTATTCGGGCTCATGCACGCGGCAAATCCGAATCCGGACGCTGAGGCAATTCTCGCTGTGATCGTGGCGGGTTTTTTCCTCGGAGCGATATTGCTCGTGACTCGGAGTCTCTACGCCGCCGGCGCTGCGCACTTTGCCTGGAACTGGGTGATGTCCGGCGGGCTGCACATGGCGGTGAGTGGACTTCCCTCGCATGACCCGGATTACCGCATCGTAGATTCAGGTCCCGACTGGCTCACAGGAGGGCAGTGGGGTCCCGAGGGCGGGCTCGCGGCCGTCATCGCAATGTTCGTCGTTGTCTTTTACCTGTTCGGGCGCCACATGCGCCGTATGGAGTGGGGAGCATGACCGACCGCATCGCGGTTGTCGGAGCGGGACAGATGGGGAATGGGATTGCGCACGTGTTCGCGCAGTCGGGGTTCGACGTCGTGATGATCGATGTCTCGCAGGACGCGTTGGACAAGGGTCGCGCGACGGTCGCAAAGAACATCGAGCGGCAGGTCAAAAAGGGGACGATCCCCGCCGAGGAGCAGGTGAAGATCCTTTCGCGAATAGATCTCGACCTCGACATCGAGGCAGCGAGCGAGGCGGCGCTCATCATCGAAGCGGCCAGCGAGGACAGCAGTCTCAAGTATCGGATCTTCACTGATCTGGATCGCATCGCCAAGCCCGCAGCGGTGCTCGCGACGAACACGAGTTCGATCTCGATCACTGAGATCGGACGGCGCACCTCGCGACCAGACAAAGTGATCGGCATGCACTTCATGAATCCGGTGCCGGTCATGAAGCTCGTCGAGATCATTCGCGGACTCGCCACATCGGACCAAACCACGAAGTACGTGATGGACGTCGCGCAGCAGCTCGGAAAGACGGCCGTGGAGGTCAACGACTATCCCGGCTTCGTCTCGAACCGCGTGCTGATGCCGATGATCAACGAAGCGATTTATTGTCTCATGGAAGGTGTTGGCGAAGCCGAAGCGATCGATCAGGTGATGACGCTCGGCATGAATCATCCAATGGGTCCGCTCGCCCTCGCTGACCTCATCGGACTCGACACCTGTCTCGCGATTCTCGAGGTGCTGCGCGACGGTCTCGGCGATCCGAAGTATCGTCCGTGCCCATTGCTCAAGAAGTACGTTGCCGCCGGCTGGCTCGGGAGAAAGAGCGGGCGCGGCTTCTATACATATAGTAAGTAAGACGACGTGTCCTGGGCTCTCCATCCGCTGACCGAAGAACAGACCGAGGTCCAGAAGCTCGCTCGTGACTTTGCGCGGGCTGAGATCGCGCCGCATTCGGTCGAGTGGGATCAAAAGGCTTTCTTCGAGCCGTCGCTCGTGAAGAAGCTGGGCGAGCTGGGATTCCTTGGCATGATGCTCCCCGAGGAATACGACGGCCTCGCCACCGACACGGGGACGTATCTGATCGCTCTCGAGGAGATTGCGGCGGCTGACGCCTCTGTCGCCGTCCTCATGAGCGTTCACAATTCGCTTCCAACGCAGATGATCCTTCGTTACGGGACCCCTGCGCAGAAGGAGCGATTCCTCAAGAAGATGGCGCGCGGTGAGATACTGGGCGCCTTTGCTTTGTCCGAGCCGGACGCGGGCTCCGACGCCTCTGCGCTTTCAACGCAGGCAATGAAGGACGGCGATTCGTGGATTCTCAACGGCACCAAGAGCTGGGTGACCAACGGCAACACAGCCGGCGCGATTCTCACGATGGCCCGGACAGACAAAACTGGCTTTCGCCGCGGCGCGCGGGGAATCGGGGCGTTCATCATCACCCCCGATCTCCCCGGGTTCACTGTCGGCAAGAAGGAAGACAAGCTCGGCCTTCGCGCATCTCCGACTGTGCAGCTCACCTTCGACAACATGCGAGTGCCGGCCGAGAATCTTCTCGGCGATGAGGCTCAGGGATTCATCTACGCGATGCAGTCGCTCGACAACGGCCGTCTCGGAATAGCGGCCCAGGCGATCGGGATTGCCCGCGCTGCGCTCGAGCATTCCGTCGCCTACGCTGCGGAGCGGAAGCAATTCGGAAAAGCAATCAAGGAGTTCGAGGCGATCCAGTTCAAGCTCGCCGATATGGCAATGCGCGTGTCGGCGTCGCGCGCGTTGCTCCACGCCGCGGCTGCAGCTAAGGATCGCGGACAAAGCATCCGTCAGTTCAGCTCCATGGCGAAGCTGATGGCGAGCGAGACCGCGATGTGGGTGACGACGCAAGCGGTGCAGATCTTTGGCGGCTACGGTTACGTCAAGGATTACCCGGTGGAGCGCCTTATGCGCGATGCGAAAGTCACCGAGATTTATGAGGGCACGTCGGAGATCCAGAGAATCGTGATCGCGCGCGCCCTCTACGGCCAGTCATGAGGCTTCGCCGCGACGCCGCTTTTTTCGGGCGTAGATGATGTCTTACCGCAGCGCCCGTTGTCCGCGGGCATAACGATGTATCACTTCGAAATAACAAATAAATGAAGCTGTTCGACACGCTGGCTGAGATGGGACATGAGGAAATCGTGATGTGCAGCGATCCCTCGGTTGGATACAAAGGCATTCTCGCGGTTCACAGCACGAAGCTCGGACCGGCGTTGGGCGGAACAAGGTTCTGGCAATACTCGACGGACGAAGAAGCGATCACCGATGCGCTGCGTCTTTCGCGCGGCATGACGTACAAGAACGCCGTCGCGGGACTCCACCTTGGCGGCGGGAAGTCGATCATCATCGGCGACAACAAGACGAAGAACCGCGAAAAGATTTTTCGTGCGCACGGGCGCTTCGTCGAGACCCTCGGCGGCCGCTATATCACTGCCGAAGATGTCGGCACGAGTACCAAGGACATGTCCTACGTGCAATTGGAGACGAAGCACGTCGCGGGACTGGCCGGAAAGTCCGGCGATCCTTCGCCCGTGACCGCGCACGGCGTCTTTCGCGCGGTGCAGGCGTCGGCGAATCGGGTGTGGGGCTCAGACAGTCTCGAGGGCAAAACTGTCGCGGTTCAGGGGTGCGGCAGCGTGGGGAGCTACCTTGCGGGAGAACTCCACGAAGCCGGCGCGAGGCTGATCGTCTCGGACATCGATGCCGCCAAGACGGCGAGGGTCGAAAAGGCGACTGGCGCGAAGGTGGTTCAGGGCGACGCGATCTTCTCTGCCGACGCCGACATTTTCTCGCCATGTGCTCTTGGCGGGATTATCAACGACAAAACGATTCCCAAGCTCAAAGTCCAGATCGTCGCAGGTGGGGCTAACAACCAGCTCCTGGAGGAGCGCCACGGGGACGAGCTACAGCGACGTGGCATCCTCTACGCGCCGGACTACGTCGCGAACGCTGGCGGAGTGATTAACGTGTATGGTGAAGTAGTCGGCTGGGACGCGCAGCGCGCGCTCGACAAGGCCGATGATATTTACGATACGATCCTCAAGGTGTTCGATATCGCCGAGGCCAACAAGATTCCGACGTACGAGGCGGCGGATCGGCTGGCTGAGCAGAGATTGGCGGAGGCAAAATGAGTGAGACCATCCCAATAGCGTCCGACCACGCGGGCGTTGAATTGAAAAATCGGCTCGTTTCCGAGCTCAAGAAGCTCGGGTACACACCCGACGACATTGGTTCCAACGATCCGAGCAAACCGGACGACTATCCCGACTATGCGCATCCGCTCGCAAAGGAAGTTTCTGAAGGGAAGGCCAAACGTGGAATCCTGCTCTGTGGCAGTGGCATCGGCATGGATATCGTCGCCAACAGGTATCCTGGGGTCCGCGCGGCTCTCGCGTGGTCCCCAACGATCGGTGAGCTGTCACGAGAGCACAACAATTCGAACGTTCTGGTGCTTCCCGCCAGGTTCATGACCGACGATCAGGGGATCGAGACCATGAAGGCCTGGCTGAACGCTAAATTTGAAGGCGGGCGCCACGAACGGCGCGTCGATAAGATCGAACCAAAGGACATCTGATGCCGCAGACACAAGCAGCTCCGCCACGATCAACGCCGAAGATTGCGATGCCGACGGGCAATCTCGCGCAGTCAGATCCCGAGATTGCCCGATTCATTGACCTCGAAGTCAACCGGCAGCGTCACGGGCTGGAGCTGATCGCGAGCGAGAACTTCGTCTCCCCAGCCGTGCTCGAGGCGATGGGCACTCCGCTGACCAACAAGTACGCAGAGGGCTTGCCGGGAAAGCGCTACTACGGCGGCTGCGAGTTCGTGGACATGGTGGAGCAGTGCGCTATCGACCGGTTGAAGACGCTGTTCTCCGCCGATCACGCCAACGTGCAGCCCCACTCGGGCGCCCAGGCGAACGCCGCGGTGTATCTCGCGTTCCTAAAGCCGGGGGACGTCGTCCTCGGTCTCGATCTCTCGCAGGGCGGGCACCTCACGCACGGCTCGCCGGTGAACTTTTCGGGACTCCTGTACCACGCCATCCACTACGGCGTCGGTGATGACGGCCGCATCGACTACGGTCAGATGCAGAAGATTGCGCGCGAGCAGAAGCCCAAGATGATCATCGCCGGCGCAAGCGCTTACTCGCGAATCATCGACTTCGAGCCGTTCGCGGAAGTGGCGCGAGAGATCGGAGCGAAGTTCATGGTTGATATGGCGCACTTCGCTGGCCTCGTCGCCACGGGACACCACCCATCGCCCGTTCCACACGCGGATGCCGTGACGAGCACGACACACAAGACATTGCGGGGCCCCCGCGGCGGCTTGATCCTGTGCAAGGAAGAGCACGCCAAGACGATCGACAAGGCAATGTTCCCCGGAACGCAGGGCGGCCCGCTCGAGCACATCATTGCCGCCAAGGCCGTGGCGTTCAAGGAAGCGCTCGACCCATCGTTCAGGGATTATTCCGGACAGATCGTGCGCAACGCGCAGGCGCTCGCGAACGCGTTGATCGAGCACGGCTTCGACATCGTTTCGGGGGGAACCGACAATCACCTGATGCTCGTCGACCTCCGGAACAAGAACGTGACTGGCAAGGTTGCGGAGAAAGCGCTCGACGCCGCGGGTATCACCGTGAACAAGAACACAGTGCCGAAGGAAACCCAATCGCCCTTCGTGACCAGCGGAATCCGCATCGGCACGCCGGCTGTTACTACCCGTGGCATGAGAGAGTCCGAAATGGATCAAATCGCCGATATGATCGACCGAGTGATCACAAGTGCCGGTGACGCGGCGGTCGCGTCGGCAGTCAAGGAAGCAGTACTAGACTTGACGAATCGCTTTCCCCTCTACACATCCTTCCCCTCAATGGCGGAAAAAAAGTAGAAAATGGCTGAGCTGGCATTTCGCGAAGGCATCATGGACCGGATTCGCATCCGCGAGCCGCGCTTCGACGAACAGGCGTACCTGTTCGTCCTTTCCGCGCTCGAGATGTGTCAGGCACAGATGTCAGTGCGGCGCCATATCACGGGTGTCGAGCTGGCGCGCGCTGCCCGCGATCTCGCGCTCGAGCGGTTCGGGCTCATGGCCCGCGTGGTGCTCGAGCACTGGGGAATCTCGTCTACCGCCGACATCGGCGACATCGTGTTCACGCTCGTCGAGATGGGATTGCTTCTCAGTCAGCCGCAGGACACGCGCGACGAGTTCGTGGACGTATTCGACTTCGATCTGGCATTCGAGCGCGACTACCCCTGGAACTGCGCGCAGCAGGCCTGAGAACACACCACCAGCCCAATGCCCGCGTGGGTGGTCAGCGCCAGGGAATCAGCGGAGCGCGATCGGGCAGCCATTGAAAGAGGAACCCATTCTCGCTTGCTGATGCAACGCGCTGGCATCGCAGCCGCGGGTGAGATCTCCAGGCGCTATTCCGAACAGCTCAAGACCGGCGCTCTCGTGTTCACGGGTCCCGGAAACAACGGCGGTGATGGCTGGGTAGTCGCCGGCACACTCGCCCGCTCGGGTGTCGAGGTCACAGTGGTAGAAGTGGGGCGGCCAACGCCCGCAAAGTCTCCGGATGCTGTTGCCGAGCGCGAGACTGCGATCGACTCGGTCAAGGTTGTTGACTCTCTCGACGGCGATTCCCGCCTCCCGCCTCCCGCCTCCCGCCTCCCTCATCCCGCCTCCCGCCTCCCTCCCGCTCTCGTCATCGACGCTCTCCTCGGCACCGGATTCGAGGGAGAGCCGCGTGGGAAAATCGGCGCGGCGATCACGACCATCAACGAGTTGCGCGCGCAGGGGGCACGCGTCGCTTCGCTCGACGTGCCGAGTGGGCTCGATGCGACGACGGGCGAGCACTCCAACTGCGTTGTAGCCGATATCACTCTCAGCTTCGGTGGAGTTAAACGAGGCCTGCTCCTGGCGCGAGACTACTGCGGAAGGATCGTAGCACTCGACATCGGGCTCGACGATCCGCGGCCAATGGGGGTCAGCAAGAGCGCGACACCCGAGTTGGCGTTGCCGGTGCTGGTCGATGGTGAGTGGGTGAGATCGTGCATTCCGCCGATCCGCTTCGATGCCCACAAAGGAACTCGGAAGCATCTGGCGCTGGTTGGAGGAGGGAAGGGCATGCCCGGCGCGGTCGTGATGGCGGCGCGTGCAGCGTTGCGAAGTGGAATTGGTCTCCTCAAAATTCTGACCGCCGCGGAAAACGTCAGCGCCGTTCTTTCTGCCGTTCCTTCCGCGCTAATCTCTGAAATCCCCGCGGCTAAGAACGGCATTGAAGGTGATCTATCGAAATGGGCGGACGCGATCGTCATCGGGCCGGGCCTGGGCAAATCGAAAGAGACCAGGTCGCTGGTCGAGCGAATTCTCGGTGACTCGAAAACCCCCGTAGTGCTCGATGCAGATGCGTTGAACGTCTTCGAGGGCGACAAAGCGTCACTTGCCAGACTGCTCAATAAAAGGCCGGCCTTGATAACGCCCCATCCGGCCGAGTTTGCGAGGCTGGCGGGGATCGACGTCAAGGCCGTTCTTGCCAGGAGGTTCGACGTGGGACTCGATCTCGCTCGTGAGTTGGAGGCGAGCGTGCTCCTCAAAGGCGCGCCAACGGTTGTCTTCGATTCGAACGGCGAGCGTTTTGTAATAGCCAGAGGAACAGCGGCGCTCGGAACAGGTGGCAGCGGGGATCTTCTCGACGGCATTGCCGGGACGATATTGGCGCAGGCGCTCGATGCGACGATCGCTGGCTGCTCTGCCGCGTGGGCGCACGGACGCGCCGCCGAATTCTGTGAGTACGTCCGTGGCACAAGCCTCGATGATGTTCTTTACGCCCTTCCGCGCGCATGGAATGAAATCGAGCCGCACGCGGAGCGTCCCGTGCTAGCCGAGCTGCCGGCGGTCGTGCGATGAGTCCAGACAGGCGCGCCAGCGAGCGGAATCTCGACCTCGGCCCGGGCAACGAATTCGACATTGTTCGGATCCTTCTCGCTGAGTGGGGGAATGCAGCGCAAAGGATCGGCGATGACGCTGCCGTCCTCGATGTTCCAGCCGGCGAGCGACTCGTCGTCAGCACCGACACATCGCTGGAAGGCATTCATTTCCGTCGCGACTGGCTCAACAGCTTCGAGATCGGTTATCGCGCGACAGCGGCTGCGTTGAGCGATCTCGCCGCCATGGCCGCGCGGCCGCTCGGTGTTCTGATCGCGATCACGCTTCCCAAGGGGAACAAGCAGGAGGCGCGCGAGATTGCAACCGGAATCCGTGAAGGTGCGTCGGCGGTGCTGTGCCCGATCGTTGGCGGCGACCTCTCGTCCGGCAAGGATCTGTCTCTCACGATCACCGCGCTGGGCAGCACGTCACATCCTCTCGCGCGGTCCGGGGCGAAAATTGGCCAGCGCGTCTATGTCACAGGACGGCTGGGTGGTCCCGCCGCTGCCGTACGAGCCTGGCGGGCGGGCGGTCTTCCAACGGACGCCGATCGGGCGCGCTTCGCCAGTCCGGTACCGAGAATAGAGCCGGCCATCGGACTTGCGGCGCGGGGCGCCACATCCGCCATCGATATTTCGGATGGACTCGTGGCCGACGTCGGCCACATAGCGGCGGCGAGCAAAGTCTCCATTGAGATCGACGCGGAGCGGGTGCCACGGGTGGCTGGGGTTTCGCCCGTACAAGCCGCGAGCTCGGGGGAGGAATACGAGATCGTCGTCACCGGGCCCGAGATCGATACCGACGAGTTCTCGCAGGAATTTGGTCTCGATCTTACGGAGATCGGCCGCGTTGTTGCCGGAACTCCGGGTATAGTTCTCAAGCAGGCCGGCGAGCTGATAGCCACTCCGCCAGGCTTCGACCACTTTCGGGACAAATGACCTCTTTTATTCGAACTATTCTCCTCTACTCGACCGCGGCAGTTGCGACGATAGTCCTGGGGTTCATCGTCATTGTCGCGGCACTCATCGGCGTGAAGGATGGGCCCAACAGCATCTACGACAGGGTTCCGCGGTGGTGGTCCAGGGCGGTCCTGGTAGCCGTGGGCATCAAAGTCCGCATTCACGGGTGGGAGAACGCAAGCGTTGATAGCCCACAGATCTTCGCTTCCAACCACGTCAGCTGGTTCGATGTTCCCGCGCTAGCCAGTACTTTGCCCAACAACCGGTTCGTGGCAAAGGCGGAACTGTTCAATGTCCCCATCTTCGGGCGCGCAATGCGCGCCGCGGGGATGATCGAGATCCAGCGCGAGAATCGGAAAGCTGCGTTCGGCGCATATGAAGTCGCGGCCGAACGAATCAAAGGGGGCAAATCAGTAGTCGTCTACCCCGAGGGGACGCGCGGCACGGCGTACCCGCTCCGCCCATTCAAGAAGGGGCCGTTTGTGCTCGCGATCGCCGCCGGCGTGCCGATCGTTCCGATCATCCTGCACGGAACAATCGAGATCATGCCGAGGAACTCTCTTTGGGCTCATCCGGGGACGATTGATATACATTTGCTCGAGCCCGTCATCACGACGAGCGTCGACTATGATCATCGCGAGGTGCTGATGAACACCGTGAGAACGAGGATGGCAGACGCGATGCGCGACTTGTATGGCATCGAAGCGTTGCCAGTCCCGTCATCGCGTGCTTCGTCCGTCGAGATAATTTCCTCGGAAACCACCACCACCGAAACACGTTAGCCCGAACCTCCAACCAACAAATGTCAGGCATAATTGAAATCAAGGCTCGCGAGATTCTCGACAGCCGCGGGAATCCCACCATTGAAGCCGATGTGATGCTCGAGAGCGGCGCGTTCGGCCGCGCCGCCGTTCCCAGTGGCGCATCGACTGGTGAGCACGAAGCCCTCGAGCTCCGCGACGGAGACTCCGAGCGTTATCTCGGGAAGGGAGTGGAGCAGGCGGTGCAAAGTGTGGAGGAGCGAATCGCTCCCGCGCTCAACGGACTTCCCGCAAACGACCAGATCTTGATCGATCGCACCATGATCGAGCTCGATGGCACGCCCAACAAGGGGAAACTCGGCGCCAACGCAATTCTCGCCGTCTCGATGGCGACAGCACGCGCGGCGGCGATGGACGTTGGCATGCCGCTTTATCGGTATCTCGGTGGACCGATGGCGCGCATGCTTCCGGTCCCGATGATGAACATTCTGAACGGCGGTGCCCACGCCACCAATACGGTGGATTTCCAGGAGTACATG
>Ga0068855_100007947_pt1 | contig 12819 bp, 12 predicted proteins | sample KBSCornC52_FD_66592 | JGI IMG/M metagenome (GOLD analysis project Ga0068855, IMG submission 66592) | Corn rhizosphere microbial communities from Kellogg Biological Station, Michigan, USA - KBS Corn C5-2 | ecosystem: Host-associated > Plants > Roots > Rhizosphere > Soil ...
CGCGCGCGGCTCGAGGCCCACCGACACTTCATCCGTGCTGCCGGGTTCGCGGATGCGAACGAGCGTGCTCTCCCCGCGCGATAGGCCGACCGTGCCGGGCGCGCGCACGAAGTGCGAGGACGTATCGTAGCTCACCTCCAGGCCTTCAGCGCCGATCAGCTTGACGCGCGCGTGTTGGCCGAGCAGCACCGCGCCCTTCTCCAGGCGAGCGCCGGCCGGAAGCTCCGCGCCGACCACCCGCAGCGTGCGCGCGACCGAATCCTTGCCCGCGATGCCGTCGCGGTCGATGGCGCGCGCGGTCACTTCATAGTGGCCTGGCGGCAAGGCCGCGAGTAGTCCGGACGCACCGCGAACGTCCATCTGGCGCACGAGCTCGGTGCCTTTGTCAGCGACCCGCCAGACGTTGAGCTCATAGTGCTCGGCTTGCGTCACGCCACCCACGTCGAATTTGGAGCCCGGCCCATCTTGACCGAGCGCGAGCACGACCGGATGAGCCAGGTGAAACTCGGCGACGCCGGGTACCGGCCGTGATTGCGGAGTTGGATCGCTGCCGACGAAGGTGCGCACCAAGCCGGACGGGAGCGGCCGCCATTCGTTACCCGCGGCTGCGTTCATGTCGCCGTCGACGGCGGCGAAGATGACGCGATCTGCAGCGGCTATTGCAACACTGTGCCCGCCTTTGGCAACGGCGCTCATTTTATGCGGCGCTTCAATCAACACGGCACTTCGCGGTTGCTTCATCAGCGGCAGGTCGACGTCCACACGGCCCGAGAAGAGCTTCACGACTTGCGTCGGCGTCTCGTCCGTACCGGCGGTGAGCTGTAGCTTCAGCGGTCGCCCGATCTCGATGCGAGTTCCGGGCGCGAGGTGCAGCAAGGCGCCGCCAGGCAACCGCTTCGTGGTCCCCGCCTGCGCGCTGCTCGCCTCAACGGGATGTTTGGCGTCCGCCGCTGCCGCGGAAGACGGGACGGTGAACAACGCCGGTATGACAGCGAACAGCGTGGCCCATGCAACTCGAGAAGTCATTGACAACATATAACGGCAGAGCCTCCCATGCATTCAGCCCATTTTTCCAAAAATTATCGGCACACTTCGGCGCTTTTTGCTCACCGAGTGTGGAGAGCTGCGACTCTTTGAGCGCACTCGTCTGCCTGCTCGACGCTTTGTGGGCAGCGCGCGGCCGCACGCTCGAAATCGCGGCGCGCCGGGGCCGGCCGCGCGCTCGACGTCGCGGCGCGCAGCGCTCCGGCACGCTCGAAAATCGTGGAGCGCTGCCCTCCGCTGTGCGCTCGAAGGTCCTGCGCACACAGCGTGGACTCCGTGTGCGTTGCTGGGCGCCGGAGTGAGCCGCGCGCAGTACGATGCAAGCCGGCCCGCTGCTCGAACTCGCCGAGCACTCGGCGCGCAGCAGCGCGATGCGCGCGAAATCGCCTGAATCGCTCAGCGCGAGCGGCGCGACGGGGTCGGCGCGCTTTCGAGCTCCGCCAAAATTCCGTCGAGCAGTGCCTCATCGCGGCGCAGCACGGCGATGTTCAGCAGCCGTGCGCGGGCATCTTGCGGCTCGAGCTTGGCCAGGAGTGCCGTGGCGGCGAAGAGCTTACTTTCCATCCGCTGGTCGAGGCTGAAGCTCGGATCGGACTGCCGCCGCGGACGCTCCGAGCGTTGCTCGCGTTCGCGAACGGTCGACTCCTGGTCCTTCAGCGCCGTGCTGACGGTGTCGGTTTTTGGAGTCGTGCGAGCGCTAGTCATCGATGGCCTCTTCTTTCAGAACGTAGACGCTGCACGTTCCATTCCGATCTTCGCTTCCGTCGACAAACCGCGGACAGTGGGCGATTTCAGCTAACCGCATCGGGATGCCCGGATAGCTGGATCGCAGCAGGCTGAAACGTTTGCGATGTGGGCTATTCTCGTACGTTGGCCGAGCAAGGGCCGCGAAGCGCATGGCGGGTTCCGCGCGACTCGAGCGAAGGTTTGCGCGGGGCACGAGCTAAAGTGTTGCTGTACTTCCGCGGCTGCGTTCTGCTGCGGCGCGTGCCGGCTCTGCATCATTTGGCCTTGGGAACGAGGAACGTGGCGGACCTCGCCGCCTTTTATCGCGATGTGCTCGAGCTGCGCGAGCTCACGCGCCACCTGAACCCGGACGGATCACTGCGCTCCGTATGGCTGGATTTGGACGGCACGGTGCTGATGATCGAGCGCACTGAGGAATCGCCCCGGCGCGTGCTGGGCATCGGGGCCGGACCGTTCCTGATCGCGCTCCGCGCGTCGCGCGCGGAACAGACGCGCTTCGAAGCCAAGCTCGCGCAGCACGGCTCGCCCGTCGAATCACGCAGCGAATGGACGATTTACGCGCGCGATCCAGACGGCAACCGCATTGCGTTCAGCGCCTACCTGCTTCCGGAAGCTTAGGACCGCCCTTTAGTCCTTAGTCGGCGTCAGATTTTTCCGGTTGCCGTTGCTCTTGCTCGGCAGATCGTTGAAGAGCGGAGTTTGCTGATTTTCGAGCTGCAGCGGCACCACGCGCTCTTTCTTCAAGCTCCTCTGCTTGGGTGCGGGTGCGAGCTTGGGTGAAAGCTGCTTGGGTGAAAGCTTGGGCGCGAGTTGCTTCTCGGTCGGCTGATATTGGGGCGTAAGCTCCTGCTGCTGCGGTGCGAGCTCGTTCGGCGCTGGCGTGAGCGCGGCTTCTGCGGCAGCGCGCGCGTCACGCACGGCCGCGGCTGCTTCGCCGCTCGGATCGAGCGCCCGTGCCGCATCGAGCTCGAGCAAACAGGCGCGGTAATCCGTCGCTCCGCACTTCTCGAGCGCGCTCTTGCGCAAGGTGCTCGCGCGATCTAGCGCGGGTATGGTCTCGTGCGCGATCGGAGTCTTGCTGGCGCCTTGCTCCAGAAAATGCAGCGCGGCGCCGAGTCCGAGCAGCAGAGCCAGACCCGCTGCGCCAAGCGCCATCCAACGGCTTTGGAAATGCCGGCGCAAGCGCGAGACCCGCTGCCTGACTCGGGGTGCCGGCAGCGCCGCCTCACGCGCAATCTCATCCAGCGTTTCGCCGTCGCCTTCGCGCAAGAGCCAGCTAAGGGTCGCCCGCGCGCCCTGCGTCCTCGGGAGCTCCTGCTCGATCCATTGCTCGAGCTCGCCGGTGGGCGGGCCGGGCTCGACGATCGCCTCCGGCAAATCGCCAGCGAGCGCCGGTTGACGCCCGCGTCGGCGATAGAGGTCGGCAACCTTGTGACGCGCGATGCCCTGAACCCAACGCCGAAACTCGGCCGGATCAGCGGGTGCAGCGGACGACGCCAGCGCGTCGGCCAAGGTGTTTTGCACCAAATCGTCCACTTCAGCCGGCGGGAGGCGCCGCCGAGCGAATTTCAACAGAGCTTCACGGAGCGCCGGATCGGCGAGGCGCTCGGCGTGCGGGTCGCTTGCTAGAAACGCGGGGGCTGCCATGGGGTATGACTTCAGCAAGCGGTTCGTCGCTCGCCCGCCCCGGCGTGTGACAACGAGGCGCGACGATTTTCGTTTTTATACGTTCGAGCCCCGACAATCCTTTGCCCGTGCCCCGCCCGCACCCGAAAAAATCGCTTCCGCTGCTCGAGCCCAGCCAAGACGAGTGGGAAATCGAGCGGCTCGTGCCCGGAGGCGCCGGATTTCTGCGCTTGGCGAGCGGGCAGGGCGCGTTCGCGCGCGGGGCGTTGCCCGGCGAGCGGATCCGCGTCGAAGAGGCCGAGGATCACCGCACTTACCTGCAGGCCACGCGCTGGTCGCTCCTGCGCCCGAGCGCAGACCGCGTCTCGCCGGCCTGTCCAGTGCAAGCGCGCTGCGGCGGCTGCGATCTGATGACTCTGGACGAGCGGGCGCAGCTGGCAGCCAAAGTGGGCATCTTGCGCGAAGCAATGACCCGCACCGGCCACTTCCAAGCGCTGCCCGAGATTCAGTTCGTCCCGTCCGAGCGCACGTTGCGTTACCGGAGCCGCATCCGTCTCCACATCGCAACCGACGGGCGCGTGGGGTTCTTTGCCGCTCACTCGCAAGAACTCGTGGAGATCCCCGGATGCCTGGTCGCCGATGCCGAACTCGACGCGGCGCTTCAAACCTTGCGTGAGCTCGTCCCGGCTCATCGCGCTGCCTTCGCGCGTTTTGCCGAGCTCGAGTTACGAGTCGCACCCGCCGGGCCGCGGCTCTCGCTGTGCCTGGTTCCGCGGACCGCCGAGCTCGGGCGAACACATGAGCTCTTGCGCGCGCTCGGCGGCGCGTTTCAGGTCTCGATCGCCGAACGCGCAGTCGAGCCCGAGCATGACCAGCGCTTTCCTTTGCCGAATGGCGTCGAGCTGCGCGCGCCCGCGCACGCCTTTACGCAAGTCAATTGGCCGGTCAATCGCGCGCTGGTGCAAGCGGTGCTGGACGGTGCAATGGTTCGCTCAACGCGCACTTTTCTGGATCTGTATGCGGGCGCGGGCAACTTCAGCTTACCCCTGTCTGCTGCCGGTCTATCCGGCATTGGCATCGAAGCGGCGCGGACCTCGATTGCCGCGGCCAAACGAGCCGCCGAAGCGCAAGGGCTCGGCCGTGTGCGTTTCATCGCGGGAGACGTGCTCCGCGCGCTCGCGGAGCTCCCGGCCGAAGAGCGCTTCGATCTGGTCGTGCTCGATCCGCCGCGCAGCGGTGCGCGCGAGATTTTGCCGGAGCTGGCGCGCCGAAAGGCCGCACACATCGCCTACTGCGCGTGCGATCCGGTGACGCTCGCTCGCGATCTGCGCAGCCTGTGCGACGCGGGCTATGCCCTGCAATCGCTGACGGGCTTCGACATGTTTCCGCAGACGCATCACTTCGAGACGCTCGCCTGGCTGGGCCTGACCGCGTCTGGGTGAGCGCGGCTATTCCTGCTCTTCGCCGTGCCCTTTCTTGAAGCGCCGCACTGCGTCGCGCAGCTTCTGCTCCATCTGTCGCATCAATCGTAGGAGCTTCGCCTCCTGTTTGGGCGTCAGTTGTTTGCCGAGCTCGTCGAACTCGGCCAGGCGAAGCGCCTGCAGTTTGGCCGTATCCTCCCGCACGTTTTGCAACGCTTTGGCGTAGGCGGCTTGGTCCGTACTATCGAGATCGAAGAGCGCGCGCAGTGTTTTTTGCTGCTGGCGCAAATCTTTCTGCGCTTTCTCGCGTTCGGTCTGGAGCCGGTCGAGCGTGCGCTCGACATCGACGGCTTTCTTTTCGTCGAGCCCCACGTCCCGGCGCAAGGTAGTCGCCCGCCACTTTTTGAGCCGCGCTTCCACCTCTGCGCGCTTGGCCTGCACTCCGCCCGCGGGCGCGCCATTGGGCTCGGCATACACCTCGCTTGCGCAGGCCAAGCTACACAGAAACACCGGATAGAACAGCCACCTTCGCGCCATCAGCATCACCTTGCACCGGCCGTTCAGGTTCCCCCGGACAGATCTTTGGTCGCTGCCAGCCACGCATCCAAATCGCGATCCGATTGCGGCCCGGAGACGTCGAAGTGAGCGCCGTCATCCAGGTCACCGGAAAGCTCGGCATTGTCGCTGAGCTCCTCGCCCGGTGCCGGCTCTGGTGCGCGTGTGACGACCTCGGCGGCGTTGCTCCCGGTGGCCACCGCCCAGGGCGGCGTCGCGGCCGACTGCGCTGCGGCGGCTCGCTCAGCTGATTTCGCCGGCGGGTGCGCACCGCGCAGCGCCAGCAACGCGCCCGCTGCTAGCGTGAAAACACCGAACACCGGACCCCATGCCCAGCGCGGCAACAAGCCGGATTTACGGGTAGCTTGTTGGGGAATGTCACGGGCCCGAGCGCCGAGCTTGGTCAAGGTCGGCCCTGAGGCTTCGCGGGCGGTTGCGTCGAACAGCCGCCCGAGCTCTGCGTGTGCTGGGTCTTCGTCCTGTGGCGTCATCGGGGTCGCTCCCGGGTTGGATGGTCGAGCAGCGAACTGAGTCTGTTCTTGAGCTCAGTGAGCGCCAGATGAGCGAGCACTCGCGCTGAACCCTCGGTGGTGCCGAGCGCTACGGCGATCTCGGCGTAGCTCAAATTGCCGTCCAGCCGGAGCAGCGCGACCTCACGCCGTTTGTCCGGCATAGCCTCGAGCGCAGCGCGGATTGCGCGCGCGCTTTGTTCGGTTTCGAGCAGCTCGACCGGTTCCGGCACGCGCTCGGTGGCCGCGCTTCGCTCCTCATAGCCACGGCGGCGGCGCTCACTGCGGAGCAAGGTGCGCGCGCGCTTCACCGCAATGCTGGCCAGGAACGCCCGGAGCGAGGTGCCAGCGTGGTAGTGACCGAGCCGCGTGAACGCGATCGTCAAGGCCTCTTGCACCGCGTCTTCTGCCAGTGCGCGATTGCTGCAGGCGCGCGAGGCAATGCGATAAAGCATCCCGAGGTGCGGCTCGACCAGGCTTTGAAAAGCTCGGCCGTCACCAGCGAGCGCGCGCCGCAGCAGCTCATGTTCGATGCTCAAGCCTGCTCCCTTGTCGCAAGAGTCGGCGCTGGCCGGAAGAGGGAGCACCCAATGGTTCATCGTGATTGGTCCGAAGTGTTCATGCCGAGTCCGGCTCGCGCGTTAAAACCCGCCCATAAGTCGAGGAATTTACAGCAGATTGCCGTTCGTCTTCGCAGTTTTTCGCGCCCGACTCAAATCTTGGCCCCGGCCGAGCGCGCTTGGAACAATTCGCTCAGCCGAGTTTTTTCACTCGTGCCCCACGCAGAGCGAGAGCCAAAATGCAATTGAACAGTGATCCCTTCGCCCGCCCGAGCCCGCCCCAATGGTTGGTCAGCAACGGAACGGTGACCGTTGGGCCCGTGCGCACGGAGCTGCTCCTGCGCGGGGTGATGCACGGCCGCGTGCCGAGCGACTCGATGGTCCGTGAAGTTGGTTGGCAGACTTGGCGAAACGTCGGCCAAATCCGCGAAGTGTGCGCGCTGAAGCGCGTGCTCGAGCGCACGGTCGCGGAGCCCGATGCGCGCGTTTCCTCGTTGCGCGAAGGCCTCCAAGCCGTCACAGAAGCAACCGACGTCGGCGAGGCGTTGCTGATCGCCCTGCACGCGGTGGCCCATGCGACCTCCGCCACGGTCGGGCGAGCCCACCGCGTGCGCGAGCCGCTGCTCCTGCCCACCACGTCCTGCGTATTCGAGACCTCGGCCGAGGTACTGGGCGAGGTCTTACCCTGGTTCGACCCCGCGTTCGCCTTGGCGCGCTCGGGTGGCGTCGTTCTCGGCCCAGCGCAGGTTGGTCCGGTCGAGCGAGCCATCGCCGCCCGGCTCGAGAGCGAGACGCCGCTGAAAGGCGTGGCCATGCTGCCGATCAGTGTCGGCGGTCAGCTCTGCGCCATGCTCGAACTCGGCCGAAGCGACCATCTATTCCGCGCGAGTGACGCTGCCGAGCTCGGTGACTTCGCTGTAAGCGTGGGCAACGCGTTCAGTCGGCTGGGCGCGCTGTTTACGAATTCGGACCCCAAATAGGGCAACAGCCCGGCGCGAGGGGAGCGCGCCGAGCCGTTGAAGAGATTAGGGAGGCAGCGACCCGGGCGGAGGGGGGGGTCACCAGAGGCGCTGCCTGCGGGATGGCAGTTTGCAGGTAGCGTGCCACCCAATTAGGTAGCAACAATCAACGAGTTGGCCACGTAGGGGACACCCGCTTGTTTCAATTTTGAAACGACTCGTGCGAAGGCGAAACGCTCCGTGAACATTCTTCGTCTCCCACTGCCACGAAGCTCGCCTCGAAAGGTCGGTAACATCGAGCGCCGCACCCCTGATTCGGGTCGGCCAGGTAGCGCTCCTCGCCAAGCGTGGCAGCGAGCACTATCGTCCCAGCATGAAGTGGTCACTGCGCATCGCGCGAGTCTTCGGCATCGATGTGCGGGTGCACGCGACCTTTGGCTTCGCGGTCGCCTACTTTGCTTTCGGTTTTAGCGCTCCTCCGAACGGCCTGCGCGGCGCCCTGTTCGGCGTATTGCTGATTTGCGCCCTGTTTGCCTGCCTCACCCTGCATGAGCTCGGGCATAGCCTCGTCGCTCGGCGCTTTGGCGTGGGCGTGAGCGAGATTTTGCTGCTCCCCATTGGCGGCGTGGCGCGGCTTAAGAGTGAGCCAAAAAAACCGCTCCACGAGCTCTTGATTGCGCTCGCCGGGCCGCTCGTAAACGCGCTGATTGCGCTCGGGCTGTTCGGAGTCTTGCTGCACTACGCGCCGCTCGCGCCGCTCGATCTGCGCGGGCTGGACCGCCTTGCCGAGCCGAGCCCGCTCGCCCTCGTGCGCTGGCTATTCATGGGCAACCTCACGCTCGCCATCTTCAACATGCTCCCGGCACTGCCCATGGACGGTGGGCGCGTGTTTCGGGCTTTGCTGAGCCTGGTGCTCGGTCGCTCGCGCGCGACACGGATTGCGGCCGGAGTCGGTCAGCTGATCGCGCTCGGACTGATCGCCTACGGCCTGGTCGAAAATTCACCGAACTCGAGCATGCTCGCCTTGGTTGGCCTGTTCGTGCTCGTGGGTGCCGCGCAGGAGCGCGCCGCCGTTCGCGCCAGCGATCTGCTGAGTGAGCTCCGCGCGGGAGAGGTGTGCGATCCGCATGCACTCGTGCTCGCGCCCCACGAGCAGGTCGGGCACGTGCTCGATGCACTGGTGCGCAGCCCGCAAGTGCACTTCGCCGTCTTCTACGGCAAGGAGTTGGTCGGCACGGTCGCGCGCGAACAGGTGCTCTCGATGGCTCCGCGCGTCGGGCTCAGTGCGCCCCTCGCGTCCTTGATGCGGCGCGAGTTCTTCGCTGTCGACGCCGGCACCCCGCTGGACGAAGTGCGGCGCCGTCTGCTCGAACTCGGCGGGCGCCCGGTCGTGGTGCGCACGCTCACCGGTTTCGCCGGCGTGCTCGGCTTCGAAGATTTACAGCGCATCACGATCGTCGCCGAGCGCCTCGCGCAGGCCGGAATTCGCCGCCCGCAGGTATTGCCGGATCCGGCGCTGCACTGAGTTTGGGGCCTCTGCGGCTGATGATTCGTCGCATCTGGTGAGGACGCCCGCCGATCTTGGCTTTTGGCTTCGTTTTCGCTCCGCTCCGGTGCTCACGTACGAGAGTACGCTCCGCTCCGGTGCTCGCGAAAGCCTCGCCAAAAACCAAGCTTGGCGGGCGGGCAACCTGCGATGTGATGGATCCTGAGCTCCGCGGCGGCGCAGCCGACGCTTGGGGGTCCGGCCGCGCGCAGCGGCAGCGAGCACGGCCTCCGTCCCGCGTTGTGTTTGGCGCGGGGCAGCCCATGACGGAACTGTAGAATCGGGTTACTAGTCGTCGGTGGCAGAGCCTGCGACTTCCAAACACCCGCGCGTCCTCGCGTATCTGTTCTTCGCCGAGATGTGGGAGCGCTTCAGCTTCTACGGCATGCGCGCGTTGCTCGTGCTGTATCTGACGAAATCGTTTCTGTTCGGCGATAAGGCGGCGTACGCGATCTACGGTAGCTATTCTGCGCTCGTATACACCACCCCCGTGATCGGCGGCCTGCTCGCCGATCGCTTGCTCGGGTATCGCAAGGCCGTGGTGTTGGGCGGCGTGCTGATGGCGCTCGGGCATTTTGCGATGGCCGTGCAAAACCTACAGATCTTCTACTTTGCGCTGGCACTTTTGATCTGCGGGAACGGCTTTTTCAAACCCAACATTTCGAGCATCGTCGGCCGCCTGTACGCGGCGGACGATCCGCGACGTGATTCGGCATTCACGATCTTTTACATGGGCATCAACTTGGGCGCGCTCTTGTCGCCGCTCGGTTGCGGCTACTTGGGTGAGCGGTTCGGTTGGCATTGGGGCTTTGGGCTCGCCGGCATCGGCATGTTGGTCGGGCTATTCGTGTTCTTGCGCGCGCAGCCGCTGCTCGCGGGCGTCGCCGATCCACCGGACAGCGCGTTGCTGCGGCGTCCGACCGCGCTCGGGCTGTCCGCGCAATCGATCGTGTATTTGGGCACGCTCGGCGCGCTCGCCGTGGCCTGGCAGCTGATGCAACATGGCCGCATCGTGGGCACGCTGCTGATCGCCTTTGGCATCGCGGTGCTGGTCGGGCTGCTTCTGTTCCTATTTCGGCTGAAAGATCGGGTCGAGCGCAATCGCTTGGCGGTCGCGCTCGTGCTCACGCTCTTTTCGGTAGTTTTTTGGGCGTTCTTCGAGCAAGCCGGCACGAGCTTGAGCCTGTTTGCGGATCGCAACGTCGATCGCCATGTGCTGGGCTTCCACATTCCGGCCTCGCAATTCCAGTCCGTCAATCCGCTGTTCATTCTGCTGTTTGCGCCGTTGTTCAGTGCTCTCTGGCTGTACCTCGAGCGACGCCACAAGGATCCGAGCACCCCGCTCAAGTTCGGGCTGGGCATCGTGCAGCTCGGGCTCGGCTTCGTGGCGCTGTACGTGGGCGCAGCCGCGTCGCGCGCGACCGGCGTCGTGCCCTGGTTTTGGCTCGTGCTCGGCTATTTCCTACACTCGACTGGCGAGCTGTGTCTTTCCCCGATTGGGTTGTCGATGATCACGAAGCTCTCGCCCAAGCGCATTACGGGCATGATGATGGGCGTGTGGTTCCTATCGAGCGCCTTCGCGCAGTACGTCGCGTCGCTCATTGCGCAGCTCACCGGCGTCAAGGATGCAGGCAGCGCGGCGAGCGCCATGCCGAGACCCGTCGACACGGTCATGGTTTACGGTTCGGTGTTCGGCGGCATTGCTTGGGTCGCGCTTGCGGTCGGCCTACTCGTGATCCTCGCCGCCCCGTTTCTCGCCCGCCGCATGCATGGCATCAACTGATCGCTGCGCGGCCTGGGCCGGCTCTGGAGCGGCCGTTGGGACCGCGAGCGTTCGCGGTATCTTCGAAGAAACCTGCATGAATCCTGGTACTTTTCGCGAAAGCGCTTTTGCTCGGGGAAGCTAAGGTCCAAACTCCGCGGCCATGTCCGATTCGTCCCCCGATCTGCCCGAGGTCGAGCCGCGTGATCCGGAAGCCGTCGCGATCGCCATTGAAACCGCGCGCGCACTGCTGCGCAGCGGGGATCGCCTGGACGCTTTGCGCTGGTTGCGCCGCGCCGCCGAGCGTGCCGAAGAAGCGGGGGACGACGCGCGCGCGGTAAAGCTCGCACGCAGCGCCGCAGATCTGAGCACCGCGCTACAAACCACGCCGCCGCCGCCCTCGCGGCGCGACGAAGCCGCGGCCCTCGCACCTTACGACGACTTCAGTGACAAAACGGTGGTCGACGCTCCCGCGACGGCGATTGTGCGCGAGGCCTTGCAGTCCGGCGTGCAAATCAACGAGTTGGCACATCCTGGCGATTCGCCGCGCTCGATCACCATGCCCTCGCCACCCTCGACGCCCACCATCATTCCCGCCACTCCGGTCAACGCCGCGCCTCAACCGGCCTGGCGCCAAGCGTTGCGCGTCGCCGTTGCGCCCGATCCGGACAGGCCCGGTGGTTTGCTCGTTCGCCCATTGCCGGAAGGCGCTCCGGCCGCCACTGGCAGCGAAGAAGCGCTCCTCATCGGCCTCGCCAAAAATAGCCGACTCTTTCAATAGCCCCGCGCGAAGCTCGGCGCGTTCGCAGCCCGAGCGAGCCCTATGCGAGTGAAGGTGCAACGACGCCTCGGCACAGCTGGGGGACGAACGCGCGCGGAGCACCTCGCTGTACGACGGCTAACGCGCTGCTTTGAGCTCAGCGATCGTGCTTGCCGGCAGTACGAGCGGGGTGCGAGGGAGCCGCGCGAGGTCGAAGAGCGGCGTGACTTCGCGAGCGCTCGGCCGATCGGCGCTGATGATGCCCGCGCTGCGCGCGGCCCAAGCGACGATGGCGCGCGGATCGGTGCCGCCAGCGCGCAACTCGGAAAGAGCCAGATCGGCCTCGCGTTTGGCAAAGCGGCGCCCGCTTTCATCGGTCACGAGCGGCACGTGAAACCAGTTCGGGTGCGCGAGGCCGAGCGCGGCTTGGACGTGCCATTGGCGCGCTGCGCTGGGCAAGAGATCGTCGCCGCGCAGCACGTCCGTGACGCCTTGCGCGGCGTCGTCGACCACCACGGCGAGCTGATACGCGGGCGCTTTATCGCGCTTGGCGATCAAGAAATCTCCCACGTCGCGCGCGACGTCCCACGTGCTCTCGCCGCTCACTCCGTCGAAAATGCGAATTTCGCCTTCGGGAACGAGCAGGCGTGCGCCTGCGGCACGGCCCGTTTCGGCTTCCGCTTCGACGAAGGATCGAAAGCGGCCGCGACAGGTGCCGGGATAACGCGGCTCCCCGGCATCGGCGTGGGGTGCGCTTTGCGCGCGTAGAATATCGCCGCGCGAGCACACGCACGGATAAGCGTGCCCCGACTCGAGCAGCGCCGTGACCGCTGCGTTCAGCCGCGCTAGGCCGCCCGACTGCAGCCACACCGGGCCGTCCCAATCCAGGCCGAGCCATTCCAGATCGCGGAGGGCCGCATCGGCGAAGCGCGCCTCGGCGCGCGGCCCATCGAGATCTTCCATGCGCAAGAGCAACCTGCCGCCGCGCGAGCGGATCTGCCAATACGCGAGCAGAAACGTGCGCGCATGTCCGAGATGCAAAAGGCCCGTCGGGCTCGGCGCCAGGCGCCCAACCGGAAGCATGTCACTGACCCGGCGCGGGGCAGGTGCAGCTCGAGACGCGGCGCTCGGAATCGGAAACCACGCGCTTGGCGTGCGTGCAATGCGCGCCGCCATCGCCGTCGAGCCGGCACACCGCGCTCGCCGCGCGCGTGAGCGAGGCGAACGCGCGGCAAGCATTTTCACATTGCGCGCTCGGCCCGGACGTCGCAGGCGCGGCGGCCCCGGCGGCGCTGGGAGCGCGCTTGGACTCTTTCTTCTCGGCTCGATC
>Ga0068855_100007948_pt1 | contig 12817 bp, 17 predicted proteins | sample KBSCornC52_FD_66592 | JGI IMG/M metagenome (GOLD analysis project Ga0068855, IMG submission 66592) | Corn rhizosphere microbial communities from Kellogg Biological Station, Michigan, USA - KBS Corn C5-2 | ecosystem: Host-associated > Plants > Roots > Rhizosphere > Soil ...
TTGGATGGATCTGGTTTGGTCTTTTTCAGGATTTGGATGGATCTGGTCTTGGTTTTTCAGGAACTGGTTTTTTGGATTTTCAAGGATTCTGGTGCTTGGTTCTCTTCGGAGTTGGATATCGGTTTTTCAGGAACTGGATCGTTTTCGTTTGCTGATACAAAGATTAAAAAGATAAGGGGGGATCGGAAACTTATTCGACAAAGGATCGATTTAGCCCGACGAAAGTCAATATTGCCCGACGAACGTCAAAATGAGGCTTTTGGACAGGTTTTATGATGGGTCCTGGGTTGGATTTGGGGCCGACGAATTGGTTTTCGACCTATGCGCCGGGTCGCAGGCCCGTGGGGAGTAATAGTATAAAAAGCAAAGCCGCCACGGCTCGCGTGGCGGCAATTTTTTTGTCAGGGGCCAATCGTTCAGGCTTCTACGGGGAAATTGGATTCATTGGACGGATTTCACTTTTCCCGGGTCTTGCCCTGGCTTAGACTTTCATCGGATGTACGGATTTTAAACGGGCTCAGGATTAAATGGGTCTGGTTTTTCAGTGGATGGATCGTCGGTTTTTCAAGGTTCTTTGGATCGTTTGGTTTTTTCAAAGGTTCTCGGATCATTGGTTTTTTCAAGGTCATTAGGTCATTCGGACATTTGGTCTTTCAGGGTTGGACGTTGGCTTTTAGTTCGCGGGCATTATGTCTTTTTTAAGGAGCTCATGAATGCTGGCGCATTTCGGGATGTTGGATGTTTGTTTTAGGATATCGATCGGGTTCTTCTTTTAGGATTTTAGGATTTGGTTTTTCGGATCGGATTGTTTTCGTTTGCTGGTACAAAGATGGAAAGGAATGGACGGGATTTGAAACTTTTTCGATAAAGGAATTGTTTTGCCCGACGAAAGTAAAATTTGCCCGACGAAAGGAAATTTGGCGGCCGGAAATGAGGCGGCGAGCTAGAGGATATTCAGCTTCGCGGCGACCTCGTCACGGTGTCCTTTACCGATAGGTATCTGATTGCCAAGTAAATAGATGGTATTGCCGCGGATATCGTCGATCTTTGTGATATTGACGATGTAGGAACGATGGACCTTGAGGAAGTTGGGTCCGATGAGCTTCTCTTCCATATTCTTCAAGGTGCTGTAGGTAATATAGTTCCTGGCGGGCGTTACAAATTTCACATAGTCGCGCATGCTTTCAAGAAAGAGGATATCGTCTTTTTTCAGCTTGATCAGTTTGTCCTCCGCCTTGATGAACAGGAAATCGGTATCGGTGGAAGGGGCGGATACAGGAGGAGCGACCGCGGAGGCTTGCACTGCAGCAGATTTTAACTGCAGCTTTTGGATGGATTCCTGGAAACGCTTGAAGGTAAACGGCTTTTTCAGGTAGTCGTCCACATGATATTGAAAGGCATTAAAAGCGTATTCGGTCTTGGAGGTCGTGAGGATGATCATCGGGGAATAAGTGAGGCGGTCCAGCAGATCGAAACCGTTGGCGCCCGGCATTTCTATGTCCAGGAAGAGCAGATCCACCTTTTCCCGGTCAAGGTATTCGAGGGCATCTGATACATTCAGGAAATGCCCTTTCACTTCGACCAGGTCGGATTTTTCACAGAATTTGCGTAGAAAATCCGCGGCAATCTGGATATCTTCAACTATAATACAAGAAAGCTTCATCCGAAAACATATAATCCGAATAACGGTTAACTATCCATTCGCCTCGTTATACTCCCTTAACCTGTTGTATTCCTTTTCTATTACGCGTTGTGCCTTTTCTTTTCTTTCAGTCAGGAGGCGATAGTCATCCCGCAAATCGTCCATCCTATTAACGGAACAATTGTTCTCGAATTGTTGACACAGCTCCTGAAGATCCGTAAAGCCGACATATCCGAACAAAGTTTTGCAAGTGTGGACACAGGTTCCCAAAACGGGAAGATTTTCATTTTCGAAAGCGTTGTCCACGCGTTGCCAATATACAGGCAGGTCTCTCAGGAAATCCTCGAACACCGTTTCTGCGTATATAGTGTCACCGTCGAACAGTTCGGCTAGAAACGCGGAATTGAGGCATTCATCAAAAACAAATCCTGACCGGATATTTGGCATGGGTGCTGCAATTTTTTGGTTGGCATGTCGTTTAAATAAAATACTCCCCGCGGAGGGGAATTACGGACCTTATCAGACGGGAAAAACACCCGTTTATTGTTTAAAAATCCAGATTGTTATGAAAATATCGAGACCCCTTCTTTTGATCCTGGTCACCGTAGGGATGGTAGCCGTATCTTCCTCTTCTGCGTATTGTCAGGCGCAGTGTAATCTTCTTCAGGCGAACAATGCTTCCAATGTCATGCACGCGTCCAATATGAATTATTGGTTCGGTATGATGGAATTGCCCTTTTTGTTCATTGCTGTATTCTTTGCTTTTCTGACGGCCTATGCATTGCGTGGGGGCCGCTTTGGAAAGGGAATGACGTTCATGGCCTGGGGTTTCCTCGTGATGGCTGTCGGTCATCTGCACATGCAGGTCGAACACTATTACGGTATTAATATCCTGAAATCCCTGTTAGGATCGCTCAGTGGTTCCATAGCCTGGTTTGGTGCGCTGATCCTGACCTGGGGCTTATCCGGTCTGGGTTTCTGGTCCATCTATAAGGCCAGCAGGGGAGCGTAGGATGGATATCGGATTAATCGTTTGCTAATTCGGGCATACCCATGCTAAAACAACTACTGAAGGGTAGGAGTAAAACACCCGTCAACCGTCGAACGGGTGAACAATCCGCTCTTTACATAGCGCTTTTTGAATTCCTTATAAGCATCATCTCGATACCGGCCAATGCCGAGCAGCTGATACAGCTGGGGCATAAGGCTGCCGGAAAGAGCGCCGACGAAGTTTTTCACACCTACCTGTTGTTCGAGAAATACCTCACTTCCTTCGAGCAGATGGAACAGCATACGAGGAAATCGTTGCGCGAAAGGATCCGGCAGCGTTTCCCGGCGTTACTCAGGGAGGGCTCCATCTTCAACATCCTTTTCGTTTCCGAGTTCGAGCAAAAGAACACGCTTGCCATTCAATTCCTTCATAGTTTTCTGGTCGCCCTGCGGGATAAGTTCGGACGCGCCGGGGACGGTTATTTCGAGAAGAAGGTCGCGGAGCTGGCGGCCCTGGAAACCCGGCGACGGGACCCGGATATTTTCCGCAACCTGCAATTCCTGAGCTTCGACGTATTCCACTTTATCAGCAACAATTATGGCGAGACGCTGGCGGGAAAGATCTTCGAAAAAAGCTACGATGCCTTTTCCGGCAAATACAAAGAGCTGGAGTTCTTCCCCTACATGGTGACGCTGGTACCCAAAGAAATAGTCGACCGGGAGCACCTGGGCATCTTCACTCAAGCGCAAATAGAACAGATCTTCCTGGAAAAGCTGGCCGAATCCGAGCAGCTGAATATAGCCCTAGACCAGAAAATAAAGGAGAACGAACGAACGCAGCGGTTGTTGCGAAAGAATGAGGTCATGCTGAGCGGTGTGATCTCTTCGGCCCTCGATGCCATCGTCATTACCGGCCAGAACGGACATATCATCCATTGGAACGCGGCGGCCACGGAGATCTTCGGATATGCCGAAAGGGAGGTGAAGGGACAGACCCTGATGGAGACGATCCTCCCGGCGTCATCCGGCCAGCAGCAGTTCGGCGGTTTCCAGGGATTCCTTGAAAGCGAAGGCGCATCCATCATCAACCAGCGGCTCGAGCTGACCGCGGTCAGGAAGAACAGAGAAGCATTTCCCATAGAACTAACGGTTACGGCCATCGAGGATGAGAGCGAATCCTATTACAGCGCTTTCATCCGTGACATTTCCAGCCGAAAGCAGCGCGAACTGGAGCTGGTGCAGATGAAAGAAAAAGCGGAGCAAGCCGCCAAGGCGAAATCTCAGTTCCTCAGCGTCATGAGCCATGAATTGCGGACGCCGCTGAATGCCGTCATTGGTATTACGCATCTCTTGCTGCAAAGTCAACCCCGCGAAGACCAGCAGGAAGACCTCCGGACGCTGCAATTCTCCGGCGAGAGCCTCCTGCACATCATCAACGATATCCTCGATTTCACGAAGCTGGATTCGGGTAAGATCGAGCTTTCCTCGATCGATTTCAACCTGCGCGATCTTACCCAGAGCCTTTATCAGTCGTTCAGTTTCAAAGCTAAAGAGAAGAGCATCGTTTTCGATGTCGAATACGATGAGCGGATGCCTTTTTTCGTGAAAGGCGACAGTTTCCGGCTTTCCCAGGTGCTGAACAACCTGATCAGCAATGCCATCAAGTTCACCCGGGAAGGATTTGTGAAATTGAAAGTGGAGATGATCGAGCGGCAGGGTGCATCCTACGTGACACGTTTTTCGGTGGTCGATTCGGGCATCGGTATCCCGGAAGAAAAGCAGGAGAAGATCTTCGAACAATTCACACAAGCCGATAGCGATACGACGAGATTGTATGGCGGGACGGGGCTTGGACTGTCGATATCCGGGCGCCTGGTGGAGCTGATGGGCAGCTCGATCCTCGTGTCGAGCACGCCGGGGAAAGGGTCGGATTTCCATTTCACCCTGCTGCTGCAGCATGGCAACAAGACCGATCCGGCATCGGTAACCGCGAAAGTGGTGCCGAAGGGCAACGAGCAGTTCAAGAACAAAATGATCCTGCTGGCGGAGGACAATGTCTTCAATGCCAATATCGCCCGACGCTTCATCACCGGTTGGGGGGCCCAGCTGGAGATCGTGGTGGACGGCCGTCAGGCGCTGGAGTTCGTCTCGCGGAGGAAATATGACCTTATCCTGATGGATGTGCAAATGCCCGTGCTCGACGGGTTCGCCTGTACGCGGAAGATCAGGAAACATTTTAAAGATGTGCCTATTATCGCCATAACCGCTTCCCCGAAAAACGAGATCATCCACGAGATCATGTCCTGCGGGATGAACGATTTTGTCAGCAAGCCCTTTAAACCCAATGAGCTTAGAACGAAGTTGCTGGAATGGTTGTAGATTTGGGTAAAACCTTCTGCCATGAGCCGGAAATTCTTTTTATTGTCTGTGGTAGCCTGTTCCTGTGCCTGTTCCCCGCGTCCCTCGCGCGAGATCCTGGCCCGTTACCCGAACGGGAGGGCCGAAAAGGTGATCGACCACGCAGATTCGGGGCGGTATTATGAAAGAGTATTGTATGAGAATGGCTTGTTGAAAAATGAGAAGCAATTCGTCGACGGGAAACAGGATGGTATGGAAACCCAATATAACGATGAGGATGGAGGCAAGACGGCCGAGATGCACTTTGAGGATGGGAAAAGAAATGGGATCACCCACGAATTCTATCACAATGGCCGGGTGGCGTTCGAGGGCAACTGCGTGGATGGGAAATTCGAAGGGTTATCCACCTGGTATTACCCGAGCGGCAGGGTTAAGGAGTCTGGCTATCGGCACCTGGACAAAGATACCGGACAATGGAATTATTACGACACGTCTGGTGCGCTGATGAAGAGCGTACAGTTTAGCCGCTAGCCGCTGCGCGGACCTAGTTCGATCACCTCACAATCGCGCATATCCGACCCATCGATGGTAAAACGAACGAGCGTACGGACGCTGTGCCATCCCTGTCTGCCCGCTGCGCCGGGATTCATGTGGAGACAATGCAGCCTTTCGTCATAGATGATCCTGAGGATATGGGAATGCCCGCAGATGAACAGCTGCGGTGTGTCGGTATCCAGCTCTGTTTTTACGGCAGTGTTGTATCGTGGCGGATAGCCGCCTATGTGCGTCATGAAGACCTTCACTCCCTCGGAATGCCAGCGCAGCTTTTCCGGATAGACGCCCCGGATATCCGCCCCATCGATATTGCCGTATACGCCGCGCAATGGTTTAAAAGCGGCCAGCCGTTCGGCAAGCGGCCTGGCCCCGAAATCTCCTGCGTGCCAGATCTCGTCACAATGTTCGAAATGCCGGAAAACGGATTCGTCCAGGAAATGATGGGTGTCGGATAACAGGCCGATCTTCAGCATGGGGGTAAAGGTAATATTTATTAATTTTGGTGAACGATCAGCTATGCCGCATTACCATTCGCTGGGGACCATTCCCCACAAACGACATACTCAGTTCCGCCGGACGGACGGCACTCTTTATTCGGAACAGTTGTTTTCTACCGAGGGTTTTTCCAATGACTATTCGCTGTTGTACCATATCCACCCGCCCACGGAGATCATCGCGACGGATGCTCCCTATGAAGCACAACCGCGGATCGCCGAGGATAAGATGTTGAAACATCGCAGCTTCGAGGGGTTCAAGGTCAAACCGGAGGACGACTGGATAAAAAGCCACCGGTCCGTGTTGGTCAACAACGACGTTCACATTATCCTGGCAGCGCCAAAGCGGGGCTCGGAAGGCTACTTCTGTAAAAATGCCGATGCCGATGAGCTTGTTTTCATCCACCAGGGCAACGGAACCCTCAGGACCATGTATGGCGATCTGTCTTTCGGCTATGGCGATTACCTGGTGATCCCCCGCGGGACCATCTACCAGATCAGCTTCGATCAGGAAGATAACCGGATCTTTATGGTGGAGAGCTTCAGCCCGATCCGTTATCCCAAAAAATACCTTAGCCCTTATGGTCAGCTGCTGGAGCATTCTCCCTATTGCGAAAGGGATATCCGAGGACCGGCGGACCTGAACCCGCGGGATGAGAAGGGCGACTTCCTTATCTACACCAAAAAAGCAGGCAGGGTATATGGCATTCATTACGGCCATCATCCCTTCGACGTGGTCGGATGGGACGGTTGTTGTTATCCGTTCGCTTTTAGCATCCACGACTTCGAGCCGATCACGGGTCGGGTGCACCAGCCGCCTCCGGTGCATCAGACATTCGAAGGACGCAACTTCGTGGTGTGTTCCTTCGTCCCCCGCCTGTTCGATTATCATCCGATGTCCATACCCGCTCCATATAATCACAGTAATATCGATAGCGATGAGCTTTTGTATTATGTGGATGGCGATTTCATGAGCAGGAAGAATGTAACGCGCGGCATGATCACGCTTCATCCCGGAGGTATCCCTCACGGACCGCATCCCGGGGCCGTGCAGCGCAGCATCGGCGCAAAAGAAACAAAAGAGCTGGCCGTCATGGTCGACACGTTCCATCCCCTGATGCTGACAGTCGACGCGCTGGAGATCGAAAATCCCGGTTATACGATGAGTTGGGCGGAATAGATGGCGTATATTAGGGGATGAAACCGAGCCTCGGCGAGGTTCCATTCGGCCATTGAAAAGACATTATTGACGAATGAAATATGCAAAACTAACTGTCGCCGCCGCCGCCGTCCTGTTTTCGTGCCGCGGCAAACAGCAGGCAGACCTCATTGTTTTTCATGCAAAGATCTATACGGTCGACACCTCATTCGACACCGTACAGGCGATGGCGGTCAGGGAAGGGCGCATACTGGCAACAGGTTCCGATGACGACATTCTAGGGAAATATTCGGCGCCTGTGATGACCGACGAGGGCGGCAAATACGTTTATCCCGGATTTATCGACGCTCATTCGCATTTTGTAGGCTATGGCGAGTCGCTTTTCATGGCGGATCTTTTCGGCAGTAGGAGTACAGAGGAGATGGTGCAGCGCGTAAAGCAGTTCGCCGATGCGCATCCGGGGATGGTGTGGATACGGGGACGCGGATGGGATCAGAATAAATTCCCCGGCAAGGGTTTTCCGGACAACACGTTGTTGAATCAGCTCTTTCCCGCGACCCCCGTGGTCCTGGGAAGGGTGGATGGTCATGCGTTGCTGGCAAACGCGAAAGCCCTGGAACTGGCGGGTGTACATCCCGATCAGCAGATCGAGGGAGGCGTGATCGAAACGAAGAGGGGGCGATTGACCGGGATCATGGTGGACAATGCGATGCGGCTGGTCTACCGGCAGGCGCCCAACCCATCCGCGGCGGAATTCTTACAAAGGGTAGATGCCGCACAGCAGAAATGTTTCGCGCAGGGGTTGACTACTGTCGCAGATTGCGGGCTGGACAGGGCGGCCATCGAGGCGCTCGACTCGTTGCAGAAGGCGGGTAAGCTGAAGATGCGGGTCTATGCAATGGTGAGTGACCGGAAAGACGATCTGGATTATTTTATTCCGAAGGGGCCGTACCAAACGGACCTCCTGTATGTGAAAGCGGTAAAAGCTTATGCCGACGGGGCGCTTGGCAGTTGGGGCGCCTGTCTGCTGGCGCCATACAGCGACCGGCGGGGATGGGTTGGGAAACTTCTGAACGAACCCTCGCATTACGATTCTCTGGCCGCGCGGCTGGCGCCGACCGATTGGCAGCTGTGTACGCATGCCATTGGAGATTCCGGGAACAGGATGATCCTGAAGGTGTACAATAAGTATTTAAAAGGAAAGAATGACAAGCGCTGGCGGGTGGAACATGCGCAGGTGATCAACGACCAGGATTTCGATCTTTTTGGCCGTGGATCCATCATTCCCTCTGTACAGCCCACTCATGCGACCAGCGACATGTATTGGGCGGGCGACCGGCTGGGACCCGTGCGGCTGAAAGGGGCCTATGCCAACAAGCGGTTGCTGCAGCAGAATGGCTGGCTGCCGCTGGGGACGGACTTTCCGGTGGAAGATATCAGTCCGTTCAAGACTTTTCTCGCCGCGGTGTTCCGGGTCGATGCAAAGGGCTATCCCGCCGGCGGGTTTCAGCCGGAGAATGCGTTGACCAGGGAAGAAGCCATCAGGGGGATGACGATCTGGGCGGCCAGGGCCGATTTTTGGGAGAAAGAGATCGGCAGTCTCGAAGCCGGTAAGAAGGCGGATTTCGTAGTGCTGGATCAGGATCTGATGGAAGTACCTGCAGGGGGCGTGCTCAGTGTGAAACCGCTGGCGACGTATTCATCCGGGGTGAAAGTGTTTGCCCTCCCGTAACTTTGCTGTTTAAAAAGACTTTTATGGAATACAGAGAACTCGGCCAGTCGGGTATCAAGGCCTCTGCGATCACGTTCGGCGCCTGGGCGATCGGCGGTTGGTTGTGGGGAGGCAGTGACCGTAAAGACGCCGTCGCCGCTATCAAGGCCTCCTATGACGAAGGAGTGACATCGATAGATACTGCCGCGGTTTATGGAATGGGGTTGAGCGAAGAGATCGTCGGAGAGGCGTTGCAGGGCATCGCCAGAGAGAAAGTGCAGATCATGACGAAGTTCGGCATGCGATGGAATATGACGCGCGGCGATTTTGCATTCAGGAGCCAGGACAATGCGGGGGTTCCATTGGACATCTATAAGTACGGCGGCAAGGAAAGTGTGATAAAAGAGTGTGAGGACAGTCTCCGGCGTTTGAGAACAGACTATATCGACCTGTATCAGCAGCATTGGCCGGATGTCACCACGCCTATTTCGGAAACGATGGAGGCGTTGGCTCAACTGATCCAGGATGGGAAGATCAGGGCGGCCGGTGTCTGCAATTATGATACGGCGCAGATGAAGGATGCGGAAAAAACGATCCGGCTGGCATCGGACCAGGTGCCCTATAGCATGGTGCGACGTGAAATAGAAGACGAGCTGGTGCCGTATTGCATCGGCCATCGCAAGGCAATCCTGGCATATAGTCCGCTGCAACGCGGCTTGTTGACGGGAAAGATCCGCCCCGGTCATCGTTTTAGTGAGGGGGATAACAGGGGCGACAGCAAGTATTATAAGGGAGACAATCTGACGCGGATCAACGCCTTCCTCGACGAGCTAAGACCCATGGCCGACGAGAGGGATGCGAGTCTTACGCAGCTGGTCATTCGGTGGACGCTCCAGCGACCAGGCATTACCATTGCACTAGTGGGGGCGAGGGATGCCCGGCAGGCGGTCGAAAATGCGCGGGCCATACGGATAGACCTCTCGGCCGGGGAGATGGCTTTTATAGACGAAAAGCTGGCCGAGCTGCAGGGTGCGCTTGTGATTTAGCTTGAAATCCCGTAAATTCGGAAGTAACAAACTAAAATGAAGTCGTATGATCCCATTTCATGAATTGAGAATCGGAGATATTGTACTGATCGAGTATGATGGCCGGCGGACGGAGGGCGAAGTGACCGACAAGGCTGATGCAGACAGACTTGTCTGTATAGACAATGAAGTACAGGAATTTTGGTACGGTCCTGAGGATTTGTACCCTATCCCATTGGATGAGAATCAGTTATTGAAATTTGAGTTCGAAAAGCAAGTGCAGGCCGATGGGTCTGTCAAATATCTGCGCGGCCCTTTCCGGATCTTGCTGCCCCTGAAGGACAGTTTTGCCCATTTCGAGATGTGGTACAGGGAAGACAGGCGTCATATCACGGAGCACATTAGCGTGCATCAGTTGCAGAATTACTACCATCAGATGACCAAGGTGGACCTGGTGAGGGGTGTTAAGGCGCACTGAGGAATTGGCCCGGACGGACGGGCAGCTCATCGTTTATATAATATAATTAAGCAATGTGTTCGGCCGAAATCTCACTTTCGGGCCTGATTTATAGCTATTTTTTGCCGCAAATCTAAATTATTCCTATCTTTGCGCTCCCAAAAACTGTATGGCGAAACAAGCACTCATTAAACAAGATGGTATCATTCTGGAAGCTTTGTCCAATGCTATGTTTAAAGTAAAGCTGGAAAACGGCCACGAAATTCTGGCAACCATCTCAGGGAAAATGAGGATGAATTATATAAGGATCCTGCCGGGCGACAAGGTAGGAGTGGAAATGAGCCCATATGATCTGACGAGAGGTCGGATTATATTTAGGTATAAATGAGTAGTAGGGACGGGCGAATACGGCGAGGATTATAAATAAACGATAATCATGACACGAGGCGAAGCCGACTGCATGATACCAATAAAAAATCAAATAACTCATCATGAAAGTTCGTGCATCGATCAAGAAACGTAGCGCCGATTGTAAGATCGTGAGGAGAAAGGGGAAGCTGTATGTCATCAACAAGAAGAACCCTCGTTTCAAACAGAGACAAGGTTAAACGCAGAAAAATTTAAAATAAGAATATGGCTCGTATTGCCGGTGTAGACTTACCAAAAAATAAAAGAGGAGAGATCGGGTTGACCTATATCTTCGGTATCGGTCGTTCGACCGCTCAGTATATCCTGACCAAGGCTGGTATAAATTTCGACAAGAAGGTGCATCAGTGGGATGACAATGAGCTGAATGCCATCCGTAATATCATTACGAATGAGTTCAAGGTCGAGGGTGCGCTTCGTTCGGAAGTACAGATGAATATCAAGCGTCTGCTGGATATCGCCTGTTACCGCGGGTTGCGTCACCGTAAGGGTCTGCCCGTTCGCGGCCAGCGTACCCGGACGAACAGCCGTACGAGGAAAGGAAAACGTAAGACGGTCGCCGGCAAGAAGAAGGTGGCTAAGAAATAATTGAATTTGCACGGGGCGGGCCTTGGGTCCGCTTCTTTGTGGATCGGCTGCGGATGCGGGTGCGCGCGGAGGGCTGATCCGGTCCTGGTTAACGGGATGGATTTAAAAAATGGGCCGATGGCCCGCAAAAGACTACCTCACCAGAGTATGGCAAAAGCACAAGTAACCAGCGCGAAGGCCGCTGCGAAGAAAAGGATCGTAAAAGTAGATGTCTATGGCGACGCACACATCGTTGCCAGCTTCAACAACATCATCATTAGTCTTACCAACAAAAATGGCCAGGTCATCTCCTGGAGCAGTGCCGGTAAGATGGGTTTCAAGGGTTCCAAGAAGAATACGCCTTATGCAGCCCAGATGGCTTCCGCCGATGCCGCTAAGGCAGCTGTGGATGCCGGTTTGAAGAAAGTGGATGTATATGTGAAGGGTCCCGGTTCCGGTCGTGAGAGTGCGATCCGCTCGCTGTCGAACAATGGCATCGAGATCGTGATGATCAAGGACGTGACGCCGCAGCCGCACAATGGTTGTCGCCCACCCAAGAAACGCAGGGTATAATAGTTGACGAACCTCCGCAGGGGTGTCGTTCATATATTTAAAAGCCGGGTAAGATTCAGTTTTAAGATTTTTTCATAATCTTATCCGGGAACTAAAAAATCTAACAAAGAACATTATGGCACGTTACACCGGTCCAAAGACCCGCATTTCCCGTATTTTCGGCGAGCCTATTCTAGGCAACGGCAAATATTTAACCAAGAACAGCAATCCTCCCGGCCAGCATGGCGGCACCAAGAAGCGCAAGGCGCCGGGAGAGTACGCTTTGCAGTTGCGCGAAAAGCAAAAGGCAAAATATACTTATGGCGTTCTAGAACGTCAGTTCCGCAAGACCTTCGAAGAAGCGGTCCGTCGCAAGGGCGTTACCGGTGAGAACCTGATCCGGCTGCTCGAAGCGAGACTCGACAATACGATATTCCGATTGGGCATTGCTCCTTCACGTCCTGCCGCCAGACAGCTGGTAACGCACAAGCATGTCACCGTCAACGGCGAGGTCGTGAACATCCCTTCTTTCGAATTGCGGCCGGGTGACGTCATTAGCCTAAAGGAAACGACGAGATCGAACACGGGCATTACGAGTCAGATCCGCGGAAAGAATGCGAAATTCAACTGGCTCGACTGGTCAGAAGCCGAGTTCAAGGGTACATTCATCGCCTACCCCGAGCGCGAGAGCGTGCCGGAGAACATTAAGGAGCAATTGATTGTTGAATTGTATTCGAAATAATCTAAATTTAAATATGGCCATTTTAAATTTCCAGAAACCAGACAAGATCATTCTTCAAAAGGCGACCGATTTTGAAGCTCAATTCGAATTTCGCCCTTTAGAGCCGGGTTATGGTGTCACCATCGGGAATGCCCTTCGC
>Ga0068855_100007949_pt1 | contig 12814 bp, 11 predicted proteins | sample KBSCornC52_FD_66592 | JGI IMG/M metagenome (GOLD analysis project Ga0068855, IMG submission 66592) | Corn rhizosphere microbial communities from Kellogg Biological Station, Michigan, USA - KBS Corn C5-2 | ecosystem: Host-associated > Plants > Roots > Rhizosphere > Soil ...
CACTCCATCCTGGTCCTGGTGCGCCACGGCCAAAGCGTTTTTCCATTGGCCAGGGCGACGTTTCGCATTGGAGTCGTCCTCCATGGCGTGGCGATCGTCGAAAGGCTCATGTTCGTCAATGGATTAAAGGGGGAGTTAGCCGGGGGGTATCAGACTCTGAGCGTGTGCGCCTTCCTGATCGCCGTGGTTTTCCTGATGGTGGAATGGCGATACCGCTTCTCGGGACTTTCCGTGGTACTGTTTCCCCTGGTGTTCGGCATGACGCTGGTATCGGCCATGGAGCGCACGCCAGGACCCGGCGCCAACGAGCCGATGGGCCAGATCTGGTTGGGTGTTCACATTCTCCTAGTATTAGCGGGATACGCGGCGTTGCTGCTTACCGCAGTTGCTGCCTTTGCCTACCTGATCCAGGAGCGGAGGCTCAAGCGGAAACAGGCGAGCTCGCTCCTCGAACGGCTGCCGCCGCTGGCGACGCTCGATAACCTGATCAGCAAGTCGCTGGGTACGGGCTTCGCGCTTCTGACGCTCGGCTTGGTATTCGGCATCATGTGGGCCGAGATCTATTCGCCTGGCACCAGTTGGATCGGCGATGCCCGCATCGGCTTGTCACTGGTCACCTGGGCGCTGCTTCTCGTCACTATGATTCTGCGCTCCTCCGCGGGGTGGCGCGGACGTAAGGCGGCGGTGATGGCGCTGGCTGTGCTCGGATGCTCAGCATTGACCTGGGCCGCGCACGCGGGGTTGAGGTCCACCCTCTTCTTCCCATGAAACTGCTCCTCACCGGTCTGAACCATCGCACCGCGCCTGTGGAGGTACGCGAGCGCCTGGCATTTGAGGACAAGGCGCTCCCGCAAGCTTTGGACGATCTCAAGCGCTGCCCCGGATTGCTCGAAGGTATGATTCTTTCCACCTGCAATCGCGTGGAGGTCGCGGTCACGGCTGACGAGCAGGCCGATGTCGAATCGGCGGTTGAAGGCTTTCTAGCCGACTCCAGACATGTCGAGCGCGCCTGGGTGACTCCGTATCTCTACCGCTTCGACGGGCCGGAGGCGATACGCCATCTGTTCCGCGTGGCTTCGAGCTTGGATTCGATGGTGGTGGGCGAGCCTCAGATTTTGGGACAAATGAAATCCGCCTATGCGCTGGCTCGCGAACACGGCGCCGTGGGAGGCTTCCTGGGCCAGGTGATCGACCGGGCGCTTAGCGTCGCCAAGCGGGTTCGCTCCGAGACCGACATTGGAGAGAGCGCCGTCTCGGTGAGTTACGCCGCCGTGGAACTCGCGCGCGAGATCTTCGGCAAGCTGCAAGGCAAGAAGGTCCTGGTGGTCGGCGCCGGGAAGATGGCTGAAAGTGCGGCGAGGCACCTGTGGCGAGCCGGCGTGTCCGAAATCCTGGTGACCAATCGCACCCGCGAACGCGCCGTGGCGATGGCGGAAGAAGTGGGCGGCCGCGTCATCGACTATGAATACTTCGAGGACGCCGTGCCGGAAGTGGATATCGTGCTGGCATCGAGCGGAGCGCCACATTTCATCCTGAACCCCGATCAGATGCGTTCCGCGATGAGCAAGCGGCGCAACCGGCCGATGTTTCTGATCGACATCGCCGTGCCCCGCAATATCGACCCGGCGGTAAACAAGCTGGAGAGTGTATTCCTGTACGACATCGACGACCTGGGTAAAGTGGTCGACGACAATCTGAAGGGCCGGATTGAGACCGCAAAGGACGCCGAAGAGATCGTGCGGGAAGAAGTCGAGCGCATGGTGGTGCGGCTGAAAACTCGCGGCATGACGCCCGCGATCGTCGGCGTTCATGAAGAGCTGGAGAATTGGCGTAAGGGCGAAATCGAACGTTGGCGTCCCAAGCTGGGCGCGCTCACGCCGCAGCAGGAAGACGCGATCAACGCCATGATGCGCGGCTACATGAACAAGGTGGCCCACCGGATCATTTCGCAGCTGAAGAATCGCACGGGGGACGAGTGATCGTCATCGGCTCGCGCGGGTCCAAGCTGGCCCTGTGGCAGGCGGAGCATATCGCTGAAGCGCTCAAAGCGCTCCATACGGAAGCGCGCATCGAGATCATCAAAACCAGCGGCGACAAGATTCAGGACGTCCCTCTATCTCAGGTCGGTGGAAAAGCTTTGTTCACCAAGGAAATCGATGAAGCGCTGTTAAGTGGCTCGATAGACCTGGCGGTGCACAGCATGAAGGACGTCCCGACCGGCCTTCCGGCAGGGTTAACCATCGCCGCGATTCCGGAACGCGAGGAGCCGCGCGATGCGCTGATCGGATGCTCTCTGGCGGAGTTGAAAGAGGGGACAAGAATCGGCACCAGTTCCCTAAGGCGGCAGGCTCAATTGCTGGCATATCGCCCGGACCTGAACATCGAGATGTTGCGAGGGAATGTCGACACGCGTCTCCGCAAACTCGACGAAGGGCAATATGACGCCATCGTTCTGGCGGCTGCGGGCTTGCGCCGCTTAGGCTGGCAGGATCGCATCCGCGAGCTGATTCCGGTCGAGATCATGTGCCCGGCTGTCGGACAGGGCGCTCTGGCGATTGAAACGCGCGACGACAGAGGCGCCGCCTATGAGCTGGTTCGCAAGCTGGACCATGCCGATACTCGCATCGCCGTCACAGCCGAACGCGCGATGCTCGAGAAACTCGGGGGCGGCTGCCAGGTGCCCATCGGCGGTTACGCGTTCCTCGATAAGGGCGTGATCCAGATGCGCGCAATCGTGGCATCGCCGGATGGGAAGCGCCTCATACGCGCGGAACTATCCGGTGTGGATCCTTTGAGAACCGGGGCGTCGCTGGGGCGAAACCTTTTGGAGAAGGGCGCGGAGGAGATTCTCGAAGCCCTCGCATGAGCGCACAGCGCGGGACGCACACCTTGGAAATGTTCAAACGAGATTGCGACCCGCTGCGTTGTGCGCGACAAATGAGAAGAGCATGAAGGTCTACCTGGTCGGCGCGGGACCCGGCGATCCGGGGCTGATTACCGTCAAGGGCAAGAAGATCCTGGAACGTGCCGACGCGGTCCTGTATGACAACCTTGCCAGCGAACGCTTGCTGGAACATGCTCCGCCTCGCGCCGAACGGATTTACGTCGGGAAAAAGCGCGCGCAGCATGAGATGTCGCAGGAGGAGATTTCGGCGGTGATGATCGACCGCGCGCGCCGCGGCTGGACCGTCGTGCGGCTAAAAGGCGGCGATCCGTTCATCTTTGGGCGGGGCGGGGAAGAGATGGAAGCGCTGGCGGCCGCGGGCATCCCCTTCGAGATCGTGCCGGGCGTGACCACGCCACTGGGTCTGGCCGCCTACACCGGGGTACCGTTGACGCATCGCCAGCACACGTCGGCCGTCACGTTCGTCACCGGTCACAACGTGGAGGCGATTGACTGGGGCAAAATCGGCTCGGCCGAAACCGTAGTCCTGTTCATGGGGCTGGTGAACTTTGCGGCCATCGCGCGCGAGATGATCGCACGGGGGCGATCCGCCAAAACGCCCGCCATGGTCGTGCGCTGGGCTACACGGCCGGATCAGGAGACGCTGGTGGGTACGCTGGAGAGTCTCCCCGACAAGATTGCGAAGGCCAACTTGCGGCCGCCGGCGACCATCGTCATCGGTGAAGTGGTCGCGCTGCGCGAGCGCTTCAACTGGTTCGAGAAGCTGCCTTTGTTTGGGCAGCGCATCGTCGTGACGCGCGACCGGAGGCAGGCGGCTGAATTGGCAGAGCCTTTAGAAGAACTGGGCGCCGAGGTCTTGCTGCTGCCGGTGATCGAGATCATCGCTCCACTTGACCCGGGTCCGCTTGAACGCGCCATCGCATGCCTGGACACGTATGACTGGTTGATCTTCACCAGCGCCAACGGTGTCCGCGCATTTGTGGAGAGGTTAAGGGACATACGATCTCTGCGGGCGAAAGTTTGTGCGATCGGTCCGGCGACGGCGGCCGCAGTCGAAGCTCTGCATATCAAGATCGACCGGATGCCGAAAGAGTATGTCGCCGAGAGCCTGCTGGAAGCGCTGGCGGCGGACGATCTGGCAGGCAAGCGCGTTCTATTGCCGCGTGCGGCCGTCGCGCGGGATCTGGTCCCGATCGAACTGACCCGCCGTGGTGCTGTCGTGGATGTGGTGGAAGCGTATCGCACGGTGCTTCCGGAGCAGGCGGCCACCCATGCGCGCGAAGTGCTCGCGCGGAAGCCGCACTGGATCACCTTCACCAGCTCATCGACCATCAAGAATTTTGTAGCGCTTGCAGGCGGCGCGTCTCTCGCGGGAATCAAGATCGCATCGATTGGTCCGATCACGTCGGCCACGGCGCGGGAACTTGGGCTTAATGTCGCCGCCGAGGCCGATCCCCACACGGTTCCTGGACTCGTCACAGCAATCCAGAAGGCAATCCGGTCCTTTTTAGCTCTTTAACCTTCCCCGTGATACAGTGATGGTTTCGCCTCCGCATGTCCCTGCAGATTTTTCTTGAAGGCAAAATACTCGGCGTCGACGACTGCCTCCTGGCGCCCGCGTCGCAGGATCCGGACCAGATCTTCACCGGGCGATCCCATTGGATCAGCCTGTTGAGTGAAGTCTTGCCGCGCGCCCTGCTCGCCGAGCTGGGGCTCGCCAAGATCCTGATCGGATCGAGCGGAGCAAGTCAGTTCCTGTTGGTCCTTCCCGAGGAATCGCGCGGACCGGCCGAAGCGTTTCTACAGTCCGCGGCCAAAGAAATCGCCGCGTTGAGCACAGGGGTGCTCAAGCTGATTTGGAGCGTGACGGAGAACCTGGGCGACTGGAGCGACGTCCGGCGACGGTTAGACGAGCAACTCGACCGGGGGCGTCACGCGCCTGCGGGTGAAGGCGGTGCGGCGCTATTCGCCGCGGAGGTACCCGAACCCAATCCCGCGATCGATGAATATTTCCACGGACAGCTCGGTTTTTCGCTGCGTGATGCCGCGACTGTCGGTTGGTCGCCGGAGACGCCTGGTCGCATCCTGACGAGTGGGGGAAAATATTCCTGGCCATTGACGAATTCCACGGACGCGATCCCCTTCGCCCGTCACGCCGCGCCCAGCGACGATGGTAGCGAGCCTGCCTCGACCGCCGTACTCGCGGGACGAGCGACCGGTCTGCCGACGTGGGGCGTGCTCCGCGGCGACGTCGACAATTTCGCTATTCGTATCCATCGCGCCCAGAGCATTGAGGAGCACATCCAGCTTTCGGTGATGTACAAGCAGTTCTTCGCGGGCGAGCTGGAGGTGCTGTGCTCGATGCCCGAATTCTGGCGCAAGGTCACGGTGATCTACTCGGGCGGCGATGATTTCGCCGTCTATGGCGCCTGGGACGCCTTGATCGGGCTGGCCTCGGAACTCGAGCGTTTGTTCCGCCGGTTCGCCGAGCAAAACCTGAAGGATTTCGCGGGACCCGAGGGCAAGACGATCAGCATGGCTTTAGCAATGGCTCCCGCAGTGGACGCCTCGCTCGGCGCGGTATTTGAAGAGGCCGGCCAGCGCCTGGAAGCGGCAAAATCAGCAGACAAAGATTGCATCTGGCTGCTAGGCCGGACGCTTGAATGGAAGCAATTCGCCGAAGCCGCTACGCTCAAGGATTTTCTTGGCCGGATGGTGAGCGATTTCGGCTGCTCGCCGCAGTATCTCCGGGATCTCTGCGGGATCTACCGTGAGACGCAATCGAAAATGTCGAAGCGGCAAGCCCGGCGTATGGGTGGTGAGCGGCCCTGGCGGTATCACCGCCGTATCCGCCGGATTCTAAACTCATCGCGCGCACCTGGCCCGGAGCGTGGGGACTATCAAAAAGCCCGCACGGCTTTGATCGCCGATTTGATCGGGCGCAGCGCTGTTACGGTCAAGTTGCGACCGGCAGGCCGCGTGGCGCTAGAATGGGCGAGGTTGTCCGCGGAGGCGTAGGAAGGGATTTCAATGGAAGACGAGCAATCGCCGGTTACACAAGCACAAGTTACAACAACGGAGACTCCGCAGGAGCAGGCACAAGAGCCAACGCTCGCCCAAGCGCTCGAGATTGCCAAGGCTAAAGCGGAAGCCGAATCTGCTAAGCGCGACGCCGCTCATCAAGCGGCTCAGGCGAAACTGGGTGATCGTGAACCGCGTGGGCCTCGGGGGGATCGCCCGCCGAGAGGGCCCGGTGGCGACAATCGAGGCGGTGGCCCAGGCGGCCCGCGTCGCGAAGGACGTCCGGATCGAGGGCCCGGAGGTGGTCGTGAAGGTGGAGGACGTCCCGAAGGACGCCACGAAGGCCGACCCGGCGGTGGCGGAGGCCGTCCATTTGAAGGGTTCGCCGAAATCGAACTAGAGAAGCTGATTTCCGACAGCCTGTATCTGGACAACCAGGCCCATGCTGTAGTCGTCCGTATGCGCGATATGGACAGCGGCACCAAGAGCCAGTTGCGGCGTTTGTACAACGCTGTGCGGCGAGCGGTGCGGGCGCCCGAATCCGAGCGCCAGCATCAATTTGTAATGTTACGCGCGCGCTTGGCGTATACCATCGCGCGGCATTCGCTGCGCAGTCTGGATGCGCTCGAGCGCCTGCTGCTTCAAGTCACCCGCAGGAACGATGCGCGGGGATACGAGAGATTTAAAGACCTGTTCGAAGCCATCGTGGCTTATAACGAGTAAACGAGGACTATGAGCGCACATACCGCGCAAACGAAATTGAAGTTGGTCGGCAAGTTGATTCTGGCCGGCGAAGTACATTGTGAGACGGGTCTGCACATCGGCGCGGGCAAGGGGTCGCTTGAAATCGGCGGCGCCGACAATCCCGTGGTGAAGGATGCCTTCGGGCTGCCTTACATTCCCGGAAGCTCGCTGCGCGGCAAGCTGCGTTCGCTGCTCGAGAATTCGTTGGGTGTGACCGGACCAGGCGAGCTCGTGTATCTGTCCAAGCGCCGAGGCCAGGAAGTGCGCATCCATCAGAGCGATCGTCCGGATGACGAGATCTGCCTGCTGTTTGGCCGTAATCCGGGACGCATGGAGCGCGTACAAGGCGAGGCTCTGGAATCGAGCGCGGCGAGTCCTGCGCGTCTGGCCGTGTACGACGCGCCGCTCGATCCTGACAGCATCACGGCGCAGATGCGCGAGAATCTGGACGACGAAATCACCGAAGTGAAGAGCGAGAACGCCATCGACCGGATTACCTCGCAGGCGAATCCCCGGACGCTGGAACGTGTGCCCGCGGGCGCGCGCTTCAAGGTGCGCATGGTGCTCGACGTTCTGTGCGACGAGGACAAGGCTCTCGCGGCTCGCTTGTTCGAAGGACTGCGCCTGCTCGAAGATGACGCGTTGGGCGGCGGCGGATCCCGCGGTAGCGGCCGTGTTCGCTTCGCTAACCTCAAGCTGACGTGGCGAGGGCGTGGATTCTACTCCTCGGGCGCCGAGGAAGCCGAGTTGGCTTCTGGCGATTTGGGACAACTCCAGTCCGCAGTCAACGATTCTGCCTTCGCCGAAAAGCTTGCGGGTTAAGAATGTCATCTGGCCTGCTCATCCGCCTGCGGCCTCTAGGCCCTTGGCGCATCGGTCCCGATTCCGGAGATCGCGATCGTGTCGACCGCATCTATCACAGCGACTCGCTGTATTCGGCGGTCACGTCGGCCATGGGCCGGCTGGGGATGCTGGAGGACTGGCTGGAGGCCACGGCACGCTCGTCTGAGCCGGCCGTACGTTTCAGCTCGTGCTTTCCGTATCAGGGCAAGACGTTGCTGGTGGTGCCGCCTCGAAATTTGTGGCCGCCTCCACTCTCATCCAAGGTTCGCTGGAAAGGTGCGCGATTCGTTCCCCTGAGTGTTGTGGAGTCTCTGGCTGCGGGCAGGGGATTGTCCGAGGATGGCTGGACTATCGATGGACCCAGCGAGTGCCTGTTGCCATTCAGTACTCCGCCGGTGCCCGGTCCGTTTCGCGTCTCCGTACGATCTAGTGCCGGGATCGATCGGGAAGGCGAATCGGTTGCGCCGCATTCCACAGCGTGTCTCGAGTTTGCGCCGGGTTGCGGATTGTGGTGCGTCGTAAATTTTTCTAACAGCGCCGCACAGGAGCGATGGACCAAGCCACTCACCGCGGCCTTCCGGCTCCTTTCGGATTCCGGATTCGGCGGCAAGCGGTCGCAGGGCTGGGGTCGAGCGGAGATGCCCGAGATCTCAGAAGGCTTGAGCGAACTTCAATTCCATACAGAGGACGTGGCCAATGGAGCCTATTGGCTCCTGTCATTGTTCCACCCCGCGGCCTCGGATACCGTGGAATGGTCGCAGGGCAACTACACGCTCACCACTCGCGGCGGGCGAGTGGAAAGCGACGCGCGCTGGGGCGATCACAAGAAACAGACGCGCATGGTCGCCGAAGGCTCGGTGCTGGTAGCCTCGGCGGAGCCGCGCGGATCAGCCGCCGATGTGGCTCCTGATGGATTTCCGCATCCGGTGTATCGCGCGGGCTTCGCCTTAGCGATTCCCATCCCACTTCTAGTGACTAAGCAGGCCGCATCTTGAAATACCGTGTCACATGCCTGACTCCGACGCTGGTGGGCGACGGCCAGAAGCTCGCTCCCATCGACTACATGGTGTGGAAAGACCACGTCAACGTTCTCGATCAGCGCAGAATCTTTCGTTTACTGTCCAAAGGCCCGCGCCTGGAAGGATATCTGACCCAGCTCAAGACAGCCGACAAGCTGGATTTCGGTTCCTGGGGCGGATTCGCGCAAAACTTTGCCGGACGACGGATTCCCTTCGAACACACTAGCTCGGTTCCGGTCTGGGAACGCAGCCATTCGGAAAACCTATTCATTCCGACCTTTGCCACTTCGCCATCGGGTCCCTATCTACCCGCCACCGCGATCAAGGGTGCCTTGCGAACCGGCGCAGTCTTCGAGCGCTGGAGCGAAAATACACTGCGTGAGCTGGCGAGTCGGATAGAAGCGGACCGCGCGCCGCGCAACCCTGCCGCTAAAGCCGAGGATGCCGTGCTCGGTGGCCACGCCGGGAATCGGATGAAGCGCGTGGCGACAGCCGATTCCGCGCCCGTTACGTATACTGGCATGAGGATTTACCTGCTGCGCACGTCCACGATGGTGGCGCGCGGGGCGGGAAAGTTCGACCTGGGCTGGAAATCGCCCCGCGGCACGTCGGACGCCCGCAGGATCGATGACAGCACGCCGGTATTCGCGGAAATGGCAGCTCCGGGCACGGTTTTTGAAGGGTTGTGGAAAGAAACCTCCTCGCAGGATCGCCAAAAACTGTTCCAAGCCTCTAACTCCTTCGCTATTAGTCAGATACAGCGGCACATAGCGTACGCCGAGGCCACCGGGCTGGGACGCCTGGCCGAAACGTTGAATCGCCTCGAAAAACGCGTCCTAGGAGCCGCAAATGACTCCTGCGTGCTTTCCTTGGGATGGGGTGGCGGGATGTTGTCCAAGATCTCAGTAGCTGACACGGCGGACCCGAGCTACCGCTCGATTCTCAGGCACGTTAGCCTGTACCAGAAAGCCGTTCAGACCGGCTTACCCTTTCCAAAGACCCGGCGGATCGTGTTTGAAGGCGGTCATCCGGCGTCGTTGCCTGGCTGGGTTTTACTCGAAATCACTTAGCAACTCGGGCGTTCTCTAGTACCGCGCCGACGGTAGGGGTATTCGCCCTACAGTAGCCGCATGATACTATCGATCTAGAAGAGAGAGACAAGAGAGGGTAGAATCCCCGGAAATGTATAATGCTTTCTTCGGCTTCTCGGAGAGCCCGTTTAGCCTGAGTCCAGATCCCGCTTTCTTTTACCGGAGTGAACGGCATGAGGAAGCGCTCGCCAATTTGGTGTATGGCGTACAGGCCCGTAAGGGGTTTATCGTCTTATCCGGCGAGGTAGGCACGGGTAAGACAACCATGCTCGAGTGCCTTCGGGATTATCTGGAGGCGAATTTCATCGAGTTCGCGTTCCTATTCAATTCCCGCATCAACGTAGAGCAGTTCTTCGAGATGATTGCCTACGATCTCGATTTGCCATGCTCGCGCACTTCGAAAACTGAGGTTCTGTTCGCGCTCAATACCCTGTTGGTAGAACAAGCCCAGGACGGCAAAACCGTCGTGCTGATCGTGGACGAAGCGCATAACCTCGAATGGGAAGTGCTCGAAGAGATCCGGTTGCTGGGGAATCTCGAAAATCGCAACGGAAAATTACTGCAAATCGTCCTGGCGGGGCAGCCTGAGCTCGACCGCAAACTGGACGCTCCGAACCTCCGGCAGTTGAAGCAGCGCGTAGTGCTGCGCTGCAACCTGACGCCCTTCGCGCTGCGCGAGGCCGTTGAGTACATCGATTCCCGCATGTCGCGCGTCGGGATGCCGGATCAGCAGGTGTTTTCCGAAGAGCTGATGTCGGAGATCCATTTGCGGGCGCAGGGAATCCCGCGCGTGATCAATGGCGTCTGCGACAATATGCTGCTGACCGCCTTCGCCATGGAGACCAAGGTCTGCACGGTGGAAATGCTCGACGAAGTGTGCCGGGACATGCGCCTGGATTGGCCGGGCAGCCGCCGGTCCCGGATGCGTGCAGAAACCCAAGAGTCCTTCGAGCGCGCGCCTTACAAGGTTTAGCGAACCTCCGACGGCGAGGCGTCGATGTGTCGGGCTAGAGCGGAATACCGACTTCTCCAGCGAAGCGGCTACGGAATTCGTCCCAATCCGTTCCCTCGCGCCCTAAGATTTGGGCAACGTCGAACCATGAGTTTGTCGTAGGAGATTCCTGTTTCAGCTTCGCTCTGTTTACGCCGGTTGTGGAAATGATTGTCCAGTAATCACGGAACCCTTGCGCCCTGGCTTTCTGGTGGGATTTCTCAGCCTCGCCAGCGCGGTTGTGAGCGTTGCTGTTGTCGGTGCCACCCTTTATCTCAATGCGAGTTTATTTCGTAGCTTGCCATTGAAATCTTCTTGGATGCGGATGTCGGGATCAGTACTAAGCGCAATGAAGACTTTCCGTTTCGAAGCGTTCCTGACAGTGATTTTCTTAGTATCCCGTGAGATGATGAATTTTTTCACGATCTCTGCGACAGAAACGAACACGTCAAGGGTGGCTTGCTGCCCGATGGCATTGTTGTTGCTGCCGTAAAGCTGAGCGCCGAGGGTGATCAAAGGAAGCTCTGTGACATCGCGGGCATTGATCCTAGGTGAAATCTGCCGGACCATCTCCGCGATGCTTTCAGCCATGACTCTGGCGAATTCCTCCAAGGGTGGCCGGCGTTTCGGGTCGAACATCCCTCTTTGCTCCATGCTCTTGAATGGACTCATGCCGGTGCCACTCCTGTAAAAACGCTTCTGGGAAATTCCCAACAGAAGGCGGTAGTAACCTACCAGAGTCGGCTTCTTCTCTAGAACAATTGGAAGCGGAAAGACGTGCTCGTCTCGAATACCGGAAGCCGCAAGGATTTTTTGAGCGTCGGCCGGGATGTAGAGCGCGATTTGTTTCTTGACGAGTGCCGGGTCGACTGAGCCTAGGGCCTCGCTCAATGCATCCGTGAGAATGGTTTTGCGTGCTGCAACCAGCATCTGATGAAAGATCACCTGACGCGAAGGGCTGAGCGACTTTGTGGTCACCCGAAAATGTCCCCGTTGAGCCGATCCTCAGCGATCTTCAAGTAGGAGGGATTCAGTTCGATGCCGACAAAACGGCGGTTGAGCTTTAATGCGACGAGGCCTGTTGTCCCGGAGCCGATGAAGGGATCAAGGATCAAGTCGAGCTGATCGCTTCCCAGTTTGACGCATGGCTCAACCATTGAAGGCGGAAAGGTGGCAAAATGGGCCTCGGGATAACCTTTTGTGTGGATGTCCCATACCGTGCGAAGATTGCGCCCGTTGGGGCCACGTACGGCGGCAGGATCGTAACGGTAGTGCTCGCTCTTGCTGAAGAGAAACAAGTACTCGTGGCAGCGCGTTGGGCGGTCTTTGACGCTCTCCGGTTGGCAATTGGGCTTGTTCCATATAATGTCGGCTCGAAGATACCAGCCCTCTTTCTGCAGGGCGAAGGCGAGCAGCCAGGGTACACCTATCAGATCCTTGGGTTTCAATCCCTCGGGCGTGGGCGGGCGGACTTTCATGGCGCGGATCGGATTCTTTTTATCGGTAGCTCTCCACGTTCGTCCGCCGGAAGTATAAGAATCGCCGACATTTAGCCAAAGCGTCCCATCATCCTTCATGACGCGCCGCACCTGCGCGAAGACACTGGTTACGTGGTCGATATATGCGAAGACAGATTCCTCGAGCCCGATCTGACCTGGAATATTGTAGTCGCGCAATGACCAATAGGGCGGCGAGGTGACGCAGGTCTGGAAGGTATTGCACGGGAATCGGGCGAGAACCGTCTCCGCATCCCCGCAAACCAGGGCGGAATTGCTTTGGTCGTCGGCCAGGAAATTGAGTATGCTGTTTTGTTGGTTGGCGTTAAAGCGGTGAACTTTAGGGGCGTTGTAGTGCTCGGGCCTGAACAAAGCATGGCTGTGTCCCGGTTTCCTCACTCGGGCGCGCCTCGCAGCGACGTCTGATTGGAGCAATTCTCGAAACCTCGTCTTTATTGCGGCTCGGGGGAGTCATGAACATTCTACCGCAGAATTGTTTTAGAGGCGCGCAGCGGCGCTAGAGTGTATTGTAGAACCTTTTGAGGTGTGTCAGGAAGGCATTTCTTTACTGAGCCTAACACCACGGTTCCCTGCCATAAACAGGCGTGTGCAAATTACCGCACCGTCGCGGCGTCCTCGAAGCTCACTGGCGGGTTGTAATACAAAAACCGGCCGCAACTTTCGCAGAACATCAATTGATCGCC
>Ga0068855_100007950_pt1 | contig 12812 bp, 7 predicted proteins | sample KBSCornC52_FD_66592 | JGI IMG/M metagenome (GOLD analysis project Ga0068855, IMG submission 66592) | Corn rhizosphere microbial communities from Kellogg Biological Station, Michigan, USA - KBS Corn C5-2 | ecosystem: Host-associated > Plants > Roots > Rhizosphere > Soil ...
AGTGCGCCGACGGCGGGCACGAGGACGTCCGCGGTGAACGCCCCGTTCGTGGTGTCGACCGTCCAGTGGCGTTCGGCGGCGTCCCAGTGAGCCGCGGTCACCTCGGTGTCGAACAGGTGCTGGTCCTGCACGCCGTACTTGTCGGCGACCCCGCGGAGGTATTGCTGGATCTCCGGCTGCGGGGAGAAGGAGCGCGACCAGTTGGGGTTGAGCTCGAAGGAGTACGAGTACAGGTGGGACGGGACGTCGCACGCCGCACCGGGGTAGGTGTTGTCGCGCCAGGTGCCGCCGACCTCCGGCCCGCGCTCGACGATCAGGAAGTCGTCGAACCCTTCCTTGCGCAGCCGGATGGCGGCGCCGAGGCCACCGAAGCCGCCGCCGATCACCAGCACGGAGACGTGTCGCCGTGGTTCGCCGCTCGCCGCACCGCGCCGGCGCATCGAGGCGCGCCCGCGGCGCGCAGAAGGGGCCGAGGTCATGGGTGGACGATACGCAGCGCATTGAATAGCGGTCAATAGCTAGTTGGCTCACGTTCAATAGCGGGCTAGAGTGAGGGACGTGACCATCACCCGAGCCGCGAAGCGGGTGCGGCTGGCCCCCGAGGCCCGTCGCGCCCAGCTCATCGCGCTCGGGGTGGAGATGCTCGCGACCCGGCGGCTGGAGGAGCTGTCGGTCGAGCTGATCGCGAAGACGGCCGGCATCTCGCGCGGGCTGCTGTTCCACTACTTCTCCTCCAAGCAGGAGTTCCACCTCGAGGTGGCGCGAGCGGCGGCGGCGGAGATGCTGCGCCGCACCGAGGCCGACCCGGCACTCTCACCGGTCGAGGCGCTGCGCTCCGCGTTGACCTCCTTTGTCGACTACGTCGAGGAGAACCCCGACAACTACCGCTCGCTGGTGCGCGGGGCGATCAGCGGGGACGAGCAGATGCGCGCGATCTTCGACGGCACCCGGCGCGCGATGGCGCAGCGGATCATCGACGTCGTCGCCGACCAGGGCCTGGCCGTCCAGCCGCGCGTTGCGCTCGCGATCTCCGGCTGGATCGCCTACGTGGAGGAGTGCGTCGTCCGGTGGCTCGACGAGCGCACCGTCAGCCGGGACGAGCTGCTCGAGATGCTGACCCGCTCCCTGCCCGCGGTCGCCGCGGCGGCGACCGACGGCGAGGTCGGCACGCTGCTCGCCGTCCTCACCGGCGCCTGAGCGACCTGCCCGCTTCCGCTTTTCCGCCACGGCCCGGCGTGCCCGGCCCGGTGCCGGAGCGTCCCGTCCACAGTGATCACCGTGGGGACAAAGATGGGCAGCGCCGATGCGACACGGGCGGCCCGCGCGGCCACCGATGGGGGGACGGCGGCGGGTCCGGGGACCCGAGCGGGCTGACCCCACCAGGCCACCGATCCGGATTGGGCCGGTCCACCGATTGCGTGGACGTCCTACGATTCGTCCATGACGTTTACGGTCGAGCGCAACCCTGCCCCGCGATCGGCCGAGGAGCGGGCGGCGATCCTCGCCAACCCGGGCTTCGGCACTCACTTCACCGACCACATGGTCCGCATCGACTACGCGGACGGGTCGTGGGGCGAGGGCGCGGTCGTACCGTACGGACCGATCGCGCTCGACCCGGCCACGGCCGCGCTGCACTACGGGCAGGAGATCTTCGAGGGGCTCAAGGCGTACCGCCAGCCCGACGGCTCGATCGCGGCGTTCCGGCCCGACGCCAACGCCCGCCGCTTCCAGCGCTCGGCCGGCCGCCTCGCGATGGCCGAGCTGCCGGAGGAGCTGTTCGTCGAGTCGCTGCGCGCGCTGATCGAGGTCGACCGTGAGTGGGTGCCGACCAACCCCGACCACTCGCTGTACTTCCGGCCCTTCATGATCGCGACCGAGGTGGGCCTCGGCGTGAACAAGCCGTCCGGCAGCTACACCTACCTGCTCATCGCGTCGCCGGCCGGTTCGTACTTCGCCAGCGGCATCAAGCCGGTAAAGGTGTGGCTGTCGACCGAGTACACCCGCGCGGCGCCGGGGGGCACCGGCGAGGCGAAGTGTGCCGGCAACTACGCCGCGTCGTTCGTCGCGCAGGCGCAGGCCGTCGCGAAGGGCTGCGATCAGGTCGTCTGGCTCGACGCCGCCGAGCACCGGTGGATCGAGGAGATGGGCGGCATGAACCTGTACTTCGTGTACGGGTCCGGGTCGTCCGCCCGCATCGTCACCCCGTCGCTGACCGGAACCCTGCTGCCCGGCGTCACCCGCGACTCGCTGCTCACCCTCGCCAAGGAACTCGGCTACGGGGCCGAGGAGGGCAAGATCTCGACCGACGAGCTGCGCGAGGGCGTCGCGTCGGGCGCGATCACCGAGGTGTTCGCCTGCGGCACCGCCGCGGTGATCACGCCGGTCGGCGCGGTCGACAGCGCGCAGGGCGGCTATTCGATCGGGGACGGGCAGCCGGGCGCGATCAGCATGCAGCTACGCGAGCACCTGGTCGGCATCCAGACCGGCCAGGAGGCCGACCCGCACGGCTGGATGCACCGGGTCGGCTGAGCCCGCGCACCGGCGTGGTTTCATGCCGGGTATGGACGTCGCGGTTCTGGTGGAGTACCTCTCCGAGCACGGCGACCGCCTCGCTGCGGCCGCCGATCGTGCTGGGTGGGACGCGCCGGTGCCGGCCACGGAGTGGACCGTCCGCCAGCTGGTGACCCACCTCGGCGGCGTCCACCGCTGGGCCGCCGACATCGTCGACTCGGCTCGCCCGACCGGCGACACCCCGGCCGGGCAGGCGGTCGGCAGCGGCCCGCCCGACGACGAGCTGCTCGAGTGGTACGTCAACGGGCACGCGGCGCTGGTCCAGACCCTGCGCGACGCCCCGGCCGACCTCGAGTGCTTCACGTTCCTGCCGGCCGACTCGCCGCTGCACTTCTGGGCCCGCCGGCAGGCCCACGAGACGGCGATCCACCGCGCCGACGCCGAGGCGGCCGCCAGCGCCGGTGACGTGACGCCGTTCGACGCGCCCTTCGCCCAGGACGGCATCGCCGAGCTGCTGTACGGGTTCGCCCGCCGCCGCTCGAACGCCATCGCCCGGCCGGGCACGATCGGGTTGGACGCGGCGGACGGGCCGTCCTGGCTGATCACGCTGGGCGGCGAGCGGATCGAGGCGGCGCCCAGCGAGGACCTGATCGCGACGGACGTCGTCGTGCGCGGCCTCTCGTCTGACCTCTACCTCTGGCTGTGGAACCGGCCCACTGAAGCGGTGGTCGACGGGGACGAGGCGGTGGCCGGCGCGTGGTCGGCCGTCAACGTCCGGTGGAGCTGAGCGGTCAGGTCGTGGGCCAGCGCCGGAAGTTGAGGTGCGAGCGGCTCGGCGTCGGGCCGCGCTGGCCCTGGTAGCGCGAGCCGTAGACGGCCGAACCGTACGGGTGCTCGGCGGTGCTGCTGAGCCGGAACAGGCACAGCTGACCGATCTTCATGCCCGGCCACAGGGTGATGGGCAGGTTGGCCACGTTCGACAGCTCGAGGGTGATGTGGCCGGTGAAGCCGGGGTCGATGAACCCGGCGGTCGAGTGCGTGAGCAGCCCGAGCCGGCCGAGCGAGCTCTTGCCCTCCAAGCGGCCGGCCAGGTCGTCCGGCAGCGTGACGATCTCGAGGGTCGAACCGAGGACGAACTCGCCCGGGTGCAGCACGAACGGCTCGTCCCCCTCGGGCTCGACCAGCGTCGTCAGGTCGTCCTGCTGCTGGGCCGGGTCGATGTGCGTGTACCGGGAGTTGTTGAACACCCGGAAGAACCGGTCGAGGCGCACGTCCACGCTGGAGGGCTGGACCAGCACCGGGTCCCACGGCTCGACCGCGAGCCGTCCCGCCTCGACCTCGGACCGGATGTCGCGGTCGCTCAACAGCATGGCGCAGAGGTTAGCGGGACGGCTCAGCCGGCCGGCGTCGACCGCACGAACTCGACGACCTGCGCCGCCAGCTCCGGGCCGGCGTCCTCCTGCAGGAAGTGCCCGGCGCCGGCGATCGTCGGGTGCTCCCGGCCAGCCGCGCCGGGCAGCAAGCGCCGCAGGATCGGTGCCATGTCGGCGGTGATCGGGTCGCGGTCGGAGAAGGCGATCAGGGCGGGGACGTCCCACGCGGCGAGCACCGTCCAGGCCGCCCGGTTGGCCACGGCGGCCGGGTCGTCCGGGCGGATCGGCACGAGGCCGGGCATCGCGCGCGGGCCGGCCTGGAACTCCGGCGCGGGGAACGGCGCGTCGTAGGCGGCGCGCACGTCTTCCGGCAGCGGGGTCTGGCAGCCGGCCTGGACGAACCGGCTCACGTCGATCCGCGGCGCGGTCTCCATCGCCTGCTTGAACAGGTGCCAGACCTCGGGCATCGGGTGATCGCCCGTCGGCAGGCCGGTGTTCGCGAGGACGAGCCGGGCGAAGCGCTGCGGGTGCTCGGCGGCCAGGCGCAGCCCGATCAACCCGCCCCAGTCCTGGCCGACCAGGGTGACGCCGTGCAGGTCGAGGACGTCCTCGACGAGATGGCGCACCCACTCGACGTGCCGGGCGAAGGTGTGGTCGCCCGCCGTGGCGGGCTTGTCCGAACGGCCGAAACCGACCAGGTCCGGGGCGATCGCCCGCAGCCCGGCCGCGGCCAGTGGCGGGATCATCCGGCGGTACAGGAACGACCAGGACGGCTCGCCGTGCAGCAGCAGCACCGGCTCACCGGCGGCCGGGCCGTCCTCGACCCAGGCCATGCGCAGCGTGCCGCCGTCCCCGTCGGGCACCTCGGCGTAGCACGGCTCGAACCCGAACTCGGGCAGCCCGGCGAACCGGTCGTCCGGTGTGCGCAGCGTCTCCATCGCCCGGACGGTACCGGCCGTCCGCGGCGCTGACTTGCCGTGTTCGGCACTTCACCCAACAATTACGGCTCAGCGGCCGGCGGCGGCAACGTGGGGGCCGCTTCGTCGATCTTCGGGTGGGGAGTCCGTCGCCGGTCGCGCCAACGCGGCCCCGCCCCGCGCCTCAAACGATCTCCGGCGCCGTCGATGTGGCTCGTGATGAGCATCGAGGTCGTCTACGAGAGTCCACGCACCCGCGTGGAGCGCCTCGTGCTGCCCGACGGCGAGCGGGTCATCGTGAAGCGCCCGCGGGCCGGTGGCTCCGCCGAGCGCGTCGACCGCGAGCGGGACGTCCTGGAGCGCCTCGCCGGCATCGCCGGGGTCCCGGTGCTGCGGCGCACGGCCGAGTTCGGCGACGCCCTCGTCGAACGGGACGCCGGGGAACCGCTGCTCACCCGCCTCGCGGACGGGCCGCTGCCGATACCGGAGTTGCTGGACGTCGCGGTGCAGTTGACGACGGTGCTGGCGGCCGTCCATCGCCGCGGCGTCGTGCACAAGGACGTGAACCCGGCCAACGTCGTGGTGGCGCCCACCGGCCGGCTCGTCCTCATCGACTTCGAACTCGCCACGACGTTCGCCGAGCAGCGCCCCGGCTTCACCCACCATCGCGAGATCGCCGGCACCCTCGCCTACCTCTCGCCGGAGCAGACCGGCCGCACCGGGTGGACGGTCGACCAGCGCGCCGACCTGTACGCCCTGGGCGCGACCCTGTACGAGCTGGGCACCGGGCGGCCGCCGTTCGGCGACGAGGACGACGCGCTGGCCCTCACCCACGCGCACCTGTCGCGCACGCCGCCCCCGCCGACCCAGTTCAACCCGGACGTCCCGCCGGGGCTGGTCGCGATCATCGCCCACCTGCTCGAGAAGGAACCGGATCGGCGCTACCAGAGCGCCGAGGGTGTGCTGCACGACCTGCGCCGGCTGCAGGCCGATCCGGACGCCCAGTTCCCGGCCGGTGAGCGCGACTACCCGTGGCGGCTGGTGCCGCCGGCCCGGCTCGTCGGGCGGGATGGGGAGCTGGCTGCGCTGCAACGCGCGTTCCACGAGGGGCTCGGCGGGCGCTGCCCCGGCGTGGTGGTCAGCGGCGCGCCGGGGGTCGGCAAGAGCAGCTTGATCGACCAGTTGCGGCCGGCCGTCACCGCCGCCGGCGGCTGGTTCGTCAGCGGGAAGTTCGACCAGTACGGCCAGAGCGGCGAGGACGCCGTGGTGCAGGCGCTCGCGTCCCTGGCCCGGCTGCTGCTGGCCGAGCCGGACGACGAGCTCGCGGCCCAGCGGACCCGGCTGCGGGAGCGCCTCGGGCCGGACGCGCAGCTGGTCGCCGGCCTCGTGCCCGAGTTCCGGCCCGTCCTGGGGGTGGGCGGTGGGGACGTCCTCGGCGACCCGACCACGATGCTCGCCCGACTCGTGCAGGTGGCGATCGCGCTGATCGGGGCCGTCGTGTCTCCGTCGCGTCCGCTGGTCGTGGTCATCGACGACCTGCAGTGGGCCACGCCGGCCCCGCTCGGCTTCGTCGATGCGCTGATGAGCGCGGGCGGTTTCCCCGGCCTGCTGATCGTTGCGGCCTACCGCGAGAGCGAGCTCGACGCCACCCACCCGCTCGCCGCGATGTTGCCGCGCTGGAGCGCCCAGGAGGCGCCGCCTACGATGCTGCCGCTCGCCGACCTGCCGGCCGAGGACGTGTGCGCACTGCTCGCGAGCCTCCTGCGCGCGCCGGCCGAGCTGGTGGCGCCGCTCGCCGAGGCCGTCCGGGAGCGGACCGCGGGCAACCCGTTCGACACGGTCGAGCTGGTCAACGCGTTGCGCCGCGAAGGCATCCTGTGCCCCGGCGAGCACGGCTGGAGCTGGGACGCCGGCGCCCTGCGGCACCGGCTCGGCTCCGGGGACGTCCTCGAGCTCATCGCCGACCGCATCGGCCGCCTGGGGCCGGACACCGTCGAGCTGCTGGACCGGTTGGCCTGCCTGGGCGGCGAGGTGGGCCTCGAGCTCGTGCGCATCGCTCTCGGAGCCGATGCCGTCGAGCGGCTGGCCCCCGCGCTGGAGGACGGGCTGCTCCTGCAGCAGCCGGACGGCACGCGCGCCATCGCCTTCCGACACGACCGCATCCGGCAGGCGGCGTACACCCGGCAGGAGCCGGACCGCCGCCGGGCCGTCCACCTGGAGCTGGCCCGGGCGCTGGCCGCCGACGGCAACCACCCCGCACTGGCCGCTGAGCAGTACCTGTTCGCGCTGGACGACGTCCCCGATCCGGGCGAGCGGCGCGTCGTGGCCGGGTTGTTCGCGGCCGCCGCGGCGCACGCCCGGCGCTTCGCCGACTACGCCACCGCCGAGCGCTACCTCGCCTGCGCGCTCGACCTGCTCGACGACGGCGAGGACGGCGAGGAGTACCGCCGGCTCGAACTCGACCGGCACCTCGCGCTCGTCGGCCTCGCCCGGCACGAGGAGGCCGACGCCGCCTACGCCCGGATCGCCGTGCGGGCCGAGCCGCCGGCGGCCTGCACGGCCCTGCAGGTCGGCAGCCTCACCGGCCGCGGGCAGCTGCCGGCCGCGCTGGAGTTGGCGATCGCCGCGCTCGCGCGGCACGGGGCGGTGATACCCGAGGGGGACGACCTGATGGTCGAGGTCGGGGCCGGCCTGTTCGTCCTGCAGGAGTGGGTGCGTACCGGTTCCTACCGCGACGACCTGGCCCGGCCCGACCACACCGATCCGGCCGTCGCCGAGGTCGCCGAGCTGATCAACGCCGCGATCCCGGTCGCGTTCTTCCTCGGCCACCCCGTCCTGCCTTGGTTCGTCGTCGAGGCGGGCCGGCTCTGGCGCGAGCACGGGCCGTGCGCGACGCTCGTGGGCGGCCTCGCCCACGCTGCGTTCATCACCATCGGCGCGCAGGAGGACTACCGCACCGGGTACGAGGCCGTCCGTCGCGTGCTCGCGGTCAGCGAGGCGAAGGGCTACGAGCCGGCGACGTCGCAGGCCCGGTTCCTGTACGCGCTGAGCGCGGGCGGGTGGTTCGAACCGGCCGAGCAGGCCGCCGCGCAGTTGCAGCGGGCCCGCGAGGACCTCGTCCGGCACGGCGACCTGCGCAACGCCGACTACACCTTCTTCCCGGTGCCGTGGCACGCGGTGACCCACGCCGCGACGCTGACCGACGCCGTCGCCGAGATCGAGCACGCGATCGCGTGGCTGCAGCGCAGTGGCAACCCGTTCGTCGCCGAGCACTGCATCGCGGCCCGCAAGGTGGCGCAGGTGCTGACGGGCGAGCTGGCCGCGACCGCCGCCGACGACTACGGCCTCCAGCGGCATTTCGGCGAGCTGACCGGCAGCCCGACGGCGAAGGCCAACGTCCACGTCTTCGCCGCCTTCCTCGCCGCGACCCTCGGGGATGCGGCGGCGCTCGCTGCCCACTCGGCGGCGGCGCTGCCGTTCCGGGCGTACGTCGAGGCCACCCAAACGGTCACCGCCATGCACCTGATGCGCGGCCTGGCGCTGGCCGGGCGGCTCGCCGCGGCCGGCGCTGCCGAGCGGGCCGCGGTGCTGGCCGAGCTCGGGCCGATCGAGGCGTGGCTCGGGGCCCGGGCGCAGGAGGCCCCGGAGAACTTCGCCGGGCTGGCCCATCTCGTCGCGGCCGAGCGGGCGGCCGCGCTGGGCGAGGCCGCCGAGGCGGCCCGCGCGTTCGACGCCGCCGCCGAAGACGTGGCCGGCCGGCAGCGTCCGTGGCTGCAGGCCTTCGTGGCCGAGCGGCTGGCCCGCTTCCACCTCGCCAACGGCCTGCCGCACGTCGGCCGGCTCGCGCTGGCCGAGGCGGCCGCTCGCTACCGCAGCTGGGGCGCGGCGGCGAAGGTCCGGCTGCTGGAGGACGAGTTCCCGTACCTCGCCGTGCGGGCGGACGAACCGGCCGGCGGCACCTGGCGGCGCGCGGGCCGCCGTCCCACCACCACTCACGTCGGCACGCTGACCGCCGACGCGGTCGACATGCTGGCGGTGCTGCGCGCGTCGCAGGCGCTGAGCTCGGAGACCAACCTCAGCCGGCTGCAGGAGGTAGTGGCCGACGTGCTGCGCTCGATGACGGGCGCGACCGGCGTGCAGATCGTCCTGCGCGACCCCGACGCGCTCGGCTGGGTCGTGCCCGCCGCCGACGGGCGCCGGGTGCCGGTCGAGGTCGCGGCGGCGGATGGGCGGCTGCCGCTGTCGGTGTTGCGCTACGTCGAGCGGACGCAGGCTCCGCTGGTCGTCGAGGACGCCACGCGCGACGACCGGTTCGGCCGTGACCCCTACTTCCAGGCACTGGCCGAGTGCTCCCTGCTCGGCGTGCCGGTGCAGGCCCGCGGCGAGGTCGGGGCGATCCTGCTGCTGGAGAACCGGCGCAGCCGTGGCGCCTTCGCCGCGCACCGGCTCGACGCCGTCGAGTTGATCACCGGCCAGCTGTCGGTGTCGCTGGACAACGCGTTGCTGTACGCCAGCCTCGAGCGCAAGGTGGCCGAACGCACCGAGGCGTTGCGGGAGGCCAACGAGCAGCTCGAGCTCCTTGCCACGACCGACCCGCTGACGTCGCTGGCCAACCGCCGCCACTTCACCGAGGCGCTCGACCTGGAGTGGCGCCGGGCCGTCCGCCCCGACAGCCCGCTCGCGATCGCCATGCTCGACATCGATCACTTCAAGCTGTTCAACGACCACTACGGTCACCCGGCCGGTGACGAGTGCCTGCGCCAGGTCGCGCAGGCGATCAAGGACAGCGTGCGGGACACGGACCTCGTCGCCCGCTACGGCGGTGAGGAGTTCATCGTCGTGCTGCCGGGCACGTCGAAGGTCGACGCGCTCATGGTGGCCGAGCGGATCCGCCGCGCCGTGGAGAGGCTGGCGCGCCCGCACGAGCTGACCGAGCCGGGCATCGTGACGGTGAGCGTCGGCGTGGCCTGCGGGCCGCCGACCGTCGTCGAGACCGCCGAGCAGCTGATCAAGGTCGCCGATACCGCGCTGTACGACGCGAAGCACGCCGGACGCAACCGGGTCGCCGGCTAGCGAGGCGGAGCGTTCACAGCAGGCTCCACTGCCGCGCTCGGGCGATGGCGTCGGCCCGCGAGTCGACGCCGAGCTTGTGATACACGCTGGCTTGCTGGCTGCGGATCGTGTTGTACGAGACGACGAGCGCGTCGGCGGTCTGCTGCAGCGTCAACCCCGACGCCAGCTTCTCCAGGACGAGCTGCTCGCGCTGGGTCAGGGTGACGACCGGGACGCGGGCGGGGAAGAGGTCCGGCTGACCGGCGAGCGGTTCGGCCGCCAGCAGGTCGAGGACGCCGGGTAGGCCAGCGGCCACGTCCCGCAGCTCGGCCCGCGGGACGGTGGCGAACGGCCGCAGCGCCCCGGTCGCTCGAGCCGCGTCGGCGGCCTGCTGCAGCGCATGGACGGCAACATCCTGCTGGCCGGCACGGTGTGCGGCGACGGCTCGCACCAGCAGCATCTCCTGGCGGTGCCGCATCCCGGCCCGTCGCTCCCACTGTGGGTCCTGCGCGTGGCGCAGTGCCGCGCCGTGGTCCCCGGTGAGCAGGGCGAGGCGGGCCCGGCCGGTGCGCAGCGCGGGGTGATCGCGCTGGTCGCCCTCCACGACGGCCCGGGCCTGGTTGCCCCGCCCCAACGCGAGCAGCAGGTCGGCGCGGGCCGCCGCGAGCAGCGCCGCGTGGTGCGGCCGTCGCGGCGCCCGATCGGCGGCGGCTTCGTCGAGCTCCTCCAGCAGGTCGGTCGCGCGGCCGTCGTGCAGTGCGAGGACGGCCCGCCCGTACAGGTACAGCCCGCGGAACGGGTCGGGGAACGTCGATGGGGCGAGGCGGTCGCTCAGCTCGACCGCCCTGCGGATGTCGAGCCGGTCGACGGCGGACAGCAGGGCGGCGGTCGTCGCGGCCGGTTCGAAGTACGTGGTCATCCAGGTCGAGGCCGCCGGGGCGGCGTCGTAGCGCTGCAGCCACGCGGAGCTGCGGCGCAGGTCGCCGCTGAGGGCGTGGATCAGGGCCAGCTTGCTGGCGGCGTCCCGAGCCAGGTAGTCGAAGGCGCCCTCGTCGGCGCGGCGGAAGGCCTCCGTGTAGGCATCGGCGGCGGCCGTTCGATCGCCGGCCGCGAGCAGCGCGGCCCCGACCTGCGAGACGACCCCTGGATACAGGTCGGCCACGGCCGCGGGGTGCCACGCCCGGGTCGCGCGGGCAAACCGGTGCACGCGCAGCGCGACGGCGCGCGCCTCGTCGGCCGGCGCGCAGTTACGGAACGCGACCAGCACCGCCAGCGCCGCGTCGAGCTCCTCCGGGGCCCGATCGGAGCGGGCCAAGGCCTCGACGGCGTCCGGGTCCGGCGGCAGGTCGTCCCGCGACAGCATGCCCTCGGTCGGCACCTGCAGCATGACGTCGCGCATCGCCCTCGCTCGGCGGCTCCTTCGCAACGTGGCGGGCGGCGTTGCGGTGATCGCCTCGTACAGCCGCTTGCGGTGCCCGACGATCAACGCGCGCCAGGACGTGTCGATCACGCGCACCACCAGCGGCCACGCCCGGGCCCGGACGGCGTGGCCCAGGGCCCACTCCGGGTGGTCGTCCAGGTACGCCTCGGCCAGGCGGGCGTGTACTCCGGCGGCCCGGCCGGGCGGTGCGTGATCCAGCTCGGCGGCGAATAGCCGGCGGGCGGCCGGAGGCCAGCGATAGACGGGCGAGCCCGCCCGGCCGGCTACCAGCAGCACCCCGGCGTCCACCCAGGCCCGCAGGTGGGCCTTCGCGGCCGGGTCGTCGGTCACGGCAACCGCGAACGACTCGGTCAGCTCCTCGGCCAGCGCGGTGGAGACGGCGAACTCGACCAGCTCGCCCGCGTTCGGCTCGTGCCGGAGCCGCTCCTGCAGGACGTCGCGCGCGATCCCGTCGACAGTGCCGATCACGAGCTGGGTCAGCTGGTGTTCGTCGCCGGCCGCCGACCCGCGCCCGGCGAGTTCGATCAGGACGGCGCGGGTGAGGGCCGGCCAGCCGCCGCACTCGCGGTGCACGACCTCGGCGGCCGACCGTGGCAGCTCGGGCGCGATCGCCGCGGCGAGCTCGGCGGTCTCCTCCACGGTGAACAGCAGGTCGGCGGCCGTGAGCGTCGTGGTGTCCAGGTCGCCGAGCCGGCCGGCCCGCATCCGTCCTCGCTCGTGGACGCACGTGAGCAGGTGCAGCCGGGGCGCGCGGCGCAACAGCTCGACCAGCTCGTCATCGATGGTGCGGTCGTCGGCGTGATCGAGATCGTCGACCACGAGATACACCGGGGGTCCCTCGGCCCGCAACGCGCGCTCGACGGCGACCTCGGGCGGCCGGCGATCGAGTTCGCCGACCGGTACGCCGGCCCGTTCGAGCGACTGCGCAAGCGCCGGCCAGAAGGCGGCCGCCCCGCCGCCGGCCGGGGTGTCGAGCCAGGCGCCGATCGGCCGATCGCGCAGCCATTGCCCGGCCAGGGTCGTCCGGCCGTACCCGCGGGGTGCCCGCAACACCGTGAGGGCGCGGCGCGCATCGAGCCGCTCGGTCAGGCGGCCGCGCGCGATCAGCGGGACCGCCAGGCGTGGGCCCACCGTGCCTTCGCCTCCCCGCGTTAGGCACTCGTCGGCCGAGCCGGTAGCGACGCTGCGTGACCGGCTGGCCAACTCACTGTATCGGCAGCCATCGCGGTCACGAGGGACCGCGTCGGTCGGCTCTAGATCAACGTTAGCGGAGCATACCTCAAGGTATTGCCGTGACTTCCCACGGACCCGGGGGTGATCACGCCGTACCCCTGATGAAGCACCTGATGAAATTCGCGACTTCGGCTGGCGAAGATCCACAACGCTGTGAAGGCTTCGTTTGTCTCGATCCAGAGGGAGCCCGGCTGACTGCGTCACCGGGCACGGGGACTGGGTGTGGGGAAGCAAGTCCTGGTTCGACGACACCTGGAGGCCTCGTGCCGGTCCGTCATCTTCGTG
>Ga0068855_100007952_pt1 | contig 12809 bp, 8 predicted proteins | sample KBSCornC52_FD_66592 | JGI IMG/M metagenome (GOLD analysis project Ga0068855, IMG submission 66592) | Corn rhizosphere microbial communities from Kellogg Biological Station, Michigan, USA - KBS Corn C5-2 | ecosystem: Host-associated > Plants > Roots > Rhizosphere > Soil ...
GATTGCAACGGGCGATACGTCTATCTCGATCCGCGCGTCGGGGGACGAATTGCGGTGGCCGAGGCGGCGCGCAACGTCGCGTGCACTGGCGCGCGGCCGATGGCGATTACGAACTGCCTCAACTTCGGCAACCCGACTCGACCCGAAGTTTTTTATCAGCTCAAGGAAGCGGTCGCGGGAATGGGAGAGGCGTGCCGTGCACTCGGGACTCCTGTGACTGGTGGTAACGTTTCCCTTTACAATGAAAGTCCCTCCGGCGCGGTCTACCCCACACCAGTGATCGGAATGGTCGGGCTGATCGAAGATCTGTCGCACGTCACCCGCGCAACATTCCACCGCGACGGCGACGCAATCCTGCTGCTGGGCGAGCCGGGCGGCGAGCTCGGGGGTACCGAGTACCTGGCGACGATTCACGGGAAGGTGTTGGGCCCGCCACCGAGCTGCGACGTCGACCAGGAACGAAGGGTGATCGACGCTCTTCTCGAGGCCATTCGCGCGGAGGTCGTGAGTTCAGCGCATGATTGCAGCGACGGCGGACTCGCCGTCGCACTCGCGGAATGCTGCATCGCGAATCCTGAACACGAGAATGGGGCGGAAATCGATTTATCCAACTATTCAGCGCTGACCAATCGCGAGATTCTGTTCGGCGAGAGTCAGGCACGCATTGTCTTATCCAGCTCGTCGCCGGAACGCGTGCTCGCGATCGCCGCGAAGGCTGGAGTCAAGTGCGCACGAATCGGCAAGGTGATCGCCGATTCGGATGCGCTGACGATCAGGCTTCCGAAAGGCACGGTCCGAAACCCACTAATCCGGCTCCATCGCGCTTATCACGATACGATTCCGGGGATTATGGCGCGCACTCCAGAGCACGCGACGTTCGACGAGCTCGATCCAGTGGCGGCTCACTGATATGTGCGGAATCTTCGGTATCTACGGTGATGCGAACGCGGCGGCATTGGCGCATCTTGGTCTCTACTCGCTGCAGCATCGCGGACAGGAATCATCCGGGATAGTTGCGGTCGATCGCGAGCAGGGCGCGCGAGCCATCAAACGAATGGGCCTGGTGTCCGAGGCGTTCGCTGCACCCGACGTTCAGACCTTGCGTGGAGATATCGCGATCGGGCATACGCGCTATAGCACCGCGGGATCTTCCACCATCGAAAATGCGCAGCCGATGCTGGCGCGCTTCCGCGACGGTCATATCGGGCTGGCGCACAATGGAAATCTGACCAACGCCAGTGAGCTGCGTCGTGAGCTCGAAGATGGTGGATCGATTTTCACGACCACGATGGACTCCGAGGTTCTCGTTCATCGGATGGCAAGATCATCTTCAGTTAAGCCGGAGGAGCGCCTCGCGGATGCGCTGAGGGGCGTCGAGGGAGCGTACTGCCTCACGGTCATCGTTGGTAACACACTGCTCGCTGCGCGCGATCCACGCGGCTGGCGCCCACTCGTGATGGGAAAGCTCGGCGACGCAACGGTGTTCGCATCCGAGAGCTGCGCGCTCGACCTCCTTGGCGCGACGTTGGAGCGTGAGGTTGAGCGCGGAGAGATCATCGCGATCGACGAGAGCGGAATGCGGTCGATTTTTCCGCTCGACACGCAAGACTCCAGGAAGTGCGTTTTCGAGTACGTCTACTTTTCGCGGCCCGATAGTCAGGTCTTCGGCGGCTCCGTGGACCGAGCACGCCGAGAGCTCGGGCGCCGCCTGGCGCGTGACTTCCCCGCCCCAACGGCTGATCTCGTCTTCAGCGTCCCCGATTCGTCGAACTCGGCAGCACTCGGCTTCGCGGAGGAGTCGGGACTTCCGCTCGAGCTGGCGCTGATCAGAAATCACTACGTCGGGCGGACCTTCCTTCAGCCTACGCAAGCCGGGCGAGACGCGAAGGTCAAAGTGAAGTACAACGCCGTGCGCGAAGTGCTCCGCAACAAGAGCGTCGTGATGGTTGATGACTCGATCGTCCGCGGCACAACGACGCGGGGACTGGTGAGCATGGTGCGCGCGGCGGGAGCACGCGAGGTACATCTCCGCGTCAGCTCGTCGCCCGTCACCGGACCGTGCTACTACGGGATCGACACTCCGACCCGCGAAGAGCTGATCGCGGCCAACATGAGCATCGACGAGATCACTACCGCGGTGGGAGCCGACACACTCGGATATCTCACGCTCGATGGGATGCTCGAATCGGTTCCTGGTGGTCCCTCGGGCTTCTGTCATGCCTGCTTCTCCGGCGATTATCCGACGCCACCTCCCGCCGACCCGGAGAAGCTCCGCTTCGGCTGTGGCTGCTGACGCCCATGGCCCAGTCCGTCTTCTTCTTCGGCAACGGATCCGCCGAGGGAACTCGCGACATGATGAACGTCCTCGGCGGGAAAGGTGCGAACCTCGCCGAGATGACGAATCTCGGCGTCCCGGTTCCGGCTGGGTTCACGATCGCATGCAGCGAATGCATCGAGTACCTCGGTAGCGGAAAGTATTCCGACCGGCTGCGAGCTGAAGTCGAGGGCAACGTCGCGCGGCTGGAGAAAGCAACCGGCAGGAAGCTCGGCGACTCGAAGGATCCGTTGCTCGTCTCCGTTAGATCCGGAGCTCCGGTATCGATGCCCGGCATGATGGAGACGATACTCAACCTCGGTCTCAATGATCGCGCGGTGACAGCGCTCGCCGAGCAGAGCCGCAATGCGCGTTTCGCCTACGATTCGTTCCGCCGCTTCATACAGATGTACTCCGACGTCGTGCTCGGAGTCTCGGTGCATGACTTCGAGCATCTGCTCAAGGCGAAGCGCATGACTGAGGGCGTGGTCTCCGACGCCGAGCTGAGCGAAGGCGTGTTGAGGAATCTGGTCGACGAGTACCGGGCCCTCGTTCGAAACCGCACGGGCGCCGACTTTCCGCGCGATCCGGTCGTACAGCTCTGGGGCGCGATCGAAGCCGTTTGGAAATCCTGGACGCTCAAGAAAGCAAAAGACTACCGGAAAGTGAACGGTATCTCCGAGGATCTCGGGACGGCGGTGAGCGTCGTGGCGATGGTATTCGGCAATCTCGGAGAGGATTCCGGAACCGGTGTCGCATTCACGCGAAATCCGTCGACGGGAGAGCGACGCTTCTACGGCGAATTCCTGGTCAATGCACAGGGAGAGGATGTCGTGGCTGGAATTCGCACCCCTCTGGACATCGACGAGATGGCGAACCGTCTTCCCGACGCCCACAAGGAGTTGCTCGATACACAGGAGCGGCTCGAGCGCCACTACCACGACATGCAGGACCTCGAGTTCACTGTCGAGCGCGGAAAGCTCTATCTGTTGCAAACGCGAGCCGGGAAGCGAACCGCCGCCGCGGCTGTGCGCATCGCGCGCGACATGGTGAGCGAAGGGCTGATCGACAAGCTCGAAGCGGTGCGCCGCGTTCCGGCGGCGCATCTCGATCAGCTTCTCCATCCGATCATCGATCCATCGATCCGTGCGACGCCTCTCTGCGTAGGGCTTCCCGCGAGTCCTGGCGCCGCGAGCGGACGCGCGGTCTTTGACCCGGACACTGCTCAACAACGCGCGCACGCCGGAGAGAGCGTCATCCTTATCCGCGACGAAACGACGCCCGAGGATTTTCACGGCATAGTTGCGGCGCGCGCGGTGCTCACGGCGCGTGGAGGCATGACGAGTCACGCTGCCGTGGTAGCGAGAGGAATGGGCAAGTGCGCCATCGTTGGCGCCAAGGACATTCACGTCGATCTCGAGCACAAACTGTTCAGCGTCAACGGAACCAACGTCTCCGAGGGCGACTGGCTGACGCTCGACGGCGCGACCGGCCGCGTGTTCGCTGGTGATCTCTCGACGATCCCGAGCGAAGTGGTGCGCGTGACGAACGGAACTCTCGCTCGCTCGCAGGCGCCGCTTTATCAGGCGTACGCCGAACTGCTCTCCTGGGCGGACGAAGTGCGGGTGCTTCGCGTGCGCGCAAACGCGGATACTCCGCGCGATGCGCGAATTGCCCGAAGCTTCGGCGCCGAAGGCATCGGCTTGTGCAGAACGGAGCACATGTTCTTCGAGGGCGATCGCATTACCGCGATGCGCGAGATGATCGTCGCGCGCGAAGAGGGCGGCCGCAGACGCGCACTCAACAAGCTGCTGCCGATACAGCGGGCGGATTTCGAGGGAATCTTCGAGGCGATGGACGGGTTACCTGTCACCATAAGGCTGCTGGATCCGCCACTGCATGAGTTTCTTCCACACGGTGGAGAAGAGTCGAAACTCCTTGCTCGCACTCTCGACATCCCCCGCGCGGACCTCAACCGCATCATTGAGTCTCTTCGGGAGACCAATCCGATGCTCGGACACCGCGGTTGCCGGCTCGGGATATCTTACCCGGAGATTACAGAAATGCAGGCGCGGGCGATTCTCGAGGCCGCCGTTCGCTCAATGAGGCGCGGAATCGTCGTTAGACCAGAGATCATGGTCCCGCTGGTCGCAACTGTGAAAGAGTTCGAGAATCAGCGCGCTATCATAGAGGATGTGGCCCAGCGCGTGCTTGGGGCTATGGGAGAAAAGATCCCGTATATCATAGGGACGATGATCGAGCTGCCGCGTGCGGCGCTCACCGCCGGACAGATCGCGCAGTCGGCCGAATTCTTCTCATTCGGAACAAATGACCTGACACAGACCACACTGGGGCTGAGCCGCGATGATGCGGGACGGTTCCTTCCTTCTTACATTGATCGGGGTATTTTTTCAGACGACCCATTCCAGGTGCTTGACACCGAAGGGGTAGGTAGACTCGTAGGGATCGCTGTTGAGGATGGGCGACGAGTTCGTCCTAAGATAAAGCTGGGAATCTGCGGGGAGCACGGCGGAGAGCCGCGCTCCATTTCTTTTTTTCATTCGCTCGGTCTCGACTATGTATCGTGCTCACCTTTCAGAGTTCCAATCGCGCGCTTAGCCGCCGCACATGCCGCTCTTGACGCGTAAGCTCGCGCGCTCGCGCCGAATCGAGCTGATGCCGGCGGGATCGCTCCCTATGGCGCGCCATCAGCACGCGCGTCCGCTGCGCATCGCGCTGGTGACGGAGTACTACTATCCGCACCTCGGAGGCATCTGTGAGCACGTACATTTCTTCGCGCGCGAGGCGCGACGGTACGGCCACCACGTCGACATAATCACGTCGAACATTCCAGGTGCTCGCGACGAACCACACGTGATTCGCATCGGGAAAAGCCAGCCGATCTACGCCAATGGGTCGCAGGCGCGCTTCACGTGGGGGCTCGAGCTGAGGAAAAAACTTCGGCGCGTGTTCAGTCTCGGTCAGTACGACATCATTCATGTGCACTCGCCGCTCAGCCCCGTACTTCCCGTCATGGCGATCGAGGAAGCAGACTGTCCGGTCGTCGGAACATTTCACACCTACTTCGATCGCTCGGTCGGATACTCGCTGGGCAACCGATACTTCCAGAAGCGGCTCGATCAGCTGGATGCGGCGATCGCGGTGTCGCACTCGACCACGATAGCGCTCAATCGATACTTCGAGGCCAACTGGACGATTGTCCCGAATGGAATCGACACCGACGTCTTCAATCCGCACGTTCCCCGCCCCGCCGCCCTGCGCACCGATGTTCCCGTCATTCTCTTCCTCGGAAGATTCGACCCCCGCAACGGCCTCACCACCCTCATCGATTCTTTCAAGAAGATTCGCGGCAGAAATCGCCAGGCTCAGCTCGTGGTCGTGGGAGATGGACCTCTTCGCAAGCACTACTACCGTGCCGCCGGCGGTGACCCCGACATCACATTCGTCGGTTCCGTCCTCGGCGAGCGTCCCGGGTACTACGCGCACAGCGCGATGTACGCTTGCCCGACAACCAAAGCATCGTTCGGAATCACCCTTCTGGAGTCGATGGCGTGCGAGACGCCGGTCGTCTGCTCCGACATTTATGGCTTTCGCGATGTGGTCAAACACGAGCGCGAGGCACTAATGGTGCATTGTGGTGATACCGAGGCTCTCGCGGATGCGCTGGTAAGACTGCTGGACGACGAGACCTTGAGGGCCAGACTCGGAAAACGCGGCCGACAGGAGGCGGAGCAGTACTCCTGGGCGAAAGTGACCGAGGCGGTGCTCGACATCTACACAGCCGTATTGGGGCGGGCTACACGGGAATGATCGGTTACGCAGCATTGGGAGTGTCTGTGATAGGCGGGGCGATGCACGGAGCGTTTCACCGTAACAGTCCGTTCTTTGGTCCTGCCCTCGGAAGAATTGCCGGCGAAGGGAAAGTCGTCGCGCTCACCTTCGATGATGGCCCGAACCCAGATGCCACTCCGCTGATCCTCGACACGCTCGCCGAAAAAGGAGTCCATGCGACGTTTTTCGTCCTGGGAAGTCACGCCGAGCGTTGGCCCGAGCTCGTGAGGCGCATGTCGCAGGAAGGCCATCAGCTCGGGAATCACGGCTACTTCCATCGCAAGCTCCAATTCAAGAGTCCCTTCTACGTGAGCCGCGACATTCGGCTGGGAATCAGGGCGATCAAGCGAGCGGGTGCGCCGGCGCCCCGTTATTTCCGCGCGCCACATGGCTTTCGCAGTCCGTGGACCACTCCGATCGCCAGCTCCTACGGCGAGCGCACTGTCGGCTGGTCACTCGGCGTCTGGGACAGCGACAGACCTGGAGTCGACGAGATCGTCCGCCGCACACTCGAGGGTGTTTCTCCCGGATCGATCGTGTTGCTGCACGACGGCGATGGCTATAACCCCGATGGCGATCGCATGCAGACCGCGGCCGCACTTCCCCACATAATCGACCGCCTGAAAGAACAGGGCTACGAATTCGCGACTCTGCCCGCTGAATGAGTCCGAGTCTGAAGAAAGGGATTCGCTGGGCACTCTCAGCCGCGATTCTCGTCTTCCTCGTCTATTTCGCGACAAAGATAAACTGGCACCAGGCGTGGAACTCGATGCGGCACGCATCGCTTCCGCTCCTCGCAGCGGCCATCGGCGTGAACTTCCTGTCGGTGCTGATCAAAGGCGTCCGGTGGTGGCTCTTCCTCCGCCCGATCGGCATCACGTCGTTGTGGCTCGCGATACGCGCGACAGTCGCTGGCGCCGGCCTCAACAATGTTCTGGTAGCCAGCGGCGGGGATGCAGCACGCGTGGTATTTGTGTCGCGCGCAAGCGGCGTCTCGAGCTCGACGGTGCTCGCATCGATGGCGCTCGAGAAACTGTTCGATCCGATCGGGTTCGTCATCCTTCTGGTTTACGGCGTACTCGCTTTTCAGCTTCCGCCACAGTTCGAGCGATGGAAGATCCCGGCTGAGATTCTGCTCGTCGTCATTGTTCTTCTGCTGGCTTTTTTTGTGTATGCGACGAGACACATCAAGCCGGAGCACGTGCCCGAGCGTCGCGCCAAACCGCGCACTGCATGGGGAAAAGTGCGCGCGTATTTCAAGAGTTTCGGACAAACGGCGGGTCGTCTGGCGACTGGGCCGCGCTTCATCGCCGCGATTCTATTGTCGCTCGCATCCTGGGCGTGTCAGCTCTGGACATTCGAGCTCGCTGCGGCCGCAGCGCACGTCTCGATCCCGCTCGCGGGAAGTCTCGCGTGTCTGCTCGGCATAAACGTAGGCCTGATCATTCGGGCAACACCAGGCAACGTAGGCTTTTTTCAGTTCGTCTACGCTCTGATGGCGGAACAGTTCGGCGTCGCGGCCAACGACGCGATCGCGGTCTCACTACTGATTCAGACGCTTCAGATTTTGCCGCTGACGCTGCTCGGGATGGCACTGGCACCGGAATTCATATTCCGGCGCGGCAAGAAGGATAAGGAGACCGAGGCAGTCGCCAAGAAAATCGAGACGGAGAAGCTGGCGCATCACGGCCCGCTATCTACGGCCGAAGAAGTACTTCAGCGCGCCGATAAGGCCGGTGTCGCGCCGCCACCCCTCAGGAAGCGCTAACGTTTCCACCCGATCCGGGCGGGTCTCACGGTGGAGAGATTACACTGCCGCGCAGCGAATTATGCGCGGCCGCGGTGCAAGAAGGCGATGAACTCCGCGGGGTCGCGAGTGAGGCCTGTGAAGGTCGCTCGCACCTTGCCTTCCGAGTCGACGACGGCGTAGAGAGGGAGGGCAACCGTGCCGAACTTCTGCTCCTGAAATGATTGTTGCCGCTCGTACATCTCGCCTTCCCCATCCGTATAAAGGCGGGCGAGAACGAATTGGCCGAGTTCGGCGCCGACATCGGGCCGATTGAAGATGTTCGCCTCCATCCACCGGCAGTTCGTGCACGTGTAGCCAGTGAAGTCGACGAAAACCAGTTTCCCCGACGCTCGGGCTGTCCTGAGCGCGCCATCGAAGTCGTTGAGCATCCACGTCGGAACTGTTCCCCGCCCGACGGTGGATGATGCCATCGGCACCGACGGTGGAAGAAATGCCTCGATCTGCCGCAGCGGTCTGCCCGTTAATCCCGAACCCAGCCACGCAGCAAGAACAAGAGCGGCAAGGAGCGGAATGAGCGCCGCTGGCCGCAATTCGTGGCGTGCAAGTTTCGATTTGAGATCACGGCCCAGGTAAGCCGCGCCTACGATCACGAGCGCCATCCATAAGAACAGAACCACCGGTCGAGTGAAGACTCCCCACCCAAGAACGAGATCCGCATTCGAGACGAACTTGATGGCCGCGCCAATCTCGAGAATGCCAATCAGGACGCGAAGGCTCCGGATCCACTGACCCGAGCGCGGCAGCCGCGCAACCACACGAGGAGCGAATGCGAGCGCGACGAACGGCAGGGCGAACGCCGTCGAGTATACGATCATCCCCACGACTGGCATCATCCACGAACCCTGCGACGCGAGAACGAGCAGAGTGCCGACGAAAGGCGCCGTGCATGTGACGGACGTCAGCGTAAACGTCGCTCCCATCAGCAACGCTCCGAGTGAGCTTCCCTTCGGTTTCTCGCGCGCCGAGCGATCGATGGCGTTGATTGCCCGCCATGGAAGCCGCAACTCGAGCCAATCGAAAAGATTTGCGGCGAAGAGGAGAAAAAGAGCGGCGAGCGTCAGATTCACCCACGGATCGGCGGCGAACCGATTGAGACCCGCGGCTCCAAACAAAGTGGCGAGTGCGAGCCCGAGAACCGTGAACGTCCCGATTATCCCGAGCCCGAACAGCAGCGCCCGCCGCACGTTCGATGAGTGACGATCCTCCGGCGCGGAGAAGTAAGCGATGGTGACGGGCACCATCGGAAAGACACAGGGCGTGAGAAGCGAAAGAAGGCCCGTCGTTGCCGCGAGCCAGAGAAATCCCGATGTCATCAACGTCTGGCGATGCGAATCGCCACGTCCATTTTGTCGGTGCGCGGCGGCAGGCAGACTTTGTCGCTGCAAACCTGATAGCGCGCGGCGACCTGGAACCTGCGGAGTCCTGTAAGCGATTTTCCCGGTGCGCCGACGGGGATGATGAAGCGCGGTGTCCCCGAATAAAGCTCGGTCTCGATTCCAAAATTCTTGTCGAACGTCCGCTCTGGTTTCGGAGCGTCGACAACGCCGCGCACCACCACGTCAGCGGCGCCCACAAGCTCCAGTCGCAACGGAATGGGACCGCCCGGCTTTTGAGTCAGCGAATAGATGTGCCAGCCCTTTGCTATTACTGCCTGGAGCGTGATCGGGACAGTTCGTCCCGCGACAACGTCGCGCGGTGCGCTGCCGCCAACAACGCTCCAGCGAACAGGACGCAATGACAGCGTCTCAGCAGTCCGCGCGGAACCGTCGGACGAATGGATCGCCAGCGGCAGGAAAAACAGATATGCGAGTTTGTTCATTTCAGTTCAAATATACACACGAGTCGGCGCGATCCCTGCTACTGAGTACCCGTTGGCGGCGCTCACGTTCGACTCGATCTGTCCGCCGTGTTCGGGTATCATGACCGGGCAGGAGTTGACCGACACAAATGAGGCTGATGGGACACACACCTTTCTTTTTCGAGAGCTGGTACAACGTTGAGCGTACGGTCACGCTTTCTATCGTCGGATACGCGGCCCTTTTCACAATGCTGCGCATTTCGGGAAAGAGAACGCTTTCCAAGCTGAACGTTTTCGACTTCGTCTTCGTCGTTGCGGTGGGATCCGTATTCGCTTCGATGATCGTTTCGAAGGATGTGACTTTCGTCGAAGGCGTAGCTGCGATGGGCACTCTAATGCTGATTCAGTTGCTGCTCGCTGAGCTGGCCGCCAGGTTCCCGACATTGGAGCGCATCATCAATGGCGAGCCGACCCTGCTGCTCTCGAACGGCAAGTTCATTCCCGAAGCACTCAAGAAAGAGCGCGTGACCGAGGAGGAAGTAAGGGGGGCCATTCGGGGTGAGGGTGTAACCCGCGTCGAGGACGTCAACGCTGTGACGATGGAAAACGATGGCACCCTCACCGTAGCCTGGATGTCCAAAAAACCGGGGACTTCCAGCCTGGTGGACACCCCCGAGGCCAAGGACCCGAAGGACACCGAAGGCACCAGGGACCCGAAGGAGAGCAGGTAACGCTGGGCTCGCCCCGAAATGGGACTGTTGCATCGATGCAACGGTCTCGGGTAGTGTTGCGGCCACGACACACCTGCCCCGCCTCGCTGACTCGCTCAAAGGGCGCGCCGGGCATGGTCCCCCTCTTGCCCCCGCCAGGTGTGGCGCGGAAGCACGGTTCAGGCGCCTCGGGGGCGAGACTCTTCCTGTCTGGTGACCCCCCAATCGGGACGCATGACCTTGGAGGGTCCAGAGCATGGGCGACGCCGCATTCGGGATCGATCGAAGCATCGAAACGTCGAGCTATTCGCCAATCGTGGGCGGCGAGCGGCCGACCGCGGATCGCGTTCCGCGCTCCCCAAGCGATACGGAAGTTGAGGCGCAACCGGAGATGGTATCGCTGCTGAGACAAGGCGCGGCGAAGCTGGAAGCTGGGAACGATGCGGAAGCCGTCGACTACCTGCGAAGGGCGTTGGAGATCGGTGATCGAACCGTTGGTCCCGAGCATCCGGACCTGATAATCCTTCTCAACGACTTGACCCGGATCTACCTGCGTCAATCGGCCTATGCCGCCGCCGAGCCACTGCTGCTCCGTCTCGTCGAGATGAAGCGCAGCAAAGGCGAGGACCACCCCGAAGTCGCGACGGTTCTGGCCAGCCTCGCCACGGTCAGACAAGGCCTCGGCCGCCACGAATCGGCGGAGCAGCTCTGGCGGAGGGTGCTCGACATTCGCGAGCGTACGCTGGCGCCGAATCACTTCGCGATCGCCACCGCGCTGGAGCATTTCGGGGAAGCTTGCTCCGCGCGCGGAAAGATCCGCGAAGCGCTTGCAGCGTTTCAGCGTGCGCTCACGATCCGCGAACGCACGCTTGGCGCTGAGCACCCGAGTCTGCGCGCCTCCAGGGAGCGCATCGCCGATCTTCAGCTGCAAGGCTCCGACAGCTCACTGGAGCCTGGCGGCGGGGCACCACCCGTTTTTTCAAACGATCGATTTCGGTTGCTCTCTGGCGAATCGCTCCCTGTCAGCCCTCCCGCTGCGCTGACTCTGGAAAAGACTCCCGCTCCAGTCAGCCGCAAGGCGACGGCCGTCATTCAAGCATCATTTTCAGACAGCCTGCCGGCCGAAATCGCGTCGGTTCAAAAGACGAGGCCTGAAGCCCCGTCTTTCGTTGAGGAGATCGCGCCAAACGAGCTGACAAAGCTGGAAGCCGAGGCGGCGCCGTACCGTGACGTGCTCGAAAGCATCCGGGAAGAGCTCGAGGAGTCCTCCAGCAGCGCACAGCTTGTCGAGCGCGGCAAGGCAATTCTTGCGTCCGCCTTCACGATGCTCGGAAAGCGGCAGGTCGCCGCGGGAGCGGTCGTTGTCGTCATCTTGCTTCTGGCAATTGCAGTGGCAACCGACTCGCGCGGGTTCGGAGAGGTTGCTCAACCGAGAGCGCTCGGTGCCGCGACCCCCGATCAGCAAGCGCTCCCGACTCAGGGAGCGCCAGCATTGGTGACCCCGGCTTCGCGTGAACTCGCAAGCGCATCGGTCCCGGACGCGGCGACGAACTCGGCCGTCAAAGCAGCACTTAGCCGCCCAAGAGTTTCAGAAGATAAGAGCACGCCGAAAAAGCGGACGGAGCAGGTTTCCGAAACGAAGAGTCCCGCGATTCCCAAGCTTTCCTCGACACTGATGTCCGGCCTTGAATCCGCCGCGGCGAGAGCCGGCGGCACCGGCGCGAAACCCGACGAGCAGGCCATCATCGATCCGAGCGCCGTCTCCATCGGGCGTCGCGCAACATTCGACTTCAGCGAACAGAACAGCGGGCCTCAGCGCGCGCGACTGATCGGTGAGCTCCCGACCCCGAGACTTCCGAACGAGCTGGCCGACATCGAGGGAGAAGTTCGCGTCCGCTTCACCGTGGACACTCAGGGACGTCCGGTCATGACGACCGTGGTCGTCGAGACATCGCCGAGTCCGCTCCTCACATCGGCTGTGCGCGCAGTGATACCTGGCATCCGGTTCGAGCCAGCGCGCTCTGGCGGCCCTGAGTCGAGAGCGATCGCCGACGTTGTGCAGGTCGGATTCCGGTTCGCGCGCGGCAAGTAACGTTCGGCTCGCGGACGCTCGAGCAGTCCCCTTGTTCGCGCATCATGGCAAGCCAGGGGGGCGGTTGGCTAACTGGGGCCTCAGAGGATGCTCATTTCGCCGTGGAAATCGCCTTGCTCGCCGTGAGTGTTCCATCAGCAGACTTCTTGGCCAGCAACGCAACCTGATCCCCTGGGGCCAGCGCTTTTGACGTCGGCTCGAGCTCCGTCACGGGAGTATTCGGCGGGACTGAC
>Ga0068855_100007954_pt1 | contig 12807 bp, 9 predicted proteins | sample KBSCornC52_FD_66592 | JGI IMG/M metagenome (GOLD analysis project Ga0068855, IMG submission 66592) | Corn rhizosphere microbial communities from Kellogg Biological Station, Michigan, USA - KBS Corn C5-2 | ecosystem: Host-associated > Plants > Roots > Rhizosphere > Soil ...
CCGCCCTGTCGCCCCTGTTCAATGGTCTGGCCAAGGCAGCGCGCCGCCCTGCTGCCGTGTTCGATTCTTATATCGCCGAGAGGTTGGCGAGGGCCTCCAGGCGCTCCCTGTCGAACGCCAGAACCCTCCGGGGTGGGTTAGCCACGGTTTACGCGGTTCTGGGAGGGGCGAGATCTTCTTCCAAGGTTCATGGCATTGCCGAGCTTCTGTTTGCGGGTCATCCCTTGAATGTCACCAAGGCGACCCGATTGTTTTCTGTGTCGCGCCTGGTTGCCCGCAAGCATCTCCTCCGCCTCGAACGTGACGGCCTGGCCGAGCGGGCCACCCGAGGCAAATCCGGCGCTATCTTTGTTGCCCGGGATGGGTTGATGACGTTTGGGCAAGCGACGGGCATTCCCCTTTCCAGAGAATCAGGGCCTCTGAATGTGGGGGGGATCAATCCTCTGACAAGCGAACATCGTTCACGCCTTGAGGCCATCAGCGATGACATAGCGGAGCGTATGCGGGATCTGGACTCACTGTTGGATCGGCTTAGCGCCAAACCCGGTCTCCCGGATTCTTAGGCAATCATCGCTTCGAATAGTTGGAACCTGCGCGCCGTCATCACCCGAGTTAGCCGTGGCTAACACCATTTCGATGGCCGGCCAGGCAGTTCCGGGCCCGAGTTAGCCGCGGCTAACTTCATGGACGAATAAGTTTATGCTGCACCTGCGAATATGCATCCTTAACGCGCTAAGGCTCAGGTTAACCGGTCGTTTACGAAAAATCAGTTGCCCACCCTGGGGAATCGGACGAGAAAGTTCACAGCGCTTTTTGGCGCTGTTTGCGTGAAAAAGCGCAGATACGATTCTTTGGGAATATCTCAGTCGTGGCGCAGATTCAGATTGACGGCTACGGTCAAGGCGCACAGCTGAAGACTGTCATCCAGGAGCATGGGGAGAAGCTGTCTGCCCAGCTCCAGGCCCATCACCGTAACATTTTTCCGCCTGAAGCGCAGAAGACAATCCGCCGATTCGGCTCGGCGGAGGCGGCTCAGCTGCTGGGTATTGCCGAGGGTTATCTGCGGCAGTTGGGAGCCGAAAGAGGAAAGCCCAGTCCGGGCAAAAGCGGCCGGCGCAGCTATACGGTCGAGGACATTGCAGAGATACGCAAGCAACTCGATCAGGGTGCCCGCGGAGACCGCCGGTATCTGCCGCACCGCCGGGCAGGCGAGAAGCTGCAGGTCATCACGGTGATGAATTTCAAAGGCGGCAGCGGCAAGACCACGACCGCGGCCCATCTGGCCCAATACCTGGCCCTTCACGGCTACCGGACCCTGGCCATCGATCTTGACCCGCAGGCGAGCCTGTCCGCGCTTTTCGGCCAGCAGCCTGAACTCGATGTGGGGCCGAACGAGACGCTTTTCGGGGCGATCCGCTATGACGAGGAGCGGCGTCCCATCGCCGAGATCGTGCGGCAGACCTATATCCCGGACCTGCACATGATTCCCGGCAATCTCGAGCTGCAGGAGTTCGAGTACGTCACCCCCAAAGCGTTGATGGAGCGGGAGCAGGGGGACACGTTATTTTTCGCGCGTGTTGGCCAGGCGCTGGCGGAGATTCAGGATCACTATGATGTGGTCGTGATCGACTGTCCCCCGCAGCTTGGTTATCTGACATTGTCGGCCATGACCGCCGCGACCGCGGTGCTCATCACGATCCATCCGCAAATGCTGGATGTGATGTCCATGAGCCAATTCCTGCAGATGACCGGGGATCTGCTGGATTCGGTCGCAAAGGCCGGCGCTTCCACCGACTATGACTGGATGAAGTATCTGGTGACGCGCTTTGAGCCCGGCGACGGCCCGCAGAACCAGATGGTCGCTTTCCTGCGGCAGATCTTTGGTGAGCATGTTCTGAATCATCCCATGCTCAAAAGCACCGCGATTTCCGATGCCGGCCTGACCAATCAAACCATCTTCGAAATCGAGCGCAGTCAGCTCACCAAATCCACCTACGACCGGGCCCTGGATTCCGTCAACAACGTCAACGGGGAAATCGAAGCGCTTATCAAATGCGCCTGGGGCAGGGCGACATGAGCCGGAAAATTTTTGGAACCCCCCCTGAGACAGATCAAACCAGCGCGGATAAGCCATCTGTTGAGGTCGCCAAGGCGGAGCGCCGTGTCCATGCCCGCCCGCTCATGGGTATGGCCGATCTTCCTTCCAGGGGCACCCAGCCGGTGGGCGCCTTTGGCGCTTCCCTCAATCAACTCGATCAGAGGGGAAGGCGCGCCGAGGAGATTGAAAAGCAACTGGCCACCGGCCAGTCGGTGGTCAATCTCGACACGGCGCTGATCGATCCTTCCTTTGTGTCGGATCGCATGCCTCTTACCGAAGAGGCGCTGGCGGACCTGGTCCAGGCAATCCGTGACAATACCCAGCTCAGTCCGGTGCTGGTGCGCCCGCATCCGGAAAAGCCGGATCGTTATCAGACCGCCTTCGGGCATCGCCGCATCCGGGCTGTTTCGCTCCTGGGCATTCCGGTGCGCGCCATCGTGCGCAACATGACCGACGAGGAAATGGTCGTTGCGCAAGGGCAGGAAAATCACGCCCGCAAGGATCTTTCCTACATTGAAAAGGTGCGCTTCGCTGAACGGCTGGAAGCGCGGTTCCGCCGGGAAACGATCATGTCGGCCATGTCGATCCACAAGAGCGACTTGTCCAACATGCTCACGGTTGCGCACCATGTTCCCGAGGCGGTGAGCGACGCGATCGGTCCGGCGCCAAAGATCGGCCGCCGCGGCTGGATCGAATTGGCGGAGCTTATGAAGGATCCGGGACTGAGGGAAAAGGTCGGCAAACTTATCGCCGATCCGAACCTGCAAAAGCAGGAAAGCGACGAACGGTTCAAAGCTGTTCTTTCCGCGCTCAAAATTCCGGGACCAAGAACGCGACCTGAGCAGCTCTCGGACAAAGGCGGGCAGGGCTTTGGCACTATCGTATCCACGGCCCGCAACGTGACCATAACCGTGGACCGCAAAAGGGCGCCTGCATTTGCAGACTTTCTGCGCTCGCGTATCCAGGGCCTTTATGAGGAATTTGCCGCCGGCAGGGTGGGCTCACCTGAGGAGCCGCAATGACCGTGCTCGACTTGGCACGAGAATCGGAGCCTGTTCCGGCAGGGCTGCACGGAACTGCCGTGCGCGATTTTTCCACTTACACGCGCAATCGCACAAAGCGGAGGGGAGGAAATGGGACGAACTAGTTGAGATGCAAAAAGCCCGGAGTTGGCGCTCCGGGCTCTAGGAATCAGGTATGTACGCTTATTGAGGATCGTGGACCGGTCAGTCAACGAATCACTTCCTCAAGATAGGCGTATCGCTCGCGGAAAATCAAGCTGAAACCATTCAGCGGGTTCGCGTCCTGATTCCGATCGTTCACCCCTGAGCCATCGCTATTCACAATCGTCAATAGGCGGTCGTGGAGACGAGTTTCTGTGGCTTGCGTGGTGATGCCGTTGCGGTGTCGGGGACCCACTGCAAAGGCGCGTCGGAGGTCGCCTTGAATTGAGGAGATAGGAACGGACGAATCGGAAAGCCTGGAGTTGGCGCTTTTCGGCTTTTCGGAATTCTCGGATCATCTGCACGCACGCCTATGCATCTTAGCGATGCGGATAGGCATGTATTCAGCATCGTCAAATACGCATTTTCGTGCGGGGCGGAGCTTTACCATCCGGGATCTGTTTTCGTCCGCCCTTCGAGAAAGCATGTATCCTGGAAACCATTCGCAAGCATTGCCGGCGAACCCCCGGCATATGTCACCGGCCGCGGACAGATATCGGGCGAAATATGACCGGGCGCCGGCGCTTGATGAGAAGGGGCTCTTGCCCGGTCATCTGCTTGCCGCCTTCAAGGGCGCTGCCCGTTACATGGGGCTCAGAGGCAACATCATCGTCGCCATGGATTACTTGTTCGGCCTGACCAGAGCCCAGGACTGGATGGGTGACAGCCGGCCGATGGTCTGGCCGAGCGCCCGCGAACAAGGCGAGGCGCTCGGCTTGTCGCCGTCAGGGGTCAAGTTTCTCAACCGCAAGCTTATCGAACTGGGCCTCATTCTCGCAAAGGACAGCCCGACCGGGGCGCGGTGGGGCCGGCGCGGCCATAATGGCCAGATTATCGAGGCCTATGGCTTCGATCTGTCTCCGCTCGCCCATCGCGCAGCGGAGTTCGCCACGATTCGCGATGCGGGGCGGGAGGATGACCGGATCCGGGCGCAGCTGCGCCGGCGCAAGACCGTCGCGATAAAGAGCATTGGCCAGATCGTACGTACCGCCACCGAGCAGGATATCGATACGCCCGAGCTTTACGCCCTGGCGGACCGTATCTGGCCGATCAATGACGCGCTCTCGGTATCTGCCGATCGCTCCACATTGGTTCGTGCGGTCGACGAGCTGGAACAGTTGCGGGCGGCGGTCTATCAGCTGTTCCGTGCGCTTGTTGCTGGCGGTGAAAATGACCAGATGGCTGAGGAGCCGAAAGTCTCAGGTCCGGCCTTGAAGATAACAAATACTAACCCCACGGGGTCATTTCACAGACCTCCCAATAACAACTACAAACTAACTAACAATCCTTCGGTTAGTAAAAGCTCTGAACAGAGCTGTAGCGATTTTTCCAGCGGTTCAGCCAGTACGGCGCCACCGGAAAAAGAAACAGGGCTCAACATACCCGCGGTGGGACCAAAAGAAGTTGTGTCCCTGGCGCCGGTTCTGGCCAGGTATCTCAATCAGGATTTGGACCGGCTCGACATGGAACGGGCCGTTATGGCGGTGTTGCTGGCGGCAGAGGCTTGTGCGTTCAAGGAACTGGGGATTTCCAAACCGCTTTGGCAGGAGGCGCAGAGCGAAATGGGGATGTGGCCGGCAGCCTTGGCCGTCATGCTCGTCGCCGCCAAGGATCCCGATTACTTTTCCCGGACCCCGGCCCATTATTTTGCGGGCATGGTGGCCCGGGCAAAGGATGGAACTTTGCGTCTCGACCGCTCCATCTGGGGTCTGCGCACCCATGCCGGCAGGCGGCAAAATGGGTTGGAGGTGTCCCTTGGTTAGCGGTGTTCGGAGGCCGTCAAATTCTTAACGGGATATTTCGCCCAGATATTGGGCGACCGTTCGAGTAAAGCCAAATATCATGGAAGGCGCTGCGGATGTTTGTATGAAGAAAACCCCAACCGGCCAAATGGACGGAAGGTATTTTTATCCTTTCGCGCCTAGTTTTGTCCTTCCGATCCGTGTTTTTTGCGTCAACAAATTTTGTTTGCTGGAGATTTTATGACGGAGTTTTCAGCCGGCCCGGTCCTGGTATCTGGAGGGGCCGGTTACATCGGCAGCCACGTCGTGCACGCACTGAAGAAAGCCGGCTGGACCCCAATTGTCGTTGATGATCTGAGCAATGGTCATGCGTTTGCCGCCGATCTCGCCCCGGTATTCCATCGTGGCGACATCGCGGACGCCGACCTGGTTTCACATCTGTGCCGCAAATACCGCCCCAGGGCGGCGATGCATTTTGCGGCCTTCATAGAAGTCGGGGAGTCAGTAAAAAATCCGTCCAAATATTTTGGCAATAACAGGGACAAGGCCGCCGTTTTTTTCCGTACCCTCGAGAAGGAGGGGATCAGAAATGTCGTATTCTCCAGCACGGCGGCCGTCTATGGCGAGACGGAAGAGGGAGTGGCTTTAACTGAGGACACCCCAACGCTCCCGATCAACCCTTACGGCGAGTCCAAGCTCGCCGCCGAAAAAATTCTGCGATCCATTCCGGACATGAGCACGGCGATCCTGCGATACTTCAATGTTGCCGGATGTGCTGCCGGTGCCGGAATAGGGGAAGCGCACTATCCGGAAACCCATCTCATCCCCAGGATCGTGGTGCCGCTGACCGGCGCGCCCGCGGAACTTCAGCGCATCCTGGGGCTGGGGCAGGGGTTCAAGATTTTCGGTGACGACCATGCGACGCGAGACGGCACTGCGATCCGTGACTATCTACACGTCATGGACCTGGCCGACGCGCATTTGCGGGCGCTGAACTATCTTTTGCAGGGCGGGAAAAGCGATATTTTCAACCTCGGCAGCGGTTCTGGTTATTCGGTCAAGGAGATTGTCCAAGCGGCCCGGGATGTGCTGAAACGGCCTGACTTTGCGCCCGAAATCATGCCCCGGCGGGACGGGGATCCGGCGATGCTGGTGGCCAACAGCGAAAAGGCCCAGAACATGCTGGGATGGCGCGCTGGCCGCAGCGTCTCCGACATGATCCAGTCTGCAGCCACCTGGCATCGCAGCAGCCGATACCAGGAAACCATTCTCGCCAAGGCGGCTGTTTTTACGCCTTGAATGGCAGTGTCGAACACGTCGCCGAGCATTGCTTGATTCGCAATGGCGGTAGCGGCATTACAGCTCTGGTCCTGTCGCCATAATTCGGAGTTGTTTGGCTATCATGAACAGCAATTTGCCAAATAGCCCATCCGAGCCGACAAACGCGGAGGCCGTGGATCCGTTTGGCGTAAGGGGCGGGCAGGGCAGTCTCAAACGCCAATCGCTTCGCGGATCGCTTGCGACATTTCTTGCGCAGGCGATCAAGATGGTGATCCAGATCGGTTCGCAAGTGGTCTTGGCGCGCCTGTTGTTCCCAGCGGAATACGGCCTGGTCGCAATGGCCTATCCGGTCGTCTCCTTCCTGCAGGTGTTCAATGACATCGGCCTGGGGCAGGCCATCGTTCAGCGCCCGGTGCTGGAGCAGAAGCAGGTTTCGGCCCTCTTTTGGCTCAATCTTGGCGTGAGCTTTCTCTTGGGGCTTTCGGTTATTCTGATTTCGCCGCTCGCGGCCTGGGCCTATGGCGAGCACCGGCTCATCCTCTTGCTGGTCGTATTGTCAATAACGATGCCCATCGCCGGCATCAACGTCGTGCCGATCGCCCTGTTGACGCGGCAAATGCGGTTTGTGCTTACCGCGCGGAACGAGATCATCGCGGCCTTGTGCGGAGCGGTTGTGACCGTTGTTTGCGCGCTAAAGGGCTTTTCCTACTGGTCGCTTGTAGCTGGCCAGCTCGCGCTGCTGGTCATCGGGAACATTTTGGGCTGGCTGGCGGTGGGATGGCGGCCATCCTCGCCCAGGCAGCTTCCGGCCATTTGGAACGACGTCAAATTCGGCGCGAACATAACAATCTCCAACCTCGCGACTTTCGTTACCACGTCAGCGGATAATGTGATCGTCGGCCTGGCGACGGGAAAAGTGGCGCTGGGTCTTTATGACCGAAGCTATAATCTGGTGGTCCGGCCGATCAATCAGCTGACGTCGCCAATTAACCGTATTGCAATTCCCCTGCTGTCGAGGCTGGTTGATCAGCCGGAGAAGTATCGCTCCGCCTATCTGCAGATGACGCGCGTCGCCACGCTCTTGCTGCTGCCGGCGATGCTGGTGGGCATTTCCAATGCAACGACATTGGTCAGGGTTTTGCTCGGGCCGCGCTGGCCTGAAGCCGCCCCAATATTTTCCTGGCTGTGTGTTGGGGGGCTGGCGTCTGGGGTCTACGCCAGTGGTTTCTGGTTGTTGATATCGCAGGACCGAACCCGTGAGCTCAGACACCTCACCTTGGTGGCGGCTGTCATCAATGTGGCATCGTTTCTGATAGGGATCGCTTGGGGCGTGGTTGGCGTCGCGATCGGTGCCTCCCTGAGTTTTGCTTTGTTGACAACGCCGCTGTTGCTGTTTGGAGCCACCCGCAGCGGACCGGTACGGCCCAGGGACTTCCTGTCCTTTGCTGCCCCTTTCGCGTTTGCAGGCATCGTCACCTATGGGGTCCTTGTGTTTGGCCTTCGTCAGGTCGCGCTCCCGGGAGTGATGCGCCTGGTTGTCGTCACGCTCGTCAGTTATACGCTGGTGACGGCTTTGTGCCTGATCAGTGCGGAAAACAGACGCCTGTTCGGCAGAACGACCCAGTTGCTGAAGGATGTGCGTTGATCGGGCATTGCGGATTTGCAAAGTTGCGGCGTTCGAAAACGCTTGGATAATAACAGAAGGGCGAGCGATCGATGTTCGATCGACCGATCGCCTGGGATTTGCGAAGGCTCTTGCAATGGACGTTGTACCAACAATTCCTCGAGGCGAGATCGCGGAGCGATATCTCGAGTTATTGATTCGAACACTCACCCGGTTCGACGGAACCGACGATTTCCAGCCTTGGCAGTTCGGCTACGGAAGCAGGGGTCTGAAGAAGGTGCTGGCCAGCGCTTTTGTAAAGCATCTGATGGCGCGCGGTTGCGAAATTATTTATCGAGTCAAGTTCGATGCCGAAAAGAGGCGTTTGGGCAGAGACCGACCAATGCATGCCGACACAATGGTCGGCGTCAAGCGGCTGGAAAATACTCGGGATGCAGTTCGTACTGTCATCGCGGAAAATATACCCGGCGATTTGGTCGAAACGGGCATATGGCGGGGTGGCGCTAGCATATTGATGAGGGCCGCGTTGGAAGCCTATGGCGACACTGAGCGCGTGCTATGGTGTGCGGACTCCTTTGAGGGCCTGCCTCCTCCAGATATGGACCGGTATCCACAAGACGTGGGTATGGTCTGGCATACCGATAAGCAGCTGGCCGTATCTCTCGAAGAGGTGCAGCGCAACTTTAAAAAATACGGATATCTCGATAACCGTGTCAGGTTCTTAAAGGGCTGGTTTAAAGACACGCTGCCGACTGCGCCTATAAAGGGGATAGCAGTGCTTCGACTGGACGGAGATCTATACGCGTCAACGATGGACACATTGACTCCGCTCTACGATAAGGTGGCGCGCGGGGGTTTTGTTATCGTCGATGATTATGGCATTCCGCAGGACGTTTGCCGGAGAGCGATCGAAGATTTTCGCTCTGCTCGCGGTATCACAGATCCCATTGTGGATATTGATGGGTGGGGCGTTTATTGGCGAAAATCCTGAATTTAAGGCGCTGGATTAGAGAACCAATGCTGCGCTCCTCGTTCTAACAAACATACTCAGTTGCGGAGTAAGCTTGTGATGGGCCAGCTCGCCCCTTCTCCATTGTGATTTATGGGGTAAAACATGCGTTGGTTAGGGACTTGCGCAGGCCAGTCAGGCCAGTAGATTCGGCCCATATTCCCATCGGACGAGTATTGCCTTGAATCTGCTTGAACAAATCACGGCCAATCTGGCCCCGAGTCCGCACTATGAGGAACATCAGGAGTCCCTTTCTCCGCCGCAAGATCCGCTTGTCAGGCTGATTGCCTTTTATCTGCCCCAGTTCCATGCCATCCCGGAAAACGACCAGTGGTGGGGCGCCGGCTTTACCGAATGGACCAATGTAACCAGGGCAATTCCGCGCTTTGTAGGCCACTATCAGCCGCGGTTGCCGGGCAGTCTCGGCTTCTATGATGCGACCCGGCCGGAAGTGCTGGCGCGGCAGGCGGCGCTCGCCAAGCAATACGGAATCCACGGCTTTTGCTTTCATCATTATTGGTTCGCGGGCCGCCGCATCTTGCAGCGGCCGCTGGAAACGTTGCTGGCCAATCCCTCGATCGATCTTCCCTTTTGCGTCAACTGGGCCAACGAAAGCTGGACGCGCCGGTGGGACGGCGAGGAAAAGCACGTCCTGCTCAAGCAGGATTATCCGGAGGGCGACGATCTTGCCTTTGCCCGGTCCTTAGAGCCGCTGTTTCGGGACCACCGCTACATCCGCATCAACGGCCGGCCCCTTCTGCTGATATATCGGGCGTTCCAGCTCCCCGATCCGAAAAGGACCGTCGAACGCTGGCGGGCGCATTTCACCTCGGTTGGTTTGGGCAATCCTTACATCGCCATGGTCCAGACAGAAGGCAGCAAGAGTCCCGAAGAATACGGCACGGACGCCGCGGTGGGCTTTCCGCCCTTCTGGAGATTTTCTGAAATTCCGTGGCAGCAGGGGGTCGAACTGCTCGATCCGAAGTTCCATGGCGCCGTGCGTCGCTATGAAGACCTGGCGCGGTTCACAATAGCTGGGTACCGCGAGGAGAAGGAGGTCTTTCCAGGCATTGTTCCGTCCTGGGACAATGAAGCAAGGCGACCCCAGCGGGGCGCATGCTTTTCGGGTTCGACTCCGGCGATCTACGGCCGCTGGCTGCGGGCCGCTTGTGGCACTGCTTTGCGCAAATTTTCCGGCGACGAGCGGCTGGTCTTCATCAATGCCTGGAACGAATGGGCGGAAGGCGCGTATCTCGAACCCGATCGTCATTTTGGCCATGCCTATCTGGCAGAGACGCGCCGCGTCCTTACTAGCCTCGAGCCAGACATGAATATCGAATCTTTTGATAACAAAACCGCGTTAGCTCCGAAACTGACGAGCAAGCGTCGTATTCGCCGAACAATGCGCTTAACCTTGAATTTTGCCGCAGATTGTGTCGAAGCGTTGGCGTGGAAACTGCGAGGTCGTTAGCGCCTGTTGCGCTTGAAGGGGACGCATGACCAGCCCAAACGTCGATGTCATCATACCTATCTATAATGCGGCTTCGACGCTTGAAGAGGCTGTGGGCAGCATCCAAAAGCAAAGCTACTGCGCGATCCGAATCATACTGGTCGATGACGGTTCGACGGATGAGACCCCCAACCTTCTGGCGAAGATCGCGGCCGCGGATTCCCGGGTAATCGTGCTCCGCCAGGAAAATAGTGGCATCGTGGATGCGCTCAACTACGGTTGGAAAGCATGTGATGCTCCGCTTATCGCGCGTCATGACGCGGATGATATCGCTGCCCCCGATCGGCTGGCCAAGCAGGTCGCCTTTCTCGAGAATAACCCCGACGTTATCGCGGTATCCGGAGCCTTTCGGCATATCGATTCGGCCGGGAAGACGACGGGTAAGATTGTACGGCTACCACCGCTCAGTGACGCAAATCCCAAATGGGTCCCCGCGCGAGAACCCTATCTGTTGCATCCATTTCTGATGCTTCGCCGTGCCGCATTGGAGGCAGTGGGGGGATATCGCTACGTGTTTCATGCTGAAGACGCGGACCTTTACTGGCGGCTTCAGGAGCGCGGCAAGCTCGTCAATCTTGATGACGTGCTCGGCGACTATCGACTGAGCTCGGACAGTGTCTCCAGCCGATCGATCATAAATGGCCGCATACAAGCCCTGAGTTCTCAATTGGCCGCAATATCAGCTGTTCGCCGCAGGTCCAATCGTCACGACCTAACATTCCCTCGCGGCGCGGTAGAGGACTATCGAGCAGCGATCACGCTCGCGCAGATGGTTCGGATCGCCGGTGCCCAGCTTACCCCTGATGAAAGGGCGCACCTGGCAATTGCGACATCTGAAAAACTCAGGCAATTGTCCACATATAGACCCTATGAGCTTGAGCTCTCAGATTGCCGCTTTGTTTCCGCCAGTTATAAGGAAGGAAGCCGCGATTTATCCCACGAGAACAGGCATGAGATCGCGGTGCGGCTTTCCGGAGCCGCCGCCCGGCTAATAGTGCGAGGGCGGTTCAGGTGTGGGTTCGCCCTTTGTCCGGTTGCTCTGTATCCCTTGATGGCTATGCGTGTACTTGCTCAATTGATCCTGCCGGCGGGAATGCGGGCGACATTACGAGCCAGGTTGCACAGGCAAAGCCTTCAAGCCTCGTAAGAGGAATTTTGAAGCCAACCTGAGCACCGTTCGATACTGTCTACCTCGCACGCAGATCCGCCGTGCATTTGTTGCGTAACCTCAGTAGAAGAAAGACGCCGCGTATATGTCCGATTTTTTCACCGACGATAGCGGCAGGGTGGCCAACTTTCATGGCAGGCGGCGGCGCCTCATTGGCGCAATGCTCGATCCGGGAATTGATCTGTTGCTGGGGCTCCAGGGCATACACCTGATCGATAGAGCGATAATTCCGCGGCGTGTGCTTGCAGTCGGCATCGAAGTGCCTGGCCGAACGGCGGATATCCACAATGTCCTCGGTCGACTGAAGCAAACCTCCCGGCACTCGGTGCAGATCTCTGTAGTTTCCATGGCCGAGGGGCTCGGAAAATTCGCCAATGCTGAGCGCGCTCTTTCCATCGCGGACATCAACGATTACGACTGGCTGCTGATTGTGGACGACGACATAGCTTTCGACAGTCACATGCTGGATAGGCTCATTACGCTGAGCGAGATGGCAGGGCTGTCGATCTCGCAGCCGGCTCACGCGCTCTCCTCATTCGCGACCTATGATGTGACGCTGAGAAGATTCGATTCTTTTGTGCGGGAAACCCATTTTGTCGAAATCGGCCCCCTCACGGCATTTCACCGCGACGTATTTTCAGATGTTATTCCCTTTCCACCTTCCCGTTGGTGCTATGGCATTGATCTCGCCTGGTCCGAACTCGCGAGAAAAAAAGGCTTCAAGATGGGGATTGTAGATGCCGCACCCGTCCGTCACCTGCGCGCCGTCGCCAGCAGCTATAACATCGACAGGGCCCGCGCCGAAGGCGAGACGTTCATCAAGACGCTCGACATTCCCTTCACGCGGGCAGAATTGCTTGGGTTTGAGAAACGCGTGCCCATTGCCCTCCTCAAAGATTTGGCGGGGCAACGGGCCAGGGCCCGCCCACGGAGTTAATGGGGCGCCGCCGGTCCTTTGAACGCAAACCTCGCCAGGAGGCGGTTTGTGCGGGGGCGCTCTTCGGTTCCAGACCAAAATACGGGATAGGGCTACCCGGAATGGGACGGCTCGACTAGGGTTGGTTCGTCCGCATTCAGTCGCCGCTTTGTCTGGAGATCACATGAAAAAGGCGTTCGGTTCGCTCGCATTGCTCGCGTTCGCGATAGTCTGCC
>Ga0068855_100007957_pt1 | contig 12806 bp, 12 predicted proteins | sample KBSCornC52_FD_66592 | JGI IMG/M metagenome (GOLD analysis project Ga0068855, IMG submission 66592) | Corn rhizosphere microbial communities from Kellogg Biological Station, Michigan, USA - KBS Corn C5-2 | ecosystem: Host-associated > Plants > Roots > Rhizosphere > Soil ...
ATCGAGCAACAGGTCCGGGCTGCACGCCCTTTCAATCCATCAGTGGCTCCGTTTATTTCCATCCGCGCCGCTTCAACTCGGCATTTCATCCCGGAACGGAGATCCGGGCCGCGGTACTAGGCCGTCGCGGATCGATCCGCTGTAAACTGTGTACGGCTAGATGCCGCGCTTGCCCGGAAATCGCCTGGCGAGGCGCGGCGGAGCGGCGCGCTCGTGCGCGCGCCGCGCCCTGCTGCTCGTCAGTGCCTTCGAGATGCGCTAAAAAAGAGGATCGGAGACGCATGCGTGCCTGGTCGTATCGAATAACGGGCTCAGCGTGGCTCGCCCTGGTTGCGTGCGGTGCGCGCAGCGGGGTCGAGTTCGCGCACGTCGCTGACGCGCAGGGGGGCAGCTCCGCCAGCGCCGGCCACGGTGGGACGGTGCTAGCCGCGGGCGGAGCGTCGGCCGGTGCGGGCGGCAGCGGGCATGCCGGCTCGGGGGCAAGCACTGCGAGTGGCGGCGCGAGCACGGCGTGCCCCGGCTCGCTTTCGGCGTGCGGCAGCGCATGCCGCGATCTTTCGAGCGATCCCGAGGCCTGCGGCAGCTGCAGCACAGGCTGCGGCTCGAATGAAACGTGTGAGCGTGGTGCTTGCGTCTGCGGTCAGCCCCGCCTGGTTCGGGTCAACCCGGCGAACGCAGAGAGCAGCGCGCCGAGCCTCGCCCCGGCCGTCGCTTCGTTCTCGTGCGCACCCAGCTCGCGCATCGAGCGCAGCGCGGCCATGAGTCTGTCGGGTGAATTCGCTGCCCGCCTCAACGCCGCATTCCCGACGCCGCTCGACCCGAAGAGCGTCGAGCTTGCGCCCGCGCCGCCCGATCCCAAGCGCAAGCAGCCGTACTTCCCGGGCGAGCTCGTCACGGGTCGGCTCGGCGCGTCGCTCGGCGGACCATTCCTCTGGCAGTACCGTGCTGCCACGCGCCGGCAGAGCTCGACCAATTTCGTGGATACCGGTCAAGCGTTGGGCGCCGCCACTCACGCGGTGCTCGGCGATCTGGATCACGACGGCGATTTGGACGTGGTGACATGGGCCTACGGGCAAGCGGCACAGGTTTGGGCCAACGACGGACACGGTACGTTTTCTCAGCAGGCGACGATCGAGGCCATGGCGCAAGTCCTCGAATTCGAGCCAGTACTCGCCGATTTCGACGGCGACGGCGATCTGGATTTGGCCGCTTCGAAAGTATTTCTGAATCAAGGCAGCTTTCAGTTCACCGAATCCGAGGCGCTGGCCACGCCGCGCTTGGCCCTAGACATCGACGGCGACGGCGATTGGGATTTGATCGAAAGCGTGACCCAGCAGACCACCGCGGTGCTGAAGAACGACGGCCACGGGCGCTTCACGCCCGCTCAGATGCTCCAAACCTCGCTCACCGACGTGCGCGCGGGCGATTTGGACAACGATGGCGACCTCGATTTGGTCGCCATCACCTCCTTGGCCAAGCAGCAAGCGAGCGTGTGGCTGAACGATGGATCCGGCAACTTCGAGCCAATGAACACCGAACTCATGGTCGACGCCTCGCGCGGCTTGAACCTCGGTGACGTGGATGGCGACGGGGAGCTCGACGTGTTCATCGCCAGCTGGGGCGCGGCGGGTGCGCGAAACCCGCCGGACCAAGTCTGGCTGAACGACGGCAGCGCACACTTCACCCCGGGTGACGCACCGCTCACCGGCAGCGTCCAGGTGGTGCTGGCAGATCTCGATGGCGACGGCGATCTAGACGCGGTCGCCGGCCAGCACGTGCCATATTCCTCGGAAAAAGGCCAGCCGAGCCGGCTATTGCTCAACGACGGCAGAGGTCATTTCTCGCCCGGCGGCGAGCTGGGCGGCTCGAATTTCCAGCGCGTCGTGCTGGGCGATCTGGACGGCGACGGCGATCTGGATGCCGTCGTTGCACAGTGGGATTGGACGCAGAAGCCGCCGGTACAAGTCTGGCTGCAATCCGGTTGACGTTCGACGCGGAGCTCAGTGCGCGCTCGTCACCGCGGCGTTGGCCGCCGCGCGGTTGAACGCGCCGGTCACGATCTGATACGCAATGCTGAGCGCGCTGTCCGGTCCCACTCGCGGATCGACCGGCACCGTACGCGCAACGCCCAAATCGACGTCTGCGCCCGCATCCGGCGCGTCGTTCACCGCGTCGGGCGGCACCTTGATCGAGGGCGCGACGACTTTTGCGGGCGCGCCTTCGACCGGAGGCAGGTGATGTTCCAGGTTCTCCTCGCGCACGACACCGAACGACTCGGTCGGCGTCGCGCCGGCGACCAGCACGTCTGGCGTTACCCCTTGCTCCTGAATCGCGCGCCCGCTGGGCGTGTAATAGCGAAGTGTGGTCAAGCGCAGACCCGCGCCGTCCGGTAAATCGATGATCGTTTGCACCGAGCCTTTGCCGAACGTTTTGGCACCAACCAGGGTCGCGCGATGATTGTCCTGAATCGCGCCGGCGACGAGCTCGGCGGCGCTCGCGCTAAATTCGTTGACCAACACGGCAAGCGGGCCGCGTCGTACCGTTCCACCGCTGTCGGCGCGCACTTCATCGACGATTTTGCCGCGGCGGCGAGTCGTGTAAATCACGCCGCCCGGTAAAAACTCGTCCGCGATGGCACTGGCTTCGTTGACCAAGCCGCCGGGGTTGTTGCGCATGTCGAGCACGACGCCCGCGAGGTCACCGCCGTTTTCGTGACGCAGCTTCGCGTAGTGATCCAGGAACTCCGCGTGTGTGCCGGTTTGAAAGGTCTTGATGCGCAGGTAGCCGACGCCGCCCTTGAGCAGCTTGCTCGACACACTGGCGACGGTGATGATCTGACGAGTCAAGGTCAGGTACAGCAACTTATCCAACCCCGGACGCCGAATCGTCATCAGCACGTGGCTGCCCGGCTCACCGCGCATCTGGCGGACCAAATCCACCGACGGTCGGCCGCGCACGCTCACGTTGTCGATGGCCAAGATGCGGTCGCCGGATTTCACGCCCGCGCGCTCGGCAGGGGAGCCCTCGATCGGCGCGATCACCGTCACGTACTCGTCCGCGAAATCGACCTCCACGCCAACGCCGCCGAAGTGCCCTTCGGTGTCACCCTGGAAAATCGCGTAGTCCTCGGCCGGCATGTAAGACGAATGCGGGTCGAGCTCGGCGACCATGCCTTTGATCGAGCCCTCGATCAGGCGCTTGCGGTCGACTGGGTCGACGTATTCGTTCTCGATCCAGACCAGCACGCGACCGAGTTGCTCGACGACGCGGTATGGGTTCTCGCGCTCGCTGCCCGCTCGCGCGAGGCCGCTCACGAGCACACCAAAAAAGGCCGCCAAAACTAAGGGAGCGGCGCGCCGGACGACCGAAAAAACACGCGATCCGGAAGGCATGGGCTATCCGGGCGACGATACACGATAAGCCTCGCGACGACGCTCTTCGCTGCCCGAAGCGCCGCCCGTGCCGTGCATTTCGCGGTTGGTGACGGAGCACGATGCGTTTTTTCCCGTGGGCCGGAACGTGGCCTGCGCACTGCGATTTCGAGCCTGTTTTCCCGCGTGAAACGCGAGTGCCACGCCGCGCGCACCCGCGCGTTTTGGAGGAGGGAAAGCCGAATGTTTCAATCGCGGTCGCATTTGCGATTGATTTCGCGGCCCTGGGTGGTACTAGCTTTGTTCCTGGTGTCGGGTGACACCCCCCTACACAGAGGTTACGCTTGGCCGACCACGACTCCAATAAGACAGCCGGCAGCGATAAGCGCAAACAAAGCCTGTACTTTCCGGAAGCGATGCTTCAGGAAATCAAGGACGAGGCAGCGCGACTCGATCGCTCTCTATCTTGGGTAGTACAGCGAGCATGGAAGATGGCTCGGCTCGAGATCAAGAAGATCCCGAGTGTGAACGACATCAGTGACGACGAGGAAGAAACCGCGGGCTGACTCCGCCGCCGTGGAATCGTTTGCGCGCGGCGCCGACGGGACACGGCTTTACTTCCATCGTCAGCCTGGGCCGTCGCCGGTAACCGCGTTGCTTTGCGACGGGCTTGCCTGCGACGGGTTCATCTGGAAATACCTTTGGGATGAGCTTCGCGCGGAGCTTTCCGTCGCGCACTCTCACTATCGGGGGCACGGTAGAAGTGGCCTGCCGGTCGATCCGGAGCAGATCGGCGTCAAGGCCTTGGCCGACGACGTCGACGCCGTACGTCATGAGCTCGGCGATCCACCGGTCGTCCTGATCGGGCATTCGCTCGGCACTCAGGTCGCGCTCGAGGCGTATCGCCGGCGGCCGGAGGGCGTGGCTGCGCTCGTACTGCTGTGCGGCAGCTTCGGTCGCGTCACATACACCTTCAAGGGCTCGGAGATGCTCGCGTCGGTGCTGCCGAACTTGATCGAGTTCGCGACGCAGCATCCCAAAGTCGCGCGCGCCATTTGGTCCAGCGTGCCGCCGCGCGTTGCGATCGCCGTCGCGCGCCTGACCGGTGACATCAATCTCGGCGCGGTGCGGCTCGAAGACGTCGAGCCCTACTTCGAGCACGTGTCGATCGTCGACTTCGAGCTCTTCCTGCGCATGCTGCGCGCGGCCGGCGAGCACTCGGCGGAGGATATCTTGCCGCAAGTGCGGGTGCCGGTGCTGGTGATCGCCGGCGCGCGCGATTCGTTCACACCGGCTGCGGTGTCCGAAGCAATGGCCGAAGCCATTCCCGGCGCGGAGCTGTCGGTGATCCCGGGTGGAACACACCTTGCCCCACTCGAGCACCACAGCGAGATCGCCTCGCGGATCAGCGCATTTTTGAGCCGAAACGGTATTCTGCCCGAGCCACAAGTCGAGTGAACCGCGCCGCGGCCGCAAAGAACAATCTCGGCTTACGCAGCTCCGCACAAGAAAGTACTCTGGTCGAGATGGCCTCGGACAGTATCGGACCGGATTTGATTGGCGGCTTGCTCGGCCTGATCGTGCACGATCTGAGAAACCCGCTCTCCGCGCTGCACAGCAACGCAAGCTTCCTACAATCGGCCCGCGATGCCACGAGCCCCGACGTCAAAGAAGCGCTCGAGGATGTATCGGCGTCTTGCGAAGCGCTCGGACACATCATCGACAATGTGGAGTTGCTCGCGCTCTCGCTGCGCGGTGAGCGGCGCTTCGAGCAAAACAACTTCACGGTGCGCGATCTGATCAATGACGCCTTGTCCCGCTCGCGCTCTCTAGCGACGAGCTATTCGGTGAAACTCGAATACCTGCCCTCGCCGGCGGCCGAGCTGAAGCTCGTGGCCAACCGCGAAATGCTCGGGCGCGCGCTCGGCAACTTGATCAAAAACGGCATTCAGCACGCGCAAGGCGGCGTCCCCGTGCGAGTCAGCGCCCGCCTCGACGGCGACCAGCTGCTCTTGCAGGTCGAAGATGGCGGTGCGGCGGTGAGCCCCGATTTTCTCGAACAGGCTTTCAGCGCCGAAGGCCAAGTGAGCGCCAAGGGCCAGGTCGGCGCGCGCTACAGCCGTGGCATCGGCCTATTTGCGGCGCGGCTGGCCGCGGACGCCGCAGGCGCCAAGGTTCGAGTCGTACCGCCCGCGGCCGGCGCAGGAAACGCGTTCGAGCTGAGCATCTCGCGCTGAGCCGGCAAGGTTTCCCTCCGCGCCCGGGGCGGTGTACAGGGCGCGCATGGGTGCGCAATGGAAGCAAAAAGGTCGCGAGCAAGGCGCTGACGCCAAAGGCCGGCTGTTCACCAAACTGGCCAAGGAAATCATGGTCGCGGCGCGCGCGGGAGGCCCCGACCCGAACAGCAATTCGCGTCTCCGCCTGGCCGTCGAACAAGCCAAGCGCGCGTCGATGACCAAAGAGACGCTCGAGCGCGCGATCAAAAAAGGCGCGGGCTTGCTCGACGGCCAAGCACAGCACGAAACCGTGTTCTACGAAGGCTTCGCGCCCCACCAAGTGCCGGTGATCGTCGAATGCTTGACCGACAACAAAAATCGCACCGCGCCCAACATGCGCCTGTTGTTCAAGAAGGGACAGCTCGGCGCGAGCGGCTCGGTGAGCTGGGATTTCAACCGCTCGGGCGCGGTCGAAGCAGCGCCGCCCGCCGCCGGTGAAGACGCCGAAGAGGCCGCGATCGAAGCCGGCGCGCAGGAAGTCGAAGCCGCCGAAGATGGCCTGCATCGCTTCATCACCGACCCTGCCGATCTCGATACCGTACAAAAAGCGCTGACTGCCCGCGGCTGGGCGGTGACTTCGGCCAACTTGGTTTGGATCGCCAAAAATCCGGTCACGCTCAGCGGCGAAGCGCGCAGCGAAGTCGAAGCCTTCCTCGCCGCCCTCGACGAAGACGACGACGTGCAACGCTTGTACGTGGGCCTGGCCTGAAGCGCAGATCAGCGCCTATTTTTTTGATGGTCACGCGCCACGGCGTGCGGCGGCGCAGCCTTCGGCGTCGCGAACGAAGGAGAGGGAGAGTTCACCACCGAGCCGCAGAGACCACAGAGAACGCAGAGGGAGATTGGGCTTCGCTCGGAGCGGCGCGTCGCGTCGGACGTGACGCCGTGGAGCGCGCGCGGTTAGGATATGATGTTGGCACTTCCATCGACTCGGCGCGCATCGCTATTGCGGCACCGCGGCTCGCTCGGCTCCCCCCCAAAAAATCTTGGCGAGTCTCTTCTGGTCTTGGCGTCTTGGCGGTTTTCTCGCCTCTCTACTCCGCTGTCGCCATCACGGCTGAAAGATGACCACGCTTTCTGGCGGGCGAAATAGGATCTTACCGGTCTCGCTCGGGCAGCTCCAGCACGTGCTCCAATGTAAGCGCGGGCGGATCGAGTCGCTGTAGGCGAAGGCAACCGGCCCGGGTTCGTTCTTCATCAAGAAGCTGGCTGCGACCGCGTAGTCGTCCTCGCCGAGCACGTAGAGCACGGCGACGAACGCGTTGTTGTCGCCGGATTTGCCGGCCACGAGCAGGAACTCGGCTCCGGCGATCGGGCGCCAAATCAAAGGCGCGACCGTGAACTCGAAGCCCTTCTTATCGCCCGGGCCGCGCGCGACGACGGTATTGGCCGCGTCTGGCTCGCGATAGAACTTCAGCTTGTCGATCGCGGCGGTGTGCGGATCGCTCTGAAAGATTTTTTCTAGCCGCTCGGCGCTGATTTTGCCGTGCGCGAAGGTTTCGCCGAGCTTCGGTTCGGGCACGATCGCCGCGTTTGGCGCGCCCTTGCAGCAACGAAAGCCGAGGTCGCTCGCCTTGCTGTCCGGATCGAGGGTGTGGCGCGCGGCGCAGCGGTGCTCTGGGCCGGGCGCGCTCGCCGCGGCGCCGCGCACGAGCGCGCGCGCAGCGCCCTCCTTGCCGGGCACCTCGCTCGCCACCCATTCCCGAAGATTCGCGCCGAGCCCGAGCACGTCGAAGCCCGAGGCGCAGCCCCAAGGCTCGCTCTGACAGCGCGCATCCCAGCTGGCACCGCTGCCATAGGTCGTGCTCGCTGGGCCCTTGCATGCCCGTTCCCATTCGAGCTCGGTGCACAAGCGCTCGCCGTGCTCGGCGCAGGCACGCTTGGCTTCCTCGCGCGTGACATTGGTCAGCGGCGGGAGCTTCGGGTCGTTGGGGTAGGGCAGGCGATCGATTTGGAACGGACCGAGCTCGATCGAGCTTTGGCGCGGCTCGAGCTCGGGGTTTCGCCCCGGGTCGCCAGGGCGGCTCCCGACTTTGAAGCTGCCGCCCGGGATATCCACGCGCTCGTTCGGTAGCGGCTCGGGCAGCTTGGGTCGCGCGATCTCGGCGCTGGCACTGCCTTGGGGCAGCGCGTGAGCCGGCTCGGTCGTGCGCTCGCTGCGCGGCTTGGGGCAGGCGGGCAGGCCGACCGCGATCGCTAAAAGGGAGGGCAACCCGAGCCGAAGCACGCGGCGAGCTTCCCTCGGAGGCGGCTCCGCAAGCAAGGACTGTGGCCGATTTTTCCGCCGCAAAGCGGGCGCGTCGCGATCTTTGCTAAGCTCGGATCCGTGGCGACTGCCGGATTGCGACTCAGCGGCCGCGTGCTCTACCTCACGGAAGATCCCGCGCTGCTCCGCGCGCAGCTCGCCGGCGAGGTGCTGCGCCATGACCCAGGGCGGCCCCTGCTCGCGAACATCTCGACCGACGAGCTGACGCCAGCGTGGGCTTGCTATTATTACGACCAAACCCTGGCTCGCTACTGCTTGGTCGGCCTGCGCGGCGGCGTGATCGAGCGCGACGCGCTGAAGGACGGCGGTTTTCAAGTGATCGTCAGCGGGCCGAGCAAGGGCTGCGGCAGCTCGCGCGAGACCGCGCCGTACGCCGAGCTCGCGTGCGGCGTGCGCGTCGTGTTCGCGCCGAGCTTCGAGAAGATCTACCTGCAGAATTGCCAAAATATCGGCCTGCTCACCGCGACCGATTTTTCACTTTTGGAGCGGCTCGAGCGCGGCGAAACGCTCGAGCCGAGCGAGTTCTCGCGGCAGCTGTCGCCCATCTCGCGCGCGATCGTCGAGGCGGGCGGCCTGTTTCGTTACAACCTACTTCGGCTGAGAGGAGAGCTCGCGCCCGAGTTGCCGGAGCATGCGCCGCGTCCGATGACGCTCGCCGAAAAGATCTTGGCCGCTCACGCGGTGCGAAATGCGGCGGAGGCCGCGCTCGGCTTGCTCGCGATTGCCCCCGGCGATTCCTTGTTCGCGCGCACTGATCTGCGCTTCAGTCACGAATACGTGACGCCCATGGCCGACGCGCTGTTCCGCGCCGGCTTCGGCGAACAGACGCGCGTCGCCGAGCCCGACTCGCTCGTGCTGTTTCGGGACCATTTGACGTTTCTCGAGCAGGTGATGCCCGAAAAGCATCGCGCGCTCGGGCTGGTCGAACAATCCCGCGAGCTTGTCAGCGTGCAGCGCGAGTTTGCGGCGCGCCACGGCGTTCGCCTCTTCGGCGAAGTCGAGCGCGACGGCCAAGCCGCGGGCAGTGAAGCCATTTGTCACAACAAGGTGATCGAAGATTTGGCGCTGCCCGGCACGCTCGTGATCGGCACCGATTCGCACACCTGCATGGCGGGCGTGCTCGGCTGCCTCGCGTTCGGCGTGGGCAGCACGGACATGGCCAACGCCTGGCTCACCCGCGATGTGCGCGTGGATGTGCCGGAGAGCGTGGCCGTGGTGCTGCGCGGAACGCTTGCGCCCGGCGTGTGCGCCAAGGACGTGATGCTCTTTCTGCTCGCCGAGCCGTTCATCAAAACCGGCGGAGCGGTCGGCAGAGTGCTGGAATTTTCAGGACCGGCGCTGCACAGCTGGTCGCTCGGCGAGCGCGCCACGTTGACCAACATGGCGGTCGAAGCGGGCGCTTTCACCGGCATCATCGCGGCCGACGACGTGGTCGTCGATTACCTGATGAAACAGCGCGGGCTCGCGCGAGAAGCGCTCGAAGCGCGGATCGTGCGCGCGGACGAAGGCGCGACGTATGCCCGCACGATCGAGCTCGACCTGAGTCGCATCCCGATCATGGTCGCGCTGCCCAGCGATCCGCGAGCGGGCATCCCGCTCAGCGAGCTCGAGGTGCGCTCGGGGGGCGAGGTACGGATCGACATCGCCTATGGCGGATCTTGCACCGGCGGCAAAATCAGCGACATGGATCTGTACGCGGGCGTGATCCGCGAGGCGCTCGAGCGCGGCCAGCGCGTGCACCCGAACGTGACTTTTTACTTGCAGTTCGGCTCGCAGAGCGTGCGTCGCTATGCGGCCGAGCGCGGCTATCTCGAGCTCTTCGAGCGCATTGGAGCTAGCCTCCTCGATCCGTCTTGCGGCGCCTGCATTCGCGCCGGCCCGGGCACCTCGACCTCAGCCGAGCAGGTCACGGTCAGCGCCGTGAACCGCAACTTTCCAGGCCGCAGCGGCCCCGGCCGCGTCTACCTGGCTAGCCCACGCGTGGTCGCCGCGAGCGCGATCGCCGGCAAGATCGTGGCCGACTTGCCGGAGTGCTGATCCTCATCAACGTGCCCGTGCCCGTGCCCGTGCCCGTGCCCGAATCTCCGTACGGAACCTCGCGCGCTTCGACGAACTTAGTGCAGCCTCCGCCGGGCTCGGCGCATTTTTCAGCACGGGCAGGCGTGGCTGCTAGGCGTCGCAGCGAGGCGCTCCGGTACCTTGGATGGTGCTCGGCCGGCAAGCGCGCCCGTTTCCTCGTGGCCACCCAAATCTCGTGCTAACTCGAGCCGCAGATGTCCTCTTCCACTTATCAACTCGGTCCCGGCATGTGGGCGCGCCTCGGCTACCAAGTCTTCGACGCCGAAGGCGAGCCGGTGGAGACCGGAGACAGCGAGCTGTGCTGCCTGATTGGCTACGGCGTGCTCTTTCCAGCCTTGGAGGACAAGCTCGAGGGGCTTTCACAGGGAGCCTCGCGCAGCGTCGTGCTCAAGCCCGAGCAAGCGTTTGGGCTGCGGAACCCCGAGGCCCAAGTCGAGGTCGACCGCAGTGATTTCCCTGACGATGTCGCAGCGGGCGATTGCTACGAGGCCGAGGACGAAGAGGGCCGGCCCGTGCTGCTCCAGGTGCTCGATGTGAGCGCCGAGGGCGTCCTGGTCGACAGCAACCACCCCCTGGCGGGCCAGAGCCTGCGCTTCGAGGTGGAGGCGCGGGAGGTGCGGCCGGCCACGGATGCCGAGCTTTCCGAGGCAGAAGCGCGACTTGTCGCCCAGGAAGCCGAGCCTGAACCGCTGATCACGCCTGAGAGCTTGCTTCGGGGGCCTTCCCGGCGCTAGGAAAGGGCCGCCCGACAGTCATGGCCGACGGGCCGATGACCTGACCCTTCTTCCGGATCCCATCTTGGAATTCCGGAGCAGATTGATACGGAGAGCTCATGCCCATTCCCGAGGATTTCAAGTACGACATGCGTGTGCGCGAGCGAATGCTGCGCCGAGGTGAGCTGACCGAAGCGGAGCTCACGAAGCACGTCGACGGACTGACTGATGTTGCCGAGCTGCTGGTCGAGGTCGAGCTGAAGCAGCCCGCGCTGCAGCGCGAGTCCGAGCGCGAGGCGCGCATCGTGTCGCGCTCCGCGCCACGCCCGGTGGTCGCGCACGTTCCGGTCGTGCGCTCGCTCGAGAACGAGCTCAACGACATCGATGAGGACGACGATCTGGATGACATCGATGACGAAGACGATGAGGACGAGGACGATCTGAAGCTGAAGCCGAAGGCGGACGCAGCGCCGAAGGCGGAGGCAGCGCCGACGGCAGAGGTCGCGGCGGACAAGCCGAATGGCGCCAAGGTCGAGCCGGCGGTGGAGCCCGCCGCGGCACCGAAGCCCGAGCCCGACGACGACGGTTGGGGGACCAACACGTGAGCTCCGGCCACGGCGAATCGGACGAGAGCTCGGCGTTGCCGCCGGACGACTTGCCCGCGGTGGACTTCACGACCTTCGTGCTGTCGCTCAGCCATTCGGCTCGGCTCCACCTGGGCGACGTTCCCGATCCGGTCAGCGGAACGAGCGAAGTCGATTTGCCGATGGCACGCCACTCCATCGACCTATTGGGACTGATTCAGGAGAAGACCCACGGCAATCTGACGGGGGCCGAAGAGCAAATGCTGACGCAGGCGCTCGACGACCTCCGTCTCCGCTTCGTGGAAGTCTCCCGCAATCGCAGCAAATGATTTTCGGCCTGCCGAAGAAGTTTTAAGCGTGACGAAGGCGGCTGTTCTTCTGGGGGCAATCGGGCTCGGCGTGGCGGCCCTCGGGTGCAAGCGTCTGCCGAGCTCGGGTCTGGGCGCCGAGGGGCTGCCGCCCAGTGCCGTGCCGGTGCCCGTGCAGCCAACGGCGCTCGCGACCACGCCGCCCCTGCCTGCGCAATTGCCGGGCGCGCGCGCGCCGCAGAGCTTTGCGGATTTGGCCGCCAAGGCGGACCCCGCGGTCGTGTTCGTGAAGACGCTCCAAGAGCGCCGCGGTCTATCGGGCCGCCGGCGCGTGATCGGCGAAGGCGTCGGCACCGCGTTCGTGTACGACCCGAACGGGCTCATCATCACGAACAATCACGTGATCGACGAGGCCAGTGAAATCCACGTGATCTTCGGCCGCAAGCGCGAGGTGAAGGCGACCGTCGTCGGGCGCGATCCGCGCACCGACATCGCCGTCTTGCGCGTGGCCGAGAAAAATTTGCCGTACTTGCCGCTCGGGGATTCGGACGCCGTCCGCGTCGGCGATTGGGTGGTGGCGATTGGGAACCCGTTCGCGCTGTCCCACACCGTCTCGGCCGGCATCTTGTCTGCCAAGGGCCGCACGATTGCCGACGTGAAGGGCCTCGACGAGTCGGGCTATTACGATTTTCTGCAGACCGACGCGAGCATCAACCCCGGTAACTCGGGCGGCCCGCTGCTCGACATGGCGGGCAACGTGGTCGGCATCAACACCGCGATTCGGCGCGAAGCCAACAGCATCGGCTTTGCGATTCCGATCAATATGGTCAAAGAGCTTTTGCCGCGCGTGCTCAAAGATGGGCACATCAAGCGCAGCGCGATCGGCGTCCACGCCTCTTCCGTCCTGCCGGAGGACATGGACCGGCTGAAGCTGGCGAATGAAAACGGGGCTTTGGTTCGCGTCGTACTCCCGGGTGGACCGGCGGACCGCGCCGGCTTGCAGGTCGACGACGTGATCCTGGCCTTCGACGGTGAGCCGCTGCCGGGCCCCGAACGTCTGCGTTGGGTGGCAAGCTTGGCCGGTGTCGGTAAGCAGGCGACCTTGCGCGTCTCGCGCGGCGGCCGAATCTTCGATCTGAAGGTGACGATGGACGAGCTGCCCGACCAGGCACCCGTCGCTCCCGAAGAAGAAGCTCCGTAAGCTCACAT
>Ga0068855_100007962_pt1 | contig 12805 bp, 6 predicted proteins | sample KBSCornC52_FD_66592 | JGI IMG/M metagenome (GOLD analysis project Ga0068855, IMG submission 66592) | Corn rhizosphere microbial communities from Kellogg Biological Station, Michigan, USA - KBS Corn C5-2 | ecosystem: Host-associated > Plants > Roots > Rhizosphere > Soil ...
GGATGGTCGACGGTGGCTTCGGTGCGAGATTGTCCTTTAAGGCACGCCAAAATTCGTTACAACCTCGTAAAGAAGATGTGACGAAACAAGCGGAAATCGTGACTGGTTTCGCCGCCTTGCCCTTTCTCCTGCCGTGCCTTAAGAGAAATGCGCCGCATCACGCAACCTATCCCACGACCTCAAGAATGCAATTTGCCAGTCCGCTTCGTTATCCCGGAGGAAAAGCCTGCTTGGCTGGATTCTTGACGGACGCGATTGATTTGAACGATTTGCGAGGCTGCTCCTACTACGAACCGTATGCGGGAGGAGCGGGCGCTGCCTTAAGTCTCCTGCGCGATAGTGTAGTCTCGGAAATTTTCATCAATGATGCCGATGTCCGGGTCAACGCGTTTTGGAAAACGATTTTGTCCGAAAGCGAACGATTCGTGGATAGAGTACTTTCAGTCCCTTTAACGATCAAAGAGTGGCGCAGGCAACACGAGGTCTGTACAAGTCCCCAAAACAATCACCAATTTGACGTTGCTTTCGCAACGTTTTACATGAATCGCTGCAATCGCTCCGGCGTGTTGACTGGAGCGGGCCCGATCGGAGGTTTTGAGCAAACGGGAAAATGGTGTCTTGGGGTCCGTTTTAGCCGTGAGCCGCTTGCAGAACGAATACGCACTCTTGCGCGGTTGAAGTCTCAAATACACATCAGTAATTTGGACGCGATAGATTTTCTTAAGTCGAAACTGCCGCTCGGAAATGATAGGCGGCGCGTATTCGTTTATCTCGATCCGCCATATGTCCATAAAGGGCAGCGACTTTACCTCAACGCTTATGAGAATAAAGATCACCGGCATCTCGCTCGCTACATCGTCGGGCAGAAAACACTGCCGTGGTTCATGTCCTACGACGACACGCCATTGGTCCGAGATCTCTATGTCAATCAACAGATTTTTTCGCTTCCTATTCGCTATTCACTCCAGAAAAAGCGCACGGCTGAAGAACTGATTATAGCTCCACACCGTCTTGCATTGCCATCCCTATGCAAGATCCACGGACGCAAAGAACCCCTTTAGCAGATTTGACAACATGCCCCACCTTACTAGCAATACTCTGAACACGACAATGTTCAAAGTAGCCGATCTTCACTTTGATCACGCCAATCCTCGATTAACCGAGTACGGTATCGATTCCAAGACGCCGGAAATAGAGATCCTAAAGACTTTGTGGGATGCAATGGATGTTCGGGAACTCGTCCAATCCATCGCAGCGAGCGGTTTCTTTCCGCATGAAGCACTCGTTGTTGCGAAAGAAAAAGGAAAAAACATAGTCATCGAAGGAAATCGTCGCCTCGCTGCGGTGAAAGTCCTATTGTCTCCGGACATAGCAAGAGAAAACGGCTGGGCGCTTCCGACAATAACAGAAGCTGCGCGAAAAAAGTTAGTCGAAGTGCCGGCTGTTGTATCAGATCGTCAACAGTCCTGGCGATATTTGGGCTTCAAGCATGTAAACGGTCCTGCCAAATGGAGCAGTTATGCAAAAGCCGCCTACATCGCCGAGGTCCATCGTGAGTATGGTATTTCGCTCTCCGATATAGCCGATCAGATCGGCGATCAGCACAATACTGTTCAGCGCCTCTACCGAGGCCTCATGGTCCTTGAGCAAGCCGAGAAAGCGAAGGTTTACGATCGCGAGGACCGTTATAATGCCCGCATTTATTTTTCTCATCTTTACACGGGGTTGGACTACAAAGATGGAATCGGTGCATTTCTGAACATTGCTCCACCTGAGAAAGAAACCGATACGCCAGTTCCGAAAAACAAGTTGAAGGAACTCGGTGAGCTATGCGTTTGGCTTTATGGAAGCAAGAAAGCGAAGCAGCCACCGGTTGTTGTTTCGCAAAACCCTGACCTGAAATATCTGAGCGCAGCGGTTGCGAATCGGGAGTCTTTGGCTGCATTGCGAGCAGGAGTTCCTCTTGAGAAGGTATTTGAGATTAGTAGGCCGCCCATAGAAGTATTTGAACAGGCACTCCTGGCCGCCAAACGCGAACTCACAACTGCCCGAGCCTATCTAATCCAAGGCTACGACAACTCTGAGGCTTTACTTCGAATTGCTGGTACTATTGCGGACATGGCAGACGAGATTTATCAAGAAATGGAGCGGAAGAATCGTCCAGAAGCGAAACGGGGGCGACTCACGGAAATCTGAGATGTTCAAACTTCCCTCGCTTCCGTCTCCGAGGGCGGACGCCAATGAACTGGCTGATTTTGCGGAACTATTAGCGCTGAAAGAGGTTATTACTTCAGCGCGTGAGATTGCCGCGTACCTCGGCCGGTTAGACGACAACGCGCATAACGAAGGTTGTGACGACGATCAAGACGACATCAACAACCATCTGGATAGCGTGATGATAGAATTGGAAAGACGAGCTTCTGCTTGCCGGGAGGGGTATCCGTTCACATTGGAGCGCGTAGGAACCGTACTCCGTCACGTTTCTGTTGATACCGATGATAGACATTCCGTTTATCGATATTTGCTTCTCGCTACTCGCCTTCATATGCAAAATGATAGGCAACACGCCAAAATAGATGGGAGTCTTCTCTTTGAAGAACTCGCGGCACATGTAATCCAATGTTACCTCGGTTCGAAGCGAGCCCGATCCATCGTTTTTGGGACTGCAGCGAAAGGCGGCTTCGCCAAAAAGATTAACGATTTGTGTCAGGCTCTAGGCGAGGGAGGCCAATTCCATAACCCCGAAAAAGCTCCCGTGGATGAAAACGACGACAAGCTTGATACGGTAACCTGGGTTCCCTTTACTGACCGTAGTCGTGGACAGTTGATCGTTTTTAGTCAATGCAAGACGGGCTCGACATGGGGAGGGCAGACAGCCTCATTGCAGCCAGATGCATTCGTGAGGAAATGGATGAGTGATATTCCGTATTTTACACCCATTAGAGCCTTCTGTATCGCTGAATCCGCATACCGCGTCCATTGGCGCAAGCACGCAATCAACGCTGGGTTGCTTTTTGACCGTTGTCGCCTAATCGATTTTTGCGAAGACCTTCCTGCGCCGTTGTTACTCAAGATAAGAACCTGGACTGAGGCCGCTTTGGAGTCCGTTACCCTCTCAAAGAACGGAGGAAGGCAAAGGGTGAGCAGAAGAAACCAACGGTAGGGAGATCAGATAAGGGCCACTCACAGACCGCCGCTCCATCAGCGGCCCATGACCCTTGTTCCTTGTTCCCAAAGCGCTTCGCTAATTTTCGGACCGCGAAGAGATGTGTTGAGGAACTCCCGTCGGCGAAGAGTTCCGGCGCCGCCTCCGGGGCGCATCCGAGTTGGGGGGCGGGTTCCGGGGGTGTCGCTCGCAAGCTCGCTGTACCCCCGGCTAATTTCCTTTGTCCCTCCGGGACAACCTGCCGTTCCAGCGGTGAGGCGCGGGGCGCGCGTGGGGGACTATCGCGCTCGGAAATCGCGATCCACCGAGGCGGCTCATCGAGCCGCACACCCAGTCCCGCCAGCGGGTGGCGATTTCGCTGAGGGCCGCTGCGCTCGCTTTCCTCTCGTTCCTCTCGTTCCCAAAGTTAGCGGAGCGCTTTGGGAATGTTGCTTCCGGCTTGGAAACTCCGTTTCCTGGGTACGAGCTCTATTGCCACGCGCCAGCGCGACGGTTTCCGGCGATCCATGGCTGTCCGACACGCCATCGGAAGACGCCCACGAGGGAAACAGAGTTTCCGGTCGCAGGGCGCGTTCCCAAAGCGCTTCGCTAACTTTGGGAACGAGAGAAAAATCGCGGGGTATGATCGTTACACGGCCGCCGCTTTTTTTGTGAGCGCGGCTCCGCGGCGAAAAGCGGCGCAGCAGCGCACGCACTCCAAAACGCCAGCGCCCGATCACAGCTTCCCTCGTTCCCAAGCTCCAGCTTGGGAATGGCCCTGTCCCGGATGCTCCTGCATCCTGGATGCGGCTGCCGGCGAAGCTGGAGCTTCGCAGACAGGTGCGTTCCCAAGCTGGAGCTTGGGAACGAGGGGAACAAGGGGTATGACCGCGGGGAGGGAGCGAATTCGTGTGTGCTTCCGCAGTGCGCTTGCACCATTGGATGTTGAGCGGGTCCCGCCTTGCGGGAGACGCCCGCGGTGCCGAGGCGGCAATTGGGTGTTGGATGTTGGATGTTGGATGTTGGGTGTTGGATGTTGGATGTTGGGTGTTGGGTGTTGGGTGTTGGATGTTGGGTGTTGGATGTTGGGTGTTGGATGTTGGGTGTTGGATGTTGGATGTTGGATGTTGGATGTTGGATGTTTCGGCGCGGGAACTAGCGAAAGAATCGTGACCCACCACCAAAGAAAATGTCTTGACCCTCGCGAGGTTGGTAGCAACGGCGCGGGGATATGTTGACCATTGGTGAGTCTGCTTCTCCTAATCCGGCCGTTTCGGCGGCGGTTGATCCTGATCCGTATGCGGGGACGCCGCTGCATGCCGACGGCGCGGATGCGCCGCTGGAGGGGGGCGTGGCTTTTGCCGGGGAACCGCTGGGGATCGATCCGCGGCGGCTGCTGGAGATCACGCGCGATGTTTGCGGGTTGATCGGGGAGTATCGTACGGAGATGGGGCTGGAGTATGGGAATCCGGAGCCGCGCTGGGGGTCGTGGGCGTGGTGGCGGCGGGTGGCGCGCAGTGAGTATGCGGGGCGGTTTGCGCATCGCTACCTGACGGGGTATGGCGGGGTGTTCGATGCGCCGGGGGGGAATCTTTCGCTCGGGGTGCCGGCGCGCTTCGTGGCGACGCGGGCGGCGGGGCATGCGGATAATCTTGTGGGGACGGACCCGTTTGTGGCGGCGATGCCGACGGATATCGGGGACCAGGGGGATGCGGCGTTGAGCCGGCAGGTGGAGGAGAAGCTGCAGGAGGAATTGACGCGGAGTAACATCCGCGGGGTGGTGCGGGAGGCGATTCGCGTGGCGCTGACGGAGAATGATACGGTGATCAAGCTGACCTGGGTGACGCAGAGGGCGCAACGGCCGGAGGTAAGGCCGGTGGCGGTGTATGCGGGGCGGCGAGCGGGAGATACAGGGATGGCAGATGGTCCCGCTCAGCGGGAGCAGATGCCGGATGGCGGCGTGCTGGCGGATGGCGGCGCGCTGGAAGATAGCGGTGGAATGGCAGATGGCAGATGGCAGATGCCCGATGGCGGCGCTTTGGGGGATGGCAGCACGATGTCCGATGGCGGCTCGCCTGATGGCACCCCGCCCGATGGTGGTAACATGCCCGATGGCAACTTACCTGATAGCACTTCGCCCGACGGCAGCACGATGCCGGATGGCAGTGGAATGGCAGATGGCGGATCGCAGATGCCCGATGGAGGCGCGATGCCGAATCGCTTCGATCCGGCGGCGTTGCTGGCGGGGATGGATGAGGATATGGGGGCGCTGGCAAATGCGACGGCGGCAAATGCTACTACGGCGCGGGGTGCGCTGGAGCCGCTGCGGACGCCGAAGGGCGATTACATTTTCCGGCACGATGATATCGTGCTCTGTCTCGCGGCGACGAATACCGGGGAGTTTCAGGCGCTCTATGCGCCGGGCGATCCGGTGCCGGAGGGGCAGTATGTGCAGGCGCGCTTGAAGAAGGAGCCGGCGTTTGTTTTTGATCCGGCGTCGATGCTCGGGGCGGATGGCAAGCCGGTGTTTCAAGTGGTGCCGGGGTTGATCGGCACGGACACGATCCAGGATTGCCTGGTGGGCGCTGGGCTGCAGGTGGAGGATTTTCTGTATGACATCAAACAGCCGAAGCTGATGGACAGCCCGCTGATGGTGCATGTTTACGACGACGAGCTGGATCGCGTGCTGGCGGCTTATGGGCAATCCAGCGATCCGGCGGAGAAATATGCGCCGCTGAAGGCGGGGATGAATTTCCCCGCGCCGGTGGAGGATACGCCGAAGAGCGGGGCGAGCATGCCGAAGCGCGAGCACGGCGAGTACTATAACTTGCAGGGGAGCGCGATCCGCCGGAAGTGCAACGTGCACGAATGTTACTACCGGGTGCGGATCGATCCCGATGACTCGAACGAGACGTGGCTGTTTCTGGTGCTGGATTACGCGCGCCAGGTGCCGCTGCATGCCGAGTATCTGGGTAACATGCGGATGAAGAGTCCGCCCTTCCGCATCCTGCGCGGGCTGGAGAGTGTGCCGGCGCGGGCTTATGGCGTGGGGATCTATCAGAAATTCCACGAGCGCAATCTGGCGGTGGATTACTGGTTCAATCGCGCAAAGCTGAAGACGACGAAGAATGCCAGCGCCGATTTCATGAAGGCGGACGCCTTCGTCGAGGCGCAGGATGCGCAGGAGTTTCGCATGGGCGGCACGGAGATTTATCGGGTGAAAAGCGAGCTGAACGATCGGCCGCTGGGGCCGGGCAATCCGGTTATCTGGCGGGAGAATTTGCACGATCAAAACCAACTGGAGTGGGAGATGATCCAGAAGATCATCCAGACGGGGCAGATCGAGTTTGGCATCGCGGACATCGGGCAGCTGCAGGATGAAGGCGCGCAGATTGCCAAGGACGCGACGGCCACGGCGACGCGCAATGTGGAGCGCACGGGGAATACCTTGCAGCGCGCGACGGAGAATATGATGGCCGAGGATTTGACGGGGCTGTGTGAGCTGGCGATCGATTTGATCCTGGAGAATGCGGACCTGGAGGCGCTGCGCTTTTCGCCGGGCGGGCAATTGCTCGCGGGGCTGAATCGCGATGAGATTCGCGATCTGCCGCGGCATGTGCGGCTCTTGCTGACCAAGGCGCGAAGCAGCGAGTCGCTGGCCAATAACCAGCAGGCGGTGGCGTTGATCCAGCAGTACAACGGGATGCCGGCGCGTCTGCGCAAGACGGTGCGGTTCGCCTTCATCGCCATGCTGCGCAGTCTCGATGTGCAGGATGCGGATGACATTCTCGCCGCGCCCTCGGATGACGAGATCCAGGGCGAGGCGCAGCAGAAGCCGCCGCCGCCGAATCCGCATCTCGGGGATAGCATCGGGATCAAACTCGCGGACCTGCTGCCGAGCGAACAGGCGCAGGCCTTGCAGCAGATTGGGATTCAGGCTGACCCGCAGCGGGCGGATGCGGCGGGGCAGGCGCCGGGGCAACCGTCTTCGCCAGGCGCGCAGTCTCCGCAACCGATGTCCGCGCCGCAAGTGCTGCCGAATCCGTCCGCCGCGGCGTAGAGCTCATTATGCACTTTTGCCAATTTGATGACGCAGCCGACGTAGAAAGCGTTGAATCAACGTTCCCCGCGAAGCGGCGGAGGGTCTACGTGGCCAATCCCAACGGGATTGAATCATCCAGCCCAGGGTTGATGCGAGGCACGAGCATCTACCCTGGGTTATCTCCCCACAGCGAACCAACCCTGAAAGGGTTGTATCTTCATTCGCGGCGAGAGGAAGATATACAACCCTTTCAGGGTAGGGCGCTCTTTGAAAATGGACCCAGGGTAGGTGCTCGTGCCTCGCACCAACCCTGGGCTGGAAGCTTTAACGCCTTCGGCGTAACCCCGACCCTCGCCCCCGACGCCCATAGAGCGCCGCTACAGCAGGCCCAGCCCTCCGCCGCACCCTGCGGCTTCGCTCAGGGCAGGCGCCAAGCGCCGCTACAGGGATCTGCCGCCTACGTCCCGCTCCGGCCATCCTTCCACAAAACCACATAACACGATCTAACTCTCTAACCTATGCCCGACGCCGACGCTCTTCTCATGCAGGCCCAGCAGGCCCAGCGGATCATCGTGGAAACCCAGGCGGCCGAGGAGGCCCGGCTGGAGTACACCAAGCACGCCAACACGGCAGGCCGTCTTTACCGGCTGAAAACTCAGGATGACTTCGTCTGGTTCCTCAAGGAATTCGTCGATCCGCTGATCGAGGCGGAGGACAAGATTCTCAACGACAAGACGGTCTCCCGGGACGTCCGCGAGATCGCCTGTCACCGCAAGGACATCGCCCGGGTCATCCGCGGGCTCGCCGAAGCCCGGCACGCCGAATTTCTCGCTAAAGCCAATCCTAACTAACTCCAAAAATCCTATGGGCTCTCTGAAAAAATTTCCACCCGAACTCTTTTACAACCCTCGACAACAGCGGAGAGTCGCCGCCGGTTATCCGCCACCGGGTTATTCCGCGTCCTATGTCCCGGCGAACTATGTTATCGACGGCCACGCGCCGACGAACGTACCGGATCTGGCGATGACCGCGCCGCATGACTGGGATAGTTTTCTGCAGTCCTTTCCGAAGAATCCGGATGGCACTGCGCGGACACCGGCGACCACGCCGCCGCAGGATACCGCGCCGTCCGCGCCGCCACCGTCGCCGTCCGCGCCCGCCGCTGCGAAACCCGTCGTGGCGAAACCCGTCGTGGCGAAACCCGTCGTGGCCTCTCCGGGATCGACCGCATCAGCGACCCGCACGCCGGGGAAGCCCGCCCCTGGGACCTCCGCGCCGGCAAATTCCAGCGCGCCGCCCCCGGCTTTCAACGGGAACGTGACGAACGCGCCGTCTGACCCCAATAGCTCGGCTGTGCAAGGCTTGCTCGACAAGGCTTCCGGCGTGCAGCCGACGAGCCCGACGAGCCCGACGAATACGGCGACACCGTACGGCAAGGGCAGCGTCCGATTTGACCCCAGCGCCCGCGACGAGAATCAACGCCAGGAGGCTTACGACCGAGCCACTTCGGGGGAAGACGGTCCGATCATGGTCTCGAAGCGGGCCCCCACGGGCCAGGTCATCCCGGATGCCAAAGGGAACCAGATTGGCGTGCAGGGAGATACTTATGCGGCCCGCCAGAACCTTTTTGCCAATCACCCCGAGGTGTTCAAGGACGGTACGCCGGAGAATGCGGCTATTGTCAAATACGCAAAATCGACCAATCCACTGACCGGCCAACCGTATGGCGAGGACGCCGCCATTGCCAATGCGGACAATCTCGTGAAAGGCCTTGCTAAGGGCCCGGCCGCGTCGAGCCCGATCGTGACGGGACCTCAAGGGGAGGCATCGGCGTCGATCCCGTCCAATGTCGGCCTTCAGAATGACGCGCCGCTTTACCGTCCGGGGTCGCTATTGGACTCGATAAATCGAGTGGCTCAGGCTACTGGAGGCCCAACGGATATCTTGAAAGATGGTGTAAACAAGGTGGCAGGTTGGGCTGGCTATCAAAAGCCGGTATTCACGAGTCCGCCGGAAAAGCCATACACGCCCCTGCTTCCAAACGACTCCGATCAAAAGGAAATCGATGACTACGTGAAGACTTTGCCGGCCGGGAGCATCGGACATTACGACCCGGCGAACGATCCCGAGGAGTCGGGGACGGGTGAGACACCCAAAGGGCCCGGATCGGCGCACGGTCAATTGCTTCCGACTGACGAATCCTACGCACATAACGGGCTCTCGCATTCGAATGACACAACTCAAAGCCTGCCGGCGGCGAACCGGTCAGTGGAAGCACAGCGTTACGCCACAGGGCCGGACGGAAAACCGGATACCGACGTTCCGCTTGGTCCTGTAAACGATTCCGCTCCGGCGGCGGACCCGGAGCCGGTGCCGAGCGACGCGCGCGGAGGCTTCGTGCCTAACTATGCCTTCGGGTCTGCGACGGCGGACGGGGATAGTGACCGGATCGACCTCGCGGATAACATGCGGCGGGCCAATTCCGTCCGAAACGAGTTTCATCCGCCGGCCGATGCGGCGGTCAATTCCTCGGGGAATGCTTCCGGATTTCAGTCCCAGGCGGCGAGCGCGCCGAAGAGCCAGCCGACGGCCGCCGAGCGTGCCGAGGCGGCGTCGTGGAAGGGCAACATGCAAGCGGCGCAAAATACGCTGAACAGTTACGACAAGCAGTACGACCCGGGTGCCGGCACGATGACGGAGCAACTGGCCGGGCCCAATGGCCCGATGGCCACCGTGGAGGGCACGCCGCCGCCGGAGAATTTCGCGCGCGGGCGGGTGCCGGGTTACGCCGCGGGACGGCGCCGGCTCTTCGCGCCGGCGCTGCGGCGCGAGCAGCGGGCCATTGCCGCGGGGATCGGCGGCGCGCCGCGGACGGCGAAAGCGCAGCCGGTGGTGCTGGGCGGCCATCCGGCGGTCATCAACTCGAGCGAGAAGCTCATGCCGACCCCGGCGGGCGTGGCGGTGTTGAACCGCGACATGCAGCGCCGGTTGAGACTGTTTGCGCCGGGGCGAAAGTGAGCCGGGTGGGGCGCTGAAGGCTAAGGCAGAACGTCCAGGGCCAAAGGCAGAACATCCAGGGCTAAGGCAGAACATCCAGGGCTGAGGCCGAACATCCAACATCCAACGTCCAACACCCAACATCCAATGACGCAAGCGCACTGCGGGAGCGTCTGGGGTGAGGGCCGGCTCCTTTTCATTGGAATCTGCGGCTTTGCAAGACGCCTGCGGGCGCCGTGGAGGGCAATTGGATGTTGGATGTGGGATGTTGGGTGTTGGATGTTAATAACCGTCGTCAGCAGGGGGATTAAGATTAAGACTGAGATTAGGATTAAGAACGCAAGTTTCCCGCTTGACCCTCGCCCAGATGGTAGCAACGCGCGTCGGGAATGGGCGATCCTCTTTCCCAATCCGATTTCGAGGCCTTGGACGCCGCTCCGACGACGAGCAGCGTCGCGACGCTCGGTGATGCTACGATCAAGGCTTCCGATCTCGCCCAGCGCGGGCTGAGTTATTACACTACGCCGCAGGCGGATGACGCTTCTGCCGACTCACCGGAGGCATCCGCAACGGATGCGCCGGATTGGCAGTCATCGGCCTCTTCGCCGTCGTTTGCGTCCGCTCCATCACCGTCCTTGCAAGGAGGAGCGCAGCTGTCGAACGCCACGCCATCCGGGGACGATCCATCGCCGGAGCGGGCCTCCGACGACACGGACACGGATGCGGCTGGGGATCCGTTGACGGCGGCGCAGCAGGATTACCAGGCGGCGCGACAGGCGGCCGGGCAGTCGATGGTGGAGACGCGGCAGCAGTTGGGCTATCTCGGCTTCAGCGTGCCGGAGGATGCGCTGGCCGATCCGGGGGCGTTGCACACGGCGGTGCGGGCGCAGATCAATACGGCGCTGGCCGATCCCGGCGCCAATCAGCTTTCGCCCTTTGGGCCGGCGCAGCTTACGCCGCAGTCGCAGCAGTTGCGGGATGACCTGGCGGATCTCAGCGACCGCGCGACGGCGATCATTCGCGATCATGCGGATAAGTTGGATGACTTGCGCGGGTCGTATAACGCGTGGCAGTCGGCTTCGCGCCCTGCCGCCGCGGGACCACCTACCACCGCTTCGCCGGACCAAGGTGCGGCTGCGCAGCCAGGCGCCGCGCCGCCAGGGCCGAACGCTAATCCCCCGGCGACTGATCCCGCCGTAACTAACGCCCCCCTGGCTAACGTGGGGATAACCAACGCTCCCGTAACTAACGCCCCGTCCGGGACGCCTCCGCAACCGATCACCGGTCTCGGGAATGTCCTGTGGAGAACTGGCCTCACCGGGATGCACTCCTTTGAAAAAAGCATCGAGGGCGTGCTGCAATGGAGCAAGGCGCTGCCCGAGTGGGCAGGGGGCATCATGCCGGTGGCCTGGGCGTTGCAAAAGATCGCCACTAACACCGATGCCATCGGCGTGCTGCAACGCCACACCGAGCGGCAGGAGGCGCTTCTGCGCGGAGAGCCCGTGGTGATGGATTCGGGGGAAACCATGCAGTTGGGCACGCCCTCCACCGCCACCCGGATCTTCTCCAACGTCGTCGGCGGCTTGCTGGCCAATGCGCCCGGCCTCGCCCTGGGCGGAATCCCCGGGCTCATCACCATGGGAATCCAGACCGCCGCGGAATCCAGCGCCGAAGCGCACGACCAGGCCAAAGCCGCTGGGGGCTCGGATTCGGACGCCGACAAGGCGGGCGCCGTGGCCGCGCTGAAAACGTTGCCCGGCACGCTGCTCTTTGCCGGCGCGGGCGGTGTCACCGGCAAAATCCTGAAAAACATCGTTCCCCTGGAAGCGTCGCCGCTCACCCGCGCGGCCGCGGCCCTGGTGACCGGCAGCGGAGTAAATATGGCCGCGGGCGCCGCCGGCAAGGCGGCAGCCGGCGAGAACCCGGCGCCGACGCTCGACGACCTGGTCAATGCGGTGGTCTTCGCCGCGCACGGCGCCTCGACGGAATACCAATTTCAGCAGCAAGTGGACACCGCGCGCAGCATCCTCAGCGGGCAGCACCCGCAGGTCGCCGTGCTCGACGGCATCGCGCAAGGAGCCGGCGGAAAATACACACCCGAGCAACAAGCGCAGGCCGCGCAGTACACGCAAGCCCTTCGCGCCGTGGCCGGGAATTTCCTCGAGAAGACGGGCGCGGCGAAAGCGCTCAACGATCGCGCAGGATCGACCGTGGAGTCATCGCCGGCGACGGATCGCGGAGCAGCGGTGGCGGAGCCTGGCGCTGCCGGACCGCATTCCCTTTCGCCCAACGGACTAACGCCAGCAGACCCATCCCGAGGAGCGCCATCATCACCCCCTGAAGAAGAACCCGGCGCAACCAACTCACCCTCATCCCGGTCTTCCAATCCCCTGGCGCCCGACGGCCAATCCCCGTCCGCGCCGAACCCGGCGGAACCGGCGGAACCGGAGCGGCCATGGGGCGTCACTAACACCGACAAAGGAAAGCCTGTGGAGTCGCGCAGCGGCATCACCGGCATGCTGGGCGACGCGAATGAGCAGAAGGCGGCGATTCAGGACGCGAACGGGAACTATCATCTTTTCGATTCCGCCGATGTGCGCCCGGCCGCACCGGATGTTCCA
>Ga0068855_100007963_pt1 | contig 12803 bp, 10 predicted proteins | sample KBSCornC52_FD_66592 | JGI IMG/M metagenome (GOLD analysis project Ga0068855, IMG submission 66592) | Corn rhizosphere microbial communities from Kellogg Biological Station, Michigan, USA - KBS Corn C5-2 | ecosystem: Host-associated > Plants > Roots > Rhizosphere > Soil ...
ATCGACCGGTCCCTCGAGTCCCATGAAATCGGATGGTCTCTCAATCGCCAGGTATCGGTTGACAGAAATATTCTGAGAATGGCGGCGTTTGAACTGCATTACATGGAAAGCATTCCGGCAAGCGCCACGATCAACGAGGCCGTAGAGCTTGCCAAGAAGTACAGCACGGCCGAGTCCGGAAAGTTCGTAAACGGAGTCTTAGGCGCGATCGTTGCAGCCGAAGCCGTTAGCAGCCAGTCCACCGATCCGGACGATCTCGTCATCGATCTACGCGACGATGAGGTAGACTCGCTGGTTGATGCGGACGAGGTCGTCAAAGAGGAGCTCGCGCACGTATGACCGACACGCGAACGCAAGGGAATCGCGGCCCGGAAGGCGGGGCCGTTCTGCTCGACGGCACCGCGACGGCGCGCGCCATCCGCGCTGAGATCGCACAATCGGTAACGGCGTTTAAGGATCGTCATCGGAAGGCCCCGCACCTGGCGGCGGTCCTGATCGGTGCAGATCCTGCCTCTGAAACGTATGTTTCGATGAAGCAGAAAGCGTGCGGTTGGGTTGGGATGGACTCGTCTGTGCATCGATTGGGAGCGGACGCCACTCAATCCGAGGCTGAGGCGCTGGTGCAATCGCTCAACGAGGACCCTGCCATCAGCGGAATTCTGGTGCAGCATCCGCTGCCCAAGCACCTGCACGAGCCCGCTGTTTTGGATAAGGTCTCCGCGGAAAAGGACATCGACGGGATCAGCCGAATGAGCCTGGGCGGCCTGATCAATGGCGAGCCGTCATTCCCGTCCTGTACGCCGGCGGGAATCATCGAGCTGCTGGACCGATACAAGATTCCGATCGAGGGCAAATCCGCCGTGGTTGTCGGGCGAAGCATTATTCTCGGGAAGCCGGTGGCGATGATGCTGCTCAACCGGCATGCCACTGTAACGATCTGCCACTCGCGCACGGCTGATCTGGGCGCGGTGACGCGACAGGCAGATATCCTGGTCGCCGCAGTCGGGCGAGCAGAGCTCATCACAGGCGAGATGATCAAACCGGCGGCAGCGGTCATCGATGCGGGCTATAATCGGGTCGAGGGTCGTTCCGGGGACGTCGGCGACGTTGATTTCGAGTCGGCGCGAAAGGTGGCCGCCTACATCACGCCGGTGCCGGGCGGAGTAGGCCCGATGACGATCGCGATGCTGCTTCGAAACACGATGATTGCTGCGGAGGCACAGGTGTAAACTGTCCGTTTAACCTTCGTTGGCGTCAGGTTGGCAGAGTTACAGTAATCCTGGTGCCAGTGCCTGCGGAGCTATTGATCTCGAACTTGCCTCCGAGCGCCTCGGCGCGGTCTCGCATCGCCTGAAGGCCGAAGCCTGATGGAACAGTGTCGGGAGGCAGGCCGGTTCCATCGTCGGCGATGGTGCATACGACCTTGTCGCCGGTAGGGCAGTCGAGGCAAACAACAATACTTGTTGCGGAGGCGTGTTTGGCTGCGTTGGTAAGCGCTTCCTGTACTATTCTTGTCAAGCCGTAGGCGGATGCCGCTCGGAGGCGACTGCAAAGTCCGTCGGTCTCAAACTGAATGCTGAGGCCTGTGCGATCGGCGAATCGCGCGATCTGGAGCCGGAGCGTCTCTGCCAGACCTCCGGCGGTTGTCACTTCCATCTCCCATGGTCTCAGATGGAAAGCAAGGTCACGGCCCTCGTTCCAGGCCGAGCGCAGTGCGGGGATTTCTTCCCGGAGGATCTCTTCGGCTTCGTTGGGTGAGGAGCGCAACAGTTTCGAGCATAACTCGAGGCGCAATATGATCGACACGAGCGCATGGCCCAGTCCGTCGTGCACTTCACGAGCGATTCTGGCGCGCTCTTCGCCGGTCGCCATCTGCTCTTGAAGGAGGTGCAGCTCGCGGTTTTTCTCTTCGGTCGTATAGCTGATAATGCGCCCGTAGGTGCCCACGATGATCAGGAAGAAGATGCGGGTGCCCAGCGTTGTGCCGAACTCAAGCCATGTCTGCTTGTGCGACAGCACCTCGATCGGCGCCGTTGCCGCGATATAGCTCGCTGCGATTCCAATGGCGACGACAGCGGTCTGATAAGGGCCCGTGTAGAGCGATTCGGAAAGTACGGCCATAAAGTAGAGCAGCCAGAGGTCGCTGCGCAGGCCGCCTGTGACGGCGATTGCTATTGCGATCAACAGTACGTCCGCCGCAGTAAATATCTTTGTCCAGGGATCGCGAAAGTCGCTCAACTTGCGGCTATACCGTACGTAGCTTCGAGCCGCGGCATTTGCGGACCCCAGTCCGAGCAGCAGCCAGAGCACCCACGCCGGCGCGAGTAGAAGTCCTCGAGCCTGTGCAATGAATATATACACGAGCGCATAGGCCAGGCTGAGCCAGAGATACTTGTCGATCTCCCATAGCTCGCGCGTCTGGCTGTCAAATCTTTTGGTGATCACGTTTGGCATTGTTCGTTTTCGCGATGCTCTGTTTGGTTGGTTGCGGGTTTATCTTAGTTGTTTCGGCGGTGGCAGTCAAGTTTTGGGCAAGTTTGTTAGAATGAGACATCTAGGACGAATGGGACGGATATGACTTATACAATTGCAGTATTACCTGGTGATGGGATTGGACCCGAGATCGTGTCGGAGGCGGTCCGTGTGCTTAATACGGCGGCAGGAGTCTTCGGGTTTTCGGTTCAGACCACGGAAGGTTTGATCGGCGGAGCCGCCTACGATGCGACAGGATATCCGCTGCCACCGGAGACGCTTGAGATGTGCCGCCAGAGTGACGCGATTCTGCTGGGCGCAGTCGGTGGGCCGAAGTGGGACGCGGTACAACCAGTCTCGCTGCGTCCCGAGGTGGGAGCGCTGCTGCCTCTGCGCAAGGAGCTGGGACTGTTCGCTAATCTCCGGCCCGCGATCCTTTTTCCCGCGCTCGCCGGAGTCTCGTCGCTGCGGGCCGATATCGTGGGGAAAGGGCTCGATCTGCTCGTCGTGCGGGAACTGACCGGGGGAATGTACTTCGGACTGCCGAAGGGCCGCGACCCGGACGGACAGCGTGCGGTGGACACCTGCGTGTACACGCGCACCGAAATCGAGCGGATCGCGAGAGTTGGTTTTGTCGCAGCACAATCGAGAGATAAGAAGCTCTGCTCTGTCGATAAGGCAAACGTCCTGGATACGTCGAGGCTGTGGCGGGACGTCGTCATCGAAGTCGCAGGAGACTATCCAGACATCGAGCTTTCGCACATGCTGGTTGACAACTGCGCCATGCAGCTGGTCCGTAATCCACGGCAATTCGACGTGATCGTCACCGAAAACATGTTCGGCGACATCTTGAGCGACGAGGCCTCCATGCTCACGGGCAGCCTGGGGATGCTGCCTTCAGCCAGCCTGGGCGAAGCGGCGCCACGCTCCGGCTCCGGCAAATTCGGGCTATACGAGCCGATCCATGGTTCCGCGCCAGATATCGCCGGCAAAGGCATCGCAAACCCGCTGGCAACGATCATGTCCGTGGCCCTCATGCTGAGGCACTCGTTTGGCTTAAGCGCAGCCGCGGCCGGAATTGAGAAGGCGGTCGCGCAGGTTCTGGCTGAGGGACATCGAACGGCGGACATTGCCCTCGCCGGCGAGCAGGCGATCGGCACGGCCGCGATGGCAAATCACGTGATAGAGGCCCTCACATCGTAGCAGGCCAGGCGGCAAAAAGCCAAGCCAATGAGGACATGCAGCCATAAACCACCCTCAAGCAGCCATAGAACATACATGATCAACCTACCCTTACCACGCAAGGCTCAACACGCATGAAAAAGATAGAATGTGTCATACGGCCGATCAAGATCGATGAGGTGAAAGCCGCGCTGGAGGCGATCGGAGTGGTCGGCATGACGGTTGCAGACGTTCGCGGCTACGGCAAGCAGCGCGGTAGAACAGAAAAGTATCGCGGCAATACCTACGTCGTCAATCTGCTGCCTAAGGTGAAGCTGGAGATCGTGGTGGCCGACGATCGCGCTGAGGATGTGGTCGAGATTGTTCTGGATGCCGCGAGGACCGGCGAGATCGGTGACGGAAAGATCTTCGTGTCCACGGTAGAGCAAGCGGTCCGAATTCGCACGGGCGAGCGCGGAGAGGCGGCGCTCAGCTAGGATTCGCCCGCACGGATCGCTTTTCATGCGGTATAATTAATAGGGCGTAGACGCGCAATCGAGCGCGTCTGTTTTTTTGCGATTGTTTATGGGGCACAACAAGCGAAATGATTACTGTTAGCGGACTATCTAAGAGTTATGGCGCGCAGACGCTGTTCGATAATGTAACCGTGAAGTTCACACCGGGGAACCGATATGGGCTGACAGGCCCGAACGGGTCCGGCAAATCCACTTTTCTCAAGATTTTGATCGGCGACATAGAGCCTTCGAATCGAGGGACCGTTACCAAGCCGAAGAAGGTTGGCGTGCTGCGCCAAGACCAGTTCAAGTTCGACAACGAGCGCATCATCGACACCGTTATGATGGGCAACCCGACGCTCTGGGAGGCGCTGAAGGAGCGGAACGAGCTGTGCATGGCTTCTGAGTTTACTGATGCCATGATGGAGCGCATGGGCGAGCTTGAGTCGATCGTCGCGGACGAGAATGGCTACACGGCAGATGTTGATGCAGCGGAGATCCTGCGCGGCATTGGCATTCCAGATGAGAAGCATAATGACTTGATGGCATCGCTTCCCACCGATTACAAATTCCGCGTGCTGCTGGCCCAGGCGGTCTTCGGGGACCCGCAGGCTTTGCTTCTGGATGAACCAACGAACCACATGGACCTTGAGTCGGTCCACTGGCTGGAGGGCTTTCTTCAGCAGTACGATGGCACGATGATCGTGATTTCGCACGACCGCCACTTCTTGAACGCCGTCTGCACGCACATTGCGGACATCGATTACGACACGATCATTCTTTATCCCGGCAATTATGACGACATGGTGGAGCAGAAAATGCAAGCTCGCCAGCGCGTTGAGGGCGAGAACCGGGATAAGGCCAAGAAGATCGCTCAGCTGCAGGAATTTGTCTCCAGGTTTGCCGCGGGACAGCGCTCCAGCCAGGTGCAGTCTCGACGCAAGGAGATGGACCGTCTCGCCCCGACCGAGCTAAAGAAGTCGAACATTCAGCGGCCTTACATCCGCTTTGAGCAGGTCAAGCCGTCCGGTCGAGAGGCGATCATCGCTAAGGACATGTGCAAAGTTTTTGACGGCCGCCATATCCTAAACGGCCTGGACCTTGAGATTATGCGGGGCGACAAGGTCGCGATCATTGGGTCGAATGGAGTAGGAAAAACCACCTTGATCCGATGCCTGATCGGAGAGATTCCGCTCGACGGCGGCACGGTGAGGTGGGGCAACGGCATGACCCGAGGTTACTACCCGCAGAATGCGGAAGAGGGGATACCTCGCGGGATTTCCGCGCTCGACTGGGTGATGCAGTTCGAACCAAATGGCGACCAGCAGATCGTTCGCGGCCTGCTGGGCCGGATGCTGTTCAGTGGCGATGAGGCGCTAAAGCAGACAGACAACCTCTCTGGCGGCGAGACGGCGAGGCTGCTTATGGCGAAGCTGATGCTGGAAAAGCACCCGGTTCTGATCTTTGACGAGCCGACCAACCATCTGGACCTTGAATCTGTAAACGCGCTGGGGGAGGCGCTCTCTGTATTTCCCGGGACAGTGCTGCTTGTATCGCACGACCGCGATTTGATTTCAGAGACGGCCACGCGCATTTTATCGTTCACGCGCAATGGCGTCATCGATTTCCCCGGCACCTACGAGGAGTATCTGGAGAAGTATCCGCTTATAGATGCCGATATCCGCCAGCGCCATTGGTAGCCGCCTATCGCAAAGAGAGCTTATCCGTTGCCTGACGCCGGATCTCGGAACCTGGAACTCGAAACCGGGATCTCAGCCTTGACAAATGAGCGGCCTGCCGATATAATAGGAGTGCAAATTCGGGCGGTGGAATTTGATTTGGGGATATCGTCTAGAGGTTAGGACGAGGGATTTTCAGTCCTTAAACCGGGGTTCGATTCCCCGTATCCCTACCACTCCATGTACCGTTAATTGCAGAAGTGCCGAGGTGGTGGAATTGGCAGACACGTACGCTTGAGGTGCGTATGCTTTACGGCTTGCAGGTTCAAGTCCTGTCCTCGGCATCCTTCCAATAAGAAGCGGGCGCGACCACCAGATCGCGCCCGCTTCTCGTCGGTTAGGGATGTGCGTCTCGGCCAAGCTGGACCAAGACGCTGGCCTCTACAACTCTGCGGCGAACAACTAATACCGAGTTTGCGCCGTTGTTGTGTTGGCACCCGTTGAATATCGAGCGCGATATTCCGGGGTAACGTAGCCTTCGGACGTCCCGCCCGTGTAGGCAACAGAGTTCGCGTGCAGAATTTGCTGGGTGCGTGCCTCATCGCCCGGATGGGCAGCCACGGCTACCACGACGCCGCCCTCGTTCACGCCTCGCTCGTAGTAAGGTGCGATATCATCCGGGACACCAAGTGTGGTGAGCCATCCGACGACACCTCCGGCGATTCCGCCAGCTCCTGCGCCCGCAAGCAGCGCCGCCAGCGGGCCTGCCGCGAGAAGTGGGCCACCCGGAATCACGATCGTTCCAGCCGCAAATATGGCTGCAAGCACGGCGCCAATGGTTCCGCCTATGGCTGCACCGGTGCCCACACCTTCCATAGCCCGCGAGCCGGGCTCGTGAAGGTCGGCGGCGGTGCCCTTGCCGTCCTTCATAATGATCGTGATCTCGTTGTCGTTGTATCCGATCTGTTTGAGTTGCGTGACAGCATTTTCCGCAGCTGTTTGGGAGTCGAACAGGCCCGTCATCAAGTTCGCCATAGAGATTCCCTCCAGGGAGTGCATCGTCAACTATCCGGCTCCATCAAGGGTATGCCGGACTCAGCGCAGTAAGCTGGAAGCCGACGTTGCAAGTGTCTTACCATTATCTCCGTTCAGACGGTAGTGCTTAGGTCGTTGTTCCCAGGAGTTTGCAAACAATTCACATGTGCATATGGCGCTTCTTGCCGCGAATTCGGGGCAAAAGGCGCCATATGGTTTTGCACATAAGACTGCAGGTGGCGGATTGATCCGAGTGTTACGCCGTCAGGGATTCTCGCTCGGCAACGACCGCCATCATCTGCGGTTCTGGCTGCGGCAGGCCAAGCATGTCACGAGCGGCGGCGGCGAAATCCTCACTCGTCAGCATGCACAACCGATGCAGGATCGGGATCGCACCATGCTCGATGAACTTGTCCGGTATGCCGAACAATCTGACCTGAACATTCGTGATGCCATGCGCTGCCAGCATCTCCAGCACCGCCGACCCAACACCGCCAGCGACGACGCCTTCTTCCATCACGATGACTCGGCCCGTTCGCCTCGCGGACTCCAGGATCGCATCAGTGTCGAGCGGTTTCGCCCAACGCAGGTTTATGAAGTCAGCGTGAACGCCTTCCTGCGCCAGCGCCTGCGCCGCTTCGAACGCGGGAGCGACCATATTGCCGTAGGCCAGCAATGTTACGCCGTCGCCGTGCAGGATCGTCTCCGACTTGCCAAACTCAATCGGCGGCGACTGATATTCGCTTGCAAGCCCGGCCGGGCCCTGGCCGCTGGACCAATCTACACTAGGCGCGTTTCCACGCGGATACCGAATTGCGATCGGGCCAGCGTTTGTTCCCGTCACATGATCCTGTACGATGTATCGCAGCATCGCGTCGAATTCCTGGCCGTCCTTAGGCGCAACCATGGTTACGTTCGGGATGTGACGCAGGAACGCGATATCGAACACGCCATGGTGCGTGGGTCCATCATCTCCCACCAGACCGGCGCGATCCAGGCAGAAAATGACGGGCAGATTTTGAATAGCGACGTCGTGCAGGATGATGTCATACGCGCGCTGCAGGAACGTGCTGTAGATCGCGGTGACCGGTTTCATGCCGTCAGCGGCCAGTCCTGCGGCAAAGCACACGGCGTGCTGCTCCGCAATCGCAGTATCGAAATACCGTTCCGGGTGAACCTCTTTGAATTTGTTCAGGCCCGTGCCGTCCGGCATGGCGGCGGTGATGGCGGCGACTTTAGGATCGGCGGTCGCCAGATCGATAATAGCTTTGCTAAAGACGCTTGTCCAGGTCTGGCCGCTAGACTTGCTGCCGCTGGCTGTTCCAGAGGCCACATCCGCGAACATCGGAGGCGTGACGGCGTGCCACTTGCGGGCATTCTCCTCCGCCGGGTCATAGCCTTTACCCTTGACGGTGCGCAGGTGCACGAAAACCGGCCCGCTCATCTGCTTGATCTGCGTGAAGAGGTCGATCATCAGATCCAGATCGTGGCCGTCCACGGGGCCGATATACTGAAAGCCAAGCTCTTCAAACACGACCCCTGAATGATTTGAAGAGACGAAGTGCGTGAGGTTGTGCTTAAGCATTGAGCCCGCGGCCTTGGAGAGCGCCCGCCCGGGCGTTCCCGGCACCCTTTTTAGGAGGGACCTCGCCTGAGCCTCCGCAGTCTGGTAGAGCGGCGAGACACGCAGTTTGGCAAGATACGTCGCCAGTCCGCCGACACTCTCCGCAATAGACATCTCGTTGTCGTTCAGAATGACGGTAAAGTTGCGGCCGCTATGGCCGGCGTTGTGCAGACCCTCCAGCGCCAGTCCCGCAGTCATGGAAGCGTCGCCAATCACGGCGAGCACATGCTCGTCGGCAGTGCGACCCATCATATCTCGGGCGACCGCGAATCCGTAAGCGGCCGAGATGCTCGTGCCGGCGTGGCCAGCGCCGAACAGGTCGAAATCACTCTCTTCGCGCCGTAGAAAGCCGCTCAGGCCGCCATATTGGCGCAGCGTGTCAAATCTGTCGAGGCGTCCCGTCAGCATCTTATGCGCGTAGCATTGATGGCCGGTATCCCAGATAATCTTGTCTTTTGGCACGGAATAGACCGCATGCAACGCCAGGATAAGGTCGGCTGCGCCCAGATCGGACGCGAAATGGCCGCCGGTCTTGGAGAGATTATCGATAATCGCCGTTCGCAGCTCTACGGCAACCTGCTTCAGCTCCTCGCGGGAGAGGTTTTTCAGGTCCGCAGGGCTTGCGATTCGGGACAAAAATTCATACATTCCGGTAATTTCCTTGTAAAGTCGCATCGAATATTCTGCGAAGTGTACCATTTGGCGCAACCCGTGTCAATTTATCGCGACCGGTTGCGAAAAGAGGCGGCGGGTCAAGAAGGATGTTAGTCATCAGGTCATTGGGTGTCGAAGGGCATCGTTTGTTACGTAGGGCGGTGCGGGCTTCTGTGCCTCGCGACGCGGCAGCCGCTACTCGTGCTTGCTTGAAGCGTGCACAAAAAGCAACGCCTCGAGATTCTGGGGTGACTCGCAAATTGTTGCCGGATCCTCCATCTCAAGCTGCGCGCGAGTTGCCGCGCCCCAGGTTACCCCAATGCCGCGCACGCCCGCCAGGCGCGCAGCTCGCATGTCGTGAACCGTGTCACCTATGAACACGGCTGACTGTCCTGAAATGCCCAGTCGACAGAGGGCCTGCTTAAGTCCCTCAGGATCCGGCTTAGGATTTTGCACGTCGTCGGCAGTCACTGCAAAGTCGACGTAGTCGGCGATCTGCAGTCGTGGCAGCGTGTTCCTCAGCTCTTCGTGGTTTTTCGAAGTGACCAAAACGGTTGGCAGGCCCTCCCGCTTGCCCCGGATCAATAGGGCGACTACCGGCTCCAGAATGCGTTCACGAGCCTTGTTGCGTTCATAGTGCTGTACGAAATCTTCCATGGCGGCCTGCGGTTCGACGCCGAACTCCTCCGGCTCGCCGAAGACACGGATTTGCATGCGCAAAGGCGTACCGATCAGAGCGCGCATCTCGGAATCTGGGAGTGTGCGGCCGAAGTTTTTTCGATAGGTGAAATCCAGCGACTCGGTGATCAAGGCAGTGGTGTCGGTCAGCGTCCCATCGACATCCCAGAGCAGGGCAGATAGCCCTGGCGCAATCCGGCTAGACAATATCCACCTCGTGAACGCCGCGATGCACGTTACCAATGATGTAAGCGGACTCGCCAAGCGAATTGAGCCGGTGCGCCAGAAGAGGAGCCTGGTCTGGGGGAACGATCAACACCATCCCGATCCCCATATTGAAGGTCCGAAACATTTCCGGTTCCGGGACCTGTCCGCGCTCCTGGATCAAGCTGAAGATGGGGGGTACAGGCCACGTGCGCCGTTCGAGCGTCACGCTGCAGTCGACGGGCAATATCCGCGGAATATTATCGTAGAAGCCGCCACCGGTGATGTGCGCCATGCCGCGAATGTCAAATTCAGGCAGTATGGAAAAGATCGATTGGTAGTAGCACCGGTGCACGGTGAGCAGCTCTTCAGCCAGGCTTCGGCCAAGGCTGGGAAGCGACTCGTACACGGAGAGCGAGCGCTCACCCGAGTCCAGGAGAACCCGGCGGGCGAGCGAGAACCCGTTTGTGTGGAGACCGCTGGAAGCGATGCCGATGACGGTGTCGCCCGGCTCGATTCGTGATCCATCGATGATTTTTGTGCGTTCGACGAGGCCGACGACGCATCCGGCGAGGTCATAATCGGCGTCCGAGTAGAGTCCAGGCATTTCTGCAGTCTCGCCGCCAATGAGCGCGCAGCCCGCTTCCTTACACGCCTCAGACAGCCCTCGGACGACATCGACCGCAACTGCGGGGGACAGTTTCCCTGTCGCAAAATAGTCCAGGAAGAAGAGGGGACGGGCTCCTTGAACCAGGATGTCGTTAACGCAGTGGTTCACAAGGTCGCGCCCGATGGTATCGTGGCGGCCCACAAGTGTTGCAATTTTCAGCTTGGTGCCCACGCCGTCGATGCTAGAAACGAGCACGGGGTCCTGGTAGGCCGAGATGCCCGCCAGCGAGAACATGCCCCCGAAGGCGCCGACGTCCGTCAGTACGTTGGGCGTAAACGTGCTGCGGATGTGCTCACGCATACGCAGCACGGCCTCGTTTGCTGCCTCGATATCTACGCCCGCGTCACGGTACGTTATGGATTGGTCAGACATGATTCACGTGACCGTGAGTCGCGTGCAAGGGAGGGTGTGGTCGAAGCCAGTAGCGTGTTGGCAATGCTCGCAACGCCTTTCGTTCGAGTTTAGTGTTCGCCCTGTTCGATCTGATACGGCTTGAATTCGATTTCTTTGCCCAGCCGGCCATCGAATCGGCCAATGATCTTTGCGTCTCGTGTGATCGCGCCATGTATCAGGCCATCCGAGCTGATATTGAGCCGTCCGACGTTGCCTTCACTGTCGCGCAGCGTGACCGCCCCGAATAGACGGGCCTTGCCGGTGACGAACGCTTCCGAGAGATGAAGATCCGACTCGATTTGAGCGGTATATCCGTCCTGCAGGCTGATCTGCGCTGTTTCCGGCACGGAATAGGAAGGTACGATGCCGTTGAGAGCGAGCGGGCCGTGACGGCGAATACCGCGGACTTCCGCAATGTCCGGCACGATGACTGTGTAGTTCAATACGTGCTCAGGCACGTGGGCTTCCGTCAGTACAGACACTGCCGTCTGGGTGTATCGGTGCGTTTTCATGCGCGTGTAGCCGATAGGATCGTTTGCGCCAGTACCGATGCCCCAGCCCTCAGCGGAGCGATAGCAGACGTCGATGAGATAGTTCGCGCAGGCGGCGAGTCGAGCTGCCGGCCGATCCGCAAGGTCTCGTGCCGCCTCTCGAAGCGGCTCCGTGTCTAGAAGGGCATCTGAAAGACGCTCACCTGTGCTGGTTTTGCGAGTACTAAGGTAGCGCGCCCCAACCAATCCGCCGAGCGCGAGAGTTGCGAGGGCGATGATCCCGCCCGTCGCCGGTTTGCCTAATGGGATGGACATGGCTGCTCCTGATGGACCCTAGAATATACCGGCGATTGACGCGCCGGACATATTACCATACGACTTTCGTAGAGCAACGGGTTCATTGGTGTGCGCTCAACCACTGCCCCTGGCCCGCGGTTTGGGCGAGAGGGGCACCGTATGACCTAATCCGATTCGGGGGAGCCGTCGTCGGGGCCACCTTCTTCGGACTCATCCTGGCCGGCGTGCCTTCGCTCCTCAAGGATCAGCTTGCTCATACGTACGTCCGGCGGTATCGGGATCGGATATTTGCCATCGAAACAGGCGCGGCAGAACTTATCCTTTTGCATTCCGATCGCCCTCACAGCTCCCTCTAATGAAAGGTAACCCAGGGAGGTCGCGCCTATCAGCTTGCGTATTTCCTCTACTGAATGGCGAGCGGCGACCAGCTCGCTCTCATTGGCCATATCGATTCCGTAATAGCACGGGTGCTTGACCGGCGGAGCTGTGATGCGGACATGAACTTCGGCAGCGCCTGCATCGAACATCATCTTAACCAGCTTGCCGGTTGTCGTGCCGCGCACGATCGAGTCGTCCACCATGACGATGCGCTTGCCGGCCAATGTGTCCTTGAGGGGAGTGTATTTCATGCGAGCGCCTAAGTCTCGCATGCGCTGATTGGGCTGAATGAAGGTTCGTTGGATATACCGGTTCTTAATGACACCTTCGCCATAGGGTGTCCGTGAAGCTTCGGCGTAGCCGAGTGCGGCTGGAATGCCTGTATCCGGGATTGGAATCACGACATGCGCATTCGGAACCGGATGCTCTCGTGCGAGGGCCTGGCCCATTCTTCGTCTTGCCATGTGCATCGAGCGGTTGTAGAGCATCGAATCCGGCCGTGAAAAGTAGATAAATTCAAGCAGACAGGTCGCGTGCCGCACCGTGGGAATG
>Ga0068855_100007966_pt1 | contig 12802 bp, 8 predicted proteins | sample KBSCornC52_FD_66592 | JGI IMG/M metagenome (GOLD analysis project Ga0068855, IMG submission 66592) | Corn rhizosphere microbial communities from Kellogg Biological Station, Michigan, USA - KBS Corn C5-2 | ecosystem: Host-associated > Plants > Roots > Rhizosphere > Soil ...
AATAAATTTTTCAAATACCGGGTCAGAATAAAATGAGCCGTCATGGCCCAGCGCGGTGTACCATTCGCGTCCGCCGTCAAATTGGTGGCACCAGCTTGAAGGAAAAACATTTCCATACATAACCGGCTTTTCATTATCAGTAACGGTGCTTAAATCATGAACTGTAAGCACATGGAGATCGGGATTAATATCTTTGATGTAGTAACATTCATCATTTACCTGCCAGTGGCGTGGCAGAAATGAGGTTGATACATTCGTTGTATCAATAATTATTTGCTGAAATGGCTGATGTTTTGCGTGGCGCACAAAAGTTCCGCCTACAAGCCGTATAAACCAGGGCCATTTACGTTCGGTGCCTGTCACAGAATGAATACCTACAAATCCGCCGCCCGACTGAATGTATCGCATCAAAGCCACTTTCTGATCATCCGTTTCAAACACTTCATTATTGGTACTGGTAAAAATTAACGCATTGAACTTTTTTAAATTGGCATCATTAAAATCTGAAGGATTGTCAGAAACGGTTACAGAAAATCCATGTTGTTTTCCCAAACGTTGAATACATGCCACCGCAGAGGGAATGTTATCATGCACATAACCTTTACCGTTTTTGGTATACACCAGCACATGTATTTTTTTCCAGTTTACACGTTTTTGCTGAGCTGCCAACTTTTGTGCGGATAGGGGAATGATGATAAATAATATAGTGAAGGCTTTAAAAAGCAGGCGTCGGAATCTTTGCACATTTAAAATTGCAGTAAACAAACTTTTATATTGATTTTTTATTTTCATCTTCCTGGTTCATTTCAAAATGCTGAGTGATATATTTTCAAAATCGTATTATCTTTTTTTGAATGGCTATTTGCTCATTTCAATTGTAATTTTTGGTGGCTGTCCAAAACTTTTCCATGTATTTTCAGCTTCGGCTGCCGATAAAGAACCCTCATATACCAGCATCCGGTATTTTAAAACATACCTTTTGTCAGGATACAATGGCCAATCCATATTACGTGTAGGACTGAAACTAAAAAACACATCCCCCCTTCCATTTATGTGTTCGGGCCACACGCGCATAGGCTCGGGAAAATTATAATTAGTTGGATTATCCATAAATAAAATACCGGAATGGCCGCCGGAAACGTCGCCGTCAATCATGCACCACCGAGCTCTTGAGGCATCTGCATCTTTACGGGTTTTGCCTTCAGAGGTAAGCACCTTGCTGTTATTATCATTCCAATCGTGGGTGGCTCTGAATCCAAATCCGCCATACCTGTATTCCTTAAGCATTACAGGATCAGGCGTAGCGCAATTCAGAATGGATGTAAAATCCCAAAGCCACATTTTTGGGCCGATATTATAAACCCGTATGTCCCAAACTTCATCCAGCGCCACTTTGGTTTTTTGCATCATCGTATCTTCAAATACCACGTGCTCCTGCAAGGCCTTAAATCCGCCAAATACAGGTCCTTCGGTTTTTGAAATAAATTTTGAAAATCGTACGGTTCCTTCTTTCTTAATAAGATTCCAGAAATCGACCATTTTTCCTTCAAACAATACGTCAGTCCACGGATTCCATATTCCCACATGATGGCGATGATCCGGAGGATTAATCTGAGTAAGCACATGGCCATCGGGCGACCACAAAGGATGAATAAATCCGCTGCGTTTAAAAACCGTATCTACACCCTGCGGCGGATAGACTGTTTTAAAATTGTATTGCAAAACGTTTTTACCATTATCTGTAAGCAATAACCCACTATCTTTGGTTTCTACTTTTATAGGAAAATCTGAGGAGGTAATGGCTTTGCCTTCAGACAATTCAAATACCTGGTTTTTGACATTGGATGAAGCATCCTTTTTCACCATCCACCAAAGAAAGCGATGATAACCATGTTCAATCTGAAACGGCACCGGAATTTTTTTATTCCCAACCAGTTCATTGAAAACAAGTGCAGAATCTGCTACGGAAGTAATATGATCCAGGTCGATATACACAGGACTTTCAATGGAATTCTCAACATTATGTAATGTAAATTTCGCTATGGGCTGCGCAGATAATTTTATTGAAAACACAATCAAAAAAAACGATAGAAACTGAAGGCGAATCTGATGCATATCCGGAGCGTTACCGTTAAGAAATTATCAATACGTTAATAAAAACATAAAATAAAAGTAGGGAAAAAGTTTTAAAATGCAACCGGTTACAATAAATTTTTCATTTTTACCGCGACATTTGCAATCGGTTGCGGGGCGTTTTTAAGGAGTAAAAATTTTTTAAAACCCGCTGTAGGTATGCGTTTGCATATATAGTACAAAATTTTAAACTGCCAATCAATTATTTTTTTTTATTTTTAATTCTTTTTAAAAAAAACTATTTAAAACAACCGGTTGTTAAATGAAAAAAAGCAAAGAGGTTACTATTTATGACATTGCTCAAAAGTTGCACATCTCCTCAGCAACTGTAAGCCGCGGCCTGAATAATCATTTTTCCGTAAACAGGAAAACACAAAAAAACATCATTGAAACGGCCCGTGCTATGGGATATCGTTCCAATTTATTTGCAAAAAATTTAAGGCACCAAAATACACGTACACTTGGTGTTATCGTACAAACGCTTAACAGCAGCTTTATAGCTTCCGTCCTTTCAGGAATTGAACAGGTAGCCAATAAAGCGGGATATAATCTCATCATTTCCCAATCGCAGGAATCGCAGGCAAAAGAAGCCATTAATGCCGAAGCCATGTTCAACAGACGTGTTGATGGGTTAATAGTTTCCCTCGCGTTTGACACCAAAAATCTTTCGCATTTTGATTCCTTTTTTAATAAAGATATCCCGGTTGTTTTCTTCGACAGGGTAAGCTTTGGCCAATCCAGCACCAATGTGGTAATTGATAATTTTAAAGCAGGATATGAGGCAACACGGCACCTGATAAGCCAGGGATGCAAAAGAATTGCGCATATAACGGGTAACCTTACACGAAATGTGTATGCAGACAGGATGAAAGGTTATAAAGAAGCGCTGGAGGAAAGCAATATTCGGTTTAATGAAAAATACGTGGTGATTAATAATATGGACGAGGTGAGCGCACTTGAGGCTGCTGACCGGTTAATGTCTATGAAACCCATGCCTGACGGCCTTTTTGTAGCCAATGATAACTGCGCTGCCGTCTGCATGCAGGCTATTAAAGATGCAGGCTATTCTGTTCCGAAAGATATTGCCATAGTGGGATTTAATAATGATATTATCAGCCGAGTGGTGAATCCAAAAATAACAACGGTTAATTATCCGGGCGAACAAATGGGAACCATAACAGCCAATGCATTAATTAATCATCTCGAAGGAAAGGCCAACCTTGGCGCCACCAGTACTATTATTATCAAATCAGAACTGATCATTAGAGAATCGTCGTTGAAAAAAAATATAAGATCTGCTAAAATGGTAAGCCATTAACGTATTTCAATTGCAGACTTAGATTGAAACAGCAGACAGATAAATAAATGAGAATTTTATTTTGCTTTTGTCCATTTTGCAGGTACGAGCTTTACAATTATTACAGGTTTCTTTCAGAAAAAGTTTTGTTTTTCTCATTCCTTGATTAACTTTGTTATTCAAAGTACTTTTATCATGAATAATAAGCACCAGGACGATATCGAACACATCCGGTCTATGATGGAGCGTTCGTCGCGTTTTATTTCTTTAAGCGGCATGTCGGGCGTAATAGCAGGAATCGTTGCCTTAATTGCAGCTTTGTTTTCCTATTATCTTATTAAAAATAATGGTGGAGCCTATTTTGGAAACAAGCCTGTTAATCTGCCTGCATCATTGCTTACGAAGCTAATCGTCACCTGTGTGGCAACGCTGTTGATTGCGATATTTTTTGGAGTTTATTTCACCATTCAAAAAAGCAAACGCAACCACCAAAAAATATGGAATTCGCTTTCTAAAAGGCTTGTAGTAAATCTTTTTATCCCTCTTGTTGCAGGAGGCATCTTTTGTATTGCTCTTTTTTACCAGGGCCATTTGGGTTTGATTGCCCCCGTTATGCTGATATTTTATGGTCTCGCGTTGATGAACGCGAGTAAATATACTTTTAATGATGTCGAATATTTAGGCTACTGCGAATTAATCCTCGGTTTAATTTCGTTGTTCCTGGTTGGGTACGGGCTTATCTTTTGGGCAATTGGTTTTGGCGTGCTGCACATCGTTTATGGGATTATGATGCAAAAAAAATATCATTAATTTTTCTTAAAAATGAATTTATTCCAATCTTTAAATAAAGAATTTGAAAGCAGGATTCGCCTGGGAATTATGTCGATCCTGATGGTGAATGAGTGGGTTGAATTTAAAGAAATGAAAGAAACATTAGACATTACAGACGGTAATTTAGCCAGCCATATTGCAGCTTTGGAGAAGAATGATTACATAGAAGTGAAAAAAGAATTCGTAGGTAAAAAGCCTAAAACTTCTTACCGGGCCACGAAAACCGGCCGTAAAGCTTTTAACCTGCATCTAAACGCTTTGGAAAAACTGATAAACAGGAAATAATTTTTTTTGACTATTTACTTTGATTTTCAAAGTACTTTTAAATACAACAAAAACCACTCAATCATGAAAAAAATTACCAAACTATGCATCGGCACATTGGCCTTTGTCTTTTTATTTTATAACCAGGATATTGGTTTAAACGCCACCCTGATTGCCTTATTAATTTGGATTCTTCTTTACCAAAAGCCAATAAAGTCGGGAAATAAAAAAGAATTTTGGCTTTTGTCGGCCTGCGTTTTTTTATCATCCGTTTCATTTGCCTGGTACGGTGATGTTTTTTCTTTTTTTGCAATGTTTATTTCCGTAACCGTATTAGGATTTCAATCCCAGTATCCCAAAATTAATATCGTACTTTATCCATTTTTATGGTTTCTTAATTATGCAACTTTTATTTTCAAATTTTTTTCATTCAAATACTGGCTGCCAAAAAGAATAGCCGGAGATACTTTTTTCAAGAAATTACTGGCTTTGGTTGTGATTCCTTCATTTTTTGTTATCACTTTTATGATAATTTATGCAAGTGGCAGTGATACTTTCTATTCCTTTTTTCAAAACATTACTTTCAATTTTAATTTCATTCAAATCGTATTTCTTTCATGTCTGGGGTTTTTTCTTTTTTTTAATGTATGGTTTGTTTTTATACCAAAGGTTTTCATTAAAATCAATAATCAGTTGGGAATGAATTTCAGCATAGGGAAACAAATAAATTTAACGCCCACATTTTCTTTTTTAGAAATAGACTTTGAAAGAAGAAGCGGTGAAATTTCACTGATTTTACTAAACATTCTGTTGGTGTTTTTTATTATTACCTATAATTATGAACAGTTTTTTAGCACTGCAACTACGGCAACATTAAGCGATGAAATTCATCAGCGGGTAGTAACCATCATCTTTTCAATTATTATGGCAATCGGTGTTATCATGTTCTACTTTAAATCCAGTTTCAATTTTGATAAAAAAGCCGGCTTGCTTAAAAAATTATCTTATATCTGGATTATTTTAAACGCTTTGCTTATCATGTCAGCGTTTATAAAAAATGCAGAATATGTTTCAGCTCTTGGACTAACTTTTAAGCGAATTGGAGTTTTTATTTTTCTTACTTTAAGCCTTGTTGGCCTTTTCGTCACGTATTTGAAATTGCACTATTTAAAAACCAATATTTTTCTTTTAAACAGGATGCTGCGCATATTTTTTGTAACTGTTATAATTACAAGCTGTATAAATTTTAGCTGGATCGTTACAAAATACAACATTGCATTTCACAAAAACGATGATACAGAATATTTGAAAAATCTCAATTTTAATAAGCAGGTTCTTTACAATAATTACAGGAACGATCCATCCTGGCAATCTTATTTTGATAATCAAAAAGAAATTATCAAATGGCAAAAATCGAAAGGAATTTTATCGTGGCATTTGTACTTTGAAAGTCTAAAAATTAACTAAGTAAGCTTACCAGAAAATTCCAAAAAAATCTAAATCGACTATTTAGGTCTCTTTAAATCGAAATAGGATGTTCATAAATTTTGCAGGTAATTTTTTCCCTGAGTTCCAATAAAACTCTTTTATTTTCCGAAGAGTCCCAATAGTAAAGCAACAAATAAATCAATTTTTGATACCGCTGGTATGTTAACAAAACAGTTTCATTTTTTTAAAATAATATTGAGAATAAAACAATAGATTTGACCGCAAAAGCTAATTGTGCTTCTGAATCAGAATCCTAAGAAATCCTCATTTTCCAATTCCTGTTTGAACCATATTTAAAACAAAAAATTACTATGCGACAACTTTTTACAGCCTCTATCCTAAGCTTACTATTATTTCAAGCGGATGCACAAACTACCCCAAAATTGATTACGAGTGTAGAAGGAATTAATGAATACGAACTGCCCAACGGCCTCAAAATATTATTGATTCCGGACGAAGCGCAAACGAATGTAATTGTAAATATTGTTTACAAAGTAGGTTCGCGCCACGAAGGCTATGGCGAAAAAGGAATGGCCCATTTATTGGAACACATGCTGTTTAAGCCCAGCAAAAAATTTACTGATATAAAAAAATCTATCGCCGATAAAGGCGCTATAGCTAACGGCACCACCTGGTATGACCGTACAAACTATTATGAAGTATTACCGGGAACAGACGAAAACCTGCGCTGGTCGCTGGATATGGAATCTGATAGAATGGTAAATTCAAAAATTCTACAGTCGGATTTGGAGAAGGAATTTAGTGTAGTAAGGAATGAATTTGAAATGGGAGAAAATGATCCTTCCGGTATTTTAAACGAACGAATCCTTTCTGCAATGTATTTATGGCACAACTATGGAAAATCCACTATAGGCAGCAAAGAAGACATTGAAAGAGTAAAGGCTACCAACCTTAAAGCTTTTTATAAAAAATATTATCAGCCCGATAATGCAGTACTTATTATAGCCGGAAAATTTGATACAAAAAAAGCCCTCGGTTATGTGCAACAATATTTTGCTCCCATACCAAAACCAACGCGCGTATTGCAACCTACCTATACGCTTGAACCAGCACAGGATGGCGAAAGATCAGTAGAACTTCGCCGCACAGGAGATGTACAATACATCGGCATGGGCTATCATACCCCATCGTATGCCGACAATGATTATGTGTCAAATCAAGCGCTCATCCAGGTGTTAATTAATAATCCTTCAGGTGTGTTTTATAAAAAATTAGTGGATACAAAACTGGCTACGCGGGTTTCAGGGTATTCACAAACACTACACGATCCGGGATTTTCTTACTTTGAGGTAACTGTCCCGTTGCAAAAAAATATTGACAGCGCAAAGAATGCATTGCTTAGTGCCGCTGACAGTATCGCCCAGATGCAAATTACTGAAGCGGATGTAGAACGGGCGAAAAATACATTGATGAAAGGATTTGATAACGTAAATAATAATACGCTCAATTTAGCCATTAGTCTTACTGAACAAATCGGCGCCGGCGATTGGCGGCTTTGGTATTTAAACAGGGATAGAATTGAAAAACTGACCATAGCAGATGTAGAAAGAGTAGCAAAAAAGTACTACCCAAAATCCAACAGAACCTATGGCGTTTTTATTCCTGAGGCTGCGCCTGACAGGGCAGTGGTTGCCGAAACACCAAACATCATGCAGCTATTAAAAGGCTACAAAGGAAAAGAGATCACTGCAAGTAAAGAAAGCTTCGAAAATAGTATTTCCAATATTAAAAAGCACGTTGAATACGGAACACTTGGTAACGGCGGCAAATACGCCCTGCTTGAAAAGCCGGCGAAAGGTGATAAAATAGCAGCGAGAATTCAGTTGCGCTTTGGAAATTCCGAAAACCTTGCTAACAAAAGTGAAATCGGATCATTGCTTGCCGCAATGCTGAAGACAGGAACCACCACAAGAACCAAAGAGCAAATTTCAGATGAGCTTGATAAGTTAAAAACAAGCATCAACTTTAGCGACAATGCAGGTGTGTTAACCATCAATATCAGTACTGACAAGAAAAACCTTGATGGTGCATTAAATCTGCTGACAGACCTTTTGAAGAATCCAAAATTTGACCAGGCTGAATTCGATAAACTCGTAATCTCGCGAAAAGCCAGCTACGAAGCCAACAGGCAGGATCCGCAGGCGGTAAGTTTTGAAAAAATAGAAAAGCTTACCACCAATTACCCGAAGGGACATCCATTATATGCTGCAAGCATAGATGAAAGAATTGAAGGCCTTTCCGGTATAAAGGTGGATGATTTGAAAAAATATTACCAGGATTTCTATGGTGCCAATAATTCGATTTCTGTTTTCGTGGGAGGCATCGATAAAAATTCCGTAAAGCAGTTTTTGAATACCACTTTCAGCAATTGGAACAGCAAAGATTCGTACGCGGAAATAAAGCCACAATATTTTGATATTAAAAGTAACACAGAAAGCTTTGAAACTCCGGATAAAGCAAATGCAGTGGTAGTCGGCAATATCAATGTTCAGCTTTCACAAAAGGATCCGGATTATGCTGCCGCAATGATGGCTAATGAATTGTTGGGCGGCGGCACATTTATGTCTTCACGCATCAGCCAGCGTCTTCGCGAAAAAGAAGGCATGAGCTATGGGGCCGGCAGCTTTATGGATAATGAATATAAAGATAAAACCGGCTCATGGAAAGTATATGCAATTTTCAATCCTACAGTAAAGGGTAAGCTGGATAGCGCGTTGCATGAAGAAATCGATCGGGCGCTGACTAAAGGATTTACCGCGGAGGAATTAAGCAGTTCCATAAAGAGCCTTATGCAATACCGGCAAACCTTGCTGGGACTGGATAATTACCTGGCAACACAGATTTCAGATTATTTGAAGGATGGAAGAGACCTTGATGAATTTACTGAATTTGAAGACAAAACCAAAAAACTGACGGTAGATGAAGTAAATGCGGCTTTTAAAAAATATTTTGATACATCTAAGTTAGTACTCGTCTACGCAGGTGATTTTAGTAAAAAATAGAAGCACCAAAATCTCTAATATAAGAGGATGGCTTTGAAAAAAGTCGTCCTTTTTTTATAGGTCAAATAAATTTTCGCTATCGTTTGCGAAAAAAATCAGCCCTTTTTTCTCATAATTCTTAGCTTTAAATTTTTATTACCTCCTCAATCAAATTTTTCAAATGAAACAGATCCTTTTGCTGATGGCAATCGTAAGCCTCTTTACCTTTTCTTCAACCGGACAAACACCGAATAATTCATCCGGCTTTTACAATGTAAAAAATGCAGGTGCAAAAGGCAACGGACAGGACCTTGACACAAAATATATAAACACAGCTATTGAGGAAGCGTCAAAGGCTGGCGGTGGCACTGTATACTTTCCTGCGGGAAATTATCTAAGTGGATCTATTCATTTAAAAAGCAACATCACGCTCTATCTAGATAACGGCGCCACCCTTATCGCAGCGCCTTCTGAAAACAATAACGAATACGATTTACCTGAACCTAAGGTGGACAATATGTACGAAGACTTTGGGCACCGGCATTGGCATAACAGTTTGATATGGGGAGAAAATCTTCATGATATTGCCATCGTTGGCCACGGAATGATTTGGGGAAAAGGATTAGAAAGAAGTAATAAAGGCGAAGATGATAAACGGCCAAATAAATCGATCAGCCTTTACCAATGCAGGAATGTTATCATACGCGATATTTCCATGCTGCACGCAGGATGGTTTGCAGTGCTGGCAACAGGTGTGGATCATCTTACCATTGATGATGTGACGATGGATACCAACCGAGATGGAATGGACATCGATTGTTGCCAGGATGTAAAGATTTCAAACTGTAGCATTAATTCACCGCTTGATGATGCGATTGTTTTGAAAAGCAGCTATGGGCTTGGTTTTGCGAGGCCCACCAAAGACGTGATGATTACGAACTGTGAAGTGAGCGGTTTTGAAGAAGGAAGTTTTTTAGATAAAACCTACAAAAAAAATGACAGCAGAAGACCTACAGGCCGAATCAAAATGGGCACAGAATCCAATGGAGGTTTTCAAAATATCACCATTTCCAATTGCGTATTTGATTATTGCGGCGGACTTGCTTTGGAAACTGTGGATGGCGCATTGCTTGAGGATGTAACAATAAACAATATCACCATGCGCGACATTGTGAATGCACCGCTATTTATCAGGCTTGCCGCAAGAATGCGCGGGCCGGAAGGAACTCCTGTAGGCTCGTTACGAAGAGTGATTATCAGCAATATGGTCGCCTGGAATGTGGACGCCAAAACCGGCGCCATCATCAGCGGAATTCCGGGGCACGATGTTGAAGACGTAACATTGCATGATGTTAACATTTATTTCAAAGGAGGAATTAGCGCTCAACAGGCAGGAGAAATAAATCCCGAATTGGATAAAGCCTATCCTGAGCCCGGGCGGTTTGGCGTGTTGCCTTCGTATGGATTTTTTATCCGTGATATTAACGGGCTGCAAATGCAAAACGTAAATCTTCATCTGATAAATCCCGACGGAAGGCCGGCTTTTGTTTTGGATAGTGCAAAAAACGTTGACTTTCGTTTCGTTAATGCACCCGTGCAAAAAGGAGTTCCTTATGTGGATGTTAAAGAAGCGGAAAATGTCAGTTTATTTCAATCGTTTGGAGAAAAAAACAAAACGCTGGCACATGTAACGAACATGAAACTTTGAGGTAATTCATCATTGACAATTTGTAAAATACATACGCAATCGCTTTACAGTAAAAGAATAAATAAGAAGAATTTTTATTCTGCGAGAATGATGGTATGTTTGAACTTTTGAAGCTCTGTATTCAAAAAAAAACTTTAGATGGCGCAGAGATTTTTTAATATCAAAGTTTGAATCCTATCTATCCCCTGCTATAAACCATCTTCCCCTGCACGATTGTTTTTTCTACCACAAATTCTTCATCAAAAATTACGATATCGGCATCTTTTCCCGCGGTTAATTCGCCCTTTGTTTCTAAAACGTTCATGATGCGCGCCGGTGTCACTGTAAGCATTTTTACTGCATCGGTCAAAGGCACACCGGCAATGGTTACCATGGTTTTTAACAGGCGAATGGTGGTAGCTACACTTCCCGCAAAGGATGATCTGTTGGGCAGTTTTGCTACGCCATCTTCAACAATCACTTTCAAGCCATTATGAAGACTGCCTAAAACGCTTTCTCCTTCAGGCATTCCGGCTGCCCGCATTGCATCAGTTATCAGGGCAACCCTGTCGGCGCCTTTTATTTTATACACTAATTTTAATAACGGCGCCGGCAGATGAACGCCATCAGCAATGATTTCAACGTCCATCCCATCAATCAGGTAAGCGCTTTCAATTACCCCGGCATACCTGAACGCATTTCTTCGGGTAACGCCTGTCATGGCGGAATATAAATGTGTAATTAAAGAATAACCATTCTCAAAAGCCTCAAGCACTTCTTCGTAAATCGCATCTGTATGAGCGATGGCGGGCAAAATATTTTTTGATACAAGATATTTTCCCAATTCAATGCTTCCTTGTAGCTCAGGGGCGCTGCTCCATCTTTTAATAGATGATGAAGCGGCAAGAATTTCTTTATATTCTGATGGATCAGGATTTCGTATATAACGTCCATCCTGCGCACCTTTTTGGTTCATCGAAATGTAAGGACCTTCGAGGTGCATACCAAGAAATTGAGCACCATGAATATTTTTTTTATTTGCATTTTCATAAATAGCCAATGTTTGAAACAATTCTTCCTTGCTGCTTGTTAACGTAGTAGGAAACATGGAAGTAGTTCCATATTGTGCATGCGTTTCAGCGATTTTTAAAAATCCAGTTTCGTTTCCATCCATAAAATCATGGCCACCGCCGCCATGAACATGAATATCAATAAAACCGGGAGAAACGTAATTTCCTTTCGCATCAATAACTTTTGCGCCGGCAACTTCTTTATCTTTTTTATCAATGGATACTATTTTCTTTCCGGAAATTACAATTGTTGCGTACTCCAATATTCGATCAGAGAGAATCAGACGGCCATTTATAATTTTTATTGATTGCTCAGGCATTGAATTTTTCTTTTGTATCAGAACGCAGACCGGAAGCAGATTTGTCATCAATAAAAAGAGAACAATGATGATGCGTTCTCAGGATAGTAGATGGATATAAATTGCTGATTTCATTTTCCAACGTATGCTTAACCGCTTCGGCTTTCCTTTCGCCGGGCACGGAACAAATAATATTTTTTGATTTTAAAATTTGCTTTACCGACATACTAATGGCTTTTTGCGGAACTTCTTCAATTGATCTGAACCATCCCTCGCCTAGTTGCTGCTTTTTGCAGGCTTCGTTCAATTCAACGATGATATAAGGTTTGTCAGTTTCAAAATCTGCGGGCGGGTCATTGAACGCAAGATGGCCGTTTTCGCCAATTCCGATAAGGGCTACATCTATAGGATGATTTTGGATCAAATCACTTAAGCGCCTGCATTCCTCATCAGTATCACCTTCGCCATTGATTAGCCACGCATCTTTCAGCGGAGACACTTGTGATAAAAATCTTTCCCGTAAATATTTTCTAAAACTTGCCGGATGCGTAATTGGTAAAGAAATGTATTCATCAAGATGAAACATAACCACTTTATTCCACTGAATATCTTTGCCAGAAATCAACGCCTTTAAAGTTTCAAACTGGCTGGTTCCGGTAGCAAGAATAATGTTGGCTGTTCCATTATTCGCTATCGCTTCCCTGATGAGTTGAGCGGCTTTTTCGCCCGCA
>Ga0068855_100007968_pt1 | contig 12800 bp, 8 predicted proteins | sample KBSCornC52_FD_66592 | JGI IMG/M metagenome (GOLD analysis project Ga0068855, IMG submission 66592) | Corn rhizosphere microbial communities from Kellogg Biological Station, Michigan, USA - KBS Corn C5-2 | ecosystem: Host-associated > Plants > Roots > Rhizosphere > Soil ...
AACAAACAGATAATTGCCGCCAGAATAACATTAAACAATCCGGTGGTAACCATGTTCAGTAATCACCATGGCCCCAAGAGCAGAGATATTGCTCCAACAAAAGATAAAATATACGAGGTACTATTAAGAGGGCTTCAAAGCATTAATGTAGATACCATCATGATCACCGATGCCGACTATCATATTTGCCGGTGGCGATCGACCGACACCTTATTCAGCGGTTCAACTATTAATGCACGGTTGTATCACATAAACATCAGCGATAGTACAAGTACTGATACGTCGCGAATATTGTTTGCTGAGCATGCAGAGCTGACGATTAATAAAGTATTATTCCGCGGCAAAAACCCAATGTATCATTATCGCTTTAACGAGATACAAATAAATTCCGATGAAAGAAGTTTTACGGTTAAAAGCTTGAATATTACACCCCTGTTGAATGAAGTCGCTTTTGTACGTGCTTCGAAATGGCAAACCGACCGGCTTGATTTTTCGTTATCCAATCTTCATTTTAAACAGGTGCAGATCCAGGAACTGCTGAATGGAAATCTTATAGCCAATGAACTATCTATAAGCCATGCGCGGTTCAAAGTATTCCGCGATAAAACGTATCCTTTGAAAAAGGTAAGCCGTGTAGGAACTTATCCTTTTCAACTGTTTGCCAAACTGCCGGTTGAAGTATTTTTGAAAAGAGTAGTTATTGAGCATGCCTTTATAGAATATAAAGAAAAGGAACCCCAAACAGGCCATAGTGGTGTAGTTACATTTGATGAGGCGCATGCCACTATGCGCAATGTTACCAACAGGGCGGTCGATCTTCGTAGTAATGCTGTTTGCACAGTCAATTTTAACTGTCAGTTTCTTAATAAAATGCCCCTTTCTGCCACCCTGCAATTTTATATGAATAGCAAACATGGAAAATTTACGGTTAATGGCACAGTAGGGGCTGTGGATGCTACCATTTTTAATCCGCTCAGCAAGCCTATGGCGCTGGTAGAAATTAATTCCGGCACCATACACCATGTGGACTTTCAGCTAACCTGCGACGATTATAAAGCGAATGGCTCCGTACGTTTGTTATACGACGACCTAAAGGTTAAGCTGCTTAAAAAAGAAGACGCCGATGGGGGAGTACAGGTAAAAAAAGTAGCTTCGTTTCTGGCGAATATGAGTATCATTAATTCAAACCCCAGTAAAAAGAAACCGGTGCGGGTGTCGACTGTATCGCATCCAAGAAATACGTATGCTTCTATGTATAACCTCATCTGGAAATCGATCTTCGAAGGCATACAAAAAACGATCGGCCTGAACGGTCAAATTCCCTGAGTGAATATTGAATACCAAATGTTAAATGTTCAATATCGAAGTTCCCTTCAACATTGAACATTCATTATTCAACATTTAATATTATCAGAAGGGATATCCAATTCCAAGGTTCAATACCAGATTATCTTTCCGCCAGCTGCTGCTACCAAAGTTAATTTGATTGATTACCCATTGCTGGCCCGATGGTAACCATGGCTTGCGAATAGGGAAGGCTACATCGAACCGCAATACCAGGAAGGTAATGTCGAACCGAAGACCAACACCGGCTCCCCATGCCAGCTCATTTAAGAACTTAGCGCTGAATTGCGAGCCAGGTCTTCCAGGATCTTCATTATACGTCCACACATTACCGGCATCAATAAATGTAGCTCCATATATAATTCCTGCTATTGGAAAACGAAATTCTGAATTAAATTCCATTTTTACATCGCCTGGTTCTTCAGTTAAATAGCGCGAATTTACAGGCGTCTCATATGTACCGGGCCCAACGGAACGGCTTCTGAATGCCCTGATACTGTTGTTACCGCCCGAGAAGAATTGCATGATGTACGGCAACTGTCTTGAATTGCCATATGGAATACCCAGACCCGCCATGATACGGTTGGCCCAAACACTTTTTACACCCACTTTTCTGTAGAGCCTGAAATCGGCCTGCAGCCTGGTAAATTCAGAGAACTGGGCGCCGAAAATTTTTGCAGTATCAGCCTTGGTGATATTGGCGCCTGTTGCAAGCCCTGCAATATTACCCGACAAATCGATGCCACCATTGAAATAAATGCCATTTGCCGGCCGGTTATTTATTACATTGGTGTAAGTATACTGATAGGCTGATCCAAGTATAAATTGCTTTTCTATGGCTTTAAGCAACGTTGGATTATCGCCTCTCTTGGCACTATCGAGATAGGCAGGCGAAACGGTAATAGGCTGAACATAATTAATATTAATCGGCGTAAGCTGATGTTGTTTATACAAATTCTCTTTCCAGTCATAACCATAACTAAATCTGAATGAGTTCATGGTATATAACTTTTGACGCTGCAGGATATCGTATCCCAGTTTTATTGTTGTATGCGGAAGAAATCCGCCTCTTGTATTGAAATTAATGAAAGGCACCAAAAAACGCGGGAACGACAGCGAAGGTTCAATACCCCACCTGAATGTATTATACCCCTGGAACTGACCACTGTACTGTACTTCAAAACCGGCCGATGCATTTACAACAAACTGTTCTCCTCCCCGCAGGGTATTACGGTTTCGCCATCCTATAGTAATGTTTGAACCGGTAACATTATCTGATTTGGTATTGCCGTTCACCTCAACATGCAATGACTTTTTGGGAAGCCGGGTAAGATAATAATAGGCATTCAGTTGCGCCGAGTCGGTATTGGGCGCCACCTCAAACCGGTTCTTTACAAATTTGAAAATATTCATACTGATCAAACGGCTGATACTTGCATTATGAGCAGTACGATTATATACATCTCCCTGATTAAAGGCCATCGACTGCTGGAACAGCTTTGGCTTATAAAATTTCCTGGGATCTATTACATAATAACCTTTGTAAAATGTTGCCTTTGCTTTACTGGTATCTTCGGCAGCAGCATTCAGGTTATATCCTGTGTAAATATATACGTCTTTAATGTGATATACCTTTTCAGCATTGGCCGGAATGCCCGGTTTAACAGTTACATACAGGTTCACTTTATTATTACCTATGTTGCTATCGGCTTTTATGAGCAGGTAATCGGGACTGAAGAAATAAAAACCATTTTCTTTAAGATGATTGTCTATACGCAATCTTTCTGTTGTTATAACATCCAGGTCGAATGGGTTTTTGGGTTTCAAGATCGATTTGGGCATTGTTTCGCGAATAGTTTGATCTAAAACAGAACTATCGCCCATAAACTGAACGCTCTGCACCTGATATTGATCGCCTGCACGGATAGTGTAGGTTGCGCTTCCTTTTTTGTGTTTTACAGTTGTATCACCCTTTACACGGGCGTTAAAATATCCTTTATTTATCAGGTGGTTCTGAAGCACCTGCACATTATGATCAAGATCGAGGCTGCTTAATAAAACAGGTGGTTGCCCAAGCTTATCACGAAACCATTTGCCAGGAAATCTTTTAGCTTTAGCAAAAGCATTGTACATATTCAGCTTAAAAGGAATACCCAAAAACTTCGAGTTGGGTATAGGTCTCGTAAGCGATGAAAGTTCTGCGTTCAATGCTTTTTTCTTTTTGTGGGATATCTTATCCTTGAAAACGATTTTTGCGCCGGTATACAATGCGTCACCCGGTGGCAGATTTTTAGTGCTGGAGCATGAACACACAATAAAACATATGACCAGCAGATAATAGTATGTGCGGCTAGCTGTTTTCACTATTTTCTAATTCCTGATTTTCCTTTGATCTGATAAAAGTTTGTGGAGGCTGAGGTGGTGCTGTTTCTTTTGACTTTTGTTCAGCATCACGTGCACGCTGCCGCATATCTCTTCTCTCTTCTCGGGCCTTCTTACTCATGAACAGATTTCTGAATTTATTATAATCAAGCGTAATAATAAATCCAACGCCTGTTTCAATAACGTAACCTTCAATAATACCCTGATATTCGTTTTTGCGATAAGCGCGTAATAAATACCGGCGGTCTTTACTCAAACTATAATCGACTGCTACGTTACCGGCAATGTTACTGGCATTGCGGTTGGTATTTTGTGATCCTTCCAATTCAAAGTTGTTACCAACAGTTACTGTCAATTGATCGTTCAGTAATCGCTTTGATATATTTACATTCATATCGGTGCGGGTTTGAGCACTACCTGTTGAGTAATCCTGGAAGGAGTTTACATCGAAATTAATATCAACACCCTGAATGAGGTTACCGGCCAGTTTATTCAATTGTTCGGTCAATAATTTACTGGCGCTTTGCCGTGCAAAATCTTCAGGCGTTGTACCGCCGGCACTGCTTTCGAACGGATTTTCACCAACAAATCTGTTCAGCAATAACAAGGCAAACACCTGTTTATTCAATTCAGATGGTTCCTCGCGCAATTGATCAAGGCGGTTATTGATAGTATTAGTTGCGTCTTTTGCAATTTCGTTACTCGACTCAGGCAATTGAATATCGAAGCTTACATCTGGCTGCAACAATTTACCCTTTAAAAGCAGCAACACATTAAATGGTATTCTTTGCAGATACAGATTACGTGCTGAAACAGATTCATCGCCCACCTGCTGTTTTACCAGATCCATCGGAGCCGTTTTAACCGTATAAATAGCTGTTACATCCAGGTCGGCGTCGGTAGGTTCACCATTCCATGTGATCTTACTTCCTTCCTTTATATCGAACCTTCGTTTGAGTAAATTATAGCTGAGTTCATAGGCTCCGCTGTTAATTGTATATGACCCCGACAAGGTTGTTTTTCCACTTGGGTCAATACCGCCGGTTAATAATCCTTCTCCCTGCATACGAATAAAATCGCCATTACCTTCATCAACGATCATACTAAAAACCGCTTCTTTCTTTATTTCAACATTGGCCGAAATATCCATACCCGTTAATGCCGAATGGTTAAGGGAATCAAAACCTGCCATCGCATTCCTGAACAGCGTATCATTTTCAGGAGCCTTCATATTTACAAACTGTACAATGCCATCACGCTTCACTACTTCCGGTTCCTGTTGCGGCAATACCACGGTTAAGTTTGTTTTATCACCGATGGTAATATTTCCGTCAATCACTGGCCTTTGTGCAGTTCCCTTTATACCCATGTTACTGCTGAAAATGAGTTGCCCATAGTACAACTTGTTGTCCTTTTTGGTGCTGTTCATTGCCTTGAAGTTGTTTGCCCTCATGGTAAGCGCAAACCGGTAATTGGAAAAGTCAGAGGTATAGATCATACCATCAACAGTAGCTTTGTTTTTGGCAGAATCTTCAATATCAAAATTGTCGAACCTGATCCCCTGATTATTTACAGCAATGGTTTCATCTTCGATATGATAGTAACCATTGAGTATGGTTAAATTGAAGCTCGTTTGTTTAAAATGCAGGCCACCGTTTACATTCAGTTTACTGGCAGTTCCCGATACCGCAAAATTGCCTGTTATAGCGCCCGAAGCATGGGAGATAGCGCCCATGGTAGCTCCTTCGAGGGAAGCCATGTTCAAGGTGTCGAGCGAAAGTTTAAAATCGAAATCATTACCGTTGACCGGTTTCAGATAAAAATTACCGTTTATATTGGCATGATTGCCGCGACCGGTTAAAACAATATCTGCGTTTATAATTTCCGGCGTGGTATTTCTTGCTTTTACCAGTATGTTACCAACGGTATCGCGTTTGAAATTCAGGCCGGTGATCTTTAAATCGCCCGAAAACATAGGCTGTTTGGTAAGATTGTACAATGTTATTTCTCCATCCAGCGTTCCATCGGCCGCTAAAGTATCATTGGTTACAAATGCCGCCAGGGTAGAAATTTGAAAACTGGTGAAGCTGGCTTCTGCCGGTGCATTCACCATATTGCCTTTGCTTTTTAAACTGAACTGTTGAAAATTCCGGTTCAGCATAAAATTGTCGATACGCAAATCATTCGATGCTATATGTACCACGTTATTGGGAGCCACACTCCATTGCTGATAATTGAGTATTAAGCTATCGGGCTTCAAACTAATATCATACGTACCGAATTTCGGCTGTTGTAATAATCCGGCTAATGCATATTTTAATTTACCATCTCTATCGTAGAAGCGGGATATAAAGTCCATTTTATCGTGGGCCGCGCTTGCACGCAGTGAAAGATTGTATATTGTATTACCACCCACTTTTAATTGCCCTATGGTAGTTGTAGACGCTAAGGCGCTATCACGAACACCGGCATTGAATTGCATATTATCGAGCGACATACCGTTCATCACCAGTACAGGCATACTGGCGTTTGCCTGCCAGCCGCTATCGCTTGCAAAATGGGCAATAAAGCGCAACGACTGAAACCGTTGCAGCGAAGGAAAAGCAACCTTTAAGGCAGGATTATCATTAACGAATAAAGCTATTCTGAAGTTGTAAGGCGCAACCTTAGCTGTTTGTGCCGATGGCATTACAGAAAAATATGGTTGTACGGCCTGCATAAGAATATCGCCTATTTCTGATAATTTATATTTACCCGTTAAACGAACGCGGGCCACTTTACTTTGCAGCATTATACGGCTGCTGTCGGCTGTGTGATCGGCCACCAGTTGAACAGTATCAAGTTCCAGGCGATCTTTATCGGTTACCAGCAGAGAATTGGCTATATCTACTTTTCCTCTTAAACTATCAGGATTTACATTAGGCAGATCGGCAGTAATTCTTCCACGATAAATAACCGTTTGCTCAGTTAAGTGCAGCGGTTTTGTTTTAATGCTGTCTACCATAATATCGGCCTTCACTGCCGGATCTTTTATGGCGAGGTTCACAGATATGTTACCTGCCAGCCGGATATTCGGATCAGCAATCGCCAGTTTACCCTCTGCCTGCTGATCTTTCATGGACCCGTCGAGAGAAATATTCTGATAATTATAATGCTGGAATCCTACAGACTGAACGGTGCCTTTTACCGTAGCATCAGCAGTTTGCTGAGTTAATCCCTTACCCTGCACCTGCACAGTAGCCGAAACTGCCTGCAGACTTGTATCTTTCATTATCGACCCAACCTGTACATCCTGTGCTTTAACCTGCATATTGTAAACGGCAGCTTTTGTATTCTGATAATTTTGCATGCTGCCATTCAGTGCTACATTGCCTGAAGAGCTTTGCACGTTTACATTGGTTTGCAGGTTTTGCCCATTGCCTTTTGCAGTTCCTGTTATTCTTACTGTGTTGGGGATCTCTATTTTGGACCGTATACTGTCGGGCAGGAGCTTCTCTGCATCAGCACGGGTGGTTCGTATTTCATTAATTCGCACATCACCATACAATTTATCTACAGAGGGCAACCCTACAACCCTACCGGCTATATCAATTCGTGTGTTGTTCCAGCCATCGATCTGTAACACTTTGGCGGTAAGATTATCAACACGGCCCGATATATCGGCATTGATCTTAAAAACAGTATTGGGATTGCTGAATGCCGGCTGCTGTTTTAAAGAAGGCATGAAATACAATATGTCGCGGTTGGAAATATAACAACCGGGTAGTTCTGCCCTAACCTGTAATTCGCTGATATTTTTTTGAATCCTTTCAAGAGATGGGTAATCGAGATGTATCGTGTGTCTGATCCTTGTTCCGGGTGTTTGCACCAATAGCTGATCGGCGTAGACTTTTTTGCCCGTATACAAAAAATTGCCCTGGAATTTTTCCATAGCAAAGCCGCTCTGTTCATTGAAGGCAATCTGTTTTACATTGGCGGCCATGGTATCTTCATCCATTAGAATATTGTCAGCCTGCAGGGTTACATTATCTGCTTTTACATGGCCATAATCAAACGCCTTTGGCTGACGGGGCTGGTTCTGATCATCATACTGGAAAGACGTTTTTTGAACATTTACATTATTCACTAAAACATACCATCCCTGATTTTGCACATCTTTCGTTTCTTCTTTGGTTTTTTGCTTTACCAGCTTTGCAGTTTCGGTTTTGCCCATTAATATTTTTGTATTGGAGCCGGTTAACCGAACATCATCAATTACAATACGGCGTTTATTTAGATCGGCTGTTTGTATGCGGGTATCCAGGCCAGCCAGTTTTGCCTGTGTAAATATGGCTGATACATTATTCCGATAGTCAACATCAATATTTTTAAGGTGGATCTGTCTCAAATTGATATCGGGCATAGCGGCCACAGTTGTATCATTCGTTGCTACATTTTCGGCCGTTATCAATGGTTTGTATTGATATAATCTGGCAGTTAACCCATCAAGGTCAATGGAAGGAATATCATAGAGTTGTTTTTGAGGATCGAATGTTTTTATGTGGGTATCGAAATGATGTAGCTGAATGGTCCAGTCATTCCCCGAAATGGTATCGCGATATAAAAAACGGATGTCATCGAGATATACATTATCGATGTTCATTTTCATACTCGAAGTATCGGCAGGATTAGCCGGCTTTGGGTTCTTTGAAGCAAAAGCATCAATAATGAATTGAAAATTATAGGTAGTATCCGGTAACTGGCGTTTTATTTTTGCGGTCATTTGCTGAAGCCTGATGTCGCCTATCTGCACTTCATTATGTAGTAATTTAAGCATGTTGATGCTTACTTTAATGCGACCGCCAGACAACAGGGTATCTTTTGTTTTGTCTTCAAGATATACATTGTCCAGTACAACAGAAGAAGGAAAGCCAATACGCAAACGGCCAATCTCAAACCGGGTTCCCAGTTTGTGTTGTACCCACGCCTGTACTTTTTTACGGGCGAAGTTTTGCACAGGTGGCGTTTGCACAAGTACTGCTATCAATAGTAGCCCTACAAAAACCCACAGTAGCACCTTAAGAGTTATTTTAGCAACTTTCTTCACATCAATGGCTTTAGCATATTGCTTATGTATTAAACTATAAATACCTATGCCATCAGAACCGTTAAATGGAACTGATTTAAAGTGAAATATATAGTGGAAAGGGGTGTAGAAAAAAGTCTACGCCCTAGCCTATATGAGATTCTCCTACTTCTTTTGCTTCGTGCTTCACAATAAACACGGCTGTTTCAACCGGTTTTATAGCGGTGCCATGCCGGATGGAATATACCTTTGTGAACTCGGCGCCAAAGTAAAGGATCAATGAAGAATAGTACACCCACACAAGGATCACTATAACAGAACCTGCCGCACCATAGGCTAATCCCACATTGGATTTCCCGATGTACAAACTGATCAGAAATTTGCCACCCATAAATAGTAAGGCGGTAAAAGCGGCCCCTGTAAGCGAATCTTTCCATCGTATTATGGCATCTGGCAGCACTTTAAAAATAATAGCAAACAAACAGGTTATGATGGCAAATATTAAAACCGTATTCAGAACATATACAGTAACAATCGTAATGTTTTTAAAATACATCTGAAGGCGCTCGCTCAGCAATTCCAGTAAGGCATTAATAATTAACGATACCAGTAAAATAAAACCGCAGCTTATTACCAGAGAGAAAGAAATGAGCCGGTTAACAATAAACTTCAACCATCCCTTTTTAGGTTTGGCCCTTATAGACCATATATAGTTAATAGACCCCTGTATTTCGGTAAATACGCCGGTGGCGCCCAGGATCATTAATACAACGCCGATAATAGCTGCAATTACACTTTTCTGGTTCTGCTGAATATTGGCTATAATGTTCTGTATCTGCAAAGCGGCCGACGCTCCTATCAATGTTTTGATCTCATTATAAAGTCTTCCTTCTACCGCGTCACGCCCCAGAAAAATGCCTGCAAAGGAAATGATAATGATCAGCGTTGGCCCCAAAGCGAAAATGGTATAATACGACAGGGAGGCGCTGAGCTTGATACAATTGTCGTTCAAAAACTCAGTAACCGACTGCTTAAAAATTTTCCAGATGTTTGACATTATCCTAAAGATGAACATACAAAGTGTATTCAAAAAAGAACATTCCCTGCCGATTTATGACAGAATTGCGCGTTTACTAAACTCCTGAGCAATATTTTCTACAAAAATCCGACAAAACTGGTAATTGACCGTATTAAGTTTCATTCATTTGCAGGTGGCAGTATATTTTTATTACATAGGTTATATTACAAACTAAAATTGTGGACTATGAGAAGTATACTTTATCTGATAGCAGTGATATTAATAATCGGTTGGATTCTGGGATTCTTTGTATACAGTGCAGGTGGCCTTATACATATCTTAATAGTACTGGCTGTAATTTCATTGATCCTGGGTTTGATGCGCAGCACATAGTTTTTCCTTCATATAGTAAGTTTCAATCAACGGGCTACAGAACAACATCTGTAGCCCTTTTTATGTAAGTTCTTCAGGAATTGCCATGGCAAAAAAAATCCCTGACGTATTACGCCGGGGACTCAATAAAGTTGAGATGAGATGCTAAATTAATTAATTAACTGGCTTTCGGTACCAGCCTCTACATCGAGTATAAAGTTATATACTAATGGATCAGCCCAATTTCCACAACCATCAATCAAAGTTCCTTTAACGCCATCGGTTGTTTCTATTACATATAATACCGCACTATCTGCCGGGTCAGAAAAACCTTCAAACCTGAACGAGGTAACTACTCTTACATCAGTAGCAGCGTATAATTTGTGCGTACTAACAGATTCCAATCCTTCGCGCGTTGCCCTAAAATCCTCTTTATAGCCATCATCCACCACTTTGCTTAAACACGACACCATACTTTTTATGTACGGTGTGGCTCTGTTATAATCTGTCTTCATATTCCCTTTTTAAATCGGTTATAATAAAAATTTACGGCCAAACCATTTCTTTCATTTTCAGGCCAAAAAGAGCATTTATTTCCACACATATATATGAATTACAATGCATATCATCTGAAACGGGCGCAAAATAAACAGGCCAGTAAAATGCTTTACCGGCCTGTGTTCTGCTCTACAGTACTAAAGCCACTATCTTAACTTATATTTTAGTTGCATCAGTTTATCACGATGCACTCTTATTTTGGGTAAGGCATCATTGATCCAGGCGCGCAAAGCAGGATCAGTGACTGTGGTGGCGGCATCTTCCATTTCGGCAATTAATGTTTCATTTTCATCGAGTACATCGGCACACCACTTTTTATCGAATGCTGCAGGAGTATTGTTTTCTGTTAATTTCGCTATCTTCTGCAGATCATTGCCGGTTACCGAGTCTGATACATGAATATTGCGATTGGCTGCCATCTGTTTTAGTTGCTTCATCAACTCCATATCATCTGACTGCAATAAAGCAGCCATCTTTTTTATCTCTCTGTTATAAGACTTCTTTTTTGCAGCTTTCGCCATTTCAATTTCCAGATAACCCGATGATGCCAGTTCTGCCACCATCTGTACATTGTTTTCACTGGAGCGGATGTTTGCCATTCTTGCGCTGTCTTCTTCAGTAACTGCTGTATTTTCTTTGGCAATATGCCTGTTCATCTGATTGCTGTGACAGGCAGTAGCCCACCAGCTGATCAATACAGCAATCCCTATACACAGCTTGCAGTTCATGGCCGGGGGTTAACGGTTATTTTACTATTTCATGAATATCTCTGTACTTTTTGATCATATCGTGTGAAGTCTTCAATGAAGCCTTCTGGCTGGCGATCAGTTGCCTGATGTCAGTTGGCAGGTAAGCGTCAGAGGCCAGCGCATCTTCATAAGCGCGTTGCGCAGCATCTTCACCATATTCACAGGAAGCCAGTAAAGCATGACGATCTTTACCGGTGAACATGTCTTTTATATTCATCCATGCCCTGTATATTTTGCCTGATGCTGTTGTACCGGTAGCTGGTTCTCCGCCTAATTTGGCTACTTCGGCAGTTAACTCTGTAGCATATTGACGGCTTTCTTCAGCCATACGATTAAATATCGTTCTCAAATCTGCATCAACAAGTCTTGAATCTTCTGCAGCTCTGGTATAACCAGCAGTACGGTCGTTGTTAATTCTGATAAGATCATTTAATACTTCAGTAATATTTTCATTCTGTGCCATATTATCAGTTTTTAAGTTCATAAATAATCGACGTGATAATGATTTAAAAAATTATTCCTCTTCTGTTTTACAGTGAATTATAAATGTGAGTAGCATTTGTATGTGGAAGCCGGTCTACACTTGAGGCTCATTACTCACTTCTCACTGGCATGGTATTTTGCACTTTATATTATATATAACCAGGCTGATTAATCGTATTGAAACAAATGAAGGAACAAGAGATTATTTCATCAATCTAATCTTTAACGATTATGGCCAAATACTCGAAAAAATCACGTAAAACGGTAGAAAGCGCAATGCACAGAAAGAAAAAAGGAACATTGCGTAGTGGTAAAAGCGGTAAAAAAGTTAAAAGCCGCAAACAGGCTATTGCTATTGGCTTATCTGAAGCCCGAAAGAAAGGCGCCAAAGTACCGGCGCCCAAAAAGAAAAGCGCAAAAAAGAAAACTGTTAAAAAGAAAAGTGCTAAGAAAACTTCAAGAAAAAAGAGCGCTAAAAAATCTTCCCGAAAAAGATCTACACGTAAAAAATCGACTTCAAGAAGTAGATAGTCCGCCTGCGGCGGACAAATACAGGCTTGCCACAGATTACACAGATGAACACAGATATTTAATTTTAAGCTCAAAATATTAATTGATCACTTTAAAGTTTTTCGTTTCTCTAAACGAATCTGAAGATTAAAAACCGGGAATGATAGATTTATTTATGAGGTTAGTATAAAAAATCTGTGTTCATCTGTGTAATCTGTGGCAAAAACCCTGAGCGCAGTGAAGCCGGTCTAAAATAAAAAACCCGATGTAGAAACACCGGGAGTCCTTGGTTAAGGCCTGATTTGTAGCGTAAGTTTAT